>JAABUS010007326.1_pt1 | contig 12759 bp, 20 predicted proteins | sample 5560161 | NCBI WGS metagenome assembly JAABUS01 (sample SAMN10711885, study PRJNA513376) | rock metagenome | isolation source: Antarctica rocks | place: Antarctica: Victoria Land, Trio Nunatak nord | collected 2016-01-04 | reverse complement strand
TGGAGCACATGGGCTCATGGGCTGATGAGTGTACATTAATTGTATAATATATCATATAATATATTTTTTATATTATACTATATGACATAATGTATGTTCTATATTATAACATATTACATGCAAGCCATGCAAGAAGCTACCATCCGCTTTTCAGGTCCTGCTTATTAATTTGTTGATGATCCAGGTTTGTTGTGCCTAAATGCGCATGTGGCTATAGTAGGCACATACACCCTCTAGCTTGGCCCTTAAGCCTCCATGGCTTTGGAGACATGCACATCCTGTGACTCACCACAAACTTCATGAATGTCATTGCAACGTCACACAAATCTGCCTGGCTTAACTTTACACCAGAGTTACCTGGCCGTCCCAGTACACTATGTCCGACAAGCAAAACAGCGCGTTGGTTACTTAGTACATTGCATGCCCATGCACAATTCTGTGCTGGTCATGCAGGCATTGACGCTGTGGCTACAGTATACTAGTCTGCTTGGTCAGATCAACCTTCCCACCCCCACTACCCTTCACTGGGTCTTCAGCACCTGCAGTTTTGCCTTCTCTTCCCTGACTAGTGGGAGCCTATCAACTGACTGCCTTTTGAGCCTGGGACCCACCAATCTGGCTTTCAAAAGGCTGCTACTGCAGCTGGCAGTTCCGCCCATTGTTTTGGTCCTCCTCTTGACCGTCCAACTCTGCTGGTAAGCCTGCTCCAGCTCACAGCCTGCAGGCTTCTTGACATAGCACCTGATGCACCTTTCATGCCAGACTTTGTTTAGCATATGTCGCAGCGCAGCGCACTATTGACTAGACTGCGCTTCAGCTAGCCTTGATCCTGGTACAATTTGTGTCTGTGACATGCTGCATACTTCATCATGGTTTTATACATATGCACTTGCTGTGCATAAGTATGAGACAGACGCTATTGCATCATTTTGCCCTGTTGGCACAGCTGGGGCTATCAAGTTCTTGTATTGATTGCATAAGCATGAGTACACTGCAGAACAAACAGCTTAGCTGAACTATGTGAAGGCCTGGTCCTGCTGATGTGGCAGGTTCAGTCTGCATACCAGCGCATTCAAGTGCCTTTTGCCTCCCTGTCTCCCAGTGTAACCTCTGCCTCGTGTCATGTCAGGCAACCAGCGCCAAGTTGCTGACTTGGTGTCTTTGCACATACTTCTGCACCTGACTGCTTTTGCTCAATTTGTTTTCCAAAGCCACAGCTGCTGTCATTGCTTGGCAGGGCCTCTGATGCAGCTGCAGCAGATGAAAGTCTTGCCCAATACCTTGGCCAAGATGGGCGGCAAAAGCTGCTCAGTTTCATGCAGGTGGTGGCTTGACAGGTTGCAATCCAGCAGGAGACTTGCAGCAAGAGACTCCACAGAAGCCAGCATATCCCCACAGATATCTGTCAGTGTGGACCGAGCTGAGCTGAACCGTCGGTTACTGGTCACCCTGCTCACGGTTCTGTTCTTCTACTTCCCGAGCATCTTCACCACAACTTTGGCGTTCTTCACTTGCTACCACCTGGACAGCCCTGCCACTTTTGCAGCTTACCCTGGCAATGCCAAGGCAAGAGTCTCATCCGCTTCTGCATTGTAAGACAAGACAAGACTAGACTAGAATAGACTACGCCCTTTTGCGTCAATTTGATGAGACGCCAAGCATTATATTGGGCTCCCCAGGTCTGCACTTTCAACACTTTGTAGGCAAGTCCAGCGGTACAGCATACTCACTCCTGTCAGGAAGGTCTTTCGTGCCACAAAGCCTGTGGCAAACTTGCAAAACATTTTCAGCATTGCTTGCACTGCTAATGCTTGTCAAGTGACTTGGGATTGATGGCGAGCTTGGCTCTGCCAGCTTGGCACCTGCCTTGCTGGCTAACTGCAGTGTAGCTCCCTCATGCTGTCTACTGTCTTGCAGGCGGCCTGGCGGCATGGCTACTGGCTGTCTGACATGACAGTTCCCTGCTGGACTAGGTGGCATGTGAAGCATGCCTTACCAGTGGCTCTTCCCATGCTGCTGGTGTGCGTGCTCATTCCCTCCCTGCCAGCTCTACTGCTGTTCAAGCAGCGCAAGTACCTCAAGTCGGCGTACATGCGCATCCGCCTGGGCTTCATCTACCAGCCTTACAGGTGAAACCATGCCTGCAGCTCTATGTGGCTGCAGTTTGAGTGCAAGCATGACTGTTGATGTGACTGGTACTGTCATTGATTCAATTTATTGATTTAAAAGTCTGTTGCTGTTACTCATGATATTGTTGTTACTCGTGTCACTCTTACTGTCATTGTTACTGTTACTGTCAATGTGTTGGTTTCTGTTATGGGCACTGGCACTGCCAGCTCTGATTTTCTGTAAGATACGGTTGTGCGAAGAGCAATAGGCGCATGCATAAAGCTCGTCAAGCATCCCAGATATTCGACGCTGGTTTGCCCCATTGTACCATCATGATCTCAGCAGCCTTGTGTTAGTAGAGCTGGTACCACATGCATGAGTAGATTTGGTCGTAGTGCTCACTGCAGTTGGCACTGGATGACTTCGCTAAAGTAATGTTTTCTGTCTGCCCATCAAGATTGATTGCTGTTCACATAGCACCAAAACCTTTCACCCTGAGTCAGAGCCCTTTCACAGAGCACCACAACCCTTCACTCTGAATCAAAGCCCTTTCACAGAGGGGACGCCCTTTCACAGAGGGGATGCCCTTTCACAGAAGGGATGCCCTTTCACAAAGGGGATGCCCTTGCACAGAAGGGATGCCCTTTCACATAGGGGATGCCCTTTCACCCAGGGGATGCCTTATCACACAGGGGATGCCCTTTCACAGAAGGGATGCCCTTTCACAAAGGGGATGCCCTTTCACATAGGGGATACCCTTCCCCAGAGGGGATGCCTTATCACACAGGGGATGCCTTTTCACAGGGGATGCCCACGATCTCCATGCCAGTAACATGCATACATGCTCCATGTAGACTCATCCCTGGGCAAGCAAATATGTAAACAGACAACCAAATGTCTACCATGTCCACCAAGATGGTGTTGATTGTCTACTAGCACAAGACACATGTTGGCTGCTGCGCAGACCAAGCTTGTGGTTTTGGGACAGTCTGGTCCTCTGGCAGACCTTTGCACTGGCGCTAGCACTCGCTCTAACCACTCCATTGAACTCCTACTATCAGTTGACGGTGGTGTTGATGATTCTGATCCTGGGCTTTGCCCTGCTGACCCACCTGCGCCCCTTTCGAGCTGCATTGTCTCAATCAGCGCAGGTACAGCCACTCTAGCTGAGTTCTCAACATGGGCTGCAATTTTGCAGCATCGTGCTGCAGTTTGCTGAACACCATGAGCACTTGATCATTCAAACTCCTACGTTGCCGTCGCTTGACTCTGCAATCTTTGCAAAGGTGAGTAGCATCTGATGCATGTTCTGCCACTTTTGACAAGCTTGAAACCCTTAAGGGTTCATGGCCGGCCCTCCAAACTGTACATTCACCTGCAAGTACAGTCTCACATGCATATGCTCCTGTGGCTGTTGTGTCATGATGCAACATAGGAATGTATGTTCCATGCAGGTACTAGGTCTCTTCACTGTGGTTGCCACAGCTGTGGGCTGCTTGTACATGATAAACACCAGCATGAGCTTTGTTGCCAGCAAGTCTGGCCTGGATGCAGCAGGGGGTATACTGCTGGTGCTAAACGCAGCCTTTGTCTTGATCATGGTGATTCTGTTAGCCCAAGCTGGTGTTGCTGACATAAAGAAGGGACTGCTATGGGTGCACAAGCACTTCAAAGCATGCTGGGCATGCTTTGCTTCTCCAGCAAGAGCTAGCCTGCGAGGTGCCAAGCCAATAATCCCATTGAGTACGCAGATGGAGTCCCCTGGGACCAGCTGCAGCGCAAGCCGTGCCAACTCCACAACAGCCTTGACACAAGCTGTCAGCACTGACAGTGGAGATCTGATGTTAGTTGGACGGTTGTGAGGTGGCTAAAGCTGCAGTCAACATAGGAAGGGCCACGCAGGTAATTAGGTCCAGCTGCTAGGCAGCCAAGCCTTTGTGCGTGTGGCGTATATGGCACAGACCATCTGAGCATTTGTCTTGCAGGTTGACAGCTGCATGGGAGTGACTGTGGTCATCAAACTAAAAGCCTGAGGACTCCTGCAGCAGCAGGTCCTGAGATGTCAGCATGATAGATGGAAGATGGTTATCGAGTATCACTCAGTGATTTGAAGCTGGAAAGCAAAGTATAGCCCAGTACGGCTGCACTATTTGAAATTGTGACACCTTTGATGGTAGTCTTGGTCACCGGTCGAATCTCTGTTTCAGTGCATGCTCTTGCTTTGCTGATGTTGACTGAGTTATGGTGAATCATTGTGCAGCTGTGATGTATGACAAATATGTACACCATGGTCAACAGTAGTTAGGCCTCAAGACAGGTGTTGCGCACCAGCTGGTAGTATGTAGCAACAGTACATGAGAAGTGAAGCTGTAAATGAGCGTTCAATAAGTCTGTGTAAGCAACAGCAATTCGGCCCTTGTACATGTCAGCTGCTGGAAAGCCTCTGGCACATGGCCAGGTGTCATCTTGCCAGTGCATTTGTTTACTACCCTAACAGTTGTCATGTGTCAAGAGTCTATGACTGGGAAAGCTGGCACACAATCACACCGTGATCAATGATGCCTACATCTAAATCTTGCATGCATAGCTTGCAAGCTAATATACAGACAAAGTTGCACTGTGCTTTGCATATGCATGGCTGCGCCAACAAGTCCCATGTGCTGACGCAAGGATGATGATACAAAGCTGATCTGATTGTTCTATTTGAAGCGTCAGACGTGATTGATCCTAAGCATGGCACAGCTTTACAGTCCGCACGTATGGTTGGAACTCATGCCACCATTGCCACTACAAGATCTTGGCTTGCATCAAATCAAAAACAAAATACACGTGATGATGTCTCAGTAACAGCATACCATCTGTTGACCAAATAAAAAACACATGACACCTGACACCATAACAAAAGCTGGGTCATTGGGCGAACGCCACTCATTGGAGTTAAGACCAGCAGGCTGACATTGTAGTTGACTGCACCAGCATGGAATACAAATTTGCCTTTGTCACAATGCACCAGAGTGCATGACTTCAGCTAACAGCTCCTCCTGCAGCCCAAGACAGGTCTTATTTTAGCTGGTACAAACGAGAGTGACAAGGTGTGCATGGAATGTGTTGGCAGCTGGAAGTGTGCTGCATATGCGTTCTACAACATGCAGGCAGATTGTGAACATGCCATGCAACTACAGGGTACAAATGCATGTCAAATGCCAAGCAGCCCCTTGGGTGACACCATGAATAACATGCAACTCAACACTTTTGTTGCTGACGCTGACATCTGCTGCCAGCTGAGACGAGCAGCATTGACAACTGCAGAACATTTCATAGCAATGATGCTGTTGCTAAACCAGGTCCTCACCTCTTCTATTGTCTGAACTGTGCAATCGCTCTGAGGTTGTGCGACACATAGCAATGCATAGCCCTTCTCTTGGACGTCTTCGTCCAGCATGCCTGCTGTCTGATCTACTCTGCCTGAGACCTACTGCAGTAACAAAAGCTGCTTAATCATGCAGAGATGTATGCGCAAGACTACAACAGAAGGCATGCATATTGCAGCTGGGCCTCACCAGCTTTGCTGGACAAGTCATGCATACGCCCATCTTGCAGTCATGGGATAGTTCAATGCCTTGTTCCAATGCAACTTCAAGTATAGTTTGATCTTCCGCCACTTCTAGCGTTTCAGTGCGACCGTTAAAGTTGATGTCAACTTTGTAGGCAGTGATTGGGCGGACTGCAGACCGTCGTCTACATGTGGCTACTGTAGCTGCAGGTCTAGACGCAAGCAAAGGGACTCCTGTTGATGAGCGGAAAGAGCGCTGACAAACAGCGCCGTGCATGCCGTGGGCAGGTGCAAACCAGCGTTGAGGTAGCAGGAAGCGTGTGCCAGTTCTTGGCAAGTCCTGGAACGTGAGCCTCCGAGACGAATGCTAGGCAAACGGCAAAAGCACTTGCAAAATGGTTGCTGTACCGTGCTTCCAACGCGTCAGCGCTTATCTGAAAGCAAGGTTTAGGGCAAAACCCTTCTGAGGCAACTTGACGCTTTGCCTTCTAACATGGGCATGTTGACCATCTTTCATGACTGCAATGCGCCTGCATCGCGCTGTCCGTACGCCTTCATACCGGCCATAAGTCAAGGCTGACTGGTGATGTCGGCAGCCTTGTCTGGCCGGAGCTGCTTGCTCGCACAGAGACCACATGCTGTATTGACCCGCTCGCTGAAAGCTAGAGTCTCGGTATTCCGCCGCGATGTCGAGCACGTTCCGGTCAGAACATGCTGCAGCCGACGAGTCACACGTCAGACAAGCTTTCAGCAAGCCCCGGGCTATCAACAAGGTCCTACCAGGTTACAGGTAGCGTGATCAGTAACTGCATGCCTGGCTTGACTTGCGTAATTTCGCTACCACACTAGCTTCCTTTACTCAGGTGACGTGCGCGGCTGGTAGTGCAAAAAGCAACCCTCCAGTTCAAGTCACTTCTGCCAGTATCAGTGAGCCAGCACGCAAAAATCTAGCCAACGCTGCAGCAGCCTGCAGACGCTTTGGCTGGCTTAGCTTCTGGACACAGCTGGTGCTGTCTGTTGTTTCAGCCATAATCCTGCTGTTCTCTGTTGCGTTTACATCCCTGGTAAGTTGCCTTCATGTGCTAAGTGTGCATCTTGTTGTTTCGGCATACACCTGCTTGTACATACTTGTTTGGCATTTGTCCTGACAGAAAGCATGCCACCTCAATTTACATTGCATCAGTCCAGTCACAGCAAAGCTGAGAGCTGATTGCAAGATCAGCATCATCATCATCATGTGCCTAAACTGCTTGCCCTAGACAGGTCTTTTAAGTGATGCAGACATCAGAATATCTTACACTTTGGGTGTGCAGAATGGCCCTAGCATATCATTATGGCTGACCCTGTTTGGCGTGGTGGCTGGATTCCTGAGCACCTTCTGGTCGTTTGGCTACACAAGATTGTCGAGGCGCTTGTACCGATATCTCAGCACAGGGCCAGATGACAACTCTAAGCGTGTCAAGAAGGCAGACGTGCTGAACACTTTGATGCGAGGGTCTTGGATCAATGTGTTGGGTCTGGGCTCAACTCTGTTGGGCTTGCAAGCCACTGTGGGGCTTCTAGTTGCAAAAACGCTGACAAATGCAACAGCCAATCCATTTTTGGCAGGAGGAGCCGGGTCTTACAATCCAGTGCTGGCATTGGATGTTTTCCTTGTTCAGGTGTGTCCCTGAGCTTTTACTGGGCTTCTGCTATTTGTGGTGGCAGAATGCCATTCATAGCTGGAAGCAGTATGTCCAGCTTGCAGACATTTTCATCTGCTATGGCCCTTGGCATTAGCATAACATCTTATGCTGCGTGCAACCCTATAGGTCCCCTTGTTGCACCCAAAATTGTTGCGTGCAGCTGCTTGCTTTGTATGCTCTGTGAGCACTGTCAGCTGGTCATGCGGCATGGGAGTCATTGGAGTTTGATCACTATCATTTGTCCACATGCTAGGTCTGATCATGGGAGCCACAGCAAATGCTGAATGGCATATTGTGATGGTACAATGTAATTGCCATGAACATGCAAACTACAGCTTTCATACCATATTGCCACCGACATTGAGGACCTTCCTGCTGCAGGCCTCCACCAACACCTTGCTGTCCCACTTTGCTTCCTTGGTCCTGTCATTGTGGCTGATACGAATTGTGGGTAGAAGTCCCACCCCGACCAGCGGATCACCTGCCAAATCGTAGGAATCTTGAGGTAAAAAGACAGCCCTGAGACACTTCAGCCAAGCACAAGCAACCGGCTGGTCATGCAGTTGCCAGAGTGGCGCATCAGTTGTGTAGGATGCAGATCAGCACTTTGCAATGCTCACATAGGCTGCAAGGTGCACTTCATTACCACTGGCGGATTAGTTGTATGTGACGCAGGTCAGCACTTTGCTGGCTGCAAGGTGCACTCATATACCAGACTGGCAGATCAGTTGTATAGGATGCAGGTCAGCATTTTGCAACGCTCACATAAGCTGCAAGGTGCGCTTATTCGATTGCACATTGTCTGACATGACAAAGTGTTCGTTTGCCATTACGTTGCATTCAAACAGATTGAAATCTGTCATGGTATTGTGATCAGGCTGTCAATTATGATCCGTTCTCATTCATGGAGAAGGCATGAATGGCTTTATCTATCATTCTGAACCAGTATGGCGTAAACAGGCTGTCGAAACTGAACGTTTGCTGACCATACCTAAGTTCTTTGTAAGCCCGCTCAAGCCTCTTGGGTGTCAATTCATCCCATGAATCCAATATCAAAACAGGTAAACCTGCATACATTTCGTCAAAGGGGCCTGTCACAACAACAGGAATGCAACCCATCATCAATGCCTCCCAGGTTCTGTGTGCATCTGGACCATTCCCAGCAGGTGATAGAACAAACTTGTAGTGTTGCAACTCAATCAGGTACTGCTCCAGCTCAAGCCTGCCTCCACAGCCTTTGACATTGCTGATCATTGGTTGGTTCCCAACATTGGTTGCCGAATCAGTAGCTGCAGGGAAATTTGATCGCAAAGCCTGCGCTGCTTTGCGCCTGGATCCGCGCCAAGGTGCATAGTTGGCATTGTCTGATGATGATTCTGTCATGCTCAGATATATGAGCCGGTCCCTCTTCTTGCCGTAGAAATTATACATAACATCTAGGGCATAGTAGCTCAGAAGCTTGGACACCAGACCTTTATTCTCATCTTCGCCATGAAAGTCAGTAGATTGCCATTGCCACTTCGGACCCAACGGCAATGCAGTGAGCTTGGGGTGCTGTAATACTTTGTTTGACCCATACCAACCCACCAGTTGCTTATGCTCGAGTATGGTGGTGTAGGCTGATAAGTACTCGGCGTGCCTGTCGCTATCAGGATAGGGAACTAGCTCATCCAGGTTGCTGCGCGTGATGAGCACAAATGGCTTCATGATGGAACTGCTGGCTTTGCTGAATTCTTTGACATCTTTGGGGTGCAGGAATATTTTCACGCCTGCAAACGTGTGTACCTTCGATCCCGGACTATACGTGACATTGGCCACGTCGAAGAAGGCATCGTTGCCAATGAAAGGCTGGCTCGAGTGCCGTGCGTGGCCGCAAGTGACCTGATCTAGGCCGTATCTACGCCACCAACTTGGGTGAAAGTACTGAGACGTCACGACGCACAGTCTTACTGCAAGGCAAACAAGGCACAACGGTGACATCGCAGGCCGATGCATGTCTCTGTCATGGGCAAAGTTATCTTCGTACGAGACCAGCCATCTTGCAAATTTGGCGGCATGAGGGATGTGCCACATGGCATATGCCACATGCTACCAGCATCATTAGGGTTGAGGTATACATGAATGAAAGTCGGGCAGGCTTGTTGTCAGCAACAAGCATGAGACATTACCATGCCGCATGTAGTTCACTGCACCATTGCACACTTCGTTCTCCAATATTGGTACACACCATTGTATGAATGATAACTGATCGTGCAGCGAGACTGACTCAATATGTTATGTGAAGAAATCCTGGGGATCATTCTCAAAAAGCAACAGGAACAGGAGCATCTTCTGAAGTAATGGCCATTGCTTGATATGTCAGGCCCATGCCTTCCTGTACGGGCTGCGCATCCTGCTGCTGTCCCTTCTGCCTGCCATCCCCTTGTACAGAAGCTGTTGCTGAAGCACCTCCTCCAACTAGCCTCAAATACCCGGTCTGAAGCATATCTGCTTCTTCTGTATCTGCAGTCTTGAGGAGAGCTTGCAGACGAGCCTCAATGCCAAGGCCTTGAAGCAGCTGTCTCTGACTTATGAGGCCATGACACGTCGCAGCTGCTTGTGACTCCCCTACACCTTGCCTGCATTCAGTCACCCACCCAACTCATCGTGTCTCACTCACAGGTCTAGAAACATCAACATGTCCTGTGCAGAATGTCACAGGTTGATGAAGCTTGATGAGGCCCATGGAAGGTATCAAAGCTGCGGCTGATGCTTCTAAACACAATACTTGGCTCACAAGAGAGCATCATGGTAGTCTACAATATAACAAGATCCTTCAGGCACTGCAGAGTTTTAACAGCAGTACACCATTCAACAATACTCGGTGGCAGCCTGTTACCCACTGTAGCGTTGTGGTAGTCAAATAAATATGAAGTGTGGCCCCATAGCCTATGGCACATGGTCCTATGCATACCCAGCACAGGCTTAGTAGTTGAGGACTAACAACATCAGGCGCTGAAGGACCAACAACGGCGATTTTGTTTACTGCACAACAAAGCCTAGCTCACAACAAGTAAACTTTCTTGTGCTATAATAGCCTGGATGACACAAATCTTCATCCTGTTATATAGATCATACTCGAAAGGGTGTAGATTTTCATGCACAAGGACTCACATATGGAAGCATCATAAATTCTTCCGCAATACTTGACAAAACTTACAGATTGACAAGAAAATTTGAGTCTACCTGATTGCAGCAAAGTCTACATGCGCACTGAGGTCAGCCTTGCCAGGCTGTTCCAGCAGCCCACAGAATTGATGCTCCCTGATGGCCTGTAAGCTTGTTGGGTACGGTCTGTTACGGCCGTAATCTATCAGCAGGGCTGCACCCCCATGGGTGGCCACCCTTTTGGCTAGATCCCCTGCTGTGCTCATGGCTTGTGGGCTCACTTCAAGACCCTTCATGGCTGCCTCTGCAGAACAGCACAAGACAAGTGGCTTTGCACTGCCACGATGCAATGTGAATGGTGTTTTCATAAGAATCCAAACTCAGGCATCTTCAATGTAAACACATTCTATAAAGTTCAAGGGGGGGGGGGGCGTGTTTGGTGGCCTGACAGCAAACTTCACAAGAACGCAGCCATCGAAAACATGCTGCTGTAACAGCTGAAAATGATTCACAAAGGATGCCTCATGAAGTTGCAAAGAACAACCCAATTGAGTGCTGAGTGTTGATGGCTCAGTAACTGTCTGTTTAGTATCACGATGAGTCCTGTAGACAATGATACCAGCACATCTACACATCAACTGGTTGATTGGTCAGTTGATTGAACGATCAAGCAATCAATCAGTTGATTGCTCGCTTGATTGATCGATTAATTGACTGACTGATCAAGTGACTGAATGAGTGAGTGAGTGAGTAATGAGTGATGGATGAAGTGGTTATCAACAGCGCAAGAGGCAGGTGGAGCAGACTGCTCTGGAATGCTGGCTGTCCTTCACCACTTGCAGGTACAGCCTGCCCATCAACTGCAAGCAAAGAGCCTGTTGCAGGCCTACTTTGATCGAAAGGCAATGCTCCAAGTCTCCTGTCAACCAGCAGCTTGGACGCTGGTGTTGGCCGTGGGGACAGCACCAGCCTGAAGTGCAAGGGACTATCATCACTGGCTATATCAATCAGCCTCTCGCACCAGCCTCGCTCTGTCTTCTGGAACTGATGGACTGGCAGGGCGTCTAGGAACTCATGTGCGATGTACACTGTCGGCAAATCATCTGGAACCTCGTCTAGGCTTCTATGCCAGTGCACCTGTCACAATGCCACAGCAGTTCTACAGTCAGCATGTGTTTGTTTGCAGAGCTCGTGTTGGCGACAGCACAGGTGAATGCTGATAGCAATGCTAAGAAAGTTGAGGGTAAGCAAAATGGCCAAGATAGCATGCGTCATGAATGAAGAATGCTTGCAGAGAGGGTGTGCATGAGTGCAAATCATGAGCTGTGCTGCACGTCACTGGAACGGGCATGTGGCAGCTACTGGAGACTTCTTCCCTCTATCTCGCGTTGCAGCAAATGGGGCTGATGACTCGCCCAAGGTCAGAATTGCCTAGCTTGCGTACCATCACATGCTGCTGATGCAATCGTCAACATGATCACCATGTGTATGGGAACAGGGAAGCACAGCAGCAGACAACTGAGGTGGTCAGTCTACCTGAACACCAGAGGGCATGGCTGTGCCTGTCTGGTGGCCTTCTGCAGTGCTGGAAGTAGCTGTTGGTAGGCCACGACAATGAAGCTTGTCCCATTGCTGCAGTCGCAAGAACTTGCTGACCTGCAGGCCAGGGACCACAGATTGGTCAAGAACACCTCAGCTATGCCACAAGAGCCACAGGTCAGTCAAGAACAGCTGAGCTAGGCCACAAGAGCCACAACATGCACTTGGAACTGCGTAGCCTACCTGTGAAGATGTTGTGGATGTGGGCAAGATGATCAGCATGCTGACAAACAGCTGTGTGCAGCAGACTCGTTGCAGCTTCAAGCACAGACATCATAGGTCAGACAGGAGCACTGTCAGACAAAATGGGTCCAAGATTAAATTGCAGTTCAAATGTGTCCAACTGCAGTCGAATTGCAGTCTGTGTGCCTTTTTGGGAGGCATTTACATGAATAGAACTGCGGCGACCCATAGGTGGTAACAGCCTGTTGCAACTGTGTATGTGGCTCACCTCAACAAGATGAACATCTAGGCCTGATATGAAGGGCTTGAAGGGGGCTGTTCCCCGCAGCAGGTCGGCCATGAGAGTGCCCCGCCCTGGGCCCAGCTCTACCAGCCTCATCTTGCTGGGACTGCCCAACTGTTGCCACACAGTCAGGCACCAGATTCCTATCATCTATATACAAAGCACAGTGAAGGGTTAGCGTGCAAGTAGCTGTGGGCAAG
>JAABUS010007324.1_pt1 | contig 12761 bp, 5 predicted proteins | sample 5560161 | NCBI WGS metagenome assembly JAABUS01 (sample SAMN10711885, study PRJNA513376) | rock metagenome | isolation source: Antarctica rocks | place: Antarctica: Victoria Land, Trio Nunatak nord | collected 2016-01-04 | reverse complement strand
CGCCGGGCTGCCGGTGCACTTCGCCGGCTCGCTCCCCCGCTCGTACGTGGCCCTGGCCTACGCCCAGGCCGAGGTGGCGGTGGTGCCGTCGGTGCCGGCCGCGACCGGCGACCAGGACGGGCTGCCGGTGTCGCTGCTGGAGGCCATGGCGGCCGGCTGCGCGGTGGTGGCCTCGGCCATGGCCGGCATCGACGCCGCCGTGGTCGACGGCGAGAGCGGGCTGCTGGTGCCGCCGGGCGACGCCGGCCGGCTGGCGACGACGCTGGCCGGACTGCTGGCCGACCCGGAGCAGCGGGCCAAGCTCGGCGCCGCGGCCGACTCCCGGGCCGAGGAGTTCTCGGTCGAGGCCGCCGGCGCGCGCTACTGCCGGCTGCTCCGGTCCGTCGCGGGTCACCCGGTCCCCGATGCGCACCCGGCGCCCCGCCCCGTGCCGACCTCGGGCGGTGCCCGCTGACCCGGGTCGTGGTCGCCACCGGCGACGTGATCGGCGAGCGGGTGGCCGGGCCGGCCATCCGGGCCTGGAACATCGCCGAGGTGCTCACCGCGGCCGGGCACGACGTCGAGCTGGTGACGATCCTGGACTGCACCGCGTCCTCGGACCGGTTCCGGGTCCGGCACGTCGGCGAGCCGGAGCTGCGCGAGCTCGAGCGCTGGTGCGAGGTGCTGATCTTCCAGGGCAGCCTGCTGCAGGAATTCCCGTTCCTGCGCGACAGCGACAAGCCGCTGGTGGCCGACATCTACGACCCGTTCCACCTGGAGCTGCTGGAGCAGGCCCGGGACGAGGGCGAGCGGCGCCGGCGGGACATCGTGCACAACGCGGTCGTCGTGCTCGGCGACCAGCTCCGCCGAGGTGACTTCTTCCTCTGCGCCAGCGAGAAGCAGCGCGACTTCTGGCTGGGCGCGCTGGCCGCGCTGGGCCGGGTCAACACCGCCAGCTACGACGCCGACGAGACGCTGCGGTCGCTGCTGTCGGTGGCGCCGTTCGGGCTGGACGGCACCCCGCCGGCGCGGACCGGACCCGGCATCCGGGGCGTGGTCGACGGGATCGGCCGGGACGACGACCTCATCCTCTGGGGCGGCGGCATCTACAACTGGTTCGACCCGCTGACGCTGATCCGCGCGGTCGACGAGCTGCGCCGGCACCGCCCGACCGTGCGGCTCTACTTCATGGGCCTCACCCACCCCAACCCCAGGGTCCCGGAGATGCGGATGTCGATCGACGCCCAGAAGCTCGCGGCCGAGCTCGGGCTGACCGGCGAGCACGTCTTCTTCAACACCGGCTGGGTGCCGTTCGCGGAGCGGGCCAACGTGCTGCTGGACGCCGACATCGGGGTGTCGACGCACCTCGACCACGCCGAGACGGCGTACTCGTTCCGGACCCGGATGCTGGACTACCTCTGGGCCGGGCTGCCGACGGTGGCGACCCGGGGCGACTCCTTCGCCGAGCTGATCGAGGCCGAGGGCCTGGGCCTGACCGCGCCGGCCGGGGACGTGCCGGCGCTGGCGGCGGCGCTGCGCCGGCTGCTGGAGGACGACGCCCTGGCCGACTCCTGCCGGGCCGCGAGCCTGCGGGTGGCGGCCGGCTTCCACTGGCCGCACGTGCTGGCGCCGCTGGTCCGGTTCTGCGCCGACCCGCGCCGGGCGCCGGACCTGCTGGACGCGGACCTGACCGCGCGGATGGCCGGGCCGCTGCGGATCGTGTCCCGGCCGCCGGAGGGGGTCCGGGCCAACGCCGCCCTGGCCCGGGAGTACCTGCGTGCCGGCGGGGTCGGGCTGCTGGCCCGCAAGGCGTCCGGACGGCTGGCCAAACGGCTGGTCCCCAGTGCGAGCGGCAACAGCGGAGAGCGGGACCGGTGATCGACGTTCGAGCCAGCTTCGACCAGTACGCCCGGTACGTCTACCTGTGGCGGCTCCGGACCGACTGCTTCGGCCCGGAGCCGCTGCGGATCCTGGACGTCGGCGACCCGTTCGGCACGATCGCGCCGCTCTTCCCGGACGACCACACGGTGTCCATCGACGTCTACGCGGACGACCCGCACCGCGACCACCACGCCCCGCTGATCGGAACCGGCTTCGCGCTGCCGTTCGCGGACGAGTCGTTCGACATCGTCGCCTGCCACGACGTCTTCGAGCACCTGCCGGCCGAGGGCCGCAACGCCTTCGTGGCCGAGATGATGCGGGTCTCCCGCGGCCCGGTGCTGGTGACGGCGCCGTTCGCGGACCCGCGGGTGGCCCGCAGCGAGCTGCTGGTCAACGGCTACTTCACCGCCAGGGCCGGGCACAGCCTGCCGGCCCTGGACGAGCACGAGTCCTTCGGCCTGCCGGCGATCGAGGAGCTGACCGGCTGGCTGGACGACCACCGGATCGGCCACCGGCTGCACGCGGACGGCTGGCTCTATCACTGGATCGCGTTCTGGGCCCTGAAGACGCACCTGTTCGCCGAGGGCCGCGAGGACGACCTGCACCGGGTCGACGCGGCGTTCAACACGCTGCTGCGTGACGCGGACCGGCGCGGGCCGCACTACCGCCGGGCCGTGGTCATCCGGCCGCCGCTGCCGTACCCGCCGGACCTGCCGCCGGCGCCGGGACCGGCCGAGGCCGGGGACCTGGAGCAGGACCTGGAGCAGCTGACCGACCTGGCCCTGCAGCTGCAGCGGGTGCTGCCGCGGGGCAGCGACCCGTTCGCGCCCGACTCGGCCCTGCGGGCCTGGATCGGCGCGCACCGGGGCGGATCGCTGGCCGCGGCCGGGCAGGCGCGGGGCATGGAGTGGGCCAAGGTGGCCGAGGCCCTCGCGGTCGCGCTGGACGCGGCCTCCTCGGAGCGGCCCGGCCCGGTGGCCGTGCCCGCGGCCGACGACGGCGACCTGGAGCTGCGCTCGGTCACCGCGGTCATCGTCAACCTCAACAGCGCCGAGGACATGCGCACCTGCCTGGACTCGATGCTGGCCCAGGACTACCCGCGCGAGCTGCTGGACATCGTGGTGGTGGACAACGCCTCCACCGACGGGTCGCTGGAGCTGCTGGCGGCCGAGTACCCGACGGTCCGGGTGCTGCCGCAGGACACCAACACCGGCTTCTCCCCCGCGGTGAACACCGGGGCCCGGGCGGCTGGGACCGAGTGCCTGGTGCTGATCAACAACGACGCCCGGGTCGAGCCGGACTTCGTCCGCGAGCTGGTCCGCGCGTACGACCCGGCCAACGGCGCCGTCTGCGTGGCCGCGCACATCGTCAGCTGGGACGGCGCGACGCTGGACTTCGGCGAGGGCGCGGTCAACTTCTACGGGATGGGCCAGCAGCTCGGCTTCGGCACCCCGATCGCGACCGCGGCGATCGAGGACGGCCGGGAGCTGCTGTTCGCCTGCGGCGGCGCGATGCTGGTCAGCCGGCGGGTGTTCCTGGACTCCGGCGGCCTGGACGAGGACTTCTTCGCCTACTTCGAGGACGTCGACTTCGGCTGGCGGCTGTGGGTGCTGGGCTACCGGGTGGTGCTGGCGGCCCGGGCCAAGGCGTACCACAAGATGCATGGGACCTCGTCCCGCTTCCCGCTGCACCAGCGCTTCCTGCTGTACGAGCGCAACGCGCTGCGCACGATCATCAAGAACTACGACGACGCCAACCTGAACGCGACGCTGGCGCCGTCCCTGCTGCTGCTGGTCAAGCGGGCGCTGGTGCGCGGTGGCCTGCCGCGCAGCCCGTACGACATCGGCGGTGACGGCGCGCTGACCGAGTCGGTGCCGCGGCTGGCGCTGGCCCACCTGCACGCGGTCGGCGACGTCGTCGACGACCTCGAGGGCCTGTATGAGCAGCGGGCCCAGATCCAGCGGGCCCGCCGCCGGGCCGACACCGACATCCTGCCCCGCTTCAACCGTCCACTGTGGCCGGTGCTGCCGGAGCGGCCCTACCTGGAGGCGTCCGCCGCGGTCACCGGCGTCTTCGGGCTGGACCAGCTGTTCCAGAAGAGCCGGGCCAGCCGGGTGCTGGTGGTCAGCAACGACGCCATCGGCGCGAAGATGAGCGGGCCGGCCATCCGGGCCTGGGAGATCGCCAAGGCGCTGGGCGGCACGGCCGAGGTGACGGTCGCGGTCCCGCAGTCGACGGACAAGACCGCGCCCGGCGTGAGCTTCGCCGTCTACGCGGACCCGGCCGCGCTGACCGCGCTGGCCGAGGCGGCCGACGTCACGCTGGTGCAGGGCTACACCGTGCACCGGGTGCCGGCGCTGGCGACCGCCCCGACCCTGCTGGTCGTCGATCTCTACGACCCGTGGCTGTTCGAGAACCTGGAGCTGCACACCGGCGACCTCGGCGCCGACCGGGCCCTGCAGTTCGACGCGGCCGTGCTCAACGAGCTCATCGACGCCGGCGACTTCTTCGTCTGCGCGTCGGAGCGGCAGCGCGACTACTGGCTCGGCCTGCTGTCCTCCCGGGACCGGCTGACCGAGGGCCACTACGAGATCGACCGGGACCTGCGGCTGCTCATCGACGTGGTGCCGTTCGGGCTACCGGACCACGAGCCGCGCCGCTCGAAGCCGGTGCTCAAGGGCGTGCACCCGTCCATCGCGACCGACGACCTGGTGGTGCTGTGGGGCGGCGGCAGCTGGGACTGGTTCGACCCGGTCGGCGCGGTCGAGGCGTTCGCCGAGGTCGTCCGCGAGGTGCCCAACGCCAAGCTCTACTTCCTGGGCTTCCAGCTGGCCAGCGCCAACGTCAAGCCGATGCGGGTGGCCGAGCAGACCCGGCGCCGGGTCTCCGAGCTCGGCCTGGACAAGTCGGTGATCTTCGGCGACTGGGCCCCGTACGACGAGCGCGAGGCCTACCTGGTCGAGGCGGACGTGGCCCTGTCCGCGGCCCGCGACCTGGCCGAGACCCGGTTGTCGTTCCGGACCCGGGTGCTGGACTACCTGTGGGCCGGGCTGCCGATCGTGGCCACCTCCGGCGACGTGCTCTCCGACCTGGTCGTCGAGGAGAAGGTCGGGCTGGTGGTGGCGCCGGGCGACCCGCGGGCGCTGGCCGCGGCGATGATCCGGATGCTGACCTCGCCGGCGCTGCGGGCCGAGTGCTCGGCCAACGCGGTCCGGGTGGCGACGCGGTTCACCTGGCCGTCGGCGGTGGCGCCGCTGCGCCGGCTGATCCTGGAGCCGTGGAAGTGGGCCGAGGCCCGCAAGCTGCGGCCCCGGCACCGGGAGCTGACCGAGGAGCTGCGCGGCCTGCTGGCCGATCGCAACCGGCTCAACGGCGCGTACGGGTCGGGCCGGCTGCACGGCCGGATCCTGTTCCGGGACCGCGAGTTCGGCTCCCTCGACCAGTACGTGGCCGAGCTGGAGGCGACGGTGCAGCACCTGGACCGGCGGATGGAGATCCTGCGCAGGACTCCGGTGTACACCGTGTTCAAGGCCGCCCGCCGCGGCCGGAACTGGGTCCGGACCCGGATCGGGTCGTGAAGCGGCCGGGGCTGCTGACGATCGTCGCCGCGAGCGCCGCCCTGGCGTTCGTGCTGATCGGCATCGGCACCCCGCTGCTGGGGCTGCGCACGTTCAGCGCGGTCGACCTGCTGCAGTCGTACGAGCCGTGGAAGTCGGACGCGGCCACCGGGAACGTGCCCAACCTGCCCCCGGCCAGCGACACCGTCGACAACGTGCTGCCGTCCCACCAGCTGTTCGACTCCGAGCTGGCCGACGGCAACGTGGCCGGCTGGAACCCGCTGGCCAGCGGCGGCGGCCCGTTCGCCAGCGGGCCCGGGAACGGGTTCTGGACGCCGCTCAACCTGCCGTTCCTGGTGCTGCCGGGCTGGCTGGCGCCCGCGTACGCCAAGCTGCTGGAGCTGATCGTCACGATCGGCGGCACGTTCCTGTTCGCCCGCCGGCTCGGGCTGGGCCGGCCGGCCGGGCTGGTCGGCGGGATCCTGTTCGCCTCCTCCGGCTTCATGGTCACCTGGACCAACTGGCCCCACACCCAGGTCGCGGCGCTGATCCCGGCCCTGTTCTGGGCCACCGAGCGGTTCTGCCAGCTGCGCACGGTCCGGTCGGCGGTGCCGATCGCGCTGGTGGTGGCGGGCATGCTGCTGGGCGGCTTCCCGGCCGTGGCCGGATACGCGCTGTACGCGGCCGTGCCGTACGCGGTGCTGCGGCTGCTGCAGCTGACCGGCCGGTCACCGCTGGCGTTCCTGCGGGCGGCGGTGACGGCCGCGGCGGCGCTGGCGCTGGGCGTGGGGCTGGTGGCCGTGCTGGTGCTGCCGTTCCTGGCCCAGCTGGACAGCCTCGACTACCTGGCCGAGCGCGCGCAGACGGCGTCCAACCACATCCAGCCGCTGATGCTGGCCACGGTGGCGTCCTGGCGGGTGTTCGGCTCGATGACCGGCGGCGACGCCTACTGGGGGCCGATCAACCAGATCGAGGGGCTGAGCTTCCTCGGGGCCGGCGCGCTGGTGCTGGTCGCCTGCGCGCTGCTGCGCCGGCCCGCGCCCGGGGTGGTCCGCGGCGTCCGGACCTATCTCGCCGTCGGGACCCTGGTCACCGTCGTGCTGGGCTGGTACGGCGGCAAGCCGCTGGCGCTGGCCCAGCACCTGCCGGTGTTCAGCGACAACCCGGTGCCGCGGATCCGGTCGCTGTTCGGCTTCTTCCTGGCGATGCTGGCCGCGATGGGTTACCAGGCGCTGGTCGGGCACGTCCGGGCCGGCCGGGGCCGGCGGCCGGTCGAGGCGCTGGGCTGGCTGGTGGCCGCGGCGGCCGTGACCGAGGTGGCCCGGCGGGTGCTGGCCGTGGGCGCCGACCACGGGCAGACCGGCTACGTGCGGGAGCAGCTGCTGTGGGCGGCGCTGCCGGCCGGGCTGGTGCTGCTGGCGGTGGCCGGCTCCGCCGCCCGGCGGGTGCGGACGCTGGCGCTGGCGGCGGTGCCGGTGATCATCGCGGTGGAGAGCCTGTCGCTGGTCGTGCCGTTCTGGCCGCGGCCGCCGAAGGCCGACTTCTACCCGCAGACGGCCGCGCACGCCTACCTGGCCGAGCACCTGGGCGTCGACCGGTACGCCAGCAAGGGCCTCACCTTCTTCCCCGGCACCAACGTCGAGTACGGCCTGCGCAGCGCCACCGGGCACACGTTCACCAGCACCGAGTGGAAGGAGCTGATGCTCACCGTCGACCCGGGCTCGTTCGCCACCGCGACGTTCTCCCGGTTCACCCGCGGCGACGCCCGGACGCTCGGCTCGCCGCTGCTGGACGCGATGTCGGTGCGCTACTACGCGCTCAGCCCGGCCGACCCGGTGCTCGGGATCCTGGGCACGGTGCCCGGGGTCGCGCCGGTGCTGCGGCCGGGCGCGTCTCTCGACGTGCCGATCGGCGCCGGTGCCGTCCGCGGCATCGGGGTCCGGCTGACCGGGCCGGTCCGGCCGGCCGACCCGTACGCGGCCGTGGACGTCGCGCTGGTCGACGCGGCCGGCAAGACGGTCGCGCGCGGCAACCGGCGGCTCTACGCCTCGGTCGACGGGATCTTCACGGTCCCGGTCGCCGGCGAGGACCTGGCCGGTCCGCTGACCGCGCGGCTCACGCTGCGCTCCGATGTGCCGCTGCCGCTGGAGTCACAGCTGCGGGTGACCCGGCCGGACCCGGCCGACGGGCTGGAGCTGGTGTTCGCCGACGGAGCGGTCCTCTACGACCGGACCACGGTGCTGCCCCGGATCCGCTGGGCCGACCACGTGCAGGTGATCCCGGACAAGGTCGCCCGGCTGACCGCGCTGGCCAACGTGCGCGACCCCGGCCGCGTCGTGCTCGACTCTCCCGGGCCGCTCGCCGCTGCCGGCAGGCCGGCGACGGTGACCGTGCTGTCGGACGGGACCGACGCGTCCCAGACCCGGGTTTCCGCGACCGGCGCCGGCTACCTGGTCGTCGCGGACGCCGACCAGTCCGACTGGACGGCGACCGTGGACGGGCGGACCGTGCCGCTGGTGGCGGCCGACCACGCCCTGGTCGCCGTCCCGGTGCCGGCCGGGACGCACGTGGTCGCCCTGCACTACACCCCGACCGGCCGCTCCCGCGGCGCAGTCATTTCCTTGATCTCCCTGGTCGTCCTGGCCGGCGCGGTGCTGATCCGCCGTCGCCGGCGACCCACTTCGGCGGACGACCCGCCGGAGTGGTTGCCGGAGCGAGCGGCAGAGGCGGCGCTGCGGGGTTGAGCACCGAGACCGAGACCCTGCCGGCGGAGGCGGCTCCGGCGACCAGCCGGCGCAGTCCGTCCCCGCTGACCGCGATCGCGGTGCTGGCCGCCGCGGTCGTGGTCGGGTTGGGCATCGGCGCTCCCCTGCTCGGTATCGGCACGTTCAGCGGCGCCGACCTGCTCCGGTCGTACGAGCCCTGGCGCACCGGGGTCGACACCGGCGACCCGGCCCAGCTGCCGGTGGTCAGCGACACCGTCGACGTGGTGCTGCCGGGCCACCAGCTGTTCGACACCCAGGTCCGGCACGGCAACATCCCGGACTGGAACCCGCTGGTCAGCGGTGGCACCGCGTTCGCGGACGGGACCGGGGTCGGGTTCTGGTCGCCGCTGAGCCTGCCGTTCCTGCTGCTGCCGGGCTGGCTCGCGCCGGCGTACGTGAAGCTGCTGGAGATGCTCGTCGCGATCGGCGGGTCGGTCCTGTTCCTGCGCCGGCTGTCGCTGTCCCGGCCGGCCGCGGTGCTGGGCGGGATCCTGTTCGCCTCGTCCGGCTTCATGGTGACCTGGTCCAACTGGCCGCACACCGCCGTCGCGGCGTTCATCCCGGCGCTGTTCTGGGCGGTCGAACGGTTCGCGCAGAAGCGGACGGTGCCGGCCGCGGTCCCGATCGCCGCGGTGCTGGCGGTCATGCTGCTCGGCGGTTTCCCGGCCGTGGTCGGGTACGCGGTCTACGGCGCGGCGCCGTACCTGCTCCTGCGGCTGGTCCAGCTGACCGGCCGCCGGCCCTGGGCCGTGCTGCGCGGGGCCGCCACCGCGGGCGGCGCGCTGGTGCTCGGGGCCGGCGCGGTCGCGGTGCTGCTGCTGCCGTTCCTGGGCCAGCTGCGGCAGCTGGACTACCTGGCCGACCGGGCCCAGTCCCCGGACGAGCACCTGCCCGCGGCGATGCTGTTCACCGGCGTGGCCTGGCGCGCGTTCGGGACCCAGAACGGCGACGACGCCGTGCCGTACTGGGGGCCGATCAACACGATCGAGGGCCTGAGCTTCGTCGGCGCCGGCGCGCTGGTGCTGGTGCTGTTCGCGCTGGTGCGGCCGTCCGCGGCGCCGCGGGGCGTCCGCTCCTACTTCGCGGTGGCGGCGGCGGTCTCGGTCGTGCTCGGGTACGTCGGCGGGCCGGCGCTGGCGCTGGCCCAGCAGCTGCCGGTGTTCTCCGACAACCCGGTCTACCGGATCCGCTCGGTGCTCGGCTTCTTCCTGGCCGTGTTGGCCGCGGTCGGCTACGACGCGCTGGCCCGGTCGGCCCGCCCCCGCCGAGCCGGGTCGGTCGCGGGCTGGGCCGCCGCCGCCGCCGCCGTGGCCTACCTCGCGGCCAAGCACCTGCTGCGGCTGGGCTATCTCGCCGGTCAGGGGCCGTACGTGAAGCGGCAGATCCTGCTGGCGGCGCTGCCGGCCGGGCTGGTCTTCGGCGCCGGGGTCCTGGCCCGCTTCCGGCCGGGGCGCAGGACAGTCGCGCTGGCGGTCATCCCGGTCGTGATCGCGGCCGAGTGCCTGTCGCTGCTGGTGCCGTTCTGGCCGCGGAGCAGTCGGGCCGACTTCTATCCGGTCACCGGCGCGCACCGGTATCTGGCCGACCACCTCGGCGCCGACCGGTTCGGGGCCAAGGGCCTGACCATGCTGTCCGGCACCAACGTCTGGTACGGCCTGCGCAACGTCACCGGGCACGCGTTCACCTCCGCCCGGTGGCGGGACCTGCTGCTGGCGGTCGACCCGGAGTCGTTCCCGACGCCGGGCTACTCGCGGTTCAGCGGGGCCACCGGGCCGGCCACGGTGGCCTCGCCGCTGCTGGACGTGCTGTCCGTGCGCTACTTCGCGTTCGCGCCCGACGACCCGGTGATCGGTCCGCACTCCGGCGTCGGGCCGCTCGGGCCAGGATTCCAGCTGCGCCCGGGCGTACCGGTGACGGTGCCGATCGGGTCCGGGCCGGTGCGCGGGGTCGGCCCGCAGGTGCAGGCCGTGGCCCACCCCCGGGACAGCCGGGCGGCGCTGGAGGTGCAGCTGCTGGACGCCCGGGGCCGGGTGGTCGCCACCGACAGCCGCCGGCTCTACGACACGGTCGCGGCGACCCGGCTGGTCGTCCCGGTGGCGGGCGAGGACCTGACCGGGCCGCTGTCGGCCCGGCTCACGCTGCACTCGGACGCGCCGCTGGCGGTGGCCGGCGGGACGCTGCCGCAGCTGGACGTGACCCGCCCGGCCGCGACCGACGGGCTCGACCTCGTCTACGCCGGCGACGGCGCCGTGCTCTACCGGCGGGACACCGCGCTGCCCCGGTTCCGGTGGGCGTCGCGGGCGGTGGTGGTGGCCGACCCGGCCGCCCGGGTGCGGCTGCTGGCGACCACCCGGGCGCCGGACCGGGTGGTGCTGTCCGGGCCCGGGCCGGCGGGGTCCGGTCGGCCGGGCTCGGTCGAGGTGCTCTCCGAAGGCACCGACAGCTCCACCAGCCGGGTGACCGCGGCCGGGGACGGCTACCTGGTCGTCGGGGACGCCGTGCAGCAGAGCTGGATCGCCACCGTGGACGGGCGGCCCGTGCCGCTGGTCCCGGCCGATCATGCGCTGGTCGCGGTGCCGGTGCCGGCCGGGACGCACACGGTGACGCTGGCCTACCGGCCGCCCGGGCAGGCGCTGGGCGCCGGGGTGTCGGTGCTGTCGGTGCTGGCGCTGGTCACCGCGGCGGTGCTGCCTCGACTGTGGCGACGGCGGCGCCGGACCACGGGCTAACATGCTTTCCGTGCTCGACCTGTCACCCTCCGTAAGCGCGCCGGTGTCCGCCGGACCGCGGCACGCGGCGCCGGCGGGCGGGCTGCGCGGGTCCTGGCCGTTCCGGTCCTGGCGGCGGCTCCCGCCGCTGCTGCGGATGGTGGTGCTGCTGCACGGGCTGATGCTGCTGACCGCGACCGTGCTCTACCCCAACTACCGCGGCCCGGACGAGCCGCTGCACGTCGACCTGATCGCCGCCACCGCGCAGGGTGACGCGGTCCCATGGCCGGCTCCCGGCAGGCGCTACGTGAGCAGCGGCGTCGGCGCGGCCGGCTTCCTCGGCAACGGGCGGATCGACGTACGGTCCGTACTGCCGGCCGGGCTGGCCCCGCCCCGGGACCGCCGGCCGACGTACCGGGAGGCCGGCGGTTCGACTCCCGGAGCGGCGCCGAACCAGCTGGTCCAGCACCCGCCCGCGTACTACTACCTGATGGCGCCGGTGCTGGCAGTGGTGCCGCACTGGCAGGACCAGCCGTTCGACCGGGTGGTGGCGTGGCTGCGGGTGGTCAACGCGCTGCTGCTGCTGCCGCTGCCGCTGCTCGGCTTCGCGCTGGCCCGCCGGGTCGGGCTGCCGTCACCGGCCGCCGTCGCGGCCGCGGCCATGCCGCTCGCGGTGCCGCAGCTTTACCACATCGGCTCGGCCGTCAACAACGACAACCTGCTGCTGCCGCTGCTGGCCGCGACCTCGGTGGTGGCGGCGTCCGTCGGCCGCGGCGACCTGCGTCGCCGGACCGCGGTGGGGCTGGGGCTGCTGGTCGGGGCCTGCCTGCTGACGAAGGGTTTCGGGCTGTTCCTGCCGCTGCTGGTCGGGCTGGCCTACCTGGTCGCGGCCACCCGGCTCGGGGTCCGCCGGGCCGTCCTGCCGCTGCTGCTGGCCCAGGCCGTGGGCTTCGGCGCCGGCGGCTGGTGGTGGGTCCGCAACAAGATCGAGTACGGCGTGCTGCAGCCGGACGGGACCAAGCTGGTGCAGCCGCACCTGGTCGCGCACACGTCGTTCCGGGAGACCGGGCTGCAGTGGCTGGGGCAGTTCGGCGAGCTGATGAACCGGCGCTTCTGGCTCGACCCGGGGGCCAGCCGGCTGCCCGCGCTGGCGGGGATCGCCGCGGTCGCCGGGGCGGTGCTGGTGGTTGGCGGGGTGCTGGTGACGCTGGCGCTGCGGTCCCCGGCCCGGCGGGACGCGCTGCTGCTCGCGGTCCCGTTCGGCTGCCTGGCCGGGATCGTGGCCTGGGGATCCTGGGATGCCTGGGAGAAGGTGCTGCGCACCTCCGGCATGCAGGGCCGCTACCTGTACGGCGCGCTGCCCGGCATCGCGGTGCTCGCTGTCGGCGGCATCGGCCGGCTGCTGGGGCGCTGGACGCCGGCGGTGGTGCTGGCCGGGGCCGCGCTGGCGCAGTTGGTCGGGCTGGCGCTGACGCTGCGGGTCTACTGGCTGCCCGCGACCGGGCCCGAGCCCGGCCGGCTGGCCGCCGCCGGGCGCGGCATCCTGGCCTGGTCGCCGTGGCCGCCGCTGCTGGTGCTGCCGCTGCTGATGGCGGTCGCCGTGGTCGGCGTCGGCACCCTGTCGCGCGCCTGGTCCGAGGCCTAGACCGGGTCCAACCGCGTGCGCAGGAGGCAGAACTCGTTGCCCTCGGGGTCGGCCAGCACGTGCCAGGACGCGTCCGCGGCCTGCCCGACGTCGGCCGGCTCGGCGCCCAGCGCCAGCAGCCGCTCCAGCTCCGCGTCCTGGTCCCGGTCGGTGGGGCTCAGGTCGAAATGCAGCCGGAGCTTGCCGCGCTTGGGCTCGCCGGCCACGTCGAACACGACCGTCGGCT
>JAABUS010007322.1_pt1 | contig 12761 bp, 11 predicted proteins | sample 5560161 | NCBI WGS metagenome assembly JAABUS01 (sample SAMN10711885, study PRJNA513376) | rock metagenome | isolation source: Antarctica rocks | place: Antarctica: Victoria Land, Trio Nunatak nord | collected 2016-01-04 | reverse complement strand
GGCGCACGTGGCGCGTGCACGAGCGGCCCGGCCACAGCCCCACCGACACGGTGCTCTCCGCCGGCGGGCTCCTGCTGGGCGGCGATCACCTGCTCGAGCGCGTGTCGTCCAACCCGATCGCCCACGTGCCGATCGGCGCGCGCGACCCCGCCGCGCTCGCCGCCTCGGCCGACCGGCCGCGCACGCTCCCGGCCTACATCGAGTCGCTGCGGGCCACCGCGGCCGCCGACCGCGGCGAGCTGGTGCTGCCCGGGCACGGCGACCCGTTCACCGGCGCGGCGGCGCTGGTCGGCAAGCGCCTGGAGATGCACGAGCGCCGGGCGGAGAAGATCCTCGCCGCGCTGCCCCACGAGCGCACGGCGGCGGACGTCGGCCGCGACCTGTGGCGTCACGTGCCGGTCACCCGGGCCTACCTCGTCCTCTCCGAGGTGCTCGGGCACCTGGACCTGCTCGAGGCGCGCGGCGCGGTGACCACGCGCGAGCGCGACGGCGTCGTGCGCTACGCGCGCACGTGACCGGATCGCCGATCCCGCCGCCCGACATGCGCGGTCACTGGCTCAAGGCGATCGGCCACGCGCGCGGGCCGCTGAGCGACGCCTGGTTCGACGAGCGCCCCGAGCTGCTGCGGCGGACGGGCTTCCCGCGCCGCCCGCGCATCGTCCCGGGCGACCGGCTCGTGTACTACGCCTCGGTCTGGCGCCGCGTGTTCGCCGTGGTGGAGGCGATCTCCGACCCCGAGCCGCGCGAGCACCCGCGCTGGCCCTGGACGATCGCCATCGAGCCGCTGCTCGTGGTCCCGCTGCTCGACGCCGCGCCGCCGGTGGAGGCGATCGGCGTCGCCGCGCGGTCGATGAGCCAGCAGTCGCACATCCGCATCGGGCCCGCGCACTACGCCCGCGCGGTGGCGGCGCTCGCGTCGGTCGCGCGCTGACCGCGAGGTCCTCGATCGCCCCGCCCACCGTGTCGAGCAGCGCCGTGCCCCCGAGCGCCCAGTACAGGCTGACCGCCGCCGAGGCGAACGCGAGCGCGGCGGCCGCGTATGCCGCCCGCTCGCCCTGCCGCCCGCTCGTCGCGCCCATCCCCATCAGGGTGCCAGCCGGGTACGCTCCTCCCGATGGGGGAAGACGTCGCCTCCACGGTGTTCAGCCGTGAGGACCGCCAGCGCTACCGCGACAAGGTCAAGCGCAACCTCGACGTCTTCGCGCGCATGCTGCGCGAGTCGCGCTTCGATGCCGAGAAGCGCTCGATCGGCCTGGAGATCGAGCTCAACCTGACCGACGAGGCCGGCGACCCGGCGATGGCCAACGCCGAGGTGCTCGAGCGGATCGCCGACGACGCGTTCGTGACCGAGCTGGGGCAGTTCAACATCGAGATCAACATCCCGCCGCGGCTGCTCGACGGCGACGTGTTCTCCGAGCTCGAGCAGCAGATCCGCGACTCGCTGAACGCCGCCGAGGGCAAGGCGCGGGAGACCGGTGCGCACATGATGATCGTCGGCATCCTGCCGACGCTCGGGGAGCAGCACCTGCACGCCCGCTCGCTCAGCGCCAACCCGCGCTACGAGTTGCTCAACGAGCAGATCTTCGCGGCGCGCGGCGAGGACCTGCACCTCTCGATCGGCGGCGTCGAGCGGCTCTCGGCCTACGCCGACTCGATCGCGCCCGAGGCCGCGTGCACGAGCGTGCAGCTGCACCAGCTCGTGCACCCGGAGGACTTCGCGCGCCACTGGAACGCCGCGCAGGCGGTCGCCGGCATCCAGCTCGCGGTCGGCGCGAACTCGCCGTTCTTCTTCGGCAAGGAGCTGTGGCGCGAGACGCGCATCGCGCTGTTCGAGCAGGCCACCGATACCCGGCCGGAGGAGCTCAAGGCCCAGGGCGTGCGCCCGCGGGTGTGGTTCGGCGAGCGCTGGATCACCTCGATCTTCGACCTGTTCGAGGAGAACGTCCGCTACTTCCCGGCGCTGCTCCCGCTGCTCGAGGAGGAGGACCCCGTGGAGGTGCTCGAGCGCGGCGACATCCCGAAGCTCGGCGAGCTGAAGCTCCACAACGGCACGGTCTACCGCTGGAACCGCCCGGTCTACGAGGTCGTGCGCGGGCGTCCGCACGTGCGCGTGGAGAACCGGGTGCTGCCCGCGGGCCCGACGGTCGTCGACATCCTCGCCAACGCCGCGTTCTACTACGGGCTCGTGCGCTCACTCGTGGAGGGAGAGCGGCCGATCTGGTCGCAGATGTCGTTCTCGGCCGCCGAGGACAATCTCCACGCGGGCGCGCGCGAGGGCCTCGACGCGCGCGTCTACTGGCCCGGCGTCGGCGACGTCCCGGTCACCGAGCTGGTGCTGCGGCGGCTGCTCCCGCTCGCGCACGAGGGGCTCGAGCGCTACGGCGTCGACCCGCACGCGCGCGACCGGCTGCTGGGCATCATCGAGCGGCGCTGCGTCGAGGAGGCCAACGGCGCGACCTGGCAGAGCCAGACGTTCCGCCGTCTCTACGAGGGCGGCGGCCGCGACCGGGCCGAGGCGCTGCGCGAGATGACGGTCCGCTACCGCGACCACATGCACTCCAACGAGCCCGTGCACACCTGGCCCGTGGCGTAGCTAATGGCCGGCGTGGCCGCCGCCGGGTGGCCCGATCGCGTCGGGATCGCGGGCCGGGCGGCCGCCGGGCAGCTTGATCACGCCGCTGTAGACCAGCGCCGGCCCGCGCGCGCGGCGGCTGAGCGCGACGCGGGCGAACGTCCGCCGCGACGCGGGCACGCGGAACCGCGCCCGGCCGTCGGCGCCGAGCGCGACTGGCTTGCGGCCCGCGCGCCAGGCGTAGCGCCAGCGCGAGTAGAGCTGCAGCGTCGCGACGAAGCCCGCCGGCGCCGGCATCGCGTGGGCCTCCACGATCGCGTGCCGGCGCGTGCGCCGGACGGAGACGTGGACGTCGACGCGCGCCGTGACGCGCGGGGTGACCGCCGGGCTCGGGCCGGCCGGCGTGCTGACGCGGTAGGCGGCGCCCTCGACCGCGGGCGTCCGGGTCGAGAACCTGCCGTCGGGCGCCGGGGTCACGGCGCCGTCGACGACCTCCCAGCCGCCGGCGGGCGTCGAGCGCTCGAGCGCGAGCTGCGCGGTGCCGGCGGTCGTGCGGCCCGACAGCTTCAGCGGCTGGCCGGCCAGCACGCCGTCGGGCTCGGCCGCCAGGCTGGCGGAGACGACGTCGAGGTTGCCGCTCATGAACGGGTGCAGCGTGCACACGAACGGGTAGCCGCCGGGCTGCGCGAACGCCTGCGACCACGACGTGAAGCGGGTGATCGGGCCGGAGTCGAACTGCCCGCCGGCGATGCGCACGTCGTGGGTGACGAGGTCGTTGTTGCGGAACGTGACGAGGTCGCCGGCCACCGCGGTGGAGCGGGTCGGGTCGAAGAACTTGCCGGGCATCCGGATCGTCACCTCCTCGGCCCGCGCGGGCCCCGGCCCGCCCAGCCCGGCGAGCGTGACGGCGGCGCACGCCAGCGTGGCGGCCGCACGGCGCCTCACGGCTTCACCCGGTAGAGGCCGATCATGCCCTGCATCATGTGCGTCTCCACGTGGCAGTGGTAGAGCCACGTGCCGGGCGCGTCCTCCTTCCAGCGCACCCGGAAGGACTCGGCGGGACCGAGCCCGCGCGTGTCCTCCGGCGTGCCGGCGTCGGTGCGCCACTTGTGGCCGTGGACGTGGAACGTGTGGAACTCGTCGCCCATCGCCATCACGTCCCACTGCACGGTCTCGCCGACGCGCGACTCGAACACGGGGGTGTTGCCGACGAACGCGCGCCCGTTGATGGTCTGGAAGCCGTGCCAGGGCGCGAACGCGACGACGTACTCGCGGTCAGCGCGGCGCTCGCGGCGCCCGGCGATCGAGAGCGCGCCGAACATCCCGCCGGCGATCGAGTCCTCCATCGCGACCGAGTGGTCGTGATAGGGCCACACGCCGGCCGAGCCGGGCCCGGCGGTCAGCTCGTAGGTGAAGCTCTTGCCCGGCATGACCCGGCCGCCCTTGCCGGAGAACAGCGGCAGCCAGACGCCGTCCGAGGAGGGCCGGTACGCGACGCCGTGGAAGTGCATCGAGTGCGCCTCGGAGCGCAGCGTGTCCAGGTTCTTGAAGTGGATCCGCAGCCGGTCGCCGACACGAGCGCGGATCAACGGCCCGGGAACGGTGCCCGCGCCGGTGCCGCGCTCGAACGGCAGCCGCAGCGGACGCTTCCAGCCCGCGGTGTAGCGCTTGTAGACGACCGTGGGGAACGTGGTCTGCGCCGTGTCGAAGCGTGCGCCGTGCAGCGCGTCGCGCGCATTGGGCACCGCGTTCCAGACGGCCGGCACCGCCGCCACCCAGACGTGGCGGGTCGCGGCGTGCGCGTCTGGGGAGGGGCCGAGCACAGCCGCGAGAGCCGACAGCAGGATCGCCGCCGGCCCTCGCGTGAACTGGCGCCGGCCCCACCCCGTGGGCAGGACCGATTGCATGGCGCTACTTGACGCTGATCTTGCCCTGCATCCAGGGGTGGATCCCGCAGAAGTAGAAGAGCTTGGAGCCGCTCGGCGCGGTCACCTTGAAGCTGAAGCTCGCCTGCCCTGGTGCGATGAACGCGGAGTCGCCGGCGACCGTCGGGGTGAACGGCGTGTCGACTTCGAGCACTCCACCCGGGGGGACGGGCTGGCCGTTGTCGACGACGATGACGCCGGGGGGCGCCTCTTGGTCGGTCGGGTTGACCTGGTGGGCCTCCAGGAGCTTGCCTTCCACCGCGGTCTCGAACATCGTCGGCAGGTAGCGCTTCTTGAGGAACGAGATCGTGTGCGGCTCGTCCTTGGCCTTGTTGACCACCTTGACCGTGGCCCCCGACTTGACTGAGACGTTGCGGGGCTTGAAGCGGTAGTCCACCTTCAAGAACTTGCCGGGCTTGACCTTCGTGCCGCCCACGATGCGGATCTCGTTCTTCTTGGCGGCGGCGCCGGCCGTCGTGGCCACGCCTGCCGCCGCCATGCCGAGCGCTGCGGTGGACGCAAGCGCGACGGTGATACGACGGGTCATTACAGGGGTCCTCCCTTGGATCCGGGCCGCCCACCTCTTGCGGGCGTGTCGATTGAGCGGAATCTAAACCTCTGAGTTGGTGCTTGACAACCCCCCCGTTCGGCGGATCTGGGATCGGCGCCCGGGGAACGGGCGAACTGGACCGCCTGACGCCCTCGTACGCTGGGCCGGATGAACCTCGCGGATCTCACCACCCTGCGCCTCGGCGGGCCTGCGGCGCGGCTGGTGGAGGCCACCGACGAGGCCGCCATGCTCACCGCCGTGCGCGAGGCCGACGCCGCGGGGACGCCGCTGCTGGTGCTGGCCGGAGGCTCGAACCTCGTGGTCGCCGACGCCGGCTTCCCCGGCACCGTGCTGCGGATCGCCTCGCGCGGCGTGCGCGGGGACGGCGACCGCCTGGAGGTGGCCGCCGGCGAGCCGTGGGATCCGTTCGTCGCGGGCTGCGTCGCCGCGGGGCGCGCCGGGCTCGAGTGCCTGTCCGGCATCCCGGGCTCGGTCGGCGCGACCCCGATCCAGAACGTCGGCGCCTACGGTCAGGAGGTGGCTGACGCGATCGTCTCGGTGCGCGCGTACGACCGCGCAAGCGACGCGGTGCTCGAGATCCCGGCGGACGAGTGCGGCTTCTCCTACCGCTCGAGCGCGTTCAAGCGCACGCGGGAGCGCTGGCTCGTGCTCGCCGTCACGTTCGCGCTGCCCCGGCGGCCGCATTCGGAGCCGATCCGCTACGCCGAGCTGGCGCGGGCGCTCGGGGTCGCCGAGGGCGAGACCGCTCCGCTGGCCGCCGTGCGCGGCGCGGTGCTCGCGCTGCGCCGCGGCAAGGGCATGGTGATCGATCCCGGGGATCCCGACTCGGTCTCCGCCGGCTCGTTCTTCACCAACCCGGTCCTCGACGCCGGCGCGTTCGGGGCGCTCGAGGCGCGCGCGCGCGCGCGCCTGGGCGATGACGTCCGCGTGCCGCGCTTCCCGCAGCCCGACGGCACCGTCAAGACGTCGGCGGCCTGGCTGATCGAGCGTGCCGGCTTCACGCGCGGCCACGGGGATCCGGCCACCGTGGCGATCTCCGCCAAGCACACGCTGGCGCTCACGAACCGCGGGGCCGGGACCACCGCACAGCTCGTGGCGCTCGCGCGCGAGATCGCCGCGGGCGTGCGGGAGGCGTTCGGCGTGGAGCTCGTGCCCGAGCCCGTCCTGGTCGGGCATACGTGGCACTGAGGTCCGATCGCTTACAGTTCGGGCCTCGAGGCTCAAGCTTTCGCGGTGCGGACCGAAGGAGAACGGGCCCGGCTGCGTCTCGACTACGGAACGGTGTCGACCCAGACCCTCACCCAGGAGCTCCGCTTCCTCGCGCCCCTGACGCTCGACGTCCATCTCCGTCACGGGCTGGACGGGCGTTGGATCGCGGCGTCGGCCTCCGTCGAGGACATGCTCGGGTACGCGCCCGACGAGCTCCGCGGCCGCCCCGCGGTGGAGCTGGTCCACCCGGACGACCGCGCGAACGTGGAGCGCACGCTGCGCTCCGCGCTGCTGGTGTCCGACACGCTGAGCCTCCAGCTGCGGCTCGTGCGCGCCGACGGGAGCGTGCTGCGCGCCGACGTGCGCTTCGACGCCGTCCGGGACCGGGCCGGCGCGGTCACCGAGCACCGGGTGACGGTGCGCGACGCCGACGACCGCCGCCGCGCCGACGAGCTGGGCTCCCAGTGGGAGATGCTGTTCCACTTCACGCGGCGCGGGATCGCGATCACCGACCCGCGCACGGGACTGCTCGTCGCGGTCAACCCGGCCTACGCCGCGATGCACGGCGGCGTGGTGCGGGACTTCGTCGGCCTCCCGCTGACCCGCGTGCTCACCCCCGCCGCGGCGGAGCGGATCGGCGACCTGGGTCCCGAGCTCGACGCCGCCGGGTTCCTGAGCTACGAGTCCGAGCACGTGCGCCCGGACGGCACCACGTTCCCCGCGGCCATCGAGGTGATGGCCGCGCGCGACGACGACGGCGAGCAGCGGTACTGGCTCGCATGGATCGAGGACCTCACCGAGCGCCGGCGCGCGGAGCGCGTCGCCGCCCGGCACGCCGAGGAGATGGCGCGCTCGAACGCCGACCTGGACCGCTTCGCGGGCGTGGTCTCGCACGACCTGCAGTCGCCGCTGCGCGTGATCGCCGGCTGCGCGCGCCTGCTCGAGCGGCGCACCACCGGCCGGCTCGAGCCGGAAGAGCAGGATCTGGTGGAGCACGTCGTCGACGGCGTGCACCGGATGACCCGGCTGCTCGACGGGGTCCGCGAGTACTCGCGCGTGCGTGAGGACGACGCGCCGATGCGCGAGGTCGCGTGCCGGACGCTCGTCGACGAGGCCCTCTCGTCGCTCCGGGCCGACCTCGACGCCGCCGCGGCGGACGTCCACGTCGGGCCGCTCCCCACGCTGAGCGCACACCCGGTGCAGCTCGCGCAGCTGTTCCAGAACCTGATCGCCAACGCGGTCAAGTTCCGCGGCGACGCGCCGCCGGAGATCGCCATCGCCGCCCGCCCGGGCGGGCGGGAGTGGGAGTTCACGATCGCCGACAACGGGATCGGGATCGAGCCGCGCTTCGCCGAGCGGGTCTTCGACTTCGGCCAGCGACTGCACACCGACGACGCCATCCCGGGCAGCGGGATCGGGCTCACCGTGTGCAAGACCGTGGTCGAGCGCCACGGCGGCCGGATCTGGGTGGAGCCGTCCGGCGCGGGCGGCAGCCGGTTCCACTTCACGCTGCCGGCCTCCGGCTGACGCTCAGCCCAGCAGGAAGCGGTCCGAGAACGCGAGCCGCTCCACCGGCGGCGCGGTGACCGGCTCGCCGTCGAGCGTCACCGCGAAGCTCCGCGGGTCCACGCGCACCGCTCCCGTGCGGGCGTTGCGCACCATGTCGGCCGCGGTCAGGTCGCGGCAGCCCTCCACCGTCACGCGCGGGCGGGTCGTGGGGAGCTCGGCGTCGATCGCCGCGCCGGCCAGGAAGGCGAGCGAGAGCCGCGCCGCCGCCGCGCCCTCGGCGCCGATCTGCCTGCCCACCCGCACCGGCTCGGCGAGCATGGTCGTCGCGTTGCCGTCGCCCGAGGCGCCCCAGGCCGAGATGCCGCTCTTGAGCACCAGCTCCGGTCGCACGCCGGCGAACTGCGGCAGCCACAGGACCGCGTCGGCGAGCTTGCCGACCTCCAGCGAGCCGACGTGGCGCGCGAGCCCGTGCGCGATCGCGGGGTTGATCGTGACCTTGGCGAGGTGGCGCAGCACGCGGGCGTTGTCGCCGGGGCCGTCCTCGCCGCCGCGCACGCCCTTCATCGCGTCGGCGTTCTGCAGCGCGCGCCGGTAGACCTCGCCGATCCGTCCCATCCCCTGCGAGTCCGAGGAGAGCATCGCGATCACGCCGAGGTCGTGCAGCACGCCCTCGGCCGCCATCGTCTGTGGGCGCACACGGTGGCGCAGCGCGGTCCAGTCGCCGGCGCGACCGCCGGGCGCCAGCACGTGGACGGCCGCCACCATCGCGAGGTGCTCGGCCTCGGCGCCCGGGCCGAACGGGACGGTGGGGGAGGTGGAGGAGGTCAGCACGCGCGCGCGGCCGGCGAGGTCGAGCAGGTTGGGCGCGTGGCCGCCGCCGCAGCCCTCGATGTGGAAGGCGTGGATCGTGCGCCCGCCGAACGCGGCGAACGTGTCCTCGACCGACAGCGCCTCGTTGAGGCCGTCGGTGTGGATCGCGAGCTGGACGTCGTGGCGGTCGGCGAGGTCGAGGGCGCAGCGGATCTGCTCCGGCCCGGCGCTGACGTCCTCGTGGATCTTCAACCCGCCGCCGCCCGCGCGCAGCGCGTCCTCGACCGGCCCGGGCCGCGCGGAGGAGGCGCGCACCAGCAGGCAGGCGTTGACCGGATGGGCCTCGAGCGCGGCCCAGGTCGCGGCGACGCCCTCGGCGGGGTTGCTGCCGAGGTTCCACACGGGGCCGTAGTCCTGGATCACCAGCGTGGTCAGGCCGCCGGACAGCGCGGCGTCGACGACCTGCGGGGAGAGCCAGTGCACGTGCGGGTCCACGCCGCCCGGCGTGACGATCATGCCGGTGGCGTCGACGACCGAGGTCCCCGTGTCGAGCACGACGTCGATCCCGTCCATCGTGTCGGGGTTGCCGGCGCGGCCGAGCGCGACGATCCGCCCGCCGGCGATGCCCAGGCTGGTGTGGCGCACGCCGAGCACCGGGTCGGCCACCAGCCCGCCGACGATGGCCAGGTCCACGCCGCCGCGCTCGGCCCGCACGCCCAGGCCGTCGCGCATGGTGTTGCCGAAGCCGGGCAGGATCCGGTCGCGGCCGCCGGCGTCGTCGCCCTCCGGCACGAGCCACAGGTCGGAGTCGGCGAGCCGGACCGCGCCGGGCTCAGGCACCGCGGTACCCCCGCTCGCGCGCCAGCGCGAGCGCGGCGTCGCGGGCGTCCTCGGCGTCGAGCGGGCCGTCGGCCAGCCCGGCGTGGCCGCGGATCACGCGGGCGCCGCCGAACGGCACGAGGAACACCTCGCGCGGGATCCCCGGGTCGAAGAACGCCTTCGCGCCGGGCGCGATCGCCAGCCGCATGCCCCAGGCGGCGGCGCGCTCGAAGCGCAGCGCGCGGTTGACCTCGAAGAAGTGGAAGTGCGAGGTGACGCCCACCGGCACGTCGCCCTCGTTGACGACCGTGAGCGCGACGTCGCGGGCGAGCCACTCGATCGCCGCCTCGGCGTGCGGTTGGGGCCCGCCGGCGTCCAACGGGTCGTGCAGCACGAGCAGCCGGCTGCCGTCGGCGAACAGCGCCTCGACCTCCACCCGGCGGACCAGCGCGGCGACGCCGTCGGCCACGTCGTCGGTGCCCAGGGCCGCGTAGCCGGCCGCCTCGGCGTCGGCGTAGGGGCGCCCGTCGCGCGCCGCCTCGCACACCGCGTCGGCGATCAGCGCGACCGCCTCGGACTGGTTGAGCCTGAGCCCGCGGGCGCGCCGCTTGCGCGCCAGCTCGGCGGCGAGGAAGAGCAGCAGGCGGTCCTGCTCGCGGGGGAGGAGGCGCATGGACGCGGCATCCTCGCACGCCCGGCGCGTAGTCTGCCCGCGTGGCCACGCTGGAGCGCATCCCCCAGGGGCAGCTCGAGGCGGTCGTGCTCGGCGGGGAGGATCTGCGCGCGACGTTCGTGCCCGCCGCGGGCATGATCGGCTGCTCGCTGCAGCACCGCGGGGAGGAGCTGCTCGTCCAGCGCGGGGGGCTCGACGCCTGGCGCGGGACCGGCCGGTCGTTCGGCCTGCCGCTGTTGCACCCGTGGGCCAACCGCCTGCGCGACTGGCGCTACGCCGCCGCCGGGCGTGCGGTGACGATCGACCGCTCGCGCGGCATCGTGCGCGCCGACGAGCACGACCTGCCGATCCACGGCGCGCTGGCCGCCGCGGAGGACTGGGACGTGCTCGACGCGGGCGCGGACGGCGGGGCCGCGTGGCTGGAGGCCTCGCTCGACTACGGGCGGCGCGACGACCGGCTGGCGGTGTTCCCGTTCCTGCACCGGCTCGAGCTCGCGATCCGGCTGGAGGGCGACGCGCTCGCGATCACGACGACCGTGGTCGCCACCGGCGCGAACGAGGTGCCGCTGGCGTTCGGCTGGCATCCGTGGCTGTCGCTCCCGGGCGTGCCGCGCGCCGAGTGGGAGCTGGCCCAGCCGGCGCGCGTCGCGTTCGCGCTCGACGACCGCAAGCTGCCGACCGGTGAGCGGACCGAGCTCCCCGCCGCGCGCGCCGCGCTGGGCGACACCGCGCTCGACACCCACGGCGCCGTCGCGGAGGACGCCCGCTACGTGCTCTCGGGCGGCGGGCGCGAGATCGCGGTCGAGTGGGCCGGCGGCTACCGCTACGCGCAGGTCTTCGCGCCCGCGGCGCTCGACGTCGCCTGCCTGGAGCCGATGATGGCGCCGGTCGCCGCCCTCTCGACCGGCGATGACCTCCAGACGGTCCAGCCCGGCGAGCGGGCCGGCGCGAGCTTCCGCGTGCGCGTCACCTGAAGCCGCCCGGCGAGTAGGGGATGATGTGGGGGTGGCGACGGGTCGACCCGAGACGGCGGTGAGCGAGGAGCGCGCGCCCGTCGTGCGCGTGGATGCGCTCGAGACGTTCGTCGAGCTGCTCACGCGGGTCGAGGCCGATGGCTCCTCGGAGAGGTTCTACTCGTCGCTGTGCGAGGCCGTGTGCCGGCTCACCTCGATGGATCGGGCGGTGATCTTCCGCTACGACGAGGCCCATCGGCGGGTGCGCGCCGCAGGGGCCTACGGGCTCTCGCTCGACCGCTTCGCGCATTCGCACATGACCGTCGAGTCCGCGCCGATCGCCCGCCAGGCGCTGCTCGAGGACCGGGTGATCGAGATGGACGCCGAGGCGGTCGCCCGCGAGGTGCCCGAGGGCTTTCGCGACCTGCTCGACGACGCGACGCTCGTGTGCTGCCCGCTGTCGGCGGGCGGCCGCTGGAGCGGCGTCATCCTCGCCGACCGGCGGCCGCGCCGCCCGCTCTCCGACGAGGAGCGCGACCTGCTGTGGACGCTCGGCAAGACGTCCGCGCTGGCCGAGGCGGCACGCCACGCGACGTTCCAGCAGGCGCGCGCGCGCCAGCTGCAGGAGCGGATCAACCTCGCGCGCGAGGTGCACGAGGGGGTGATCCAGCGCCTGTTCGGCGTGCTGCTCGTGGTCTCCAGCGATGCGCCGCTGCCCGCGGAGGCGCGCGAGCGAGTGACCGTCGAGCTGCAGGCCGGGTTGCGCGACCTGCGCCGCGCGCTGCAGCGCCCGCTGGGTCGCAGCGCACCCGCGACGGGGACCACGCTGCTCGAGGAGGTCGCGCGGCTGCGCGACGCGCACCCGGACCTGGGCATCGAGCTCGCGCCGGGCAGCGAGGCGGTCGACGTGCCGCGCGAGCTCGAGCCGGTCGCGCAGTCCGTGCTCGTGGAGGCCGTCCGGAACGCGCGCAAGCACGCGTCGCCGAGCCAGGTCGAGGTGATCCTGCAGCGACAGGAGGGGACGTGGGTGATGGAGGTCTGCAACGACGGCGTGCACGGACGGTCGCGGACGATCTCCGGCATGGGGCTGCGGCTCGCCGCGCTCGAGGCGCTGCAGGTGGGCGGCCTGGTCGAGTTCGGGGAACGCGAGCCGGGCATCTGGCGGGTGCGACTGGCGGTGCCGCATGAGCGTGCCTGACGTCAACCCCTCGCGGATCGCGTCGGGCTCGGGCGAGCGCCGGCTGCGCGTCCTGGTGGTCGACGACCACGAGGTGGTGCACTGGGGCCTGCGGCTCATGCTCGGTGAGCAGCCCTGGGTCGAGCGCTGCCTGAGCGCGCGCAACGGCGAGGAGGCGATGGCGCTGTTGAAGCGCTACACGCCGCACGTCGCGCTGGTCGACCTGTTCGTCGGCAAGGAGTCCGGGGCGGAGATCTGCGAGCGGCTGCGCGCGGAGTCGCCCAGCACGAACGTCCTGCTCATCTCCGGCGCGGGCCGCATCAACCCGAACGCCGCGCGGGCGGCGGGGGCGGCGGGCTTCATCTCCAAGGACTGGCCGGCGGCCGACATCGCGGGCGCCGTGCGCATGGTCGGTCTCGGCATGACCGTCTTCCGCCCCCACGAGGCCCCGACCGGTCCGGCGCTCACCGACCGCGAGCGCGAGGTCCTCGACCTCATCGGCTCGGGAGCGACGAACCGCGAGATCGCGGAGCAGCTCTTCCT
>JAABUS010007321.1_pt1 | contig 12761 bp, 14 predicted proteins | sample 5560161 | NCBI WGS metagenome assembly JAABUS01 (sample SAMN10711885, study PRJNA513376) | rock metagenome | isolation source: Antarctica rocks | place: Antarctica: Victoria Land, Trio Nunatak nord | collected 2016-01-04 | reverse complement strand
CGTCAACTTCACCGCCCTGGTGGACGCCGGCGACCCGGTGGAGATGGCCCGCGTCTACGACGCCGAGGGCGCCGACGAGCTGGTCTTCCTCGACATCACCGCGAGCAGCGCCAGCCGCGAGACCACCTACGACGTCGTACGCCGCACCGCGGAGCAGGTCTTCATTCCCCTCACCGTGGGCGGTGGGGTGCGCGAGCCGGACGACGTCGACCGGCTGCTGCGCGCCGGCGCCGACAAGGTGGGGGTCAACACCGCCGCGGTCGCCCGGCCGGAGCTGCTGCGCGAGTGCGCGCGCCGCTTCGGGTCGCAGTGCGTGGTGCTGTCGGTCGACGCCCGCCGGGTGCCGCCCGGGGGGACCCCGACCCCCAGCGGCTTCGAGGTGACCACGCACGGCGGCCGGCGCGGTACCGGGATCGACGCGGTCGGGTGGGCCGCCCGCGGCGAGGAGCTCGGCGTCGGCGAGGTGCTGCTCAACTCCATGGACGCCGACGGCACGAGGGCGGGCTACGACGTGGAGATGCTGCGCGCGGTGCGGGCCGCGGTGCGGGTGCCCCTCGTGGCCAGCGGGGGAGCCGGGCGGCTGGCCGACTTCGCGCCGGCGGTGGAGGCGGGCGCAGATGCTGTGCTCGCGGCCAGCGTCTTCCACTTCGGGCTGCTGACCGTCGGCCAGGCCAAGGCCGCGCTGCGCGAGGCGGGCCACCCGGTCCGCTGACCCCCCCCAGCGCCGGTCGCCCGCCACTGGCGGTGATCCAGGCGGAGATCACGGTGCCGGGGGACCACCTTCGCCGCCTGGATCAGTAGAGGGGGAGGGGAGGAGTTTGCCGCCGTACCTCGAAAGGGACGGGAACGGCAAGCCTGTCGACCGGCACTCGAGCGGAGACTCCCCGTGACCCGTCCCACCCGGCTGCGCACCGCAGCCGCCCTCGGCCTCGCCCTCGCCCTCGCCCTCGGCGCGGCCGCCTTCACCGGCGCCGCCTCCGCGGCCGGCCGGAGGCCGTCCCTGACGCCCACGCCGACGAGCCCCGTGCCGGCCGCCAACGCCTTCACGCCAGGGCTGCCGCTGCTCACCGACAAGGGCGCCAACGCCGGCGGCGCCGAGCCGTCCCTGGCCGTCGACAGGCACGGCAACGTCTACGTCGCCGGCCCGGTCGGCGTACCCACCGGCGGTTGCCCGGTCTGGACGATCCACCCCGGCAGCCTCAACGCCAAGGGCCTGCCCTATGAGTACGACGGCACCTCCGACACCGACCGTGCCAGCGTCGGTGGTGGCGACTGCGACATCTCGACCGGCCCCAACGCCGACACGGCCAACCGCGCCCGCTACGACGACATCTCGGTCTCCAGCCTCTCGCTGGCCAACCTCACCACCAACAAGGCTACGGACGGGCACACCTTCTCCACGCCGGCCAACCCGGTCGGCACCCAGGTGTTCGGCGTCGACCGGCAGTGGCAGGCGAGCGACTACAAGCTCGGTGGGACGTCCGGTGTGCACTACCTGACGGTGCACGACCTCGCGACGACCAACATCGACGTCGCGGTCTCGACCGACGGCGGCTACGCCTACACGACCAACAGCACCGCGATCGACGCCGCCCACCAGGGGACGGCCACCGGCAACAACGGCAACCACTTCGGCACCGTCGTGGTCAACCCGACCACGCACAAGCTCTACATCCCGTTCATCGCGCCGGCCAGCGCCACCGACTCGGTCAACCACGTGGTGTACGTCGCGGAGGGCACGCCGAACCCGACCAACCCCGCCCTGCCGATCACCTGGGTCGACCACACCGTCTACACCGGGCCGGCCGACCAGACGCTCGACCACATCTTCCCGGCCATCACGGTGGACGGCGCCGGGCGCGTCTACGTCGCCTGGGCCGGCGACACCAAGAGCGCGGCGACCAACCGCATCGCGCTCAGCCGCATGACGACGCCCGGTGACGCAGCGGCTTGGACCGCACCGACCTTCGTCGACACCGGCAGTGCCCACAGCAACATGTTCCCGTGGCTCGCGGCCGGCAAGGACGGCGTCGTCGACGTGGCCTGGTACGGCGGCAACATCGTCGGCTCGGGTTCGTCCTGTCCGACCAGCCAGTCCGGCCAGCCGAACGACAGTGCCGGAGTCAACAACAACTGCTTCGACCAGTGGACGACCCGCTTCGCCCAGTCGACCGACGCCGGCAAGACGTTCTCCGCCGTCGACGCGACCGGGCTGGTGCACAAGGGCTCGATCTGCGACCAGGGCACGGCCTGCCTGAGCAACGGCGGCGACCGCACCCTGCTCGACTTCTTCGACATGGAGGTCGACCCAGCCGGTGGCGCCAAAATCGCCTACGCCTCCGACCTGGACAACCCAGGCACCGCCCAGATCACCTACACCCGCCAGTGCGCGGGGACGTCGGCGAACGGCGGGGCGCTGACCCGCAGCTGCGACGCCCTGGTGCCCCCGGCCACGCCGGGTCCGACCACGGCGCTCAGCGGTGCGCACCTGGTGACCGACCCGGCCGGGGACAACACCAACCCGACCGGCGCGGCGCCCGGCGGCTCGACCGACGTGACCGATGTCAGCTTCGCCTCTACGGCGGCGACCATCGACATCACCCTCATGGCCGCCAACCTGCAGCAGGTCCCGCCAGCGGGCACCACCACCCAGAGCTGGTACGTCACCTGGGTCGGCCCGGACGGCAAGCGGTACGGCGTGCAGCACTCCGAGCCGTCGGCGACGTCGCGCTTCACCCTCGGGCAGTACGACGCCACCTCGAACCGGCTGGTGAGCGGCACGACCAGCCCGGTGCCGGGGTCGTTCAACGCCGGTCCCAACGGCACGGTCGTGTGGCACGTGCCGCGCAGCGCCGTCGGCAGCCCGACGATCCCGGTGGCGGCCGGGTCGACGACCAAGCCCGCGGTGACCGGCCCCTACGCCGTGACGATCGTGGGCGAGGGCTCGGCCGACGTCGGCGGGCTGGTCTTCGTCCAGCCCAGCGACCGGGCGCCCAACAGCGGCGGCGGCCCGGCCTGGTCGGTCAGCTAGCGCCACAAGCCCTGGATCATGTCCGGGGCAGGTCAGCGATGGACGGCGGTGCCGGCCACGACGGCGCCGCGCAGGACCACATGGGTCGGGGCGCGGAGCACCTCGAGGTCGGTCCGCGGGTCGTCGGAGCACACCAGCAGGTCGGCCTGCGTCCGCTCGCCGAGGCCGTCGCGGCCCAGCCACTCCCGGGCCGCCCAGCTCGCCGCCGACAGCGCCGCGACGGCCGGTAGCCCGGCCGCCGCCAGCGCCAGCACCTCGTCTACGACCAGTCCGTGGGCGAGGGAGCCACCGGCGTCGGTGCCGGCGTACACCGCGATGCCGGCGTCGTACGCCGACCGCACGGTCTCGTGGCGGCGGGCGTGCAGCGCGCGCATGTGCGCGGCGTAGCGCGGGAACTTGCCCTCAGCGCCGGCGGCGAGGTCCGGGAACGTCGCGATGTTGACCAGGGTCGGTACGACGGCGACGCCCCGCTCGGCGAGCTGCGGCACGGTGCCCTCGTCGAGCCCGGTGGCGTGCTCGATGCAGTCGATGCCGGCGTCCACCAGGTCGGGCAGGCACTCCTCGCCGAAGCAGTGGGCGGTGACGCGGGCACCGGCGTCGTGCGCCGCGGCAATCGCGGCGTCCAGCGTCTCACGCGGCCAGCAGGGGGCGAGGTCGCCGGCGTCCCGGTCGATCCAGTCGCCGACGAGCTTGACCCAGCCGTCGCCGCGGGCGGCCTGCCGGCGTACGGCGTCGGGCAGCTGTGCCGGCTCCACCTCCTCGGCGAAGTCCCGGATGTAGCGGCGGGGACGCGCGAGGTGCCGGCCGGCCCGGACCAGCACGGGCAGGTCGGGCCGCCCGTCGACCCAGCGGGTGTCGGCGGCTGACCCCGCGTCGCGCAGGAGCAGGGCGCCGGCGTCCCGGTCGGTGCGGGCCTGCTGCTCGGTGGTCGCCTCGTCGACGGCGCCGTGCGCGTCGAGCCCGACGTGGCAGTGGGCGTCGACCAGGCCCGGCAGCACCCAGCCCCCGACGCTGGCCAGCTCGTGTCCCGCCGGCGGCCGGTCGAAGGTCAGGCGCCCGTCCAGCACCCAGGCCTCGGAGCGCACGTCCTCGGGGCCGACGAGCACCGGTCCGCGCAGGTGCAGGCTTGTCATGGGCGCATCCTGTCGTGCCTTGGATGGCTGCATGGCGGCGACGTCCGTTCAGCCACGGGTGCAGTGGCCGCTCTGCTGGGAACAGGCAGGGTTGAGCCCGACGACGAGGAGCCCTGCCATGGACGAGATCCGCACCGCCTTCCGTCGCTACGGCCTGGTCCGGCCGCGCGAGCGCCTGCTCGGGGGCGTGTGCGCCGGGCTGGGCCGTCGCCTCGGCCTGTCCCCCTTGGTAGCCCGTGTGCTGTTCGTCGTCGTGCTCCTGGTGGTGCCCGGCAGCCAGCTGCTGCTGTATCCGGTGCTGTGGCTGCTGATGCCCTCCGAGGACGCGCGCTGGCCCGTGCAGCCGCGCTGACTCCGCCCGGCGATACGGTTCGAGGCGTGGCAGGCATCACCCGAGGTGGCGTCGTCGTCGGTCTGCTGGGCGGCGTCGCACTAGGCAGCCTCGGACTCTCCCTCCGTGTCGCGACAGCCGTGCCGACTGCTGAGGCCTGGAGTGAGGCATGCGAGCGAGCGGGCTTTCGTCCGGCGCCGCCGGCGCGGATGCACCAGCAGCTTGAGCACGACCTCGTCGTGCAGAGCTTCGTGCTTCTCGGGCTCGGCACCGCGGCTGGGCTCGGGGCAGTCACCGGTGCCAAGCGGGTCAGGGACAGGTGGCAGCCGCTGTTCCTGCTCGCCGGCGTCACGTCCCCGCTCGGCTCCGTGGCCGGCTTCGTGGTGGCCGCTGTCCTGTGCGGGAGACGCATCGAACGCGCGGACCATGAGGCGTAGCCCGCGCTACCGTTCGGCGGGCCAGCGCATCCGACGCGGGTTTCAGAGCGCGGAACCGGTGCTCGACTTCGTCCTGGACCCCCTGGCGTGGTTCATCGAACACGGAGCGGCCGGCGTGCGCCGCCGCTTGCACGGGCAGGTCAAGGCGCAATCCCGCAGACGCGTCTACCTGAACCCTGACGGCGACGTGCTGGTCCGCGAGACGTGGCCCGTCGAGCCGTCGTCCGAGGAGCGGTAGTTCGCCGTGCTGGCGGGGACGCTCCTGCGGACCGCCGATTCAGCGCCTCTGGTAGCCGGCGAGGAAGACCCGCACACCTGCCTTGGCATACGCGGTCGGGTCGGCTGCCGCCACGGCATGCCTGCCGCCGCAGAACAGTGCCTGGTCGATCGGCCTGCTGACGATGAGGGCCGCGAAGTGCTCGGCGGCGAAAGCAGGATCGTCGAGCTCCAACAGGCCCCGGTCGGCAAGGCGCGCGAAGGAGTCCGCGATCGCGGCAAGGGTGCGAGTCGGCGCATGTTCGTAGAACGTCCTGGCGAGCTCGGGTAGCCGGTTCGCCTCGCCGATCACCAGCCGACGCAGCTGCACGATCGGTTCCTGGGTGACGATGCCCAGGTAGCCGGTCGCCAGCTCGACGAGATCCTTCTCGAGGTCGACGGTGTCGGGCAGCGCCGCCAGCTCTTCGAAGAACGACGTGTTCGCCTGGTCGAGCGTGCTCAGGACGATCTGTGTGAACAGCTGCTGCTTGTCGTCGAAGTTCTTGTAGACGGTCTGCTTGGAGACCCCGGCCCGCGCCGCGATCTGATCCATGCTCGTGCCCTGATACCCGCTGCTGAGAAACAGGGCGGTACCCGCCTCGGTGATCGCCTGCCGCTTGCGCGCCGAACGGCCTGGCTCGGCAACCGGTTCGGGGTTCTTGGCCAGCCGCCTCATCGGATCCCGCCCTCCGTAGTACTGGACAGTCTAGTGTCCTTATGGGTACCGTACCGTCTAGTTCCACACGGCCAAGGGGAGACGATGACCACCACAACTGGCCACCGGCCAGCAAGCGCGGAGAGCGCCTGTTCGCCAACCGCCCGCGTGACCAAGTCCCTGCTCGGCTACGGCGTCCTGGCCGGTCCGCTCTACCTCGCGGTCGTGCTCGGGCAGGGCCTCAGCCGCGCTGGCTACGACCTCAGCCGCCACGACGCCAGCCTGCTCGCCAACGGTGCCCTGGGCTGGATCCAGATCACCAACTTCCTCGTCACGGGCGCGATGACGATCGCCGCGGCCGCGGGCATGCGGCGCGCCCTGCCGGCAGGAACGGGTGCGACGTGGGTGCCTCGCCTGGTAGGCACCTATGGGCTGGGCCTTCTCGCCGCCGGTGTGTTCAGGGCGGACCCGAGCCTCGGCTTCCCACCCGGGACGCCGCCAGGACGAGGTGACGTCAGCTGGCACGGCATGCTGCACCTCGTCACGGCCAGCATCGGCTTCGCCTGCCTGATCGTCGCCTGCTTCGTCATGGCCCGTCGATTCCGCGCCGAGCGACGGTTCGGGTGGGCGCGCTACTCGCAGCTGACAGGTGTTCTGTTCACCGGCGGGTTCCTGGCCGTCGCGTCGGGCTCGACGAGCCGGGTTGTCGTGCTCCTGTTCACGGCCGCGGTGGTTCTCGGCTGGAGCTGGCTCGCCGCCACGTCGGCCGACCTCTACCGATCCGTGCGGTGAGTGACCCCACCCGCATCAGCTTTCCTACCGTCGTGGTCGGCAGCGGCAAGACGGCCGCCAGGATCGTCGTACCGCCCGATGTCGTCGAGGCGCTCGACAACGGCAAGCGCCCACCGGTGCGCGTGACGATCGGCGAGCACACCTACCGCAGCACGGTCGCCGTGATGCGGGGGCAGTACATGATCGCTGTGGAGCGCACAGAACCGCGCCGGAGCCCGGGTTGGCGTAGGAGATGAGGTGGAGGTGCATCTCGAGCTCGATCTCACGCCACGCGAGCTCGCTGTCCCCGACGACTTCGCCGCTGCACTTGCACAAACCCCGGAGGCGAGGAATGCCTTCGACCAGCTGTCCTACAGCCGCCGGCAGTGGCACGTCCTGTCGATCGAGGAAGCGAAGACCACCGCCACGCGGCAGCGGCGAATCGCGAAGTCTGTTGCCCTGTTGCGCGAAGCGCGAGCGCACTGACGCGGCCCGAGTCTCGACCACGTGAGGTAACGCCCATCGGAGGGTCGTGCCGAATCTCGGTTGCGTGATCGGCGCGCCCCGTGACGTACTGCCGCCGTGAAGGACTTCGACCCGATGAAGAGCTTCGGCGAGGACACCGCGGCCGGCTACGACGACTCGCCGCGAGGCGATGAGGCCGAGACGGTCGACTGCCTGGAGCGGCTGGCCCGAGGCGGCCCTGTGCTGGAGCTCGCGATCGGCACCGGCCGCATCGGCTTGCCGCTGGCTGCGCGAGGGGTCCGGGTCGACGGCATCGAGCAGTCCGCCGCCATGATCGCCAAGCTGCGGGCGAAGCCCGGTGGCGACGACATCGCGGTGACGCAGGGCGACATGGCCGAGGTACCGGTGAGCGACAGCTACCGCCTGGTCTTGCTCGTCTACAACACGCTGTACAACCTGCTGACGCAGGAGGACCAGGTGCGCTGCTTCGAGAACGTCGCTCGGCACCTGGTCGACGACGGGGTGTTCCTGGTCGAGGCGATGGTCCCGGACTCTCTCTTCCGCCTACGCGACAGCCAGTACGTCGATGCGGAGGCCGTCGCCGTGGACAAGGTGACGCTGGACGTGGGGCGTTTCGACCCCGTGACGCAGCTGCTGGACGAGAGCCACCTGACCCTCTCAGGTGAGGGCATCCGGGTGGCCCCGATCGTCACGCGGTACGTCTGGCCCAGTGAGATGGACCTGATGGCGCGGACCGCGGGCCTGCGGCTGCACCACCGTTGGGCGGGTTGGAACCACGAGCCGTTCGACGCGCGCAGCACCAGGCACGTCTCTGTCTACGGCCGCTAGAGCCGACACCTGGCAGGCGGCCCACGCGCTGCCGAACTGCGGTTGGACGCAGGGCGATGAGTTTCCCGGCGTACGACGGTCTATAGGTGCGGTATCCGCCATGGGAGCCTGCTCCCGCCGCCTGAGAGGACGCAGAGCCATGAAGCAGAAGATCAGCCCGAACCTGTGGTTCGACACCGAGGCCGAGCAGGCTGCGGCCTTCTACGTCTCGGTGTTCAAGAACTCGCGCATCGTCAACGTCACGCACTACACCGAGGCCGGGCCGCGACCGGCCGACCTGGTGATGGTGGTGGAGTTCGAGCTGGACGGCCAGCGGTTCGTCGGCATCAACGGCGGTCCCGAGTTCACGTTCAGCGAGGCCGTCTCCCTCGAGATCTCCTGCGAGGACCAGGACGAGGTCGACTACTACTGGCAGCGGCTGTCCGAGGGCGGCCAGGAAGGGCCGTGCGGCTGGCTCAAGGACAGGTACGGCGTGTCCTGGCAGGTCGTGCCGGCGGGCATGGACGAGATGTTCGCCGATGCGGACCCCGGCCGCGCGGCACGCGCCATGCAGGCGATGTTCGGCATGCGCAAGCTCGACATCGCTGAGCTGCGCCGGGCGGCCGACGGCGTCCCCGTGAGCTGACCTGCTGGCGAGACCAGCGGCCTCCAGGCCGGTGCAGCCGGGCCTCCCCTGCTCGGGTGGCGGTGTCGGCCGATGCCCCCCACCCTGGCCACTCCGGGACGGACCCGCCCCGGGGACGACAGGGAGGTGCTCGTGCGCTCGGTCCGAGGACGTGTGGTGCTGGTGACCGGGGCAAGCGCCGGGATCGGGCGTGCGATCGCCGAGCGGCTGGCGGCGGCCGGCGCGACAGTGGTGGGTTGCGCGCGGGACGAGGCGAGGCTGCGAGCGGCGGCCCGGTCCGTGCCGGGGATGCAGACGCTCCGGTGCGACGTGACCAGCGACGAGGACCGGGCCGCACTCGTCGCCTCGGTCCTGGCAGAGCACGGGCACGTCGACGTACTCGTCAACAACGCAGGCATCGGCTGGACCGGTCTCGTCGAGCAGATGGGCACCGAGGACGTCGAGCGCCTCTACGCCACCAATGTCGTCGCCCTCGTCGACCTCACCCGACGGGTGCTGCCCGGCATGCTGGCTCGGCACGACGGCGACGTGGTGATGACCTCCTCGGCGGCCGCCTTCGTGGTCCTGCCACCGCTGACCGTCTACTCCTCGACGAAGTACGCCGTGGACGGTTTCGTGGAGGGGCTCCGCCGCGAGGTGTGGACGCGTGGGGTGCGGGTGCACAGCATCAACCCCGGGCCAGTGCGGACCGAGTGGCTGGCCCGGTCACGCGGCTACGAGCCGGCCGAGGGCGAGCCGACCAGCCGGTTCTCGCCAGGGATCCCGGCCGGATGGGTCGCCGCCGCCGTCGAGCGCTCGCTGCAGCGGCCCTGGCCGCGCACCGCCTCCGTGCCTCGGGTCGCCGGGCTCGGCCGGCTGCTGGCGGTGCAGCCGCTGCGCTCGGCTGTCGACCTCGCCACCGGCCTGTCCGCCGGTGCCCTGGGACGGGCCGGCCGGCAGCTGGCCGCTTCGCGACTGCCGCCGCCGTGACCTGTCCAGCAGGAGCCGCGTGCCTGCTGCGACACCGACAAGCAGCACCGCGAGTGCGCCGAGACTGCCTTCGAACGCCGGCACGTAGCCCATACGAGCCGCACCAACCCGATGAGCGCGACTCCGAGTGCGTTGCCGAGCTGCTGGACGGTCGACAGGGCGCCGGCTGGGCGACGCGGGGTTGCGCGACCTCAGCTGAGCGGCCGGGCCGGCTCGAGCGAGGTGCTCAACGCGGCCGCCGGCTCAACTCGCCAGGTACTTCTCGAACGCCTCTCGGGCGAGCTGAGAAACCGTCTTGCCCTCCTTTGCGGCGCGCGCTTCGGCTTTGGCCCGCAGCTCGGCAGGGGTCCGGAACGAGATGGGTGGTGAGTGCCTCCGGCTCCCGTCGAGCGAAGTCGAAGGGGCGGCAGGGCGCGCGGAGGTACCCGCCCCACTCAGGTTTGTGTTCAGGGGCCGATGGGCGCGGTGCGGACCCGCTCCACCGCGGCCGGGCTGCCCTCGACCGCGACGTCGGCGGCTCCGCGCCGCCCGAACATCCACAGGAACAGCTCGCGCGGCGTACCGCGCAGCACCGCCTCCTGCGGCCCGCGGTGCACCCGCATCGTGCGACCGGCGGGGTCGGCGAGCACGATGCCCAGACCCCGCGCCCGGGCGGCGAAGAGCGGGCCCAGCACGCGCAGCCGCTTCCACAGCGCGCCGTCCAGCTCGGCACCGCTCCTGCGGGGGCCCGGGTCCAGCGGCCGGCGTACGTCCTCGTGGTGCACGTAGAACTCATGCAGGTCGTCCACCCAGCGTACGGGCGACCACAGCGGGGCACCGACCCGCAGCAGCCCGAGCAGCTCGTCGTAGGACCTGGTCCTGGCCCGCTCCTCCAGCCGTGCGGTGACCGGGTGCAGCGCGCCGATCACCAGACCGGGGACCGCCTGCGGCCGGCGTTCCCGGACCACCAGATGGGCGGCCATGTCGTACGTCGTCCAACCGGCGCACAGCGTCGGTGAGTCCGGGCCGGCGTCGGTCATCAGGTCGAGCAGGGCGGCGCGCTCGGCCGCAGCCAGGGAGCTCATGGCGCCGACTTTGGCAGACCGCTCAGCCCAGGCGGGAGGCGGGCAGGAGGGCGCCGAGCGCGAGTGCGGCGACGTACAGCCAGCCGAAGGCGCGGTTGTGCACCAGGCAGACCCGGTGGTACCAGAGCGGCCAGCCCACGTAGCCCTCCGGAGCGGCGTCCGGCGCCGGAGTGGACAGCACGCGCACGGCCCGCAGCGCGCGCGGCGCGGCGAGCAGCACCAGCAGCGCGAATGGCGTGAGCGCCCCCACCGCGATGCCGACGGCGACCACGACGTACATCCCGACCACCGCCGTGCGGTCCAGCGCCCGGGCCCGGCGCTCGCCGAGCAGCACCGGCAGGGTGCGCTGCTGCTGCCCGGCGTCGAACTGGCGCTGGTCGATGTGCTTGCCGACCAGGATCGACATGACTCCCAGGCCGTAGGGGGCCGAGGCGAGCAGCGCCGCCCCGGAGCCGCGGCCGGCGATCACGAAGTAGCCGCCGGCGACCATCAGCGGGCCCCACACCACGAAGGACGCGACCTCGCCGAGCCCGAGCTCCTTGAGCGCCCGCGGCGCGGCGTCGTAGGCCCACAGCAGCAGCGCGCCGAGGGCGACCAGGGCGAGCGCCGGCCAGCCCCGCAGTGCGATGACGTACGCCGCGATCGCGACCGCCACGGCTGAGAGCACCAGCAGCCCGGTGACCAGCAGCCGCGAGCTGACCGCGCCGCTGAGCAGCGGGTGCACGGTGTAGCGCCGGCGCGGGGAGTCGTCGGTGTCGTGGCCGCGGCGCGCGCCGAAGTAGTCGTTGGACAGGTTGCTGATCGCGTGCAGCACGACGTAGCCGAGGACCACCAGGACGAACACGACCGGGTCGAAGCGGCGGTCGGTGGCCGCCAGCAGGCCGGCGAGCAGTGCGGCCTGGAAGGAGATGACCAGGATGACGCTGCGGGCGGCGTACAGGAAGCGCGCGACCGGGTCCAGGCCGGCCAGCTCCTCGGCCAGCGGCGGGTAGAAGCCGGCGAAGGCGCGCACCCACTCGCGAGGTCCGCGGCTGGTGGGACGGCGGCCGGTCGGGACGGTGGGGGTGGTGGCGGTCACGGGGAGCGCTCCTCGGACGGCGGGCGTGTGCCGGTTCATTCTCGCATCCGGGTGGCAGCGCAGCGGACCGGGCCGGCTCCTGCTCGGCGGCGGCCCGAGCGCGCCGGGCGGGGAATCCCGGGTGACCCGGCGGTGTCCTCCCTGGGAGGATTCCGACATCCCTTGCACGCCTGCCTGAGAGGAGCCGCGTGACCACCCCGCTCGCCCGCACGCCCGACCGCGTCGTGCGGCGGGGGCTCGGCGTGCTCTGGGTGGCTGTCCGCGAGGAGCCACGGATCTTCGGGCTGTCGGCGGTCGGCAGCGCGCTGTTCGGCCTGATGACCATCGGGCAGGCGTACGTCTTCGGCGCGGTGACCGAACGGGTGGTCGTGCCGAGCATCCGGGACGGGCATGCACGCACCGGCGCCTTGGTCGCGGCGTTCCTGGCCGTGCTCGCCGTCGCCACCCTCAAGGTGGTCGGCATCATCGCGCGCCGGCTCGGGGCCGGGGTCATGCAGTACCGCCTGCAGGCGACCTACCGGCGTCGGGTGACCCGCAGCTACCTCCGGCTGCCGTTCGCCTGGCACCAGGAGCACCCGACCGGCGAGCTGCTGTCCAACGCCAACAGCGACGTCGAGGCGGCGTGGTATCCCATCGCGCCGTTCCCCTTCGCGGTCGGCGTGCTGGTGATGCTGGTCACCACGCTGGTGCTGCTGTTCTTCACCGACCCGGTCCTCGCGCTGGTCGGCTTCGTCGTCTTCCCGGCCATCGCGGTGCTGACAGTTCTCTACAGCCGGCGGATGTCGCCGCTGATGACCCGCGCGCAGCAGCTGCGCGGCGAGGTCAGCACGATCGCCCACGAGTCCTTCGACGGCGCCCTTGTCGTCAAGACGCTCGGCCGGGAGGCAGACGAGACGAGCCGCTTCCGCGCCACCTCCCTCGAGCTGCGCGACACCCTGGTCGCGGTCGGCCGGGTCCGCGGTCTGTTCGATCCGCTCATGGAGGCACTGCCGGTCCTCGGCGTCCTCACCGTGCTGCTGGTCGGCACCGGCCGGGTCGCCGCCGGCGACCTCGGGAGCGGCGAGCTGGTGCGGGTGGCCTACCTGTTCACGCTGCTGG
>JAABUS010007320.1_pt1 | contig 12764 bp, 14 predicted proteins | sample 5560161 | NCBI WGS metagenome assembly JAABUS01 (sample SAMN10711885, study PRJNA513376) | rock metagenome | isolation source: Antarctica rocks | place: Antarctica: Victoria Land, Trio Nunatak nord | collected 2016-01-04 | reverse complement strand
CCGCGCCTGGGGGTCGGACCAGAGCCTTGGACAGGTCAACTCGCTGAGGAGCGCGCGCAATGCGCGCAGCCACGCGGCGCCAAGCACCGGCCCGTCCCGTCCGGGCAGGTGCGCCATGCCGTCCGTCACGACGCCGAGCGTGATGCGGTCGAGGTCCACGACGTTCGGGGCAGCGTGCTGTCGCTCCCTTGGGATCAAGCGGCGGCACCGCCAGGGGTCCGTGACCACGGGCACGAGCGCCCCCTTGTGCTGCGGGCAGCTCGTCATCCACGCCCCGAGCCAGTGCAGGCGCACGTAGGGCACAGGGTCGAGCACCAGGCATGTGGGACAGCACCGGGGCATGCCGATCAGCAGGTCCTCGGCCTGCCACGGTACCCAAGGCCCGACCTGTTGTCGGGCTGGCACACGGCCGTGCAGATGGCCCGCCGCCACGGGCCCACCCTCAGCCGCGTGATGGCCGCCCACCGCGCTGGCGTCGGGTCGCCCAAGGACGGCGGCGTGCCGGACGCGGATCGCCAGGGCGCCGAGCGGATCCTGGGCGTGCTGCCGCTCGCGGCGCTGGACCAGCGCCTGGCCATCGTGGGCACCTCCAGGTCGGGCAAGACCTACGCCGCCAAGGGCCTCGTCGAGCGGCTGATGGACAGCGGCGCCCGGGTCTGCGTCGTCGACCCACTCGGCGTGTGGTGGGGCCTGCGCCAGGCCGCAGACGGCAGCGCCCCCGGACCGAACCCGGTGGTGGTGTTCGGCGGCCCGCACGCCGACGTCGCCCCCACCCCCGGCATGGGGCACGCCCTCGGCCTCCTGGTCGGCACCCAGGCCTTGGCCTGCGTCGTGGACGTCTCCGATCTCGGCAGCGCTGGCGTGCGCCACGCGTTCATGACCGCGTTCACCCAGGCGCTCTACCTCGGCAACACACAGCCCCTGCACCTCGTGCTCGACGAGGCCGACCTGTGGGCGCCGCAGCGCATCGGGGCCGACGGCCACGCGCTGCTGGGCAGGGTCGAGGAGATCGTGCGCCGCGGGAGGGTGAGGGGCTTCGTGCCGTGGCTGATCACCCAGCGCCCCGCCGTGCTGCACAAGGACGTGCTCTCCCAGGCCGACATCCTGGTCTGCATGAAGCTCACCGCCAGCCAGGACCGCGCCGCCGTCGGGCGCTGGATCGACGGCCAGGGGACCGTGTTGCACGGATCTATTGGCCGGTGGTCTCCTGATGTAGGATGGCGGCACCAAGCTGTTCGTCCAAGTTCCCAGGGGTCCTGATCGTGCCGTTCAAGGTCAACGCCGCCTGTCGCCACCACATTCCCAGGCAGCAGCACAGGGTGACCAACTCGGCCGCTTACGACGCGGCTCTTCGCCAGCGTGGTAGCCTCACGGTCTGGTTCACCGACGCGGCGATCTCGGCCTGGAAGGCCGAGCCAAGGACCACCCGCGGCGGCCAGCCACGCTACTCGGCCCTGGCGATCGCCACGGCGCTGACACTGCGCGCCGTGTTCCGTCTGGCGCTGCGCCAGACCGAAGGTCTGATCGGCTCCATCCTCGCCCTGCTCGGCCTTGATCTGGCGGTGCCGGACCACTCGACGCTGAGCCGCAGAGCCGAGACGCTGAAGGTGGCATCACCGCGGCCCGGCTCCGCTCCCGTGCACCTGCTGGTGGACAGCACCGGGCTGAAGCTGTGCGGCGCGGGCGAGTGGCTGCTGGAGAAGCACGGCACACGCACCCGCCGATCCTGGCGCAAGCTGCACCTCGGCGTGGACGCCGACACCGGGCGGGTCCTTGCCGCAGTGCTCACCACCAGCGACGTCGACGACGCGTCCCAGGTCGGCACCCTGCTCGACCAGGTGGGGCCGCTCGCCTCGTTCACGGCCGACGGCGCCTATGACCAGGATGGCGTCTACGGCGAGGTCGCCAGGCGCTGGGCCGAAGCAGCCGTGATCGTGCCGCCCCGGTCCAGCGCCATGCCGAGCGACACTGCCGAAACCGTGCCCACGCAGCGCGACCGCCACCTGCAGATGATCTCCAAGCAGGGCCGCAGACGCTGGCAGAAAGCCTCAGGCTACCACTGGCGTGCGCTGGTCGAGGCCGACCTCAGCCGATTCGAGCGCGTGATTGGGAATGGACTGCGCTCGCGCACGGACCGACGACGCGAGACAGAGATCGCCGTCGCTGTCGGCGTCCTGAACCGCATGCTCGAGCTCGGACGACCGGAATACGTCCGCTTGGTGTGAAAGCCGGTGCAGGTCGGTGCTCCACGCCCGCCTTCTGGTTCATGCAACACAGTCGCGCCGTGCCCCATCTCTCATCGGGCGGTGAATCCCCCATCGACCGCGAGCATGGCGCCGTTGACGAAGGCCGCCTCGTCCGACAGCAGCCACTTCACGGCATAGCCGACATCCTCGGGCTGACCGAACCTACCAACGGAGTGGCGATCCAGCGCGATCGCGTTCTCCTCCTTGAGGCTCGGGTCCTTCAGCAGCTTCTCGGACATCGGCGTGACGATGTAGCCGGGCAGCACTGCATTGACCCGCACGCCTGTCTGCTTCGCCTCGGCCGCAGCACCCCGGGTCAGCCCGTTCACCGCGTGCTTGGACGCGGTGTATTCCGTCCAGCGCGGGACCGCCATGATGCTGTCCACCGACGAGTTGTTGACGATCGCTCCGCCTCCCGTCTTCCGCATGGCCTTGATCTCGTACTTCATGCACAGGAACACGGCACGAAGGTTCACGTTCATCACGCCGTCCCATTCGTCCACGTCCAGCTCATCCGTGAGCTTGTTGTGCATCGGGACGCCGGCGTTGTTGAAGGCGCCATCGAGCCTGCCGAACTCCGATACGGTGCGCTCGACTAGTGCGGCGACGTCCGCCTCCTTCGACACATCGGCCGTGATTGCAACGGCGGTCCCGCCCATATCGGCGACCCTCTTCTGCACGTCGTCCAGCCCGGCGGCGTCGTGCCCGGAAACCGCGACCTTCGCGCCGGCCTGGGCCAGGATTACAGCCGTCGCGAGACCGATGCCCGACCCAGCGCCCGTCACGATGATCACCTTGTCCTTGAGAAGCATCGGTCGTCTCCGTATCAGCGGAATGAGGCAAGCTCGCCTCGACAGTGTCGGTTTGGAACCGGGTCCCATGGACAGTCCGCCATGAGCCGCCGGACAAGCTCGCAGGCCGCGCGCACCAGGCCGCCTGCGTCAGGTCTCGCCGGCCTCGAAACGCTTCCGCAGCGAGTCGAAGCCGGGCTGGTAGATGTCGTGCTTCATCCGCAGCGCCATTTGCTCGTGCTGGTCGCCGGTGACCTCGAACTCGCCGGTCCAACTGATGTAGCTCTGGTCGCCGTCGGTGACGGGCTGCAGGCGGATCGTCGATACGTAGTCCTTGATCGGCAGCTCGGACTCGATGATGGCGAATGTGATCGAGGTATCCTGCTCGGAGAGGCCAAGCAGCTTCTCGCGCATCTTGCCGCCATCCGCGAAGACCAGCCGGCGCGTGCTGCCGATGCCGGTCGCGGTCCCGCCCTTGTCGAGGACGCTGCTGGCGACGCCGAGCAGCCACTCGCTGATGGCGCTGAAGTCCCGGACCAGCGCCCAGACTTCCTGGACCGGCGCATTGATAACGCTGCTTGCCATGACACGGATCATTTTGGGTTTCCTTTGCAATGGTGGTCGTCGCCGGGCGCTGCAGCCCGAGCCGCGGCCGGCTACAGCGACTGGCCGCCGCTGATCTCGATGCGCTGCCCGTTGAGCCAGCCCATGTCTTCCGACAGCAGGGCTGTAACCGCTGCACCGATGTCGTCCGGCAGCCCGACCCGGCCAAGCGGTGTCGCCTCGGCGAACATCCTGTTCAGCGCCTTGTCGTCGCGCACCTCGCCGCCGGCAAAGTCCGTCTCGATGGCGCCGGGCGCCACGATGTTGACCGTGATCTGCCGATCGCCGAGTTCCTTGGCCATGTAGAGAGTGACCACCTCGACGGCGCCCTTCAGCGCCGAGTAGGGGCCGTGGCCCTTGAGGTAGAAGCGCGTCCCGGCAGAGGAGACGTTGATGATGCGGCCGCCCCGCTTGATCAGCGGGATCAGGAGCTGGTTGAGCAGGAACGGTCTCTTCAGATGGACCCGGTACAGCGAGTCCAGCTCGTCGCCGGTCATCTTGTCGGTCGATCCGAGCACGCCGTTGCCGGCATTCTGGACGACGAAGTCGAGGTCGTCTCGTCCAAAGCTTTTCCGGAGCGCCTTGGCGAGCGCGGCCATGAACGGCTGGAACGTCGCGGAATTGCCAAGGTCGAGCTGAAGCATGACGGCCGTGCCGCCGACATCGCCGATCTCGCGGCTGACCTTGGCGGCTTGCTCCTCATTCTTGAAGTAGGTGCCCACGATGCCGATGCCAGCGGATGAGAGATGGGTGGCCATGCTGCGGCCCAAGCCGCGGTCGGCGCCGGTGATGAAAGCGATCTTGTCGGTCAACTCTGGTTCTCCGGAAGGGGACCGGCCGGGTTGCGGCCAGCCCCCTGCTTGGTTTGGCGCTACCCCAGGTTCTGCGCGAAGAACTTGGCGGTGCGCTCGTCGGCCAGCGTTGCCGCCTCGCCTGACCGCCGCTGGCCGAACTCGGTCGCGAAGCCGTGGCCGACGTCCTGATACTCGTGGATCGTCACGCCGGGCAGCGCGTCGAGGTCCTTGTGGATCTTGTCCCGCGCCGCTGCGTCGATGAACTGGTCGTCCTCGCCGAAGTGCAGCATGAGCGGCTTGGTGATTGAGCCCTTCTCACCCAGGTCCTGATCGATCCCGAAGCCGTAGTAGGCGACCGTGGCATCGACCCCGGTGCGCGCGGCGGTCCGGAAGGCGAGGCGGCCGCCGGCGCAGTAACCGACCGCGCCGACCTTCCCGCCGGCGCCGAGCTTGGTGCGAACCGCATCGATCGCCGCCTGGATGTCGCCGACCGCTTGGTCGAGGTCGAATTTGCCCATCAGCTCCATCGCCCGCTCCATCTCCGGCTTGATGTCGGGATCGAGTTCGACGCCGGGCGCAATCCGCCAGAACAGGTCGGGGGCGATCGCCAGGTAGCCAGCCTCCGCGAGCATGTCGCAGCGGCGGCGCATGCCTGCATTCACACCGAAGATCTCCTGGATCACGACGATGGCAGCCCGGGGCTTCCCGGCCGGCTCAGCCAGGTACCCTGGGAAAGTTCCGGTCCCATCCGCCTGCTTGATGTCGATGGTCGTTGTCATAGGCAATTCCCTCTAAGGATCGCTGGTGGTCATCAACCGCAAGCAATCGGCCACGGATTGTCTGGCGTCGCCGTCGGCAACGGGCAGGACCAGTGCGCGGCATCATGCTGCCGGGACCAGATCCTTCCCGTCGCCTGCTTGCCTTGCACGCTACCTATGTCGGAGGGCGGGCCGCTGGAATAGTCCTTGAACACAGGATACTACTGCAAACCATGCATGAAACTGGCGCCATCGAACTTAACGAACTGCGTGCGTTCGTCGGCGTGGCGGAGACCGGCTCGTTCTCGGCTGCCGCCCGCTTGCTGGACCGTGACCCCACGGTGATCTCCCGCAGGCTACAGGCGCTTGAGGGCCGGCTGGGCATCCGCCTTGCGGAGCGCACGACCCGGAAGGTCTCGCTGACCGAGGCCGGGCGGGCCTACTTGTCGCGTGTCCGTCCGTTGCTACAGGAGTTGGACGCGGCAGAACGCGAAGTGGGAGTATTTACCGGCGGCGAACCAAAGGGTCACCTGCGGTTGGCGATCCCCGGCGGCTTCGGCCAGTTTTGGCTGGGGCCTATCATCGCGGACTTCCTGGCTTGCCATCGCCGGGTCTCGATCGACGCGGTCGCCACCAACCGGTTCGTGGACCTGATCGGCGAGGGGTTCGACATTGCGGTGCGGCTGGGCAACCTGCCCGACTCCCGGCTGGTCGCCCGCAAGGTCGCCGAACGCCGTCGGCTGGTATGCGCCTCCCCTGCATACCTTTCGCAAAACGAAGCCATACAGGAGCCGGAGGACCTCGCGCGGCACTCATGCCTGTGCTTCACCAACCACGCAGACCCCTACCATTGGGCGTTCATGAAGCCGGAGGGCGGCGTAAGCAGCATCGCCGTCTCCGGACCGCTTGCGTCGGAAGAAGTCGACCTGCTCGTTCATGCTGCTGTCGTAGGTCTTGGCGTTCTTCATACGACGGACTGGTACGTCGTGAACGAACTCGCAAGCGGTCAGCTCATCGAAGTGCTCGGCAACTACCCGGTCGTCGACAAGGGAGCTGTCTACATCGTCACCCCTGCAGCAGATGGCATGCCGAGTAAAACTCGGGCCTTCTCCAACTGGATCGCGGAGGAACTCTCCAATCCAAGGTGGGCTGCGCGCGCATAGAGCCACCGCGGGACGTCAGCGGTGGACGGCCGCCGCAGCGGGCCGAAACCCTCCTCCGGCCGGGTCCCCACAGGCGCTGCGTCAGCCGTCCGTTGCAGCAGCGGCGTGCATGTCCCATAGCCGCATCATCTCGGTGACGCCGGCATCCAGGGGTGGGCAGGGAGACTTCATCGCGAGCCTCGATGATAGGCCGGCCAGGAAGGCGTCGAGCGCCGCGGCTAGGCGTCCCGCCCAGAACACCTTCGCACGGCTGACGGCTTTTTGGCTTTTTACAAACCATCAAACGGACGTTGGAGAACGTCGTGCCGGGCAGGCCGTGCACCAAGCCCATTAGCGTGCCGATCACCCGCTCGACCACGCCGCCAAACTGCGGCTGATCCGGCGGGCGTCAGTCGATGGTGATGCCGTGCTGCTCGCAGCCGCGCTCGAACGCCTCGGAATGGAACTCGGCCCCGTTGTCCACGCCGATCCGGCGCGGCTTGCCCTGCACCGGCCAGTCCGCCTCTACCTCCCGCAGCCCAAGCCAGGGCGCCTTGTCCATGGCGGCGTGCGTCAGGCACAGCCCGACCGATACGGCGGACGGAGCATCCAGCGTGACGTGGAAGCCCGCGATGCAGCGGCTCTGCACGTCGATGGCGAGCGTGAGCCAGGGCCGGCCGATCGGCTCGCGATCGAGAGGGTCCACCAGGATCAGGTCCATTGGCGTGTGGTCGACCTGCACCAGGTCGAACGGGAAGCGCACGGGCGGCGCATGGCCATGCACAGGCTTGGCCTCCGGGTGCTCGTCACCGCGCTTGCGGCGGTCCGCGATCGGCAGCGACCGAAGCCGGCGCCGCACGGTGCTGGAAGACAGCGCCTGCAGCTTCTCGGCACGGCAGCGTCCGGCCACCTCGCGTGCCACCTCCGCCGCGGTCGGCTTTTGCGGCGTCAGATAGACCTCCTGGACGACCCGCCGCAGCGTAGCCTCGCTTGCCGGCGCCGTGCGCGGCCTGTCCCGGCCGCCGCTCGACCGACCCGGCACCAGCGCGGTCAACTCGCCGCCTGCCTCCCGGCAGCGCCGCAGCAGGGTGTAGGTCTGACGCTCCGACAACCCGAGCGTCGCTGCCGCGGCCTGGACCATGTAGCGCGGCCGATGGTCGCGCTCCGCAAGAGGGCGGATCACCTCGGCACGGCGCCGCGCCTCGCTCCAAGCCGCCTCGGGAATGAGCGACAGGTCGGCCAAGCCCGCTCCCTCCTTGCACCGCATTACAGTCGGCTTTGACCAAATGCGGGCTGCTGCAGCCCACTCTGATCAAGATTGCAGCCGAGTGTGACAGGGCCAGCCATTACATATCAATGGCCATCGCTGAAGCCGACTTTGGAAAATGACACCAAGCTCTGGGGATGGTCCCTGTTCCGCCGCGCTTTGTCAGCTATCTGCGCGTTTCTACGGATGGCCAGGGGCGGTCTGGCCTCGGCCTGGAGGCGCAGCGCCAGGCGGTGGCCGTCCACGTCGTCCAGGCCGGCGGCGCGCTGGTGGCGGAGTTCCAGGAGGTGGAGAGCGGCAAGCACGCCGATCGGCCGCAGCATACCTTCGACGACCCAGCGTCTGGACGCGCGACGTTGCATCATGCGATGCGCGGCTTCACGCCTGGGTGCGGTCAGTGCAGGTCCAGGCCCTCGATCTGGGTAAAGTGGGCTTCAGCGGCCCACCCGTAGTGCGAAGGTTCGAGTGGGCCTTTGCCGGAGCGCCAGTCGTTCCCGACTGCGAGGATGATCTCGTTTCGTCCCTCGCGCAGGGCTAGAGGGATCGAGGCGTTGTCGGGTTCGAGGCGCCCGTCCGGCGACAGGCGGGTTTCCGGGGGGTAATACGTGTTCCTGCCTGAGTAGACGAGCTGGCCGTTGAGGAACACCCATGCCTCCTCGGCGAAGCCGACCTGCAAGGTCCTGCGCATGGGCGCGGAGGCGACAACCTCGGTCTTGAGCCAGGCCAGGGAGGGTGACGGAGCCCGCGCTAGGCCGAACGCGCGGCCGAGGTTGACAAGGCCGGTCGGCTCGACCTCGATCGGGCTCCAGGCGTCGCTGGCCGGTGCGTCCTTCGTCGAGACGGTGCCGCTGCGGTCGTAGGCGGTGGGCGGTGCGGCACGCCACGCCATCACCGTCCCGACCGCCACAGACGCGGCCGGGACGACCGACAGGCCTGCCGAGGCGTGAGGATCGACGACGAGGTTCGCGTATGTCGCCGGTCCCTTAAAGGCGAGGCCTCCGTCCTGTCTCAGCCCCCGAAGCCGCGGGACGACCAGGGACGGCTCCGCAGCGTGGTTGAGATAGATACGCATCCCGTCGCCGACGACCTCGATGTGGACGTGGTTCCAGCCAGTGGACGAGATCGGTGCCGGGCCCTGATAGTTCGGGTAGATGTTCCACGCCATCATCGTGTGCGTGACGGGCGCGTACTGGATGCAGTCGTTCGCGGCCGGGCAGTCCGGATTGGCGCGCAGGTAGACGAACTCACCCTCCGCCGAACCCTCGCGACGGAAGACCACGCCTGCGTCGTTGTAGCCGAGCGGCTTGATGTCGAAGTCGATGACGCCTGTGGAGAACCGCGCCGTCTTCGAGGTGGCGACCCCTTCGTTCAGCGTCATGGTCCCCGTAGGCATACCCTCATAGCGGGCAAATTTTGCAGAAGCGGGCTCGCCGCCCATGGACGGGATGGGCGGCTCCATCGTCCAGGCGTCGGCCGACATGGTGTACGACGTTTTTCCGTCGGAAGCAGGCTCAGCCAAGGCGAGGGCGCTCGACGCTAGAAGGCTCATTGCACCAAGCAGTCCGATCAGCGACGTCGTATGGTTTCCCATCGATCAATCCTCTTCAAGGCGACGACGGTGGTCGACCCGAGCACAGCCAAGCTTCCAGTAGCCGCGCTTGGAACTTGTGAACAGACCGTCGCCTTGCATGCTGACGCCGTGTGGCGGGACCGCTACGGGCAGGCGTTCGAGGAATGGCGCCTGCCGAAAGGCGACGCTCCACACAAGGCATTGGGCGAGGTGATCGGAGCCGACGATCACCACCTGCTGGCGGCTGCCTACGGCCCGTCCGTCTGCCGTGGCGGCATGACTTGCCGGCGGTGCAGGTGCTGCGCCGGGCCTGGGTAAGCCAGTTCTACATCGAGACGGACCGGGTGACCGGTCGTGTCCCAGAGCGTGGTGTAGTAGGCCGCTGCGGGATTGGCAGCCTCGCGGTGATCCTGGGGGTCCGGTAGATGCCGTAATGGGCCGGCACCCGGGCTGACTGGTGGTGCTGGTCTCTTCAGAGTGGTGGCCGTCATCAGCCGCCGGCAGACCTGGTCCTCCTTGACGATCATCAGCACCTCGCGGTGCAGCTTGGCGAACTCCCGCCACATCGCCTCGCGTGCCGCCAACAACGACTCGACGATCTTTTCCAGCATGACGTGCCCGGCTGCGAGCTCCCGAATGCGCGCTGGCAGCTTGCCCCGGCTCACATCGCCGACCTTCAGGCCGAAACCGCGCAGCAGCCCGCGCACGGTCTGCTCGAGGTCAATGACCTTGATCTGCAGCTGCTTGCGTGCGCCGAGCAGCGCCCGGATCTCCTGCGAGGGGACCGACTTGCGATAGACCGGCCGATACCATCCCATGCGGAGCAGCTGGGCGATCCCACGGGCATCGCGCCGGTCAGTCTTGACCGCCATCGCCGACAGCGCAGCCTTGACGTGCCGGGTCTCCAGCAGCACCGGCCCGAGACCTGCCTCGTGCAGCCCGTCATAGAGCCACTGAGACAATGGGCCCGCCTCCACCTCGCGGATGACTTTGCCAGTCACATCGAGCACGCACAGGCTGCTCAGCTCCAGTGAGACATCAATCCCGACGAAGTGTTCCATGGCCGTCCTCCTGATGGCCGGACCCGAACCGCCCGGATCCGTGCGCTTACGCCACCACTCTGAAGAGACCAGCACCACCAGTCAGCCCGGGTGCCGGCCCATTACGGCATCTACCGGACCCCCAGGCAGCAAACCCAGCCACACTTGGTTATTTTTTATGTAGCACCTCGTGCTATACCTGATTGCGTGAGGGTGTTCATGGTTCCACAGGTCGCGAAGCTCTTGCGCAAGGAACGGCTTTCAGACGCCACGCTGTGCAGACCTGCTTGGGAGGTCCTGGTAGGGACCCTCGGCGCCGGAGAGGCCGATCTTGGCGGCGGGTTGTTCAAGAAGCGCTTGGCGCGACCGGGAGGCGGCAAGAGCGGTGGCTTTCGTGCGATCGTCGCCTATCGGCCGCCGCGCGCGGATCGGGTCCTGGTGGCCTACGCCTTCGCGAAAAACGCAGCCTCGACCCTCACGCCGCAAGGCCATGAGGCACTGAGCAAAGTGGCTCAATCGTTCGTCGCTGCGAATGATGAACAACTGGCGGAGCTGCTGGCTTCGGGAGACGTAAGCGAGGTGACGTGTGATGCCAACGACGAAGGCTAAAACTTCAAAGCGCATGGGAGTGAGTGCCGTCGAGGACGATGTGCTCGCGACCGCTCACGGTCTTGCGGCGGCGCTGCACCACGTCGGCGCGCTCGACGTGGTGGACATGCGCGACATGGACAGGCTGTGCCTGCCGCCGCGGCCAGATTACGGCGGCCCGGAGATCAAGCGGATCAGGAACGCGACGCGGATGAGCCAGCCGGTCTTCGCCCGGCTGCTCGGCGTCGATAAGTCGGCCGTCGCCCAATGGGAACGCGGGGTAAAGCGCCCCTCCGGGCCGGCTCTGCGCCTGCTGGAAGTGCTTGACCCCGACAAGCCGGATAGCCCGGTCGTTCAGGTGAGGCGGAGCATCGAGAAAGCTGCCTAGTTAGGAAGGGGCCGTGCGTCTGGTTTGTACGGTGCACTGACATAAGCGACCGTGCGGAACTTGATACATTCGCACGGCGCATTTCGCCGAATTTGGATCGAGGCTTTTCAATAGAGTAACGTGTGCAGAAGTCCTGCGCGGAAGTGGAGGACTTCTGCGATAAGTTTTGCACAACCTTTCAGGTTCTTTCCGATTTCATACTGAAATTCCGCAAACTGCTGATTTAAAAACAGAAATTTCTTATGACAGTAGGCTGTACAAATCAGACGCACGGCCCCATGACGGGATTAATACCAGCGGCTGTTGATTCTGACTCCTGTGATTCCCAGGGCTGATCGGACGTGATTCGGTGTTTCCTGTTCTGGTGAGCGGGAGGCTGGGTTGGCGGTTGCGATCAGTCGGACGGAGCACGATGCGGCTGGGCTTCGACAAGCGGCGTCTCGCACCAAGGATGGTGCTGGGGCGCGGCGGATGCTGGCTCTGGCACTGGTTCTGGACGGGTGCACCCGCAAGCAGGCGGCGCAGAGCTGCGGCATGGATCGTCAGACCCTGCGGGACTGGGTGCATCGTTTCAACGAGCACGGCCTGGCCGGGCTGTCGGACCGCAAGGCCCCAGGTGCCAGTCCACGGCTGTCGCCGCAACGTCAGGCCGAGCTTGCGGCACTCGTGCGCTCCGGTCCTGTTCTGGCCGAGCACGGCGTGGTGCGCTGGCGCCGAGCCGACCTGTCGAAGGTGATCGAGGCCCGCTTCGGGGTGCGCCTGGCCGAACGCAGCGTCGGCGCCCTGCTCGCGCGCCTCGGCTTTCGCCACCTTTCCGTGCGGCCGCACAACCCTGTCCAGGACCCTGCCGCGATCGAGGCACACAAAAAAACTTTGCCGACCTCGTCGCCCAGGCTATTCCAGAGCACGCGCGCGCAAAGCCTATCGAGCTCTGGTGGCAGGACGAGGCTCGCGTCGGCCAGCAAGGCACGTTGACATACATCTGGGCCGACAAGGGCAGCCGGCCACCGGCACCGCGCGACTGCCGCTACAGCTCGGCCTACATCTTTGGCGCGGTCTGCCCGGCCCGCGGGCACAGGGGCGGCCCTGGTGCTGCCCGATGCCGACAAGCACGCCATGACGCTGCACCTGGCCGAGATCGGCAGGACCGTCACCCCAGGCGCCCATGCCGTCGTCATCGTCGACGGCGCCGGGTGGCACAGGACGGGCGGCAAGCTCAAGCTGCCCGGCAACGTCAGCACGCTCACGCTGCCGTCCTACAGCCCTGAGCTGAACCCTCAGGAGAACATCTGGCAATACCTTCGCCAGAACTACCTCGCCAACCGCGTCTTCAACACCTACGACGCCGTCGTCGACGCCTGGAACGCCCTCATCAAACAACCCGAACGCATCACCTCAATCGCAACCCGCGAATGGGCAAAGGCGGTCACGATCTAATGCCGTTGGTATTATACCAGCGGCCCTATGCGTTGACCGTTTTGGTCCAGGCTCTGGTCGCGATGGAGCGGATGCGGTCTGGCATGGCCACGAGCGCATTCCAGGCGGTGCAGCACGCGTCCACGATGGCGTCGTAGGTA
>JAABUS010007317.1_pt1 | contig 12766 bp, 9 predicted proteins | sample 5560161 | NCBI WGS metagenome assembly JAABUS01 (sample SAMN10711885, study PRJNA513376) | rock metagenome | isolation source: Antarctica rocks | place: Antarctica: Victoria Land, Trio Nunatak nord | collected 2016-01-04 | reverse complement strand
GCAAAGAAAATGTTTCCGCAGTCTGGTCTGTCAGGCGTTGGTGTGCCAAGCTCTACCTGGCAACAGTAGCTTGCAAGGTTGAAGATAGTCAGGATCCTTTACTGGGCAGCTCAGCGTGGCTCCTGCACTGACCTTCACGGCTACCAACACGTCTGTTGCTCCCAGCTTAAGTCGAGCAGAGCCACTAGCTTGAACGAGCTGCCCTGTCTCAAGGACTATTGATCTCAGCTCCTCTGTATTACGACCGTCGCTTCTAACATCTAGCTGAAAGCCTTCGCGTATATACACAAGCTCCTCTTGACTGCACATGTGACGACCCGACCACGGGCGCAGTGCGCGTTCAGACCGCAAATGTTGACTCGAGCAAAGCTAGGGCCGGCTTCTTAGTCATGTACAGGACTTGTATTTTGCACATGTGAATTGCACATTGTACATGTTCTTTGCGCTCTACATGATGCAGTATGGTGATACCCAAGTCGATCTGGAATGCACACAGTGGAATAATCTCAGACTTGCACAAACACTTCATCACTAATACTCCTTGGTGACAGTATGAAATGGCAACTGTGTGGGATGGAAAACCCCGTACTTTCAGCCAGTCTGAGACGGGCGCCTACTTCGCTGCGCTCAGGAAACACCCTATTTTTAGACAGAGTGACAAGCTACCAGGTGTAGTGTCCGAGTTTTGGCAGTCAAGCTGGTGCTTGTAGTCATCAAACAGAAATTGTTCGCTTCGAATTCGCTCATCTCGCAACGCCGCTGACTGCTTGACGCAGCAAGACTGATCCAAAATATGCAAGATATAGTTGTCAATGCAGCACAGAATTCTTGCCAAATGTCCATTCTCTGGTACAGTGCAGGATGACAGCTGTATTTGGGATGTAAGTGGGATGAACAACGCATTTCTACATTGAGAATCGGCTGCGCATGCATGTTGGCTGTTGGCATCAAATCACACAGTCATTCTGTTATGAGCATCTGAATCAGTAGCATCAGATGTTTTCTGTTTTGAGAAAGACCGGCTGCATCCTTTACTTCGCTCTACAAATGAAACAAAACTCTTGCATCTGCAGATCAATGGGCCAAAGTCCAGTATGGCACAGGACCGACATGGGTGAAGTGGAAATTTACTGGACAAATTGATTGAGAAGCTTTACCTAAGATCATCCAATGTGACTCATCGGAATTTCCGATTCGGAAGCCAACTGCAGCTTTGAAAAGCTGACAGAAGCGAGCACTGCCTTGTAGCAAACAATCCGGTCATCACTGTGTCCCATCTTGTCGCTGCAGCAGGCTCCGGGCGTACGGGTCGCGACTGTTGCTCTTGTTCCTCAGCCCCTCTGCTGAAGAAGGTATCTCCGGGTGATCGCTTCACGAGATGGCTACTCAGACATATCCGGCTTATCCCAACCAGCAGGTCCTCGTCCAGGTCAGTCCGATCCTTTCTGATGCATTTTCTGTTGCATAGGCAAGCAGGCATTGGCTGGCAAACAGCCAGTGAAGACTGAAGACATGTGCTTCAATTTGAATTTGGACTGTCCACAGCAACCAATCCTCACGCCTGTTGACATGCCGATAGTGACTCTGGGTAAGATTTTCTTGAAACTCAAAGCATGTATGCGTATGCTGCAGGGCACGCAGAACTACAATACAGCTTCCAGTGGGGGTTATTCAACAGGTCTATGTAGCTGGTGTGCAGAACCTGGCGGCTGCGGTCTATGTAAGCATCATGGGGCTAGAAATCATGACAGTATTGTGTTGTGAACCTTCAACATTCATTATTGATGAAGCTACTTGGCTGATCTTCTCATCATTGATGCAGGCATGTCAAGTACCTTCTGCTGCTGCTGCCAGTATGGTAGAAACGTGGAAAAGCTGAGTCCGCAGCAGGTAACGCAGCTTTCAGGCTGATGTGAATTTGCAAGTGTTCAGCTTATGCATCTCCTCTGACTTGGTGTAAATGCAGGCTACTTGTGGAGGAAATTGCTGTGGCGCAGGCTGGTTGTACTGCCTTTTCTATCACTTTGGGCTGTCTGTGGTACCTCAATGCATCACACGTGGTGAAGTCAGAAGGATCAATGGGTTGCAGGTATGCCATCAGCATTTCACTGGTGCTCGCCTGTGTGCACTTATGTGGAACATGGCTTGCGTGTTATCACCAAGAACATACTCCGCCAACCTTGGTTTGCTGTGCAGCCTGCACCATGCGCTGATTGCCTTACTTCCTGGTGCTGTCAGCCATGTGGCCTGTGTCAAGAGGCGCGTGAGATCAAGATCAGAGGTGGTAAGCTGCTACTGGCTACCTTTCATGCCATACTGGACCTGTCCAGTCATGATAATAACTTCCGTCAGGCCTGGGAACCTTGTCTGAAATCTAAAGTTGCAGATCATTGCATATCGTCACTGATTACAACAGTCGCAGCAACGTGCATGTGATATGATGCCGTTAGCTCATGATGACTTCTGCAGTGCCTAAGCATTCTTGTTGACATGACTTGACACCTGTAAATGAGCAGACAGCCACAAGGTAGCCTTCTGATGGTCTTTTTGAATGACAGGGGGACCAGGAGCCAAGGGTGGAGTTTACACCAGTGCTCCCCAGGCACAGACAATGACAGGCTCCACACAAAACTACTGACCCAAGTATTAGATGATGCAACTTCAGAATAAGAACTTTTGAAAGTGTACCGTGAGACACAGCTGGAAAATCAAGTGTACACATGCAAGGTTGGAATAGCTATTTTCGTCACAATCTGCAGATGTAATGCACGACAATTGTTGAGACATAGGATCGCTGCAAGGATGATCATACCCTGAGCATCAAGTGCCAACAATTAATGGACTAGGTCTCTGATGCAGCCCATTGGCAAAGGCATTTCACCTAGCGTCTAAGCCAACTGGAGCCCTTCAGTCGAGCGCAGGGACGTGGGAGTTCCCGTGTATCACATGTTTCGCTGACCGAGACTTTGCGAGCTGGTTCTGTTTCTGCATGCCTGGCCATTCAGATCCGTTCTTTCGGGTGTCATGAGCGAGCAAATCCCTTTTCTCAGAAGCAGGTATGGAGCAGCCGCCGTTGCGTCAGCAGCTCTAGCAGCAGCTGCAGTTGCTTGGTATACTGCAAGATCACCTATAACTGAGGTCAGCCCCGAGGACATTAGCACAGCAAGTCCTTCGGGCTTGCTTGCACCCGTGAGGTTTAAGGTACATCTGACCTTTGCCCGGTCCGAACAAGCTCAAAAGAATGCGCAAGTGAAGCTTGTATGAGATCTAGCCTATTTTGCTTATGCAACACAGGTGCCTTTGCGCCAGGCCGATGGCACTTTCCCTCCCAGCTTGTATGGTTGGGCGGCAAACGTGCAGTCAAGAATGTCCGGAACTCTCGAAGACGTCGAGGGTACGCCCATGCGCTGTCTTGGCTGGTCTTGACCAGAGCGTTAGAGATCAATAGCTTGCTGTGGCCTTTGCAGACGAACAGCAGGCTACTTCATCACTGCAAACACAGCCAGCATCTGATGCCACAAAAGCATCTAGTAGTGGTCGTAAGAATGCACACCAAGTTGCAGCTGAACACCAGCAAGAGGTCGCAATACTGCAAGAGTTGCTGAAGAAGCAAGGGCTAAGTACCTTACCTTTGCGGCTTAACAGCGGCGACGCAGAGCTTATCAGGTACTGTTTGCTGCATGCAAACGTGGCATCAATGTCTGAGACACTTGCTGTGTACTCCGTGTCAACTGAACAAGGGCTTGTTTGTTTTCAGATATGCCATTGCTGCTGGAGCTTTTCGCGCCACTTCAGAACAGGAAAAGTGCGCTCTCGCAAAAGATTGTTGCCTTTGATGGACGTGGTGTAGCTGCTGTCTGTGCTTGCATTTTTCATACGTAAATAGCTTGTGGTCTTTGCATGTCACTGATGCATGTAAAGCTGCATTGAGTGACATGGCAGTTGACAAGCCATGCACAAATCATTGTGACTATGCAGGTCAAGCGCCTTGCAGAGAGCAGCCTTGTCAATACAGGCAACTGCAGTTTGGCTTGCTGAGCACAAGTTTCTGTCGCGGGAAGAGATGCAACAGTACAAGAATCTTGTGAGTTCAAAGGATAAAGTCTGCCAAAAAGCTAGCCTCAACTGCATATTGTGATGCTGCTGCTGCAAGGTCTACTATGCAACATGGCTGCACTGCTATCCACAATGCAACCCCTCTACTTTCAGAGTCACCTTTCGCCAACATGCAGGTATGGTGGGAAGATCTAGACTCTCAGAATAGACCAATTCTTATGGTTCGTCTTGGTCAAGCTTTGAATGAATGCAAAAGCAGAGCTGAAGCTGATAGAGTAGCTGAGTGTATTGTTAGTCAGGTCAGCTGACTGTCCCCAATGCAAGCATACTTTGTCTCGCATCAAATGCTGCCAGTAGCTAAAGCACTGCAACACCCCCATGTTCAAAATTTTGGACCCACTGGCTTGAGTGTGTGCAGATCAACTATGGGGTGCTGAATTTCATGGATGATCAACAAGGGCCAGAGAAGCTCGTTGTCATATTAGATTGCCGAGGAGCCTCAGCATTCCAGGTGATACTGCCACGTTCTTGTGTATCCTCTGCATGCCACTGCAGCATATGCCCTCTGGTCAGCCAATCCCATGGGCAGTGAGCAGCTGTTGCTGAACAGTTCAGATCAGCTTCACATGCTACATGCGCCCAATTTTGCCAACCAGGCAGTGACTAACATGTGGGCATGTGAATGACACCAGCATGCTGGTCTCATTGACACACACTGGCCCAGCTTACCTTGTTGTGGTGTTTGCAGGCTAGCAAGCTGGTGCGCCTCATGAAGAGTGTGGCTGTTACACTAAATCAGCACTACCCATCACGTCTGCAGCAGCTGTTTTTTGTTGAGCCGCCAGCAGTCATGAAATGGCCCATACAGGCAGCCAAGCCTTTGCTACATGCAGACACTGGAAACAAGATACAAGTCTGCTCTCTGGCAGATGCATCTCTCCCTGTCAACCTCAACAGGATACCTGATTCCTGGTGATGCAAGTGCACAATTCCTGGCTGATCGCAATGTATCAGCTGTCTGTTAATGTAGTGTAGAAGTGTGATGAAGCTACCTGCAAAAATGTCATGTGTGTGTGTGTGTGTGTGTATCATAGTGTCTGTATGGGCCATACGCAGTGGTGCAACGCTGTCAGTCTTTGGACAAATATGCATGGCTATGGTCCTTTATGCCTTCAGCAGTGGCCCAGTATTGTGGAATGAACAACAGTATTGTGTATGGCGATGTCATGTCTTCTCAGAATGAATTTATTTGCAATCGCTCTGTGAGTTGATTCAAAGCTGCCATGTAGATCACATCTGCTTCAAGCACTGCATGAGTGCATGGCCGCACAACAAATGCAGCAGAGGAACACCTTCATAACTTGCACCATAGCACAAACGCAGCAAAACAAGACATCTAGCTCACAACACTGCATCCACGGTTTTGTGTTGGTTGTTCTTGGCCTGTGACAGGTCTCAGCATTTCGATGCAAACTCCATAACGCAGGCAGCGCAGAGCACCCTAGGGTACCCATCTAGATCTGCTGCTGCAGACTTAAGCCAGTTAGCTTGACTTACGTAGCTCCAAGCACATGCATGAGGGGCAAGCTGAACCAAAATTGAACCACCTTTTCTGGTTCATGCTAGTTGCAGCTACTTCAGTAGGGCACCCTCAGATCTGTTGCTGCTTGCTTGATCTGACAGGCTTGATCTCTGTGTGTGTCGCATGACAACAGCTGGTTATTAACATACCATGGCCCAAGTGCATATGCAAGAGGGTAAGCACTGCACTTTTCAACTTTGCTTCACAATGCTCAGGTCCGTGCTACATTCCTGATGCACATAAGTCTCTGGTCTGAGCACACCACAGCTCAAATCTTGACTTGTTTTTGCATGCCCATCCCAATACAACATGCAAGCTGTGGTTCCTTGTCAGTGCAGGGCTGCTAGCAATGCTGGTTCCCTGGCAGTACACGCAAGGCTGAGCAATATTTCTGACAATGTCAAGCTCACATGCTATAGGTTGTTTGCACCATGGTTGTCCAGGGATGGGGCAGCCTGCAGGCCAATCATCTGTCCACTTGGTGTGTGGTTGGGGCAGGCCAGTGCATGGCCTGGCAGGTTAGGCACCTGGACACAGCTGACAGGGCAATGAGAGAGGTGTGCACTTGGATGCTGACACTCAAAAGGGGATTTCAGCTGTCTTGTTGTGCTGCATGGGCTTGCCTTCATGTTGAAGGACTCCAGGTGGCTTTTCTTTGTTAATGGCACCTGCAACATCACCAGCAATGCCTCATGCACAAGGATCAATCACATGTTCAGAGTGTGGCTGACATGGCGGCATTGCTGTGTTTAGAAATAATTTGACAATACACAGGCATCTGAATGCAAACCCAGTTGAGCATCAAAGTAGCGTTGAAATACACAGCTGCCATGTCACTATAGCAAGCATCAGGATAAATACACACCTCATAGACAAGGAAACACGTCATGCACAGGAAGACACCATCACCATGGTCGACGCTTACCAAATCATTATCCAATCTGATGTATCTGCCAGACCTCCATGCAGGAGCATTTTAATGCCTCTGAAGATGTACCATCCCCAGTCTGGACATGGGGTATTCCTAGTGACACGGTGCTTGGGCACATCAGGCAATTTGGGCACAATGTATGGCCCTGAAAGACATCATGTCATTGCTGGTCATGAGCGGCGGCACCTGTTGCAGCTGGCATAATGCACACGCACATGGATGGAGACAGCACAGCTGAGGAGGCATAGCATAAGTCCCTGCCATTGCAAGCAAAGACTGCAGACATGAGGCAGGCAACTCCCTAGTGCAAGATTGGCAAGACACCAGTGCAAGACATCATAGCATGTAAGGTGTGGCCACACATCAAGAAACATCCTGTGCATCTGCCTATGCTAGGACTGAATACAATGGTACCAAAGATGTGGTACTCTCTGCAAAGATGACAGAAGAAGCTTGACGTCATGGGACAAGCAGCAGACCTCACCAGCTGTTGGTGTGCAGAGTCACCTCCATCCACAACCAGGTAGTGCTGCTTGACAAAGTCATCTGATTCATACCACTAAGAAAAAAAGTCATCTGTTCTGCACTGTTGGGAGAAGAAGACTACCTCTGGATCAGCATGCAGCTGTGGCCGCTAAACCACTGAGGTGATGTTCTAGCCAGGCTTGCTGCAACTTGATCCTTCACAGCCAAAGTCCAGGTGCCAAATGCGGTTTGCTGTCTTCTCGGTTCCAAATCCAAGCCCTAAGCTAACAAGACAGGCAGTTCTTTGTGCATTGAATCATTGTTGCTTATGTTGCACGTGCCACCAACACACAGAGAAACATTGGAGTTCTTTTGGAGTGGAAAGAATTTAAAATATCTCTAATTGCTGACCGACACCAAAACACCCATTGGATGAACGAGTCTGCAACACTGAGGCTCAGTGTCATTTGCTGCCAGTGCAAGCTGAGCAAGTTGTCGGTCATATGACCATGCATGAGTACCTTGTGGCTGAGCTGACATGACTCACAAGCTGAGATGACTCACAAGTTGAGCGGTTACTAAGAATCTCAGCACCTGATACAAACGTTGTGAGCCCCAGTGAGACCGCATCGGGAAGCGTTACATCGACTGTATCGTGTATCGACATTTGTTTCTGACGTGGTCAGAGCAAAGGCAACCAGCACAGCCGCACGCGCTTAGCGTATCTGCCACCTCGAAAGCACCACAGACTTGATCAAGGACCTGATCTGCTCTGAGCAGTCGGCACTGACGCCACAGCAGTATGGGAGCAGCAATATCTCACAACGTTTTTCATGGCAGGTGCGCCCCGCCTGATGTTCCAGCGCAAAATGCATCTTGTCTGCACAAGGCTGCTGCAACTGGTGGCAGATCTTAGACCAGGGTTTGGTGCTTTCAGGCGGCCTTCGCAGATGCAGCAGTGCGCCAGGCTGCTGAACAGATGCGGCAAAGGCCCACCAGACCCAAGGAATTGCATACATATGACTGCCTATCTGCAGCAGCATTCAACCTTCTGCACAGGTACTTGCCCGATTTGGTCCTTAACAGCTTCAGCATCTGATCTTGCTTGCTGGTTAAATTTGAGGCGCACATGTGAATCTGCAGAGACAGCCTCTGATGTCAGCAACCGCAATGACAGCTGGCAACAGCCGGCAAAAGAGCAGCCCAAAGAGGTTGGACCCAACATCGGCATGCTTGCAAAAGAGCTGCAGGCACAGTGGCATCAGGAGCAGAACATGCACCTTGGCAACAGTGTTATCAAGCCTCATAGCCACCACAAGGCGTGGTGGTCATGTGATCAGTGCCCAGACAGCCTTCCTCACACCTGGGAGGCTAGCATCCATGATAGATCATCAGGGAGCGGCTGTCCTTTCTGCTCAGGCATGTCAACATGTCAGCATAACTCGCTGGCCAGAAAGGCACCACAGGTTGCACAGTTTTGGGATGCCAAGAACCACCCATTGTCACCAGACCAAGTGACCGTCTCTAGCCGCGTGAGAGCTCACTGGAAGTGCAGTGTTTGCACGTACGAATGGCAGGCTTCCGTAACGAATAAGACAAGAGGCAAGACTGGGTGCCCAAAATGTGCCAAAAGAAATGTCGGTAGGAAAGCAGACGGCACCAGGCAGAAGCACCCTACTTTTGCACAAGCAAAGCATGCCTTGCTAGAGCAATGGGATCACGACAAAAACAGAGAAATTGGGGACTTTCCTGACAACACGACATTACAAAGCAACAAGCTGATTTGGTGGCATTGCCATGAATGTCCAAAGGGCCAGACGCACAGCTGGCAAGCTCGACCAAGCAATCGATTTCTCACAAAAAGGCAACTGGGTGCCCATTTTGCGCCGGGCGTAAGGTTTGTGAATGCAACTCTCTGGAAGCTGTTTGTCCTGATATCGCTGCTGACTTTGACACTGAACAGAATGGTGTCAGTCCCGCTCACGTCACAAGTTCATCACAGACCAAGTACATTTGGTTGTCAGATGAGCCTGGAGCCAAGAAGCGATCTGTGAATCTGCGCACAGCGCGCGGAAAGAGAAAAGTCATCGTAGCTAGACGCAGATGACTTACAGCACACAATGAAGGGTTCTGTAGGTTCAACTTTTGTCCTTTGCTGTTCTTGCAAGCAGCCTGTTGCTACATAATCTAACAGTGCTAGTGAGGATGCTGTAGCAGAAGTAGGCACACCTTTCATGTACACGCAAAATGCCCTCTTTGCTGTTTGCGCTGGCCTTTGTTGCAGCTCTGCTCGGTCATATTGCATCTTTGCATTGGCCCTTCTTTCAACCTTGCTCAAATATACAGTATACAGTAACTGCATCTTTGAAGCTGTGTTGCATGTTACAACGTGCTAGGCTGTGTGTCAGCAAACATGACTGCATTATTGATGCAGTCAATGTATTTGAGCTCAGGTGATGGCAGCTTGTGGAAAAGCTACTGACTTAGTCATGCAAGCCACGGACCTGTATGCAAAGATTTAAGCATAGCTGAGTTCTCAGTCTGGGTTCCACACAGGGTCAAGCTGAGCCTTTTTTCCAAAAAAATGGACAGCTGCCATGAAGTTCTTCTTGGTAACAGTCATTACGTTGCAACAAGTGATGCACTGCTGTCGATCCTTCAACCGCTCTCACTTCCATGACATGATTGCTTGAGTCCACGGCTCATGCTGTGTTTGCATCATGGCTCTGTGCTACCTGTGCAGGACATGCCCTGCTGATTCCTCCTGTGTGGAGCACACTAGCCGTGTCTGTACACAATAGCTCGTGCGTGCAATGCTGAACATGTTGCTTCAAGCACACTGCTGAAAGTGCTGCATACATGGCAGCTGCATGCATGAAGGTCAGACAATGCAGCACAAAGGCAGATATCTGCGATTGCTGTTGGTGCCCACAGCATACAGCATAGCTTGTGTTTCCAGCTGGTGACAGGTGTCAACATCTCAATTTATATCTCTTTGATCCAGTGCAGATCTGAGGGTCTAGACTGAGAGCTGAGTGCACATTTATATTGCTGACACCAGAGTAGCCTGGTTCCTGCCAGCTGCATTTACATCAGTCATGCACTTTCAGCTCTTGCTTGCTTGAGCTGGCATGCCTCTACTCAGTTTCTACTGCATGATCAAAACTACCAAAACTAGACAGTTTGTTCAGCGTATTTCCAGTGCTCCAGACTTCCCCACAAGCCAATGAATCACTTTTTCCCCCAGTATCACCTGCTCCCTTTGGAAAGCACTCTGAGCTCCTGCACACCATAGCACAGGTACATGAGTGAAGGTCAGCCTGACTTGGACAAGCTAGCAAGAGAGGGGTCAGCCAAGGTAGGTCAGGTGCTGCTCCAAAAGAGGTTGAAAGCAGAAGAGGGGCAGATTTGCCTCCCCCCCTGCATGTTCAGAGCCCTCCTGGAACGGCCTAGCTATCACTGTAAGCTCCACTTTGCCATTGTCATGAGCCTCTCTGTGCAGGAGTGTGTGATCTGGAAATGGTGATGACTCAAGGTGACTGAAGGCCGCATGTGATCTGGAAATGGTGATGACCTAAGTTGACTGAAGGCCAAGGCCCACTGTGACCACTGCTGCAATATGTGATCAAGTGTGTGTTAGGTGAATGACTGAAGACACCAGCATGTTGCACACATCAACAGCTAGCCGTGTGCTCTGAGCCATTGTGTGGTGCTGTTGGTACAGCTTGGCCAACCTCTGAGTGGCTGTGGCGCCATCATGCACACACTGTGCTGCTTGCTAGCGTCAAAAGTTGGACACACCAAACTGCAGGTGCAAGTGACTTCATGCTTGCATGTGTGAGCTTCATGCAGCCTGTTCAAGCAATGCAGCAGGTAGCAAATCTAAAGGCACCATGTTGTCTTTACCCGAGGCTTTAATGGCGCTGCCGCGAGCCATGCCTTTTGGTTTCTCATGCATTCAGCAAAGCAACCACTGTGAATGCGTGTGTGACGCAGGTCATCTACCCAAGGTGGTGCACTGCACCCCGGGTATGCCATGTCATCACCTAGTGAAGTAAATGAGGATAACTGAGCATGTTGTCCACAGCTGGCTAGCCACTACCAGTATCACCTTCTCAAGCACAGGGTCAACAGGTGATGCCTGTCAACTTTTTTACTTCTGTCACTTGCAGTACCTGTTTACTAAAAGTACAGCTTGTGATATGTCTGGTTCAGCAGCCCATAATGCATGAGGTGTCTGTCTGATTCCTGTGTTGTGCATCATGTCTCACTGCCTTGCCAACGCCCTGTCTTGGCCTTGTGGATGTTCAAGTCAGTGTGTCCTAGTCTGCACTCAAGCCTTGCCTCCTCAGCTGTCCCATGCTCAGCCTGTGTAAGAGGCAGCAAGTCAAAGCAGGACTGGCACAGTGTTTGAAGGCATGCATTGGAGTCTGTGTGCTTGAGAATGTAATAAGTGGCTGGCTAGCTCTTGGCAACAATCATTCAGGTGACTAGTACACATGCAACCATGCAAGATGCTGTTACCTTGTCAGGTGTAAATGCTGTGCTGTAGGCTCTGCTCTGTAGCAATACGTGATGTGTTCACTGCCCTGTCTTGCCCTGTTCCTGTCCAGGTGTCCGCCCTTTCAGGCCATGCATTGCCTTGACTCTGAACAACAGGGTGCACCCTGCCGGCAGCCTGCCCATCCCACATGCCACCTCACAGATGCTGCACTCATACTGCTTGTGATATGCTCCTTCATAAAAATGTTGAGAGCCCTTCACAAGTGAGCTGGGAGTGCCGACACTTGCGCAGAGTTCTTATAGGGTCTGCCTAAGACCTGTGGCTTCAGGTAAGACCCTGAAGTATGAACTCCACATGCCAGTGCGTCGCTTGTTTCTGCAGCATCCTAAGCTCCCACAAGACAACATTCTGCAGTGTCAAACTTTTGGCTGTGGCTGCTACACCACCAGCGTGATGTTCTAGCCAGGCTTGCTGCAACTTGAACCTTCACAGCTAAAGTCCAGATGCCAAATGCGTTTTGCTGTCTTCCCAGTTCCAGATCCAAGACCGTAGCTAACAACACAGGCAGTTTCTTGTGCATTGAATCATTGTTGCTCATGTTGCAGGTGCCACCAACACACAGAGACACATTGGAGTTCTTTTGGAGTGGAAAGAACTTAAAGTATCTCTGCTTGCTGACAGACACCAAAATACCCATTGGATAAACGCGTGACTCAGTGTCATTTGCTGCCAGTGCAAGCTGAGCAAGTTGTCGGTCATATGACCATGCATGAGTACTTGTACGCATTGCAACATCCAACTCAGCCTCAGCTCAGCTCACAGACAGCGGCATACGCGACTTGGCAGCTTGCCCATTTATTCGCAGCCGCGCAACACAGCCCATTATTCATACCTGTTTTCTCTGTTTCGCTACTTTCCCGCAGGGCATTCTCGCATTCACACTCACACATCTAAGCTAACTTGTGCCATATCGCAGACTTGGCGTGATTGCTCGTGCGGGTGAACGCGAATCACGTGCAGGGAACACTAGAGTACTTTCACGGATTGCCCCCCACAGAAGGACTTTCTGAGATCTTCAGATGTCTAATGGGAGTCAAGCACGGATGTCCCTTAAGCCCAGCACTGTTTGGATTGTATGTGGATGGACTAGAAAAGCATCTTTTGGAGACTGCTGACATTGATGCACCAGACCTTTGTGGCATCTTAGCCCCACTATTGTTGTATGCCG
>JAABUS010007316.1_pt1 | contig 12766 bp, 12 predicted proteins | sample 5560161 | NCBI WGS metagenome assembly JAABUS01 (sample SAMN10711885, study PRJNA513376) | rock metagenome | isolation source: Antarctica rocks | place: Antarctica: Victoria Land, Trio Nunatak nord | collected 2016-01-04 | reverse complement strand
CAAGCGAGGATTCCAATGGGCCCAGGTCGAGCCTTCTGTCTTTCGCTCGCCACTCGCCACTCGCCACTCGCCACTCTTGGAGTGTTCGTCTTGGCACTCGTCCTGTCCGCGACGGCCTGGGCGGATGAGATCGTCCTGATTCCTGGGTCGAAGATACCGGGACCCGGCGGCCGGGTCCGTGGGCAGATTCAGTCCGAGTCTCCGAGCGAGGTCGTCATCCAGCTCGGGGGGAAGGATCAGACGGTCCCGGCCGACCAGATCGACTCGATCCGCTACGATGGCCAGCCCCCCAGCATGAGCCTGGCGGAGTCCCGCGAGTCGGCAGGGTTGCTGGCCGAGGCGGCCGAACTGTATAAGAAGGCCGCGTCCGAAGCTCAAGACAAACCGTTGATCTTGCAGGCTGCGCAGTACCACCAGGCCAAGGCGCTCGCGGACCTGGCGCTGGCAGATCCTGAAGGTGCGACGGAGGCCGTCAGGCTGCTCGAGGCCTTCCTCAAGGCCCATCCCAAGGGCCGACAGCTCGCCCCGGCGCTCGAGAGCCTGGCACGGCTCCAGCTCCAGAAGGGGGATTTCGCCGCGGCCGAGCGGGCGACGGCCCAGATGGCCGGTTTGCCTCGCGGGGCAAACCGCGCGGCGGTCCTCCGCGCCCGCGTCTTCGCCAAGCGGGGCGAGCACCAGAAGGCGGTCGCCGAACTCGACCGGATCATCTCCGGGTCGGCCGGGGACAAGCTCAGGGCGAGCGAGGCGCGGTTGGCCAAGGCCGAGAGCCTGGCGGGCCTGAAGAAGTTCCGAGAGGCCGAGGCCGAGGCCCGCACCGTCATCGACGCTTCGCCCCCCGAGGACTTCGCGGCGAAGTCGGCCGCTCACAACACGCTGGGCGACTGCCTACGTGCCGCCGGCAAACCCAAGGACGCCCTCTTCGAGTACCTGCACACCGACCTGCTTTATTCCAAGGATAAGGAGCAGCATCCTCGCGCCCTTGCCCAGATCGCCCAACTCTTCCGCGAGATGAAGCGTGACGATCGCGCCAACGAAGTGATGGAGCGCCTCAAGCAGGAGTATCCCCGGAGCCCCTGGCTCTCCGCCTCTCGTACGAGCCCTTGATCTCGCGAGGGCCGGGCATGAGGTCAAAATCCCCTCGGTAAGGCGAGATGTCCACCTCCCGGGGACCGGAGTGGCCATCCCGCCCGTGAAATGAAAGAGCACCGCCGCCTCGCATGCCGAGGCGGCGGTGCGTCTGACGATGGATCGGGGGGTCCGTCAGACCGATTCGGGCATGAGGAACGGCGATCGGTACTCGCGAGTCAAGAGCGCATTGGCGGACTCATCGGCCCCGAACGTCTCGGACTTGGGGTCGAAGGTCAGCGAGCGGCCGAGCCGGTAGGCGATGTTGCCGAGGTGGCAGAGCGCGCTGGATCGGTGGCCTTCGAGGATGTCGGCATTGAGCCCTTCGGGCTTACGGGCCTGCACCGCCTTGATGAAGTTGTCGAAGTGGTCGCCCCCTCCCTTGCCGCTGGGGCCGGGCTCGGCCTTGGGGCCGAGGTATGTGGCCCAACCGTCGGCGTTGACCGCCATGTAACCGTCGTTGCCGTAGAAGAGGTTGCCGACCCGCACTCCCTTCTCGTCGTTGGTGCGGAGGCCGCGGACCTCGAACTGGAGGAGGCAATCGTCGTAGCGGTATGTGCAGAGCTGGGTGTTCGGGGTCTCGCCGTCGTCCTTGTAGCCGAACCGGCCGCCGCTGCTCTGGATCTGGGTCGGCCAGGTGTCCTTGCCGATCCCCCAGCGGGCGATGTCCATCTGGTGGATGCCCTGGTTGCCGAGGTCACCGTTGCCGGTGTCCCACATCCAGTGCCACTCGTAATGGAATCGGTTGGGGTTGAACGGGCGCTCGGGGGCCGGGCCGAGCCAGAGGTTGTAGTCGACCCCCTGCGGCACCGGGGCATCGGCCTTCTGCCCGATCGACCCGCGCGGCTTGTAGCAGAGTCCCTTGGCCATGAAGATCGTGCCCAGCTTGCCCGCGCGGAGGAACTCGACGGCCTCGGCCAGGGCGGGTGAGCTCCGACTCTGGGTCCCCGTCTGGACCACGCGGTTATGCTTGCGGGCGGCCTCGACGATCTTCCGACCCTCGACGAAGTTGTGGCTGACCGGCTTCTCGACGTAGACGTCCTTGCCCGCCTGGCAGGCCCAGACCGCGGCGAGGGCGTGCCAGTGGTTCGGGGTGGCGATCGAGATGATGTCGATCGACTTGTCGTCCATCAGGCGGCGGAGGTCGCCGACCCGTTCGGGCGCCTTGCCGGTCTCGGCTTCGACGGCCTTGGCCGAGCGGTCGAGCACGCGCGAGTCGACGTCGCAGAGCGCGGCGACGGTGGTCGCCTTGTGCCCGGAGAAGGCGTCGATATGGCTCTGGCCCCTCCCGCGGACCCCGACCACCGCGACGCGCAAGCGGTCGTTCGGCCCGGCGGCCCGCGCCCCGTTGCCCAGGGCCAGCGCGGCCGCACCCGCACCCGCGCCGGCCAAGAATGTCCGACGATCCACGTTCGACATGATCGCTCCCTTCGGAGAATCCGGTGGCCCCTCGGACGCAATGTCCGAGACGGCCCCATCGTTCAGGATGTGTCGATGTTAAGCCCGCGTATCCTGATTGTCAAACATCCGTCCGTGCCCAAATCGGACGTGCGCCACGTCCGGCTCAGCCTCGGGTGCGCCCGGCCGAGGAGATCGAAGCCGTCCCCACGACCCAGAGGACGAACCCCAGGGCCACCCCCGCGATCAGCACGCGTCTCGCGTCGACCCCGGCGAAGACCTCGCGGTCGTCCTGGAGCGTGACGAAGGCCAGCAAGCACGCGATTTCGATCAGCAGTCCCACCCGGCGGAGGATCGGGCCGGTGGCTGGTTTCATGAACTCTCCTCGGGCCGGGCGGGTCGGACTCCCGTCGCCGCGGGGCGGCGAAGGGGCCCGCCCCCGCGGGACGCAGAGACTTTCGACGTCCTTTCATATTTTGGGAAGTTCAAAGCCACGCCTCGGCTCGCGAGTCAGCAGCGCATTGGCCTCGCGGTCGCCTTTGAAGGTCTCGGTCGCCTCGTCCCAGTCGAGCTTGCGCCCGAGCTTGTAGGCGATGTTGCCCAGGTGGCAGGTATTCGTGGAGTGGTGCCCCGTCTCGATGTCGACGATGGGCTTCTGGCGGCTCGCCAGGCATTCGAGGAAGTTGTCGATGTGGGGGGCCTGGCCGTCGCTCCCCTCGACCTTCTCCGGCTTGAGGTCGATCTTGCGGAGCGGGCGGTCCCCCTGAGCGAGCTTGATGCCGTAGGGGAGTACGACCTTGTCGGGCGTGATCTCGAACCCGCGACGATCGACGAAGAGGCTGCCGTCCGTCCCGCAGAAGAGGATGCCGTAGTCGTGCCCGTTCATGGGGAGTCCGTTCCCCTTGCGCATCGAGTACGTCAGGGTGCAGCCGGGGAAGTCGTAGATGACCTGCAGGGTGTCGGGCGTGTCGCGGTTGTCGTCGGTGGTGAAGATGCCGCCCGAGGCGCTCACCGAGCGCGGGGCCTTGGCGTCGAGCGCCCAGAGGACGATGTCGTTGAGGTGGACGCCCCAATCGCTCATCATCCCGCCGGCGTAGTCGAAGAACCAGCGGAAGAGCAGGTGGTAGCGGTTCGGGTTGAACGACCGCGAGGGCGCCGGGCCAAGCCAGCGGTCGTAATCGACGTTCGCGGGCGAGTCGGTGTCGGAGGGGCGACCCATGCCGACCGGGCTGATGTTCTCGAAGTTCCAGGTCTGGACCCAGAAGACCTTGCCGAGCCGGCCCGAGCGGACGACCTCGACCGCCTTCTGGAAGTGCGGGGCGGAGCGCTGCTGGGTGCCGACGGCCATGATCTTGCCCGTCTTCTTGCAGGCGCGGATCATCGCCTGCCCCTCGGCGACGTTGTGGCTGATCGGCTTCTCGACGTACACGTCCTTGCCCGCCAGCACGGCCTCGATAGCCGGCAAGGCGTGCCAGTGGTCGGGGGTGGCGATGACCACGGCGTCGATGTCCTTGCCGTCGAGCATCGCGTGGTAGTCGCGCGAGGTCGTCGGCCGGTGACTTCGAGCCTTCTGGATCCGGGCGGCGGTCTCCGAGGCGTGGCGATCGTCGACGTCGGCGACCGCCACGATGTCGACGTCCTTCCGCGCCAGGAACGTCTCGACGAGCTGGTTGCCCCGGCTCCCGGCCCCGATCAGGCCGAGGCGGATCTTGTCATTGGCGGCGACGGCGGCCGAGCCCTTGCGCGGTGCGGACAATGCCACCGAGCCGGCGGATACCCCCAATGCCCCGACGAACCCCCGGCGCGTGATTCCATCAGTCGCCATCGTTGTGATCCCCGTCTCAGGACTCTGGAGCTGCGAATGGAGTGGTCGTCCGAGGCGGAAATCCCCGGGGAATCCGATCGTAACGGCCCCGATCCGGGAATGCCAGGGGGGCCTCCGGTCCACCTGCCGTCGAGGTCCGAGGGCCCGTTGACGCGTCCCGGCGGTCCGATTACGGTGATTGGGGTGTAATCCATCAGGAGCAAGGGTCGCGTATCTCACCCCCGGAATGCCCCGAGGTCTACCATGATGAGCCGCGGAATGTCGGCCGCGATGGGCCTGTTGCTGGCCGCTTCGGGCCTCGCCCGGGGCCAGGCCCCCGAGGCCTCGGCCAAGGTCGAGACGGTCCCGCTGACGCTGGCTCCGCCGGATCGATACCAGATCCCCTCGGTCCTCGAGCCGATCCGACGCGTGGCCGTGATGGCCACGGCCGACGGCGTGATGCGTACGTTCGACCTCCCGGTGGGGTCGACCGTGCGCCCGGGGCAGGAGATCGCCGGGCTCGACCGCTCCGAGGCGGCCGCGCGTTTGAAGATCGCGCAGGCGAGCGTCAAGGAGATGCAGGCGGCGATCGACGCCGTCAAATCGAACGCCCCATCTCCGGCCAACAAGGCGGCGCTGGGCCAGGCCGAGGCAAGGCTCGAGGCCGCGAAGGCCCGGGTGGAACAGGTGCAACTGGAGCTCGATGCGTGCACCCTGCGCGCGCCCTTCGCCGGCCGGCTGCTCGCCGCCCCGGTCAGCCCGGGGCAATACCTGGCCAAGGGGGCCATCGTGGCCGACCTGGCCGACGTGTCGAGCCTTCGCGTCCTCGTCCCGGTCGACCGCGCGTCGGTCGCGGTCGGCGACGGGCTGAACCTGAGCATCGAAGGCCAGGTGGCTGCGGGCAAGGTCCAGGCGCTCCTGCCGTTGCCCGAGGGTTTCGCCCCGCTCCGCGAGCTATCCACGCCGCTCGGCGCCGCGTGGGTCGTCCTGCCGAACCCGAGCGGGGCGTTCGAGCCCGGCCAGCGCGCCCTCAGCCCCGCGATCCCCACCGCACCCCTGGCGACGATCCCGGCGACGGCGGTGCATCAGCCCGAGGAGGAAGGGGGGACGCCCACCATCCAGGTCATCCGCAATGAATACGTGACGACGGTCCCGGTGCGCGTCTTGGGGAACCCGGGACCGGAACGGGCCCAGGTCACCGGCCCCATGCGCCCCTCCGACGCCTTGATCGTCTCATCGACAGTCCCCCTCATCGCCGGGACTTTGATCCGCTTCCGCTCCAATGCACAGGAGGGGATCGAAGCGACCAGCCCGGATCCCGACGAATCGGGTCGTGTGGCAGGCATCACCCCCCCGCGGGTCTCCCCTCGGACTGCGCCCATCGGTCCTCCCGGTAGCGCCCTGCCCAGGAGCAAGAACGCCGGCCGCCCCGCCCCTCGGACCCGCCCGGGTAGCGCCCCGAGCCCGGGCCCGCGGAACCCGACGACCCCGGTCGTCCCGTTCTGAAGGGGACCTCGATACGCACCGACGCTGCACCGCTTACATACGGGACCGCCGAATTTCGGTCTACGCCCGTCATGAATGGATGCAAGACAGTCGTCCGGCAACGGAAGGTCAGCCTGGTTTCCCGGGACTTTCGGGTCGTGTACCTGGACGAAGGCTCCTCGCTCGACTACTCTACAAATGCTCTTGACCGGGTCACCTCGCCGGAACGGGTGGGCCCGGATCATCAATAGAACGGATAGGGTTTGTCGAGCCTTCCGCCGGAACGGGCGGTTCGACGTCATGCCCCGAAGAGAAGAGGCACCCTGATGACGATCATCTCCCAACCGCCGCAGGTGCGCGCCCCGAGTGCGCCGACTGTCAACCACACCGACGTCGAACGAGCCCAATACACTTTTGTTCGCCGCGAACACGAATTGATCCTGACCCTGCGTGGAGTCGAGAGTCGGCACGCCATCGCCGTGGCGAGGGGAGAGGCGGAATTCGCGTTGATCGATGACACGCCGTTGCTGGTGCTCTGCGCCCGGTTCGGCGATGCGATCCCGTGGACTTGCTCCCCATTCTCGTGGCATCACACGACGAGCAAAGAGCGGATCTTGCCCCCGGCCGCGGGCTCCGAGGACGAGAGGCGGATTCAACTCCAGATCATCCTCACCGACGGGGACGAAGGGTCGATCGAGGCTACGCGTTGCGTGACGTTCACGCTCGACTTCTCCCGGGCCCTCAACGAGGCGATCCGCGAGCAGGCCCGACTGTCTTACGATCCCAGAGAACAGGAGCGGCGATTCAAGGAGTTGAAACGGCGCTGTCCCTCCCCCCATGCCATGGTCGCTTACGCGGCCGCGCGAACCCCCGGGCTCCCATGACCCTGCTCCGGACCGCCGAGCTATTCCAGACGACCGGCCCGCTGGGAGAATAAAAATACCCTGCCGTATGATTGTCTTGCGACTTTCATATGGCAGGGTACCGGAACAGAGAAGAGGCCATCGTGATATAGATAACCGGTGAGAACCGGTCTCATAGCAATAATATGTGGGACGGATCGGACGGGTCAAGGCGGTTCGTGAAATTTTAGCCGAAAATACATCTCATGGTAAAAAAAAGGAACCTTAAATGAGGGGCCTGAACGACGACCCGATTGTTGCATCGACTCCGTGAACACGCATGGCCTAGTCCGCGAGCCGTTGAAAGAGCCGGGGCCGGGCGAGCCAGTCGAGCCGCATACCGCCTTCGGTAGTCGCGCACAGAGCGGCTACGCCTGCCTTGCGCAACTCGCAAAGCGCCGGGCCTTGGCTGCCCGTGATCAGGAGACCGACGAGATTGGTCAGGCTCGGGTTATGCCCCACCAGCATCAACTGAGACTCGGTGCGGGCGGTGACCCAGTCTCGTATGGAGGTCGCGTCCCTGTCGGCGCTCAGGGCGTCGGCGATTTCCGGCGCGTCCGTCATCTCCATGACGTCCGCCACGATCTCCGCCGTCCTGAGCGCACGGGGCAGGGGGCTGGTTACGATCCGGTCGAGCTTGACGCCCATCCGTCGGAGCCCACGAGCGACCTTCCGCACGCCTTTCTCTCCCTGGGAGGTCAGCGGGCGTTCGTCGTCGGGGAGGTCCGGCGTGCCATGGGGGACGGCGATCCCGTGTCGGAGCAGATAGAGTCGGTTCATCGAAGTTCCCGGGTGAAACGCCCGTCGAGAGGGTGCACGGGGCAGCCGAAGCGTTTTCGTCGTCGCATCCCAGGACGGGCGAAATCAGAGAGTCTCAAGGCTTCCCTTCCCCGGGGTCCGGGCTCAGGTCGCGGCCATGGCGGCCGGTGCCTGCTTCCACGAGGCGGCTTCCTCGCCGTCGAGCCTGAGGGTCAGGCATTTGGCGCTGCCGCCGGCCTTGATGAATTCGGTCAATCGGAGGGGCCGGACGGCGTAACCTCGACCTTGCAGGGCACTCGCCAGCTTCGGGGCGCCGTCGTTCAAGACCACCGTGCGGCCGACGACCACCGCGTTGCAACTGAAGGAGACGGCTTCCTCGGCCGAGACCTCGATCAGCCCGGGGATGCGGTCCTCCAGCACCGATCGACCGTATTCATCGAACGCACCAGGGTAATAGATCGCCTCGCCGTCGACCAGGGGGCAGAAACAGGTATCGAGGTGATAGAACCGAGGATCTACCAACTCCAGGGGCAACGTCTCGACGCCGAGCCGCTCGCCGAGCCAGTGGTGGCTCCGCACGTCGCTCCGGAACCGGTAGCCCGCGTAGAGGGTCTCGCCACAGAAGAGCGCATCGCCCGCCCCTTCGAAGAGCGAGCTCGGGGGCAGGACGACCACGTCGAAACCGTGCTCGCGTGCCCAGCGCTCGAAGTACGGTGTCTCCCCCTGGCGGACCCCGTAACGGAACCGAGAGCTGATGAAGGTCCCGCGGTACACCAGGCCCGCGTTAGCCGTGAAGACCAGGTCGGGCAGGCCGGGCACCGGGTCGAGCCGCTCGATGGTCACCCCCAGCTCGCGCAAGGTATCGTGCAACCCGAGCCATTGCCGCCGCGACTCTTCCGGCTCCGTCCCCACCTCCCGGCTCATCCACGGGTTGATCTCGTATTCAATCCCGTAAAAATCGGGGGGACACATCAAAATTCGGGGGGCTTTCGGCACGTCGGGCCTCCCTCTCGGGGAAAGTGGCGAGTGGCGAGTGGGAGGAGCGGGGCGAGCGGGAAAGCGCGTATTTCTCTCGCCTTTCACTCGCCACTCGCCACTCGCCACTCGCCACTCAGTTCCGTCGCCAGGCTTCGGAGGAACGGCTCGACGTCCGTCACGAGGCCGACCGTCTGGAACGTCCCCCGGTCGGCGAGCTTGGTCACGGTGGCCGGATTGATGTCGACGCAGACGACCTTGACCCAGGCCGGCAGCAGGTTGCCGGTGGCGATCGAGTGCAATGCCGTGGCGATCATCATGGCGAAGCCGACCCCGTGAAGCGCCTGGCGCATCCGTGCTTGCGCCTGCATGGTGTCGGTGATCACCTCGGGCAGCGGGCCATCGTCGCGGATCGAACCGGCCAGGACGGTCTCGACGTCCGCCCGGACGCACTCGTACATGATGCCCGAGGTCAGGACGCCCGCGTCGACCGCCGGGCGGATCCCGCCGAGGCGGCGGATGGTGTTGATGGTCCGCAGGTGGTGCTCGTGGCCGTGCTCGATCGCCTCGCCCTTCGTCAGAGAGACCCCCAGGCTCGTGCCGTAGAGAGCCTGCTCGATGTCGTGGGTCGCCAGCGCGTTGCCCGCGAAGAGGGTCTGCACCCAGCCGTCGCGGATCAGTCGGGCCACGTGCCCCGCCGAGCCCGTGTGGACGATCGCCGGGCCGCCGACGAGCAGGACCTTCTTCCCCTCGGCACGCATGGCCCGGATCGTGTCCGCGACCGCCTGGAGGCTGACCGCCTTGGGCTTCTCGCTCGAGACGTTCGACCCCATGAACCCGAACAGCGTCGAGTCGCGGGGGCGTTCCAGCGGCACGACTCGGACCCCCGCGTGGCCGACGACGATCGGCAGGCCGAGCGTCACGTCGGTCATCGCCACGCACCGCGCCGACCTGGCCGCGGCGTCGACGGCGATCCCGCAATCCATCTCCTGGTCGGCCACGTCGACCCAACGGCCGACGAGCCGGACCTGGGTCCGCTGGTTGGTCGTGCTGTAGAACCCCTCGGGGAAGGCCCCCGCGATGTCGGCGTCCTCGATCCTCGCGTCTTCGGGGTTCACGGGCGAGGCGCCGTGCTCGATCAGGTCGCCCAGGATCGCATCGAGCTCGCCGGCGGTGCCCGCCCGGATGGCGATCCGCGCGAAGCTCGGGTCGACCCGGCGGGAGCCGATCCGGCACTCTCGGATCTCGAACGTCCCCCCCATCTGGAGAATCCGGTCGAGAATCTTCGGCAGCAGCAATGAATCGACGATGTGGCCGCGGACCTCGACCTCTTCCACGGCCGAGGTCGCCTCCCCCGCCGGCGGGTCCTTCCGTTCCTCTCGCGCCATGACCGATCGCTCCTTCACGATCCAGCCGATCCGTCCCCGTCCGTGCCTTATCCATTATAGGCATGGCGCCGGCCGAGGCCCAGCTTGAGAGTCCGGGAAACCCGGCGCGAACCTCCTTGCTGGATCGCCCCTCAGGTGCCCCAGTCGCGGGCGTACAGGAAGTCGCGGCCGATCGTCCGGTACGAGAGCTTGGCGATCAGCGGGAGCCTGCGCTTGTAGTGGCTGGCCTGCACCATCTTCGAGATTTTCGTCACGAACTCCGGGTCGAATCCGTCGGCGATCAGGTCGTCGACCCGGGCACGCTCGTCGACCATCCGCATCAAGAGGCGATCGACCTCGGCATAGGTGAATCCTAGCTCGGCCTCGTCGGTCTGGCCGACCCAGAGGTCGGCCGTGGGGTTTTTGCGGATGATCGCCTCGGGGACGCCCATGGAGCCCGAGAGGGTGCGGACCTGCGTCTTGTACAGGTCGCCGATCGGATTGAGCGCCGAGGCCATGTCGCCGTGGATCGTCCCGTAGCCGATCAGCAGCTCGGTCTTGTTGCTCGTGCCGATGACCAGCGCGTCCTGCGAGGCCGACTGATCGTACAGGACCGTCATCCGCTCCCGTGCCGTCTTGTTGGCGCGGCGGAGCCGCGAGGCGTCGGGGAACTGGCGGAAATAGGCGTCGATCGGCTCGGCGATCGGCACGGTCATCATGCGGATGCCCAGCTCGCGGGCGACCAATGACCCGTGATCCATCGTCTCCTCGGACGAGGTGGAATAAGGCATCCGGATGCCGATGACGTTCTCCGGCCCGAGCGCCCTGGCGGCCAGGTAGGCGGAGAGGGTCGAGTCGATCCCCCCCGAAAGGCCGAAGACCCCCTTGCGGAAGCCGACGCGGTGGACCTCGCTGCGGAGGAAGCGGACCAGGATGTCCTCGACCAGGGGGGCATTGAGCGCAAACGGGTCAGCCTTGTCCATCGTGTCGGTTGCGTTCTGCATGGATCCGCTCCAGTTCGTCGCGAGTGAGGTGCAGGCGCTCGTCGCGTTCGAGAGGGGTCCGGATGCGCTGGAGCCGGGTCTCGCGCGGGTCGATCGTCGAGAGGATCAGGTCCGTGCGCATGTTGGGGGCCTCGGTGACGATCCGGCCCGAGGGGGCCAGGACGACGCTCCCCCCCCAGAAGCAGACGCCGTCCTCGAAGCCGACCCGGTTGGCGAAGACGACCGGGATGTTCAGGAACGTCGCATACGTGCGGGTGACCAGGTTCCAGCTCTGCTCGCTCCCCAGCTCGGGTTCGCGGACCCCCCGGCCCGGCGAGTTGGCGACGATGATCAACGCATCGATCCCGTCGGCCTGCAGGATGACGGCGCAGGAGAGGTGCCAGGCATCCTCGCAGATGAGCAACCCGAGCCTGCCGAAGCGCGTGTCGAAGGCACGGATGCGGTCCCCGGCCGCGAAATAACGCTGCTCGTCGAACATCCCGTAGGTGGGCAGATAGACCTTGCGGTGGACGTGCTGAACCGTCCCCCCGTCGGCGAACGCGGCGGCGTTGTAGAAGCGGGACGAGCGGCTCTCTTCGACGAACCCGAAGATGACCCCCATCGTGCCCGCCGCCTCGCAGACGGCGCGGGAGAGCGGACCACCTTGCGGTTCGGCGACCTCGGGGACCTGGTCGCGGAGGTAGTACCCGGTCAGCGAGAGTTCGGGGAAGACGACCAGGTCGGCCCCCATCCCCCTGGCCGCCTCGATCTGCTCCAGGTGCATGCGCAGGTTGGCCTGGAGCCCGCCCAGGGTCGGTTCGATCTGGGCGATCGCCACGCAGTAGGGCGGCGGGGTGATCGGGCCGGTCGCCGGCCGTTCGGGGATGGACATGGAGGATAGGCCGCCTGCCGAGCGATGGGCACGGCGACCGGGCCGAGGGGGCCCGGTCAAGCCTGCAGGTCCAATTATGGGAACCTCGCCGATCGGCTTCAAGGGCGCGAACGGACGACCCAGGGGGGGAATGTCCTAAGGGTCGGCGCCCCTGAACCACTCTTAGGGCATTCTTTCCCCGGGGGGAGGGGCCAGCCAAACGGCCTGGATTCACGGTGAAACACGAGATGGAAGGACGGCTTGGTTCACCGTGAACCAGGGCCGTTTCCATTCACGGAGACGCCGCCCCTCACCCGCCCTCCGGGCACCCTCTCCCGGGGGGAGAGGGAATATGGGTCAGGGATCGACGTGAAGAGTGGCGGTCAGATCCAGGGGGGGTTCGCCCGGCAAGTCGGTCAGGATGCGGAAGGTGTGCCTCAGGTCGCCCCGGGAGTTACCCTCATCGGGGCGGTAGGAGGCCGTCAAGACGTGCAAGGGCTTGCTCGTCGGATCGGCCGCGGCGAGCTTGAAGCCGTCTCCTTCCCCTTCGATTCGCAGGATCCGGAACGGCCTGGAGGCGCGGACGATAAACCGGCCCTGTACGCCGCCGCTGGACGCCACGTTGCCCATCGCCAGGACGCTCGGCGAGGCCGACAGGTCGCCCTGGATTCGCGCGGTCACCTGGATGGGGATGTTCGGGGTCTCGGGGTCGTTGGTGATCAGCCGGATCTCGTCGCGGACGGTTCCCGAGGTCACATCGGCCTTCAGGGCGACCGACAGGGTGTAACTGACCAGGTTCGGCGTGCGTGCGGTCTCCTGGAGCGATGCGTCGATGGCGCGGCTGGCCGAGACCATCTTGAGGATCTTCCAGGTCGCCAGGCCGGTCCGGTCGATCGTCAGGACGAGGGGCTTGGCCTGCCCCCGGACGACGGCGCCGAAATCGATCGTGCCGGGGTTCAGGACGATGTCGCTGAGGATCGTCGAGGAGACCCCGAGCCGGACCTCCGCCTGGCGGCCGCTCGCCGTCCGGACGTCGATGATGAGGGTGGTCGCCTTCCTGGCGGTGAAGTTGCGGGTGTCCATCTCGGCCTCGACGA
>JAABUS010007315.1_pt1 | contig 12769 bp, 12 predicted proteins | sample 5560161 | NCBI WGS metagenome assembly JAABUS01 (sample SAMN10711885, study PRJNA513376) | rock metagenome | isolation source: Antarctica rocks | place: Antarctica: Victoria Land, Trio Nunatak nord | collected 2016-01-04 | reverse complement strand
TTCTTGACAACGACTTCCGAGGCCAAGGATGGTCCCCACCGACAATTCCCTCGCGGCCTATCCGCCCGAACTGATCACCAGGGTGGCCGAGCAGGCCGCCCGGGACGCCGACCTGACCGCCCACTTCCTCACGGCGGTCGGCCTTGCCCCGCCCCCCGGGAAAGCCCGTCGCCTCCCGAGCGAGTTCCTCGTGGAGCTCGGGGCCGCGATGCGATTGCTCGCCTGGGAGGCGGACGGGCTGGACTTGCACGAGACCGACCTGCCGACCGCCCGAGACGCCATCCTGCAGTCGTTTCGAGACGCCACCCGTCGCATCCACGACCCCGCGTCCCCGGCCCCGTGCCTCGGCCGAGCCGTCTTCCGCCTCACCGTCGAGCGCCTGGCCTGGGCCGGGCCGAGGGACCTCCACGCAGAGATCTTGCTCGACGTGCCCGACGAGGATGCCCTGGTCGAGGCCATGGCCCGGTTCCTCTGGGACCGTCGCGCAGCCCCTTCGGCCGATGACGGGAGCGAGGTGTCATGAACGGGCGACCCGACGTCGGCCGCGGCCTGTTCTACACCCGCGATTCCGAGGGGCACTCGGACCTCGCCCCACCTCGATATGTGGCCTGGGCGCAGGGCCAGGCCAAACAGCTCGGGGTCGCCTTCGACGGCGTCCCGGACGTCGTCACCGCGATGATCGAGCGGGGCCTCTCGGCGCAGGGCGACCTGTACATCGACTACGGCATCTCGGGCAACCTCCTGAGTCGCCCCGGCCTGGACGCATTCCGCCGGAGGGCCTTGGAGGACGCGGGGGTAACGCACCTGTTCGTGCCGCGACGGGACCGGATCGCCCGCCCGGACAACCCGCTCGATGCCCTGTCGATCGAGTTCGAGCTGAGGTCGGCCGGCCTGACGCTGATCCTCATGGACCAAGTCCTCTCGCCCTTTCCCCGAGGCAAGCGCGTCGGCCTGGCCGACCTCCTGACCGGCGTCATCGACTATGATTCGTCGGGTAAATTTCGACGCGACCTAGCCGAGAAGCTCATCCACGCCAAGATCAAGCTGGCCGAGCGAGGCTTCTCCATCGGAGGAGAGCCGGTCTATGGATTCCGTCGCTGGCTCATCGCCCCCGATGGCACTGCCAAGCGCGAGTTGGAGGAAGGCGAGATCATCAAGATGAGCGGCCACCACGTGGTCTGGCTGCCGACGGCCGAAGACGAGATGCGAGTGGTCCACCGCATCCTCGACCTGATCGAGACGATCCCCGCGGCGCGGATCGCCCGGAGGCTGAACGACGAGGGGGTCCCCTCTCCCAAGGCCGGTCGCGTTCGCCGGATCGGAGGCGTCGCCGTCCCCAACGCCGGCCTGTGGACGCAGAACACCGTCAGGAACATCGCGGTCCACCCGCTCCTGATCGCCTGCTGGGAGTACGGCAGGAGGGCGATGGGGGACCAGCTCCGCTTCACGCCGTCCGGGCCGAGGGCCTTAACCGACGGAGACTACCGGCCCGATGGTCGGCCGAAGACCGTCATGAACCCCGCCGAGTGGATGATCCGATCTGCAGCTGCCTTTGAGCCGATCATCCCCGAGGAGCGCCACGTATCGATCCGGCGGCTCCTCGAGGATCGGGGCAGGCACCTGAAAGGGAAGCCGCGGACGCGAGGGGACTCACCCAACCCGCTCGGTGGCCGGATCCACGACTTGAATTGCGGGTGGCCGATGTATCGCCATGCGAGGCGGGGGCGCTGGGGCTACCAGTGCGGCCTGTACCAGAACTCGCAGGCGAAGTGCTGCTCCCACTACGTGGTCGGGGGCGAGGTCGCGACCGGGTTCCTCCTGGCCTGCCTCCGCCAGCGGGTGCTCGCACCGACCGCGATGGCGAAGCTGAAAGCGCGGCTCGGCGAGATGGCGGCGGCGGAGACGGGCGACGGCGCGGCCCGCCAAAGGGCCGAGGCCGACCGCTCGAGGCTCGCGGTCCTCGAGCGAAAGCTCGCGACGGTGGGACGGAACATGGCCCTGGCCGAGACAGTGGAGGAACGCGCGGCGACGGCCGGGGTGTTCCGCGAGCTGCAAGTGGAGGCGGCCAAGCTCCGCGCCCAGAACCAGAGTCACCGGCCATCCGAGGCGATACGTCCTCCCGAGCGGGAGGTGGAGGCCGCGATGGCCGGCTTGGACCGGCTGGCGGGCCTCGCGACGTCGGAGGATCAGGCCTCGGTCAGCGAACTGTTCCGCCGGCTCGACGTGCGGCTCTATCTCCGGTTCCGCGCGACCGAGCGCGGCCGCCGGAAGATTAACGAGGTCGGCGGCGGCGTCGTGACCTTCGGGGCGACGCCGCCGCCATCGCCGTTGTATGATGGCCCGACCGATCGGGCGATCATCCGCCAGAAGCTGGCCTCCGGGGAGCCTGTGTCCTCGGTGGCCGACCAGGTTGTCCCACGAATTTCTCCATCCGACCCGGAGGTCAACTGGTCCGCTAATGTGCAACGGGGCACCTCGCGCTGCAGCGGACCCCGGCCGCGGGCCGCGCTTTCTCTGCTCTCGTGGCTCACAGGTCCGTGGCCGGGTCCGCTGAGCTTTGTCGTTCGGCGGCAGAAAGGGGTGACTCGGCGAACGTCGGGGGTCTGCCGACTCGCTGGGCGGCTACCCGGCTAAGGCTTAGAATAACCAGTGACCCAGGGGAAGCGATGCGCCAGTTCGGAACCGTCGTCGCCTTGCTGTTGCTCCTCCCGTACTCGGCCGCGGCCGCGGATCGGAAGCCGAACATCCTATGGCTCGTCGGCGAGAACTTGAGCCACGACCTCGGGTGCTACGGCGAAACCCGGGTCCGCACGCCCAACCTCGACCGCCTCGCCGCCCAAGGCACCCGCTACACCCACGCGTTCGCCACGAACCCCGCCTGTTCGCCGAGCCGGTCGGCGTTCTTCACCGGCATGTACCAGACTACGACCGACACCCACCCCATGCGGGCGCACCGGACCGATGCGTTCCGGCTACCGCCCGGCGTGCGGCCGATCACCCACCGTCTCTGGGAACTCGGCTACGTCACCGCGAACATCGAGACGATTGGCACCGATGAGGTGGGGACCGGCAAGCTCGACCTGAACTTCGTGAACGAAGGGGCAATCTACCACGAGCACTCCAAGGCCTGGGAGTCGCTCGGGGGGAAGCGGCCGTTCTTCGCGGTCGTGAACGCGCTCGAGTCGGAGTACGACATCTACGACCGCAAGTCCGCGTCCAAGGACCGGGTGCCGTGGGTCGGCGAGCGAGAGCACACCAAGCACGCCGACCCGAAGGACGTGACGCCGCCGCCGTACTACCCGGACCACAGGGTGGTCCGCGAGGAGTGGGCACGATACCTCAATTCGGTCTCCGGGATGGACGCTCGGTTCGGCAAGGTGCTGGACCGGTTGCGAGCCGACGGGCTGGACGACGACACAATCGTCATGTTCTTCGGCGACAACGGCCGCCTGGAGCCCCGCGGGATCCACTGGTGCTACGACAGCGGCCTCCGGATCCCGCTCATCATCCGCTGGCCGAAGAATTTCCCCGCGCCCCCGCAACTGAAACCCGGACACGTCGACGGCCGCGTCCTCAGCCTGATCGACGTGACGGCCACCACGCTGGCGCTCGCCGGGGGCGAGAAGCCGCCGCTCATGCAGGGGCGGGTGTTTCTGGGCCACGACGCCGACGCCCCGCGAGCCGTCGCGTTCTCGGCTCGGGATCGCATCGACGAGACGGAGCAGCGGGTCCGGTCCGCCCGGGAGACCCGGTATCACTACATCCGCACCTACTCCCGGGGGCCGACGTTCGCTTCGCTGAATCGGTACAAGGAGAAGTGCTTCCTCATCATCCCGCTCATGCGGGAGATGCAAGCCCGGAACGAACTCCGCGGGCCGCCACTGGACCTCATGCTCCGGACCGGACCGTGCGAGGAGCTGTACGACACGCATGCCGATCCGCACGAAGTCGTGAACCTGATCGGGTCTCCCGAGCGGGAATACCGCGACGCTCGGGTTCGCCTGCGGTCGGCCCTCGACACCTGGGTGACGGAGACGGGCGACCGGGGTGCCCGGCCCGAGCCGGGCTATGACCGGGGCCTAGTCCAGAAGGAGATGCACGATTGGTTCGGCACCCCCGCGTGGCACCGACTGCCGTCCGCGGCGTCGAAATGACGCGACGGCGGGCCGCAGACGCCGAACCAGGCGCTGCACCTGACGGCCGCCCAAAGCGGCGGCCGCAGGTGGGCTTGGTCGTTAGGCGGCTCTGTATGGGCGCCGGTTTTGACTTCGCCGCTCAGGTCCATTGGGGGACAAACGGCGCCATCGAGGCGTACCTGGAAGCCCTCGCCCAGATCGCGGCCGAGCGTTTCGGTGCCGACGATCGGCTCGCAGCCGCGTTCGGCGAGGAGCGGGATGGCTTCTTCACCGGCAAGGTCGTCTTCCTCGATGACATCCTGACCGAAGCGGGGGATCAAGGGCGGTTTATCGGTCTGTTGGACGCGGCGACGGATAAGCTCTTGCAAGAGCAAGTCTTCACGGATCACGGTCGCGAGTGGGTCGCCACCGTGATCCGGGCCTTGCGGGGCCGACTCGTTCAGGCCGATCCGGCAGCGGCTGACGCCTAACCTCGCGCTGCAGCGGACCCGGCCCGCCGCGGCGGCTCCAGAAGATGCGACGGTTTCTCTCGGCGGGCCGGTCCGCTGAGCTTGGTCGTTCGGCGGCTCAAGGAGGGGTACATGCGTCGTCGCAAAATGCTTGGGTTCATCGGCTCCGGTCCCTTGGCTCTGGCAGCACTCGGGGCGGCGAAGGCCGAAGATAATCCGCCGCAGGAGGGCCGCGCCGTGGGACTCCCGAAGGACCCGCGGACCTCCTGTTTCGAGCAGTGCGAGAGGTTGGCCAAGCTCTGCCTCCTCATCGCGGATCAGTGCCTGGAAGACCTGCGAGCGGGTCGCGGGAACGCTGCGGCGCTCGCCGCTCTCCATCGGTCGCTCGCCGACTGCCGGGAGTTCTGCTCGCTCGCCGTCGTGATGGTGCTCCGCGAGAGCCCATATCGAGCGTCGTCCTGTGTGGCCTGCGCGGAGGTATGCAGTCGTTGCGAGGAGGTCGCCGAGAGGGCGACCTTCGAGAGCAAGGATCAAGTCGTTGAGGAACTCAAGGAATGCGCTGCCATCTGCCGTGAAGTGGCTCAGCTGCGTTAGGCCAGCCGCCTCCCCGTGAACTCTTAGATGCGCCGGTTGATTGAGTTGTAAACATTCGATAACTTGATCGGCCCAAGCCGCGCACCATCCCCTTTCCCCCATCCCTGCGGTGGGGCCTGCTTCCAGGCGGTTCGGCGCGGCTTGCGACGGGGCGCCACGCCCGCGCCCCTCGGGTCACGACGGTGCCGGCCCTGGCGACGCGCCTTTCGCAACAAGGTCGTCGCCCAGCGCCGACGCCCTCGTGCGCAAACTCCGCTCCAACCTCTCACGCATCTGCGCCTCGTACTCCACCAGCGACTGCGCCACGTACACGCCGCCGTAACGCAGCATCCGATAGACCAACCGAGCCAGCTTGTGTGCCGTCGCCGTGATCGCCCCCCGGCCCCCGATGCGGCTCTTGATCCGCCGGTAGAACGCGCCCAAGGGTGTCAGGGTCCGGCCCACCGACTGCGCCGCCATGCGCAAGGCCTGGGCCACGCGGTTCTTCCCCTTGCGGGGCGTGCGGCGTCTCTCCGTCTTGTTGCTCCGCGCCGTGAGGGGGCACAGCCCCAGCCAGCTGGCGAAGTGCTTCTCGCTGGGGAAGCGTGAGACGTCGACGCCGATCTCGGCCAACACGACCAAGGCCGTGGAGACGTCGATCCCCTCGATGGCCGTCAGGTCGACCCCCAGGGCACGCGCCAGTGGGCCCGTCGCGTCGAACCGCGCGTCGTTGGATTTGCGGCCGCGACGCCGAGGCTTCGGCGTGGTCGGGGTGCCGCCCGAGCGGTCGGGCAGGCCCTCCAGCTCGGCGCGGACCTGGACGTCGCATTCATCGATCTGGCGATGGAGATACTGGTAGAGTTCGAAGGCTTGCTTCAAGGCGAAGAGGTGCTCGGGACGCCACGTCCCCTCCAGTGCCAGGGCGATCTCCTCTTCCGAGCGGGCGCACTTCTCATGCCGCAGCTTGGCCAACCGCTTGGCGTCGCGCTCGCCGGCCACGATCGCCGCGATGATCGCCGTGCCGGTGACCCCCGTGATGCTGCTCACGACCTCGGTCAGCTTGACGTTCATCCGCTCCAGGGCCTTTTGCATGTGTTGGACGTGGTGCGAGGCGTACCGCACCAGCATCTGCCGCTGCCGCCAGTAGCCGCGCAGCGCCAGCACGGCCTCGGGCGGGCGGAACGACGGGCGCAATAATCCGTAGGTGTGCAAGCGTTGCAGCCACCGGCAATCGAGCCGGTCGGTCTTGGGCCGGGCCCCGCAGTGGCTGGCCTGGTTGGGCTCGATGAGGAACACCTCGAAGCCGCGGGCTTCGAGCCGCTCGAAGAGGGGGATCCAGTAGACCCCCGTGGATTCGAGGACGACGGTGGTGACGCCGGCCTGTGCGAACCAATCGGCCAGGGCGTCGAGGTCGGCCGAGTAGGCCCCGAAGGTGCGGACCCGCTCGGGACCGATGCAGGCGACGTGGTTGTCCGAGTGCACATCGACGGCCGCGGCGTGGGGGTGGACGACCTGGAGGGTCGCGGCGGGGGTGTCGGGGACGGGGGTCTTGCGACGGCTCATGGCATGGGCGACCGTGTCGGGTGAGGGATGGGACCAGGCCGCCGCGAGCCGAGAGAGGGACCGGGAACACGAGCAGTCTCCCCGACGGGACCGTCGCGGCACCGTGTTGACACGGCACCGCGCGTCACTAATGATGAGGCCACGGCCTCTCGGGCCAAGCGAACCCACGGGCAGCGAGCACCAGGGCAAAGACGGCCGGGGGACTCGCGGCGGCCCATCGAGCGTACCGCGCGGGGACGCAGCGAACCTGCCCCCGTTCACGTCCGTTGGGGGGCGGTCTGGGGATCGCTCGGAGAGTTAACCAGGCGCTGCAGGGGACCGGCGGGGTCATTCCAGTTTCTTGATTCACTCGTCTAGCCGCCGGCCCCTGAGCTTGGTCGATCGGCGGATCGACCGCACTCTGGCCACTCGTGCGACTCGCAGGAGGGATCGAACATGAGCAAGCCTTATCCTTGCGGCGGCATGGGACGTCGTCAGTTCCTGGCCGCCGGCGCCGCCGTCCCGCTGATCGGCGCCTTCGCGACCGCGGGCGCCGCGCCCGACGCGTCTCCCAAGGCCGGAGAGTCCCCGGGCCTCCCCGGCCCCTATCCCGGCCGGGTCATCGAGGCCCGCAACCAGGCGATGATCCGCGATGGCAAGAAAGACCGCGAGGCGATTAAGGCGACCGTCGACCGCGGCATGAAGGAGCTCACCGGGGCCGACGACGCGGTCGAGGCCTGGCGCTCCTTCTTCGAGCCCGGCGACGTCGTCGGCATCAAGATGAACCCCGTCGGCAACCCCGGCGCCAACACCAACAGCGAGCTGATGCTCGATGTGATCGAGGGCCTGAAGGCCGCCGGGGTGAAGACGAAGGACATGATCGTCTACGAGCGCTACCGCGACGAGTTCATCGGCGCCGGCATGCACAAGGACGCCCCCGACGGCGTCGCATGGACCGGCCTGGGCATCGCTTACAATGGGCATCAGCTCGACATCAAGGGCGACGACCTCAAGACGGGCAACCTCGACCACGTCTGCGGCTATGTCCCCGACGAATTCGTCACGATGGAGATGGTCTCCGACGGCGAGGACCCGAAGGACGATCGGACCCGGCGCTCGCATCTGGGGCTGCTCCTCACCAAGCGGGTCAACAAGATCGTGATGCTCCCGGTGCTGAAGGATCACGGCTCGGCCGGCGTCACGGGCGCCTTGAAGAACATGAGCCATGGCTCGGTCAACAACGTGGCGCGGTCGCACAGCACTCCCGGGACGAACACCTGCAACCAGTTCATCCCCGAGGTGGTCAGCCACCCCATCATCCGCCAGAAGTGAGTCCTGCAGATCATGGACGGAATCAAGGGGGTCTTCCAGGGGGGCCCGGGGGGCGGGAAGCCGGACTGGATATGGGAATACAACGCGCTCTTCTTCGCGACCGACCCGGTGGCGATGGACCACGTCGAGTGGCGGATCATCGACGCCAAGCGCAAGGAGAAGGGCCTCCCGACGGTCGCCGCCGCCGGCAAGATGGGCCTCGACCCGCTGGTGTCCGAGGGGTTCGACATCCGCCAGCCGCAGCACATCGCGCTGGCGGCCAACCTCGGCCTGGGCCTCTGCGACTTCAAGTCGCCCAAGGGGCGGCGTCAATCGCTCAACCATAGGGTGATCGACGTCGCCTGACCCGGGCCGCCCGGGTGGCCTCCCCGGGCGGAGATTCGGGGATGCCGTGCAGGGGGCAGGCCGAGCCCGAAGCGGTCGGGATCATCGCGAAGGCTTTTCGTCCGCGGACCTGAAAGGGGCTGCGTCAGTTCCGGGGGGGGGGCGGCCCCGAATCGGTCCGATTGAGTCGGCGCTCCATCTCGCCAAGCCGGCGCTCCAGGTCATTGAGCCGCCGCTCCACGGTCTCGAGACGATTGGATACGGCGTTCCGCTCGGCTAGAGGCACCCTGACTGGCCTGCCGTGAATCCCGTCGGAGTGGATGGCAATATCCGGCGAAGGGGGCGGCGTGGGACTTGGAGCGAGAGCCGCAGGTGGCATGGGTGCCGCCGCCGGCACGGGCGGTACGGGCGCGGCCGGAGCGCCAACTGACCTCGGTATTGGTTCCGGCACGGGTCTTGGCGCGGGTAAAGGCGTGGTGTCCCGGCCCGAGCCCCCCAGGGCCTCCAGTATCTTGTCGAGCTTCTGTTCCACGGCCTTGATCCGATCGTCGGGAGAACCGGGGCCCGTCCCGGCCTCGCCGCCGAACTGTGCCAACGCGGTCATGCCCGTCGTCACGAGCGTCAGCGTGACGAACCCCAGGGCGATCCCTTTGAACTTCGCGAGCAACATGGCTTTCAGAACTCCTTGGGTAAGGGTGGCAACCGAGGTCGAGACGACCCCGGCCGTGGACGAGCCGGCCGCGGCGAGCGCCGCGACCCGGATCGTGGTCTCCGCAAGCGCGGGGGGCACGATCACCGCGTGGGCCTCGCGGGCGAGGAACGTGGCCAGGGTCGCGGCCGAGAGGGCCACACCCCGGCGCGTGAGACGATCTTTCAGCCGTGCCTTGGCGCGGGCCAGGCGGCTCGAGAGGGTCCCTTCGGCCACGCCGAGGCGTCCGGCCGCTTCTCGGCGAGAGAGCCCCTCCAGTTCGCAGAGGATGACGGCCGAGCGGTACCGATCCGGCATACGGGCGAGCTCCTCGTCCACGATGACGCGGAGCTCGCTCGTGTCGGTCTCATCGGTCGGCGCCATCGATCGCATGGCACCCAGCCGTTTCTCCCTCGCTTGCTGGCGCGTCGCGTGGGCGCGGGCCTCGAGCGCCGCGCGTACGGCGACGCCGTAGAGCCACTTTGATAGTTGCTCACGACGCGAGATCGTCCCGGCCTTGCGTACCAGGACCATGAATGTGGCCTGGAACGCGTCTTCCGCGGCCTCTCGGTTCCCCAGCACGCGCCGGCAGACCCCCAGGACCATCGCCCCATGCCGGTCCATCAAGGCCGCGAACGCGGCCTCCGCGACTTCATCGCGGCCGGTGACGAACCGTTCCAGCAACTGCTCATCGCCGAGCTGCCCGGCCGCCCCGCAATGGAAGAGCGTCTTCAGATGCCTCGACACTTCCCGCGACGACGCCCTCAGCATGGATCGGTCTCCCTGGTTTGACGTTCGTTCCGGATATACCTGTGGCCGAGCAGCCGGCGCGTCCAGATTTTCGCCAAGTTCGACTGGAAACCCGACGTCGACACCCATATCGCCCGCTTGGTTCACCGTGAACCAAGGGACTTTCGCCAGGTCGGTCGTAAGCGTAACGCAAACGATTACAGAGGTTTCTGGCGTTGCGTCTCTTCCCAGGCGCGGCCCAACTACGGGACCAAGGCCGTGGCGAGGACCAGGACGGCCCCCCCCACCAGAAGGGGGGGGATCACTCGCCTGATGAGGTCCTTGGCCGACGCCCGCGACAGCGACGCGCTCAGGAAGACGACGGCGGCGGCGGGGCTCATGGTCCGGCCGAAGTGGGCGGTCAGCGCGATCAGGGCGCCCAGCCGGTGCGGGTCGATCCCGAGCGATTCGGCGGCCGGGACCATCGCCTTCATGATCGCCACGGCGGGGGCGATCCCCGAGCCGGTGACCGTCGCCAGTCCCCACGCCATCGAGCCGCCGGTGAGCATCGCCACCACCGGCGGGAGCCGCGAGAGGCTCGAGGTCATCGCGTCGATCAGGCCGCTCGTCTTGACCGCCTCGGCGAAGAGCGTGGCCGTGACGATCAGCGAGATGACGTGCGTGTACGCGTAGCCGGCCCCCTCGAAGAAGGCCGACGCGAACCCACCGACGCGCCTCGGCGACGTCAGCGCCGCCGCCACGACCCCGATCAGCAAGGCGGAGAGCGTCATCGGCGGGCCGACCAGCGCCTTGGGGGGATCGACCAGGAACAATAGCGCCAGGGGGACCAGGGGGACGGCCGCCTTGAAGGGGTTCAGTCGGATCGGCTCCTGCACCTCCTCCGCCGAAGGGTCCTCATCGGCGGGCGCGTGGGGCCTCCCTCGCTCGTGGATCATGGCCAGGCACCAGGCCGCGAGCAGCGCGGGGACGCAGGCCCAGAGGTTCCAGGGGAGGACTTGGGCGACGACCTGGGACGGCCCCAGCCCCGTCAGGGCGGAGAGGGTGACGATCTCGACCGCCCCCGGGTTGTTCAACTCGCCGCCCATCGAGCATCCCAGCAAGAGGACCGAGCCGGCCGTGACGGGGGACATCCCGGCCGCCAGGATCAGGGGGACGAGCACGGGGCCGAGCACCGCCGCCGCGCCGGTCTGGCTGACGATCACCGTGTTGACGAGGTAGCCCGCCCCGATCCCGCCGGGGACCAGGAGCCACCGCATCCGACGCAACGGCCGCAGCAGCAGTTGCACGAGATGCACGTCGCACCCGGTCAGGCGCAAGACGTAGGCGAACCCCAGCGCCGCTCCGATCGGGACGATCGTGCCGGGGTTCGCCATCTCCTTGGCGATCAGCAGGATCATGCCCGGGACCTGCCCCGCGATCACGAACAGCGGCAAGGCGCCCAGCGCGAGCACCAGTCGCACGTCGACGCCGCGCATGATGAAGCCCACGACCGCCACCGTGACGACGATCGCGGCCAGGGTATCCGGGCTGAGAGTTTCCAAGGCCATCACGCCTCGCAGTAGGGATGATCCTTCCAGGTGAGGCCCATTATTAGCCCGGCGTCGCCGCACCCGCAATGACGTGGGCCGAGTTTCGGGCGGAGGCTCTGGGCCTTGAAACGCGCGGCGATCGCCCTACAACAGATCCAGGATCGGGGTCGCGCCCGGACGCATCATCGCCCACCTGCCGAGGAGGAAATGGAATGGCGGACGAATCGCAGCGCCTGATCGTCATCACGGGGGCCACCCGAGGACTCGGCCGCGCCATGGCCGAGGGCTTCGCCGCGCTGGGGCACACGGTCGTCGGCTGCGGCCGCTCCGCCGCCGAGGTCGAGCGGCTCCGCCAGGCCCTGGGCGATCCGCACGACTTCGAGGCCGTCGACGTCGCCCGCGAGGACCAGGTGGGGACGTGGGCGGCCCGGGTCCTCGACCGCCTCGGCGTGCCCGACCTGCTCGTGAACAACGCCGGCGTGATGAACCCCGGGGCGCCGCTCTGGGAGGTCCCCGCCGAGGAGATCGACCGGGTCGTCGACGTGAACATCAAGGGGGTCGCCCACGTCATCCGCCACTTCGTGCCGGCGATGGTCGCCCGCCGCTCCGGCGTGGTCGTCAACTTCAGCTCGGGCTGGGGGCGTACGGTAGCCCCCCAGGTCGCCCCCTACTGCGCGACCAAGTGGGCCGTCGAGGGCCTGACCCGCGCCCTGGCCAAGGAGCTCCCCGAAGGGATGGCCGCCGTCCCCCTCAACCCCGGGATCATCGACACCGAGATGCTCCGCGGCTTCTTCGGCGACAAGGCCGGCGGCTTCCCCGACGCCGCCAAGTGGGCGAAGGCCGCCGTCCCCTTCCTCCTCCAGCTCGGCCCGCAGGACAACGGCAAGCCGCTGGCGGTGCCGGGGCAGTAAGAAGAGTGAGTCGCTCGTCGGTCCGTCAAAGGTGTCGGGAGATCGCCTCGCGAACGAGCTTCAAGAAAGTCCGTCCTGCCGGGGCGAGCAAGAGACCAGAGGGCGCGAACGACCAGTCAAGGGGGACGTGCAACTTGTCCTTCTCATCTTCCCAAGGGTACTCGCAGTTGTCCGGCCGCTGGCCGCCACGCCTCACCGCCGGAGCCAGCATCTCGATCTCTCGGGACAAGTGTCCGGAATGCTCGAGGACCCAACGCGCATTCTTGGGGTTCGTGATGCCGATCTGCTGCCGGATGATGATCGGCAAGTTCCTGGCGATGTAGGCGTGGCTGCCTTGCAGGTTTCCGGGATCCGAGCCCGCCAGACAGAGGTGGGCCTTGGACAGCTTTTCGCAGGCCATTTGGAGGAACAAGAGTTTATGGCATTCGGGCACCGCGCCGAAGTTCTGGAGCTCTTCCCAGGTCTTGAAGTCGGCCTCCGCCTGGCGGGCATAACCTTTCGCCCATTCGTCCGCACGGCTCATCCGTCACCGTTC
>JAABUS010007314.1_pt1 | contig 12769 bp, 15 predicted proteins | sample 5560161 | NCBI WGS metagenome assembly JAABUS01 (sample SAMN10711885, study PRJNA513376) | rock metagenome | isolation source: Antarctica rocks | place: Antarctica: Victoria Land, Trio Nunatak nord | collected 2016-01-04 | reverse complement strand
CCCCCGCCACCGAGTCCCAACAACGCGCCCTCTTCTCCGCCTTCGTCTCCGCCCTCTACACCGCCAAAAACGCCACCCTCGCCTTCGAAACCTACGTCGCCGCCGACCTCATCGAGCACGACCCCTTCGACGCCCAGGGCCGCGCCCCCAACGAGGCCAAGCTCAACGGCATCCTGCCCTATGCGTCGTTCGACGTGTTGAGATACAATTTCGATAATAATGTCGGGTTGATACATGTGAGGGTTAATGAGGTGCCGGAGCCGATTGCGCTGGCGGATATCTATCGTATGGATGGGACGTGCATTGTGGAGCATTGGGATGTGACGCAGGCGAGGCCGGCGAACGCGACGAACCCGATTGCGATGTTCTGAGGGCGGGAGGCGGTTGGAGATGGGTCGCTGGAGTGGATTGATGGGGAAAGGTGTGGGCGTGTGGGTTTGGGGTGAGATGCTGGGGGATTTAATAGGTGGACGTGGGGAAAAGTTTGTTTGGTAGCGGGTTTCCTGATGGCAGAAGAATAATAGGTACTTCAGGTGTACTGGTCTATGCCTTTCCCTGAGAGCTCATGGCTCCCATGATATCCTGTGTATGAGTCTACGTGTTGTAATGCACGGAATAGCTCCCTAGCTAGTTCCCGAGAGGCTGGAACCGCAACCGGAATCACTCGTGGAGTGGGAGGCGAGTAAGCCAGAGGAAGCGGTGAGATCTTAAATCGTGTGACTAAACACGGGCTGATCGATGGCGAGGAGGGCAGGAATGAGGTCGACTTCAGAAGGGCAGGACCCACTTTCAGGCGAGAAGATAGAGTCGTGCTTCGTTGCATCACCTCTGTTCTTGGAGGCTGTCTTTCCTCATCATCTTCCGAGCCTAAGCCATTGATGCCGCTCGGCAAGGACGTAGCTTGGAATGTTACCACAGAAGCCAAGCTTATGACCCCAGTCCGTGCCCAAGGCATGCTATCCGACCCAGGCGCCCATTCCATCCTCGTTCCTCAGTAGAGCGCTGTGTGTATCTGTCTTCCCAGAATTCAGGCTGTGAAGTATCCGCCTCCGCCAACCTCCCGCGTGCCGTTCGTCACCAAGACACGCAGCTGATGGAAATCCATCTGTTCGAGCGCGAACATCGCGGACGCTTCGATCAATCGGATCAGCATGCTGTAAGTGAAGGACGACGGCCCAGCGGGACTGCTAAACCAATGGTAGACCGCCATGTATGGTTGAAAGAACCCTATGAAGCTTCGCAGTTTCTCGTCGCTGGCAGGTTGAGCCGCTTCGATGAGGGCTCCGATGGCTCGTCTGACATGGTCAAGGAGCGACCGTAGAATTGAAATGGAAGGAGAGCGCATCGACGCTGATTGAGGTCGCTGTTGTGTCGTTCGCTTGGTCGATGATGGACGGCTCCAAAGCTATCGGGGCTGTGTCGGCGGCCTGCTGTGGAGGGGGCCCAATGTAGATGTTACCTACAAGGCTTCCCTGAAACCCGAGTACAAAGGAGTCCCGAAAGTCGTTCCTCGACACCAGGTGGTTCATCAGTCGGGCCATGCCCCAGAGCAGATAGCGCTGCGGAATACAGTCAGACCTGTCGGCGCCCGCCACTAGGATGATTAGATCGGGATACTGCGCTTGGGTGAAGGCGACCCGAGGGCTGCGTAGTCGGCCGTGGAAATCCTGCGCTGCTTGCGCGGCAAGCATGCTGACGGCGCTCACATAGCACGCTCTCCGCGCCAGAGGGTTCGGCCTCGGCCCTGCAATGCGGATGCTGAAGTCGTTGGGGCCCCAAGGTAGATCTGTGGCACTGATGTTTGGGGCTCTTGGCGAGAGAGCATCAACGGGCGTTGGGCTCGTGGACACGGATGATGCTAATAGGGAACCAACAAGGAGAAGGGAAAGCATCGCAACTGCAGTATGGCACGAAGATCATGTGGAATCAAGGGAAACCAAAGAGCGTGATGCAACACAAGGAAATGGACGAGCTTACATCCTGGCGCTTCAGCGGTAGGAAAATTCGGTCGGGTGTGGTATCAGCGCTCGCTGACAGCTGACCGCTGACAGCAGTATAAGCGATCGGCGCGTTGCGAAATAGAAAAGCGAAAGTACTAACGTGGTGCGAAGCAAGGTCCTTGGCTGGTTCTCATATCATGTCTAATCAGGTGTCTCTTCACAGAATAACGCTTGATGAAGTGTCGTGAAAAATCATCGAAGAGCATGCAATTGTTTGTGCATTGCTTCCGCCTTCTCCCGAGAAGCGATCAGAAACCCACTTGTTTCTTGCAATAGGAGTCCCTTCGCGCTTCGATGCTTTTCCTCGGAGTGACCAATCCTTGGAGCGTAGATTTCGCTCCTCGGGCGCTAGGTGTAGACCTGGAGTACTGAGTCAGGAGCAAAGATGAATCCCTTCGTAGTGCAGGCTTGAAAATTCTATCATGATCTCCCTACATCTTGTATAGAAGCACACTCGACATTTAGCTTGAGATGTTCGCATTTTTACCATCCAAGAAGGAGTCTCACATGGACATGCAAGGGGCCCGCAGGATCCGCAATGGTCGTTCGTCCATTTGCCGCTCGGCTGCTGGGTTCACTAACCGTCCTTTCAGCAACTCTTCCCCGAGCCTACTGGTGGACTGCAAAACGGATCTTAGTAAGAACTTCGGATGCCGAGCCTGTTAAGAGACAACAGGTCAAAAGGCTTGTACGTATTACTAACTTTCCTACCTTTAAGAACGCAAGACGTCAGAACGTACAATTATACTAAGAGGGGACCTATTACGATGAATCTTGCGTCAGAGCTTCGAAAGTCAAGCTGCGCGCTCAATACGGGATTGCGGTGCTTGCCGCATCTATATGGACATGATGTTGTTGTTTGTAAATAGTGACAATTCCCGAATCTGCAATGATGGGGCGGCTGTATAATACTGATTAGATTAACAGGTTGATTTCTAGTGATCCGGAAATGGGCTACCATTTCAACAGCGGAGCCGGAGATAGTCCGGAGAACTTCCATTGCTCTCTCGAGAAAACAAGCCCGGGATCGAACGGGGAACCTCACAACATCTCCGCTCTTCCCCGCCCGCCATCACACGTTCCTGAACAGCCTCTCGTAACAACGGGTGATGTTGAAGGAAATTGCAAAAAGGATAAGACCGGACGACGGAGAGAACTGGAGGACGATGCTACAACCCACACCCATCCACGGCAGATCACTCCTTCCGGGAAATGTGGGGAGTGGTGTAAACCGAAATTCGCAGCCTGCTGTGATTACCATCGTTTAGTTAGACTAAACCGAAATCCACATGACTGCCATGATTGCCATCGTTTAAACTAACTCGGCCACGCCACCTATTAAGAACCATATAAAAGATTGTTATATATGAAGTCAATTTCTGGGGCCATCACAGGACAGCTTACTTGGTTGAACAACACAATAGCTCTTTGACGAAGCCAGACCTCTAATCTATATAGCAGCTTCCGGTTGATTGAATGGTTCGCTCGGTTGCCGTAAATCTTGCGCAGTGATGCCATCAACACTTCGTTCCCTGCGTGATCGTATCTTACATGGGATATTCCATGTCACTTTCTCTTCACAGTCCCAGCTCGCTTAAACGGTCATGTTAGCTCTCCCAAAGTATCACAAACCTCTCCACCCCTTGCAAATTTCATACCATCTACCCTCACTAATCGTCCTTGACCTCCTAAGTCAACTTAATAACGCAATCACGCAAAGTATGCAAGCCAACTCGCCCACCCCAAGATGAGCGATCACAACGAACAACGACGTCGCGAAGCCCTAGCCGAGCGGAATGAGGAACGCCAGATGCTCCACAGCATGCTTAGCGAGCCCGGGCGTAATGGTCTTTCGAAGGAGCGTGCGGCAGCCTTGCAGGAAGTTTTCAAGAGAAGATACATATCATCCATGCCGAAGAGTGACCGGGGTCTAGCCGCGGACGAGGAGTCACGACTCGAAGGACTGGCTGAGATGGCTGTGACTCGCGTCAGGAACTCTTTGACCGAGGGAGTGGAAGAGGAGGAGGAAGAGGAAGAAGGGCCGATATCCGATGGGGTCACGATGTCCTATGCTCTCAATGGCAAGCCGTGTACAAAGGAAGAGCTGGATAAAGAGGACATACCTCGCCGCATCATCAAGGGGAGAAACGAGCAGCGTCTCGCCCAATCCACTAAGGCACCTGTAGTATCCTTCTTGGCTCAGAACCAAGGTGAATGCTAGACCCCAGAATCCCGTGTCTACTATGGGATAGTGCCATAGACGATTAGCTGACATCAAGTAGAACAACGTGCCGAAGTAAGGAAGATCCACAACCTATACGAGGAGGAATGGGCCCACTACCGAAACTTCGAAGTGAGAGAGCAGAAGGTCGAGGAGGAGAAGAGTGGAGAGGGGAAAGACGTCGTAATTGATACCGAAGAGGACAACATCGTCGAGAACAACGCCGAGCAGAAATTGGACGTGGAGAGCAAGTCTGATGAAGTGGCCTGAGTCACGATCAATCCTTTCACTCCATCATCACAGGTGCAACAGCATGCACGCGAGGGCCGAGCAGCGAACAGTATATCTAAGGGGAAGATCGATTAGAAGGATCACAACCACACCAGCATCTTCACACGATGACTGTGAATCAGGCCAAGGATTTGAGGGACGCCTCGTTCCTTCCCCAATATGTCGAGCTCATGGAGAAGAAAAAAAACAATGAAGTGACCCATTGCCCTTTCGAGGATAGTGCAGCCGCGGCGGCGAGCTCAGAAAAACCTCTGTAGGTTTGAGAACTTCGCGTCTACATCTCATCACCGGATGCACCTCGTGCTGCAAAGTCCGCCGCCCTCGGATATCCCAGTGTCCCCGATCGAGCGCCGAGCCCTTTGAGTCACGGGATCTGATAGAGCAGGTAGGACCAACACTCTTGCAGTCCTGTCGATGGGAATCAAGCTGACCATGTTGTGCTGAAGACGACATTGCGCCCGAAGCCTCGCTTACTCATCAGCTCCGGGGTGCCAAGCCGGCAATCGGAAGCATCATCACGTGACCAAAGACAAGCCCTACTTTGCCGAGATGCCGGCGATGCTCGAGGACCCGACTGCCCCTGTCATCTACCGAACATCCGGCGCACCACCCTACCCAACACCTACAGATCCTCAGATCCCACCCACAGTTGTTCTACGCCAAGTGACCCTCCGTGACCGCATAACAATCGCAACGCTCATCCCCTTTTCCAACCCCCACCATGTCCCTCCTTCACTGCTCGCCTACCTCTGCTCGCAGCTCAACCTCGAGATCGAGAAGGGTGATACTTATCCCATGATTGCACCGATGCCGCTCACTTCGTTCGGTCCCTACTGGTTCCAAAACTTCGGCGCGGTCATGCTCCTAGGTGAGATAGAGAGTGTCGAAGAGGTTGTCCAAATGGAAAGGCGGAAAACAGACTGGGAAAGGGTCTGCCTGGGAAGCTTCTACATCAAGCCGAATTATCCAGGGAGGAGTAGCCATGTGTGTAACGGAGGCTTCCTGGTCACGGACGCGGCCAGAAATCGAGGTGTTGGGAGGTTGATGGGAGAGGGTTATCTGGAGTGGGCGCCAAAACTGGTAGGATATGAATTCCTTGATCAAAACTCCGCCGATGACGCCGATGTCCCTTCGGCGGAAACATCGCCTGTGATATATTTGACAAACTATATCCGTTCCTTAACCTTCACCGAGCGCATGACATGATGCTGCTCAACTCGTTCCTTTGCCAGCAAAAATACCAGCGGACCCTGTTATCTGACGTGAACACTAGGGCTACACCTACTCCGTCTTCAACCTCGTCTACGAAACCAATGTCGCCTCCTGCCGTATCTGGGACGCCCTTGGCTTTAAACGCATCGGGCGCGTCAAAGCCTGCGGCAACCTGCGGTCCCACCCGGACGACCTCGTTGATGCCATCATCTACGGCCGCGACCTTGGCCCCGAGGGTGAAGACTTCGTCTCGGAAGAGCGTTTCGACAAGATCCGCTTCTACCTCAAGCACGGCAAATATCCCAACGGCGCCGACCGCGCCGAGAAGAGCCGCCTGAGAAGTGCGGCGACGCACTACAAGCTCATCTCGGCTGAGGAGGATAGGAATGGTGAGGAGAGGCTGATGCTAAAGGACAAGGAAGTCGTTGCAGACCCACAGCGGCAGTACGAGATTGCACGACAAGTCCATGCTGGCCAACATGGCGGGATCAACAAGACGACGGCTGCCATTGCAGAGCACTACCATTGGGTGCGTATCAAGGAGACTGTCAGCCTCGCTATCAAGAATTGCCCAGAATGCAAAGACGCAACAGCGAAGATCCCTACCGTGAGGCCTACAGGGGATGGCCTCTCGCCTTCTCCGTCCGCCATGGATGGCACGCCCCAACAACGCCGAAACGGACAGAATGCCGCAGCGAACCATGACCCCAACGCGCTCATCGAGCGTTTGGTCAACTTCGACGATCTGGACCCAGTGCCCCAACATCACTCATCGCAGCAGATCTTATCGCAACATAACTCCCAGCAGAACCTGACCGCAGCGGCAGTGCCAGGGCAAATATATAGTCCCCAGAACCATACTGGCCCAGTAGCGAACATGACCAACTACCAATCCTTCCATTCTCAGCTCCAAGACCAGATCCAGCATGAGCTTCAAGGGTACAATGCCGACCACGACGCAGCCAGTCATATTCCGCTCGACCCGCAGATTATGTCGCATCATCCGCCACAGCCGCAGGATCAGTATCATCGCCACGAGCATCAACTTGATGGCTACCAGGCGAGTCATGGGGCGGAAGACGGACAGTACGAGCTTGACATGAATGCGTTGGGCGGTACTGGAGATCAGCATCATCAGCATCCACAACGAGACGATACGAGGCTGGCCACCCTTAGGCATGTGACTCAGCATGATGAGCCGGAGATGTACGTCCACCAAGGCCATGAGGGAGGAAAGGAGGACGATATCTTTATGCAGTGATTCAGGCATTCTGGTAAGTTCCATGATTTGTTGAAGTACAGTAAGTGCGTAGAGGGATTGTGTCGGTGCGTTTGGTTTGACGATAGAAGTTTTGAGCACTGCTCTATCCAAAGCACGCAGTATGTTCAGTGGGACAATTACACCGAGGCTGTTCTTGGCTTGGACGTATGATGCTATACTACTATTCAACTGCTGGGTTTCCACAATTACTTGCGGTCACTAAGCGTTTTTAAGTCGCGAGTCATGATTCGGATGTGCATTTCCTTGACAACTACAAGGCCCAATATCCCATGTGATGGCATGGTGCACTTCGCAGGGGTCCGTCGATTCCAGTAGACAATCAATGTCTCTCTCGACCCTCCCATTGGGTGCTTGATTGAAATGCCATGATAATTTGCCCTTTGAGCTATGACCATCATTGGAAGTTTAGCCTGTTCTAAGATTGTCAATAGGTTTCTCCACAATATGCCAGGAGATGGAGCACGATTTCTTGCCACTGGATGAGATACTTGGAACCGCCCTGCAAGACTTGTCTCCGCAGGGATACATTGACAGCCGTAGCGGCTTGACACGGCGGTCGATAGTTTCACAACATGGCCCAGAAACCGGTACGATGGAGAGAATGACCCCACTGAACGAACTGAAGAACGTGGAATGACCTGGCTATCATGCATCCAGAAGCCACGAATTCGATAAGCTCCGAGGAGATCATTGAAGGATATCTGGTAAACTCGATAGTCTGACTCGATCAGATAATCCCACTTGGTGCAGAGGTCAAGGCGCCAGAACAGCAAACACGATAATGAAGCCTCGTCGCACAAGGCACTTCCAGTTCGAAGCAAACATCTGGATCTCTAACTCGAGTTCAAGCGAGAAAGCCCGACAAAAGCTCGTAACACTTGCACGCCTTGTCGTGACAAACTCCCCAAGACAGCTGACACGCAGACAGCAGGCTGCAAGACGTTCACGCAGGGATTCAAGAGGAATTAACGTCGACGACAAACAAAGGCGTCTGTACGAGCTGGCTTTGAGATGCTCGAGCGTAAATTTGCAGGGTTCTTTGATGTGATGGTTGTACTCAAAGCGTCTCGACTCTGATCGATCTGGTACCTGAAGCGTATTATGAAGTAACTTCACGGTCCAAGTGGAGAGAGCGGAGCATTGAATGCCAAGGCCAAATCGGCGGCGATCAGCCGCCCGCCCGGGACAGGGCTGGCGCCAAAGGTCCGCTACTCTGATTGGATGATAGATGCACCAGCCCCTGCTGACCTGTAAATAGCACTATACTCGAAGTATCATGGATGACAAGCTGCGCCTGCGCAACAGCCTGCGAGGTCGTGCGGCCAGCTGATCCACGTTGGTCCCTGCGCTGCGCTTCCTCACGAGGCTCCGCAAAGCTTTTCTCGGGACTGCTGCCCGCCACTCGATCCTGCGCCGTGTCCTCGTCATCCATCCGTGACTCGAACGATTTCTGAAACAGCCAGACGTGACCATTCACCGTTGTTGCAGAGCTATGTGACAGCCTGCTGGCGCTCTTTCTGTACAGCATAGGCAGCGATCTAGTATCTTGTGCCACCACATTCGCTTTCGCCTCATTCCACTCTCCTTCGCATACACTATATATGGCCCGCATCTCACCTGAGCACTCTAATAAGACGCCCCTATAGTATTAGCAATGGTACGTGCTGCCCAGCCATTTCCGATTTAAGAAGCTTGTACTGACATGTCTTAGGGCACCCAAGTCCCTATCAACCGCTTTGGGCTTACTGAAGTCTCTCCTTCAAGGCCCGCCAGCGTAGACGTTATCTTCGTCCATGGCCTGAATGGAGATCCCCAAAAGACCTGGACAGCCGAGAATTCTAGAATTTTCTGGCCATCTCAGCTACTTCCCCCTATACTCGAAGCGGAGCATGCACGCGTATTGGTCTACGGCTACGACGCCGACGTTTCGTCCTTTACTGATGGGGCCTCGAAGGACAAGATACACAATCATGCAGAGCACCTTGTCGCTGAGCTTGCAGCCAACCGTCGCATACGGAGGGCGAGTGATCGACCTATCATCTTCATTGCACACTCTTTAGGGGGCCTGGTGGTTAAGCGAGCACTGATATATTCGTCGGAGATCCGAGGCACCAAGACAGAGCATCTACGTGGCATTTTCGTGTCCACTTACGCCATACTATTTCTCGGCACACCTCACAAGGGCTCGGATCTGGCAAAATGGGGCAGTCGTCTCGAACGGATATGCAGCGCCGTAATGCCAAAGAAAATCGTCGACACAAATTATAGTCTGGTCAACGCCCTGAAGGCGAATAATGAGACTTTACAGAACATCGACCGCCAGTTCGTCCAGATCATGAGCAAATTTCATATCTACTTCTTCCATGAAGCAAAGCCTACCGATTTGAAGGGAACCATGGAATATGTGGGTATCACCGTGGGCATGCGAGGTTCGACAAAGGCTAACAGGTCATGCAGGTCGTGGATGAAGAATCTGCATCACCTACTGTTCAAGATGTCGAACGCGCAGGCATCCAGGCAGATCACTCACACATGTGCAAGTTCGAGAGCGAGAATGCGCCAGGCTTTGATCTGGTCGCTGAAGCCATTCAAAGATATGCTGAGGAGGCCCCCGATTGGATCAAGGGACGTTGGGCTGCGGAGGTGAAAGAGAGAGTCATCCAGAAAGAGGCGGCAGCCGAAGAGTTGCTACCCGGTAAGTGCCCGATTGTGTCTCCGAGACCACGCAGCTCGCTGACCGGTATAGGTAGCGTGAAACGGCACACACCTCACTCTGAGTCCTCGAGTACATTCGAGCCGTCGCCTGGTAAGACTGTGAAAGCACTTCCTGCACCTCATCAGCAGAAGAGTTTCCTTGAAAGCGAGTATACGGTTGAATTTGAGGATGATAATGTCAGGGTGGCACGATAATTTGGCTGCATACATTTTTGAAGGCGGCTGTTTTAGACGGCGTTGCGATCTGCAGCCATCAAGCATATGGTGATATTTCCTCGGTCGGATTTGCTGATTCTTATCCTTTTACGTAGGTAGCTCAACAATTCTTAATCCGCTTAAAACCTCTGAGCCAGAGTTGGAAGATGATGCGACTACAACTGCTGAGCTGCCGGCAAAGCCGACAGAGTCGTACTTCATCGTCCCTCCAGGATTTCGTGCGAATACATTCTTCGTCGGCATGGAGAAGGAGTATCAAGAACTCGATCAGCGATTATTCGATAAGCGGCGGAAAGATGGAACAGCGTGCGTTCTCCTCCATGGCCAGCCAGGTGGTGGTAAGTCCCATCTTGCAAGGCAATATGTCAACAAGAACCGCAAGAAGTTTGCAGGAGGCATTTTCTGGATCATGGCCAAGTCAAGAGAAGAAAGAGATCATGCATTTTGGAACATCTGCCAAAAGGTCGTTGTGAGGGACAGCCCCGATATGTGCAACGATAAGCGGACCTTTGTGGATACCGTGAAAGCTTGGTTTGAGTCACGGCATGAATGGCTGATGGTCTTTGACGGTGTCACTTTGGACAGAGATGATGACGCGGCAGACCTGCAAAGATTCATCCCTGACAGTCGAGATTCCAGTTTGATCTACATTTCGAGAGCTAAGAACCTAGAGTCAAAGCAGCGCCTGCTGCGACCATTCGCTATCAGGGTGGCGTCGCTGAAGGAGGATGATGCTAGGAAGCTGCTGTTCAAAGAGCTGCACATCGATCAGCCAAAAGACGCAGAGGTCAGGAAAGCCACCGAACTGGTAAAGAAAGTCGGTGGTCTACCATTGGCAATCGATGCAATCGCCCATCGCATCTCGGACACACACGAACCGTTGGCGAAGTTCAAGATCGAGTATTTTGCAGACCCCAAGATCGGAGGAACTTATAATAAGATTCTGAACGATCTACAAAAGCTGAGACAAGTGGAGGCCTGGAACCTGATACACGTTTTGTGTTTCTTTGGGCAGCACATACCCGTCGAACTAGTGCATCTGGGCCTCAAATCTTTGAACCACGACAGCATCGAGGTTAAGTCGAGCGACGGAGGGGGGAATCCCGACATCAATACGACTTTCAGCATTTTGATGCGATATGCTTTGGTCGAGAGAAACGAGCCTGACGATAGCTCCATGTCGTCAAGCCGTGATAGCCTGGTTGGCCCCGAGCCCATCGATGTGCTGAAGATCCACAGTGTCGTCCAGAAGTTCTGCTTGGATTCTTTGAATGGGATGAACATCCTCCCGATCTGGATAGGATACGCGATAAGATTATTTGGGTACTCGTTCCATGAAGCAGATGTCCGGATCAAGCTGAGGCCGGAGAAGGGACGTGTGTCTGACTATCGCGAATACCTCACTCACGGTCAAAGACTGTGGGACAATTCTATTACGTACAAGAGTGGCGCGCAACCATTGGACGATGTCCGAAGCTATCTCACACCGATTATGGACAAGATCGCCGAGGAAATCCAGATTCGAGAGCCCAGGTCGTCGCAGGAGAGTCTTGGCAAGGGTAAGTAACTTTCGCAGCATCTATTACCCCTTTCTGAGGTTTTCGGGAAGCGTATCCGCTCCCCAAGCATGCACCTCTGCTCATTGCATTGACTGAAAGGAGGAATGCTGACTCCGAAACTTAGGCATTTACCAGATTTCGATCTTCGACAGGACAAGCAGCAGCTCCGAATCCAATCCATCGCCCTCCGAGACGCGCACCCCTGAGCATCGGCCGTCACCATTGCCACTACCGAACGAAAATCTTTATGGCTTCCCACTTGAGAAACCTGCTATTGATTCACCACGAAGCGTTGGTACCTCGACACCACCGACCTCGGGCCATCCCAGGATTGTTGGTGGCAGTCCCCGTTTTCCTCCCTATATGAATGAAGATGGCTACGAAAGTGATAGAGAGAATACCAACGGCCCGAATTCAATGCGCAGAGATCCCTCTAATACAACCGAACGGCCGCCGGACTCAACTCGCCGTACGCCAGAAGCACAGACTCGACCTCGCGCTCCAACAGCCGAATCAAATCACAGTGGCTGGCAGACTGTGCCGTCAAGGAAAGCCAAGAGTACTCGTCGCCGGCGAGATCTTGGTAGCTTTCGGCCTACGCCCGCGGGAGCACAACTAAATTGGCAACACGCAGCTGGATCAGTGGGCAGAGATGAGGTAGACAAAAATCAGCGAGCCATCTCTGATGCCTTTTCGTCGCTGGCAGAGGTCCAACAAAAGAGTCCACCGGCTACCAAGGAATCCAGCATAAGCTCATTCTTCCGTCGTCGATCCACCAGCAAGCCCAAATCAGCCGACACTCGACCCAGCTGGGCGAAGATTGCATCAGGCCAAGCTCGACCGTTACCACGCACTCAGCAACCAATGCCCGTGCAAAACTCACCCTCATCGGCAGCAATGATCATGGAGCGAGGCCACTCTCGTGAAAGCGTCCGTGGCAGGCAAGGCAATGTCCAGCATTCGCCACTAGCATCGGAGTTCGTCCCCAGCCGCAACAACAGCTACAGCGGCTCCTATCAGCCCGCCACATCTCAAGGCCTCCAATACCCCGATCCTCTGTCCACGTTCCCACCACCCTCCGCCTACCCACCGCCCGAACCCATTCCCACAGACCCCTACGCGTATTATCACAATCCCCACCAACCCCTCGGCCTGTATTCAGCACCCTATCCCCTCTACGAAAACATCGCCACACCAACCAAACGGCCCATTCCCACCCCGCCGCCCCGCGAAACCTCTCCTCTCACCCAACCCCCCACAAGCGCCTACCCCA
>JAABUS010007313.1_pt1 | contig 12771 bp, 13 predicted proteins | sample 5560161 | NCBI WGS metagenome assembly JAABUS01 (sample SAMN10711885, study PRJNA513376) | rock metagenome | isolation source: Antarctica rocks | place: Antarctica: Victoria Land, Trio Nunatak nord | collected 2016-01-04 | reverse complement strand
TGCCGGTATCCCCGATGCCCGATTGCCCTCGAGACCCAGGCTGATCGCGCTCGCCGTCGCGGCGATCGCCACCCTCGCGGTCGCGTTCCTCGTCATGCCCGGCGCTGCCAGCGCCGGCTCCGGTGGAGTTACGGCCGGCGGCGACGCCAGCCGCGACGACGGCTCGCGGTCCCGCACCGCTCCGCGCTACGAGCGGCTCTGGGACAACGTGTCTCGGCACAACAGGCGTTGGGCTCGCAGGACGAGCCGCTGCGAGTCGGGCGGCGATCCCAACGCGATCGGCGGCGGGGGCCTGTACCGCGGCGCCTTCCAGTTCAGCAAGGCGACCTGGAGAACTTCCCCGCACTCGCCCGGCGGCGATCCGATCGACTACACGTACCGCACTCAGGCGGTGGTCGCCGTCGCCCTCAAGAAGCGCGACGGCCGCGGCCACTGGCCCGTCTGCGGGTAGCCCGGGCGGGGGAATCCCGCCATCGAGGACGAATAGGGGCGGGACGGCAGCGCTGGGCTGCCGGCTCGGGCCGCCCTTGATGGCCGGCCCGCGGCGTCGAGCATCTACGATTCCGCGCAGAACCCATGTCCGCCAGGATGCGAAATAGGCGCCAGCGCTCGCGCGGCTCGGTCGGCAAGAAGATCCTGCTCGGCGTCCTCGGGCTGCTCTCGATGGTGGCCCTGGCGGTTGGCGGCTTCGCGATCTGGGTGTTCGACGTGGCCTCGTCGGCCCCGGCGATCGACTCCCTCAAGGCCAAGGACGGGGGCGCGAACTCGAAGGTCTATGACGCCGCGGGCAACAGCCTCGGCTTCGTCCAGAGCGACCTCCTGCGCACCCCGGTCAAGCTCAAGAAGGTCCCCAAGCTTCTGCAGCAGGCGACGATCGCGATCGAGGACGAGAACTTCTACGAGCACGACGGCGTCGACTACAGCGCCATCGTCCGCGCCGCGGTCGAGAACGCGAAGGCGGGCGAGGTCGAGCAGGGCGCCTCGACGATCACCCAGCAGCTCGTTCGCAACCTCTACATCCGCGATCCCCAGGACACGATCCAGCGCAAGATCCAAGAGGCGAAGATGGCGCGCGACTACGAGGACGAGCATACGAAGGCACAGATCCTCACCGCGTACCTGAACACCGCCACCTACGGGACCAACCAAGGGCGCACGGCCGTCGGCGTGAAGGCGGCCTCCGAGGTCTTCTTCGCCAAGGACGTGGAGGACCTGGGGCTGAGGGAAGAGGCGCTGCTCGCGGGCCTGCCCCAGGCGCCCTCGGACTACAACCCCTTCCTCAGCCCGAAGCTCGCCGAGGAGCGACGCAACCAGGTCCTGGACGCGATGGCGGGCGAGGGCTACATCACGGCGGCCAAGGCGGAGAACGTCAAGCGGCAGGGCCTCGGCCTCGAGCGCGGCACCAGCTACGAGGAACGCAACGAGCAGTATTTCTTCGACTTCGTCCAGGACGAGCTGATCCAGCGCTACGGGCTGAAGACCGTCCAGCAGGGCGGCCTCAAGGTCTACACGACGCTCGATCCCAAGCTGCAGGCCGCCGCGCAGCAGGCCATCGCCGCCCATCCGACCTACAACGCCGCCAACGCTCTCGTCTCGACGGACACGGAGACCGGGGCGATCATCGCCATGGCGTCATCGAGCACCTACGACACGAGCCAGTTCAACTACGCGGTCCAGGGCCAGCGGCAGCCGGGCTCATCGTTCAAGACGTTCGTCCTGACGGCGGCTGTCGAGCAGGGCATCGACCCGGAGACGACGTACTACCCGGCGCCGGCCACGGCCTACCTGACGCTCCCCGGCGCGACCGAGCCATGGTCGGTGGCCGGCGACGTCACCGCCAGCGCCCTGAACATCAGCGACGCCACCACCTACTCGGTCAACACCGTCTACGCCGAGCTCGGCATCGACGTTGGCCCGGAGAACTTCGACGACATGGCTCACAAGCTCGGGGTCACCTCCGATCTCAACGGCTACTACGCGGAGGCGATCGGCGGGACGGAGACCTGCTGCACGGTGCTCGAGATGGCGAACGCCTACGCAACGATCGCCAACGGCGGCGTCCACCACGACCCCACGGCGATCAGGAAGGTCGTCTTCCCCAACGACAAGGTCGACAAGCCCGAGGACGAAACGGGCAAGCGGGTGATCTCCGACGGGGTGGCCTACACCGTGGCGGACGTGCTCAAGGGCCCCCTCGATGCCCCCGGCGGGACCGCCTACGGCCAGGGGATCGGCTGCCCGGCGGCCGGAAAGACCGGCACCTCCGAGGAGCAGGTCGACGCCTGGTTCGTCGGCTTCACGCCGCACGTCTCGACCGCCGTATGGACCGGCAACGCCGAGAACCGCATCCCGCTTCCTGGCTACGGCGCGGACCTCTCCGCGCCGATCTGGCACGACTACATGGTGGCCGCGGCGAGCGAGCCCTGCGACGACTTCCCCGCCCCGAAGGACCCCGCCTCGCTGTCGGCCTCAACGGCCAGCGGGACGACCGCCACGAAGGATCCGGACCCCACCGACTCCACGACGTCGGAGCCACCGGCTCCGGACACCGACGGGGACGGCTACCCCGACACGGCCTACGCCCCCGGCGTCGACACCACGCCCTAGTCGCCTAGCTGCGGACGAGCCTCTTGTAGGTGATGCGGTGAGGGCGGTCGGCCGCGGGGCCGAGCCGCTCGCGACGGTGCTCCTCGTAGGCCTCGAAGTTGCCCTCGAACCAGCGCACCTGCGAGTCCCCCTCGAAGGCGAGGACGTGCGTTGCGACGCGGTCGAGAAACCAGCGGTCATGGGAGATGACGACCGCGCAGCCGGCAAAGGCGAGCAGAGCCTCCTCCAGGGCGCGCAGGGTGTCGACGTCGAGGTCGTTGGTGGGCTCGTCGAGGAGCAGCAGGTTGCCCCCCGAGCGCAGCAGCTTCGCCAGGTGCACGCGGTTGCGCTCGCCCCCGGAGAGCGCATCGACCTTGCGCTGCTGGTCTGAGCCCTTGAAGTTGAAGCCGCCGACGTAGGCGCGCGAGTTCATCTCCCGCTCGCCGACCCGGATCGAGTCCTGGCCGCCGGAGATCTCCTCCCACACGTTCTTCGCCGGGTCGAGGGCATCGCGGGACTGATCGACGTAGGCGAGTTTCACGCTCTCGCCGATCCGCAGGGCGCCGGCGTCCGGCTGCTCGTCCCCGACGATCATCCGAAAGAGCGTGGTCTTGCCGGCGCCGTTCGCGCCGATCACGCCGACGATGCCCGCGGGGGGAAGGGAGAAGGAGAGATCCTCGATCAGCAGCCGGTCGCCGAAGCCCTTGCGGAGGTCCTCGGCCTCGACGACCACCGAGCCCAGGCGGGGGCCGGCGGGAATGTGGATCTGGACCTTGTCGAGCTTGACGTCGCGATCCTCGGCGAGCAGCGACTCGTAGCGGGCGAGGCGCGCCTTCGACTTCTTGCGGCGGCCCTTCGGGTTCTCCCGAACCCACTCCAGCTCGGCGGCGAGCGTGCGCGACCTCGCCGTGTCCTTGCGCTCCTCCTGGGCAAGCCGCTCCTGCTTCTGCTCGAGCCACGACGAGTAGTTGCCCTTGAATGGGATGCCGCGGCCGCGATCGAGCTCGAGGATCCAGCCGGCGACGTTGTCGAGGAAATAGCGGTCGTGGGTGACCGCGACGATCGTTCCCTTGTAGTCCTCGAGGTGCTTCTCCAGCCAGGCGACGGACTCGGCGTCGAGGTGGTTAGTCGGCTCGTCGAGCAGCAGCAAATCGGGCGCGCGCAGCAGCAGGCGGCAGAGCGCCACCCGCCGACGCTCGCCGCCCGAGAGCTTCGTCACCTCCGCGTCGGCAGGCGGCAGGCGCAGCGCATCCATCGCCTGATCGAGCGTGGTGTCGAGGCTCCAGGCGTCGGTGGCGTCGATCCTGTCCTGCAGGCGAGCGAACTCGTCGGCGGTCTCGTCGGAGTAATTCGCGGCGAGCTCGTTGAAGCGGTCGAGCATGTCGCGCAGCTCGCGGACCCCGTCCTCGACGTTGCCGCGCACGTCCTTGTCGGGGTCGAGCTGCGGCTCCTGCTCGAGCATCCCGACGGTCGCGTTGGGGTGGAGCTGGGCCTCGCCGCGGTAGTCGGTGTCGGTCCCGGCCATGATCCGCAGGAGCGTGGACTTGCCGGCGCCGTTGTAGCCGAGGACGCCGATCTTGGCCCCGGGAAAGAAGCTCAGCGAGACGTCGGAGAGCACCTGCTTGTCGGGCGGGTGCTTCCGCGACACCTTGTGCATCGAGTAGATGTACTCGGTCGACATCGACGCCACGATAGCCACCTCATGGGTGCGCCCGGCAGCAAGGCCCGTAAGATCGGCGCATGCGGCTCCCGTCCCCTGGCGACGCGTTCTCGGCGGGCCGCCTGCTACTCGCCACGGCCGTCGCCGTCGCGCTCCTGGTCGCGTCGGGCTGCGGTGATGACGGAGGCTCCGGGACCGAGGCCGGCACGTCGCCGAGCGAGGCGGACGTCTCCAAGGCCGAGTACGTGGATCAGGTCAACGGGCTCTGCGAGGCGCAGACCAAGGAGCTGCGGGGCGTCGTGACCCCCGCCGCTCAGAAGGCCCTCGAGAGCGGCGCCACCGAGGACGAGGCGAGGGCGGCCGGCCTCGAGGCCGGGCTCTCCATCACCGAACGGACCTTGGAGCGCGCCGCCGCCGTGCCGCGACCTGCTGAGGACGCGGCGGAGCTCGACGACTTCTGGGCCACGCTTCAGAGCACCCCGCCGCTCTTGAGCGACCTCGTCGACGCGATCCGCGCGGGCGACACCGAACGGCTGCAGGAGCTGCAGACGCAGTTTGAGCAGATCGGCGCCGAGACGCGACCGTTCGCGATCGACTACGGCCTCACGGCCTGCGTGCCGGCGACGAGCGGCGGAGGGTGAGGGTCTCCTCGATCGCGTCTCGGCTGCCGGCGCGCGGCGGCTCCGGGCTCTGCACGATCCCGCTCGCCATCCTCCTGATCGCCATGCTCGCGGCGGCGCCCGCGCTTGCCGCGCCCGACTGCCCGCAGCAGCCGCAGGTGCGGGTTCTCTACGCGGGCTCGGGCGCCCTCGAGTCCGTGGGGGTCGATCGTCGCGGACGGGTCTTCTTCACGAACTCCGGCACCGGCGAGCTGCTCAAGCCCCCACGGGTCCTCGTCCGCGGCATCGATGGGCCCGGCGGGATCGTCTTCAAGCCGCTCGGCGACCTGCTCGTCGGCTTCGGCAACACCTTCCAGCAGGCAACCGACGGCACCGCCGATCCCGAGGCCGGGCTCCTCCGGGTCGATCCGCGAACGGGGATCAGCAGCGTCTTCGTCGCCGGCCTGCAGATGGCCAACGGCGTAGCTCGGGGGCCGGGGGGAGCGATCTATGCGTCGACCGACGCGGGCACCGGAATCGACCGGATCGTCCGTCGCCGCGTCGATCTGCAGTGGGCGACCCTGACCAGCCCGAACGGGTTGACCGCGGACACCACCGGCCGCTACCTGTTCGCCAACCAGACCTTCACGGCAGCGGCCATCCAGCGGATCCCGATCGCAAACCCGGACGCCGCCAAGCCCTATTTCACCGCGGCGCCCGCCGACGCGGCGGCCGGCTTCGACGGACTCACTCGCGACGCCGCCGACCGCCTCTACGTCGCCGCGAACGGGGCCGGGGAGGTCTGGCGGGTCGACGGTCCCGACCGGGCATGCGTGCTCCTGCATCGCGACCCCTTCCCCTCGGGTCCGAGCGATGTCGCGTTCGGCCGCGGCCACGGCTTCATCTCGAAGCGCAGCCTGCTCGTCACCACCTTCGGGGGCGAGCTGCTCGAGCTGCGAGGCGCTCGCTAGAGCGCAGAGCTGGGGAGCCGGGCGGTCCCGCCGGTACCCTTGAGGCGTGGCCTCCAAGCGGCAGATCTTCGTCGGCGGCGTCCCGATCGGCGGTGGGGCTCCCGTCGTCGTGCAGACGATGACGAAGACCGAGACGGCGAACGTCGCCGCCACCATGGAGCAGATCCGCACGGTCGCCGATGCGGGGGCCGATCTCGTCCGCGTCGCGGTCCCCCGTGAGCGCGATGCAGACGCCCTGCGGACGATCGTCAAGGAGTCGCCGATCCCGGTGATCGCCGACATCCACTTCAACCACACCCTGGCGCTCAAGGCAATCGATGCCGGCGCCCACTGCATCCGGCTGAACCCGGGAAACATCGGCGGCCGCGAGAAGGTCGCCGAGGTCGCGGTCAAGGCGACGGAGAGCAACGTGCCGATGCGAATCGGGGTCAACTCGGGCTCGCTGCCCAAGCACCTGCACGCGCTCGAGCGCGAGGCGCCCGTCGAGGCCCTGGTCGCCGCCGCGGGTGAGTTCGTCGAGCTGATGGAGTCGCTCGACTTCACGAACTTCAAGGTGTCGATCAAGTCGACGAACGTCCCGAACACGATCGCCGCGAACCGGCTGCTGGCGGAGAAGGTGCCCTATCCGCTGCATCTCGGGATCACCGAGGCGGGGACGAAGTGGTCGGGCGCGCTGAAGTCGTCGGTCGGCCTGGGAGCACTGCTGGCCGATGGGGTCGGGGACACGATCCGGATCTCGCTCTCCACCTTCCACGCGGAGGAGGAGGTCAAGGTCGCCTGGGAGATCCTCAAGGCCCTGCACCTGCGAGAGCGCGGGCCCGTGCTGATCGCCTGTCCGACCTGCGGCCGGCTGCAGTTCGACATGGACACCGTCGTCGCCGAGATCGAGCAGCGGCTCGAGGCCTACGAGGAGCCGATCGAGGTCGCCGTGCTCGGCTGCGCGGTGAACGGGATCGGCGAGGCCTCCCACGCGGACTTCGGGATCACCGGCGCCAAGGACGAGGGGCTGATCTTCGCCCACGGCAAGCCGCTGCGCAAGATTCCCCAGGCGCAGCTCGTCGACACCCTCTTCGAGGAGATCGACAAGTCGCTGGGACGCGGGGGAGAGGTGCAGGTCGAGGAGGCGGAGGCGGCCGAGGGGGCCGAGTGGCTGCGCCGGATCGAGGAGGAGAACGCCGGGGACCTGACGCCCGAGAAGATCGCCGCGATGGAGAAGGCCGCCGCCGAGCGCGGCGAGGACATCACCGCGCCGGGCAGGGGCGACGAAGGCGAGACCGGCGAGCCCTACCTCAAGCCCGTCAAGGGCAAGCGGCTCGAGCTCGACGAGGACGCGTCGCCAACGGCGGGCCGTCGCTTCACGCGGGCCTGATCCGGCCGTCCAAGCTAAGCACGATGGGCGAGGGGGAGACGAGCGCCACTCCGGAGTTGAGGGGCGCGCTGGTGGCCCTGCGCGCGCCGCGCCCCGACGATGCCGAGCCGCTCCTGCGAATCGTGAGCGAGCCCGCCGTCGCGCGATGGTGGCCCCCGCATGACATCGAGGACGTACGGCGCGACTTCCTCGGCGGAGGCTACGGATGGGTGATCGTCTCCGGCGACGAGGTCGCGGGCTGGCTCGAGTTCGACGAGCACGATGACCCCATGTACCGCTGGGTCGGGCTCGACATCTTCGTCGCGACCGAGCACCACGGACGCGGGCACGCCCGCGAGGCGCTCCGCCTGGCGATCGGGCACTTCGTCGGACGCGGCCATCATCGCTTCACGATCGATCCGGCCGTCGACAACGAGCGGGCGATCGGCGCCTACGCTGCCGTCGGATTCCGCCCGGTGGGCGTCATGCGCTCCTACGAGCGAGGCAGCGACGGGACACTGCGCGACAGCCTGCTCATGGACCTGCTGGCCGAGGAGCTCGTCGAGTAGCCGCCGCTCGCAGCAGGGTCCAGATCGCAAAGCCGAGGATCGCGAGGGCGAGGGCGATGTCGGCGACGACGTGGGCCTGCCGCCACCAGACAGCGGCCGTCATGCCGCCGGCGGCGTAGTGGCCGATCCCCACGAGGCCGCTCCCCGAGTAGAGCCCGAGGCAGAGGGCGGCCGCGCGGTAGTACCGCCGCCGGAAGAGCGCATAGCCGCCGAGCCCGAAGGCCGTGAACGCGAACCAGGAGGCCAGCACCGTCGAGGCGTCCGGAGCGGGAAGGCCCTCGGCGCGCGGGAAATCCTCGTAGTTGAGGTAGTTGTCGGTGTAGTGCACGACCGAGACCGCAAATGCCAGCGCGAGAAGGATGGTCAGAACCCGCAGGGGCTGGGGGTCTCCCAACCGGGCTTCCCCACGGGGCTCTCCAGCGCACGAAACCACGTTACCGACCGGTAACTTACTCGAACGGAAGCCGGAGGGGAGGGACCGGCGCGCTGCGCCTAGAGTGGCCGCCGTGAGCGCGCCGGCGGAGATCAGCATCGAGAGGGTCCGCGTCGTCGACCTCCCGCTTCTCCTCCCGCTCGTCCGCGCCTACTGCGACTTCTACGGCGTCTCGCCCCGCGACGATCGACTCATCGGCCTCTCGCGAGCGCTGATCGACGATCCCGGGGAGGGGGTCCAGCTCCTGGCGCGCTCGGTCGACGAGGTCGCCGGCAATGGCGAGCCGGTCGGCTTCGCGACGATCTACTGGACCTGGTCGACGCTCGACGCGGCCCGGATCGGGCTGATGAACGACCTCTTCGTGGTCCCGGCTCTGCGCGGATCGGGGGTGGGGCGGAGGCTGATCGAGGCATGCCGCGGGCTCTGCCGCAACCGCGGAGCCACCAAGCTCGTCTGGGAGACGGCGCCCGACAACGCCACCGCGCAACGCCTCTACGAGGCGACCGGAGCCTCGTCCTCGACCTGGCTCGCCTACGAGATCGACGCCTGGTAGTCCGGCGGGGCGAGCGGCGACGGATATCCTCGCCCGCTGTGACCCGCCTCTCCACCTACCTGCTGCCGACCCTCAAGGAGGCCCCGGCGGATGCCGAGGCCGTCTCGCACCGCCTCATGGTCCGGGCCGGGCTGATCCGTCAGCTCGGCTCCGGGATCTGGAGCTGGCTCCCCGCCGGCTACCGCACGGTGAAGCGCGTGGAGGCCGTGATCCGCGAGGAGATGGACGCGATCGGCTGCCACGAGATGCTGATGCCGGTGCTCCAGCCCGCGGAGGCGTGGCGGCGGACCGAGCGCTACGAGATCGCCGAGCTCTTCAAGCTGCGCGATCGCAAGGACGCCGAGATGGTCCTGGCGATGACCCACGAGGAGGCCGTCACCTCGCACGTCGCCCACGACGTCCGCTCCTACCGCGAGCTGCCGCTGATGCTCTACCACCTGCAGACGAAGGAGCGGGACGAGCCGCGCCCGCGCGCGGGCGTGCTGCGAACCCGCGAGTTCACGATGAAGGACGCCTACTCCTTCGACCGCGACGAGGAGGGCCTTGCCCGCAGCTACGAGCGGCAGGCGGGCGCGTATGAGCGGATCCTCGAGCGCTGCGGGCTGCGCTGGTACGCGGTCGAGTCCGACGTGGGGATGATGGGCGGCTCCGGCGCGCACGAGTACATGGCGCCCTGCGCAGCCGGTGAGAACGAGGTCGCGCTGGCGCCGGGCTACGCCGCCAACGTCGAGGTCGCGAGCGCCCAGCCGCAGCCGGTCGAGCTGCCCCCGCCGCTCGATTCCCCGCGCGAGGCGCCGACGCCGGGGATGACCAGCGTCGAGGAGGTCTCCGGAGTGCTCGGGGTGCCCGCGGGCGCGCTGATCAAGGCGATGCCGGTCATGGTCGAGGGCCGGGGGCTGGTCATGGTGCTGCTGCGCGGCGACCACCGCCTCAACGAGATCAAGCTGCGCAACCATCTCGGCGCGGACTTCCGCCAGGCTCGAGCCGACGAGATCGAGGCGAAGATCGGCCCCGTCGGCTTCATCGGCCCCGTCGGCGCCGACCTGCCGGTGCTCATGGACGAGGCGATCAGCGGAGCCGGGCTGGTCGCAGGGGCGAACCACGCCGACGCGCACCTGATCGGCGTGGAGCCCGGGCGGGACTTCCCCTTCCGCCGCTGCGACGTCCGCATGGTCGAGGCGGGAGACACCACCACGGCGGGCGACCGGATCGAGATCGAGCCCGCGATCGAGGTGGGCAACATCTTCAAGCTCGGAACGCGCTACTCGGAGCCGCTCGGAGCCACCTACCTCGATGAGTCAGGGGTCGAGCGCCCCATCGTCATGGGCAGCTACGGGATCGGGCCGGCGCGGATCGTGGCCGCGGCCGTCGAGCAGCGCGCCGACGAGAAGGGGATCGTCTGGCCGCGCGCGATCGCCCCGTGGGAGGTGCACGTCGTGGCGCTCGGCAAGGGCGGCGACGAGGTCGCCGCCGCCGCCGAGGCCGCCTACGAGGCGCTCACAGCCGCGGGCCTCACAGCCGTTCTCGACGATCGCCCGAGCGCCGGGACGGGGGAGAAGCTCACCGACGCCGAGCTGCTCGGCTGCCCCCTGCGGTTGACGATCGGCAAGCGCGGGCTCGCCGATGGAGTCGCCGAGGCGCAAGCGCGCGCGAGCGGGGCGGAGGAGCGAATCCCGCTCGCGGAGGTGGGGGAGCGGGCCGCAGCGCTCCTCGAGGGCATGGACTAGGCCATGGCTGATCCGATGGCCGAACGCGCTCGGCAGGTCCGCGAGCGGCTGTCGCGCCGGCGGCTGATCGGCCTCGACCGCTCCGGTCCGGCCCCGGAGCAGACCCGCGCCGGGCAGCCCCTGCGCCCGTTCACGGTGCCGAACATCATCGGCTACGCGCGGCTTGCGGCAATCCCCGTCTTCCTCGTGATCGCGTGGGACTCCGGGGACGGGCGCGACACCGTCGCCTCGTTGATCTTCCTCGCGATCGCGCTCGGCGACCTGCTCGACGGCTTCGTCGCCCGGGCCACCGGGCAGTACAGCCGGCTCGGCGCGCTGCTCGACCCGATCGTCGACCGGCTGACGATCCTCGCCGGTGCCGCCGTCTGCTGGCGCTTCGAGCTCCTGCCGCGCTGGGCCCTGCTCGCCCTCGCCGCGCGCGAGCTGACCATGCTTGCGGTCGCCGAGTACGGGCTGCGCCGCGGCGTCGACCTCGAGATCACCTGGGTCGGGCGGATTTCCGTCCTGCTGATCATGGGCGGGATCTTTTGGTCACAGGTTTTCGACTGGTTGATCATCCCGCTCGGCTTCTGCGTCGGGGTGACGATGGCGATCGCGGCGACGGCCCTCTACATCCGGGCGGGCAGGCGGCGGGCCGCGGCCGAGGAGGAGACCGGCGGCGTGCAGCCGGGCATTCAACCTTCAAGCTCTGATTGACCCTTCGCAGGGCGCGCCTATAATCAACGGGACCGCCGGGGACAGCCCGGGGAAGACTTCGAGACGGAGACGAGAGCGATCCATGGAAGAGACCTTTCCCGACATCGGCGCAATGACCGACGAGGAGCTGAGGGAGACGATCGATCAGCTCACGCGGGAGGAGAACGAGGTCTCCTACACGCGGCGGATGCTCCACGGCAAGATCGACATCCTGCGCGCCGAGCTCGTCAACCGCCTGCGGACCACGCGGGAGTCCGGGGACGCGCTGATCAGCGGCGCCGATGTCGAGAAGCTCTCGAACATCCTCGCCGGCCGCGTCAGCGGAGAAGGAATCCCGCCGAAGTAGATCGATGGCCGTCCACTGCCACGAATGCGGGTTCGTCAACGCCGAGGGGGCGAACTACTGCCAGAAGTGCGGGGCCTACCTGGCGCGGGCCGAGGGCGCCGACGAGCCGGCGACGCTGACGTACAAGATCGGCGAGACCGGCGACTTCCAGCCGATCGACATCGAGGAGATGGTCGAGGAGCAGGGGGCGGCGCTCGTCATCCGCTCAGGCGGCGGGCGAGCGGGGGAGAGCTTCGCCATCGATCAGGAACGGATGAGCATCGGCCGCAGCCCCGACGCCCCGGTCTTCCTCGACGACGTCACCGTCTCGCGCAACCACGCCCTGCTGGTTCGCCGGCGCGACGGTCTCTACATCGACGATCTCGGCTCGCTCAACGGCACCTACGTCAATCGGCGGCGGATCGAGTCACACCTGCTCGCCGACGGCGACGAGATCCAGGTGGGCAAGTTCAAGCTCTCCTACCTCGAGCGATGACGCCGTGGACCTGACCACCCCCGCTCAGCCCCCGCAGGTCGTCGCCCGCAGCGAAGGCCAGCGTCCCCACGCGGGGGATTCGAGGCCCCGCAAGGCCCTGACGATCGGTGCGGTCTGCAAGGTGCTGGGCCAGGAGTTCGACGACATCTCGATCTCGAAGATCCGCTACCTCGAGGACCAAAAGCTCCTCGCGCCGCGGCGAACCCGTGGCGGCTACCGCCTCTACAGCCAGGCCGACGTCGAGCAGCTGCGGGCGATCCTGCGGATGCAGCGCGACGAGTTCCTGCCGCTGCGCGTGATCCGCCAGGAGCTTGCCGCGGGCAAGATCGGCGGCGAGCGCAACTCACGCGGCGCCTCCTCGCGGCGCGCGATGACGCTCGACGAGCCGGGGGAGTGGCTCGGCTACGACGACCTCGTCGAGCAGACCGGCGCGACCCCGGAGCTCGTTCGCGAGCTCGAGGAGTTCGGGATCGTCCAGCCGGACCGCCGCGACGGCACCCTCCACTTCGACGAGACCGACGTCGAGATCGTCAGGGCGGCCACCGAGCTCTCGCGCTTCGGCGTCCAGGGCCGCAACCTGCGCGTCTTCAGAACCTCGGCCGATCGCGAGGCCTCGCTGCTCGAGCAGCTCATGGGGCCGTCGCTGCGCTCCCGCAGCCCGGCCCGGCGCGAGGAGGCGCTGGAGAGCCTCGAGAGCCTGGCGGCGACGTGCACCCAGCTCAAGCACCTGCTGCTGGTCCGGGACCTGCGCCGCCTGCGCGGCTGAGCGCGCGCCGCCTCGGAGCCTTCCATCGATGCCGAACGTCGC
>JAABUS010007312.1_pt1 | contig 12772 bp, 14 predicted proteins | sample 5560161 | NCBI WGS metagenome assembly JAABUS01 (sample SAMN10711885, study PRJNA513376) | rock metagenome | isolation source: Antarctica rocks | place: Antarctica: Victoria Land, Trio Nunatak nord | collected 2016-01-04 | reverse complement strand
ATGATGCCATGAACAAAGCGCTAGCCAAAGCAACGGGCGATTACGTAGTTTTTATGAATTCGGGCGATGAGTTTTACGAAAAAAATACGGTAAAAGAAGTATTTGCAAGCGAACCAAATGCGGATATTTATTATGGTGAAACAGAAATGATCAACGGCCAATTGCAAAGTTTGGGGCAACGCCGGCACAGTATTCCTGAAAATTTTACCTGGCGTGATTTCAAATATGGCATGAGCATAAGCCATCAGGCTATTTTTATCTGTAGAAATTTAACAGAACCATACGATCTGAATTACAATTTAAGCTCTGATATAGATTGGATTTTAAAGGCTGCAAAAAAAGCAAGAAAGATTGTAAATGTGCATCAATACGTAGCAAAATATTTAGTTGGCGGCATGTCTAAAAAGAAACACCTGCAAAGTTTGCAGGAACGTTTTGCTATTATGCGAAAGCATTACGGTTTGCTGCCTACGGTTTTGAACCATTTTGTAATTGCTTTTAATTTAGGCTGGTATTGGATGAGGAATAGGCGGACGAATGATTAAAATCCAATTATATCAATTTAATTTTAATAAAGTTTTTAGTTTTGTGTTTAGAAGGATCATTTCAGTTAAAGCCAATTGTCCAAGTTTACCTAAAACTAATTGCTTGTCTATTGTTGCAAGTTTGGTCAGCCTGATCAATGAAATTACTTTTAATCCGTTTTCTTGGGAAGGATTTAATGCAATATCAAATTGATCCTGCCATTTCAATTGAGAAGTAATAAAAGCAACCGTAACATCAAATTCTGTTTCCATTAAAATTAGTGCAGGCCTGTTTTTAGCTCCGGTTAAATCCGTAAAAGGAAAAGAGATTAAAACAATGTCTCCTTTCACTTATAAATCTTTTTAAGATCATTTACCGAATGCAATTCGGGCTCTTCATTCAAAAAAGTAAAAGCATTTGATCCGCTTGTTATTTGTTGGATATCTTTAACCAAGATTTGATCCTGCACTTTACTTAACAGAAATTCAGTAAAATCTGTAACTTCCTGAACATGCTGATCTGATAGTTTTGAAATATTCCCTATTGCTTTTTTAATCAAACTATCCCTGTTCATAAACTCAAAAAAATAGGTTATCTAAGGTAACAATTAAGCTGCTTTTTTTATATCCTTTTTCTTTCTGCTCTCCGCAAAAACATATCCGCCAAAAGCAAGCACTAACAAAATAGAACCGGCCAAAGAAATACCTTCGCCAGCGTAATAAGAATTTGGGTGGAAGATAAATTCGATTTTATGGTTTCCTACCGGGATTTGGGCAGCACGCAATAAATAATCAGCACGGAAATAGGGTTTTTCCTGCCCGTCAATCAGCATCTTCCAGCCTTTATCATAATAGATTTCAGAAAAAACAGCAACCTGGTTCGTGGTTGACCCACTTTCGTAAACCAAATGTTCCGGTGCATAACTGGTAAGCGTTATTTTTCCGCTTTCATCTATTGCATTTTGTTTGGTGTTGATCAGGGATTGATATTTTAAATCAACAATCGCTTCGTTTTTAGGGTCAAAACTGCTTATCGCCTGCATTTCCTGATCGGCATTATCTGCAAAACGCACTTGTTTTACAAACCAGGCATGGCCGCAAGCTGTCGCATTTGCTTTCATGCCCACTGCTTGTGTTTTAGGATCGGCCGTAATGACATATTTGGTATTTAGCATATCCAACGCGTCCTGATTGAGGCTTTTGGTAAACTGGTTCTCAATCAGTTCCTGAAAACGTTTCAGTTTAGCAGCGTGATAACCGCCTAAAGTTTTATGGAAATAAGAAGTGGAAGCATCCGCAAAAGGATCTCTTAAAGTAAGATCCAACACACGAAAATCCGGATCGGTATCGCGCAAAATAAATTGATCCACTTCCCGTGGCGTTCGTGCTTGCAAAGCATCTTCTTTTGGCTGAAAGCTCTCGTCTTTCAGGTAACGTTTATCAACTGACCATAAATCAACCAGCGTAACCGCCAGAATAAGCAGGGAAACAATTTGTAAATTGATTTTTTGTTTGATAAATGCCCACAAAACACCAAAAGTGATCAGCACAAAAATGAGCGAACGGATAGCATCGGCACGCGCAAGCGAAGCCCGATCCTGCACCAAATCGCTATTAACAATAGTATTGGCAAAAGCACTATCACCCTGGAAGGCTTGTGTGAGCTGTGCTATTAAAGATTGATCGGCTGTTGCACTTTTAAAGCTAAAAAACAAAGTTGGCAACAAAGCAACCAGCAGCGCAATTCCGCCGGTTATGTATAAAGCCAGAAATAGTTTTTTCAGGATGAGTACTTTATCCTTGGTTTGTAATACTTCTTTTATTGCCAAAAAAGCAAGTATCGGAAAGGCAAGCTGTGTTAAAACCAGAACGGATTCGACTGCACGGAATTTGTTGTAAAGCGGAAAATAATTGAAGAAAAGATCGGAAACCAAAGAGAAATTCTTCCCAAAGGAAAGCAGCATGCTCAGGACCACCGTAGCCAATAACCACCATTTAATCCTGCCGCGGACGATCATCAACCCAAAAACAAACAAAAAACAAATGCCTGCACCAAAATACCATGGACCTTCGGTAAATGGTTTTCCGCCCCAGTAAGTTGATAATTGTGCAGCGAATCCTGTTGCCTGATCTTCCGGAACGCCTTTTCCTATTAAAGCTTGTGCAACTTTAGAGTCCGCTTTTAAAAGGCCGCCAGAACCGCCGCCGTAAACATTTGGAATTAAAAAGGTAATACATTCACCTACACCCTGACTCCAACCGTAAGCATATTCTTTATCCAAACCATTTCCTGCACCGCCAGCCGTTTTTGAGGTTAAGTTTGATTTTCCGCGGATAGATTCCTGTCCGTATTCATAAGTTGTCCACAAAATGGAAGCATTGATCATCACGGCAATTAAAGTAGCGCCGACCAGGTAAGCAAGGGATTTTAAAAATGTGGCTGTCGTTTTATTTTTGATTGCATGATACAATTCTATCCCAATTAAAATCAGCAGCGAGATCATCAAGTAATAAGCCATCTGGATGTGGTTGGAGCGGATTTCCATCGCCAGAAAAAAAGCGGTTAAAACAGCTCCGAGCCAATGTTTTCCTCGTAAGGTCAGGATAATGCCGGCTAAAATCGGTGCAAAAAAAGTAATGGTATAAGCCTGGTTGGAATGCCCGGCATGCAGCAAAATAAAATTATAAGACGAAAAAGTAAACGCAATAGCGCCCGCAGCAGCCAGCCATGGGTTTAACCGCAATACACAAAACAACAAATAAGCGCCAAATAGCGAAAGCAAAACGGTATCAATCGGGTTTGGGAATACTGCTTTTAAGGCAGAAATAACATAAGTGGTAATGTTGGACGGATAAAAAGCCCAAATCTGATAAGCTGGCATCCCGCCAAAAACCTGGTTCGTCCATAACGGGGCTTTACCGGTTTTGGCTCGAACATCCATAATCTCCTTTTGCATGCCTTGCGCCTGCGTTACATCGCTTTGCACCAGTACTTTGCCTTGAAAAGCAGGCGTGAAATAAAAGAAACAGATCGCTATAAATAAGCCTGCTACGGCAAAGTGAACGCCGTTTTGCTTGAACCAGTTATTCATGTAAACTCAAAATTGTATGAGTTTCAAACCTACCTGAAATTTTACAAAAATTGGGTATTAATTTTATTCAACATCAATCAAAAATGCTAAAAAGCAAATTGATCTTTATTAAAGAGGAATCCAATTAAAATAAAGAAATTTAGCATGAAGGTTTCAGCAAGGCTGTGCTTTTGTCCGCAACAAAAAAAACACTACCAAAAGAAGCATTAAGCTGATACCATAAACAATCAGGTTTTTGCGGCCAAAGGTTTCGCGGTCATTACGGATTTTGTAAAAGTTATAAATGGCCAACAACCCAAGCACTGCCCAAAAGTACCATTTGATAGGTGTACACATGGCAAAAACCTGGATATCTATAACGGTAACAATATAATTTATGACGATAAGTGAAACTGATTCCGGTGTACCGAAATGGCGGCGTTTATAAATTTCTTCCGGGATCATCATTACCGATTATTTCACTTCCTCATATTTGACAAACTCGCCCTCGGTATCCGGAACGGCACTTTTGTAAGCATCAGGAGGAATAAAATCTACTTTAACCGTGCCTTCTTTAGGGCGGCGGTCTGCCCGGTTTTGAGTGGAATTGTTTTGCTGTGTTTGTGCTTTATTGATCACCCCACGAAATAAGGCAGGCAACAATAAACGCCCCAGCATGCGCAGCATGTAGAGGATACAAATGGATATGATTAAAAAACGGATGAGCAACATGGTTAAAACTGTATGTAGTACAAATATAAAAGTTTAACGGGAAAAATGTTTGCTTATAATAAGCTTTACCTGTATCTATTTACAAAATAACGATACTATTACTGTTGTTGATTAAACTGTAGCTTTCGTTATATTTGTCTTAATATCAATTCTTATGTTATGGATATTTTAGAAAAAATAAAGCTGTTGCCTCAAGATAAACAAAAAAAAGTAGAAGATTTTGTTAATACTCTTTTTTCTGAAGATGTATCTGATTTAGAAAAAATAGAATTGGCAGAAAAGCGTAGAAAAAATTTAGGAAGGCTGGAAGGTAAAATTTGGATGGCGGACGATTTTAATCAAACACCTACAGAATTTAACGAGTATTTGTAATGCCGCTTTTACTGGATACACAAGTTATTATTTGGTTAGAAAAAAATGATCCACAATTATCAAAAAAAGCTTTAGAAAACATATTTACAGAGCCTGTTTTGTTTTTAAGTAAAGTTTCTGTTTGGGAAATGGCTATAAAATTTAAAACTGATAAACTTGTTTTAAAACAACCTCTTGAGCTATTTATCAAAAATTTTCTAATTGCTTACAAATGTAAAATAATGGATATTAACCTATCCCATATTTATCAAACCCAACAACTGCCTTTACATCACCGTGATCCCTTCGATCGCTTGTTAATTGCACAATCTGCTATTGAACAGATTGCTATTGTAAGTGCCGACAAGTTGTTCGATCAATACGAAATAGAACGGGTTTGGTAGGAAATTTAGGTTGATAAAAGAAGCATCATACTTCTTGTACCACTAAAATTTCTCCGTCATCATTTTTTCCAAAGCAAACATTTCATCACGCAATTTAGCAGCACCCAGGAAATCCATGTCTTTTGCTGCTTTTAGCATCTCTTTTTTGGTATTGTCGATGGCTTTTTTCAGTTCCGGTTTGCTCATGTACTGCACGATCGGATCGGCAGCAATACTGTTTGCGGTTTCCTGTTCCACATAAGCCTGTTGCACACCGCCTTTAAAATCCATTACAGAAGTTTGCTCAATAATTGCTTCCCGGGATTTGCCAACAGTTTTTGGTGTAATGCCGTGTTCTAAATTATATTGGATTTGCTTGTCGCGGCGGCGGTTAGTTTCGTCCATTGTAACTTGCATGGAATCTGTAATTTTATCAGCATACATAATTACACGACCGCGATCGTTTCTTGCTGCCCGGCCAATGGTTTGGATCAATGACCTTTCTGAACGTAAAAACCCTTCTTTATCGGCATCTAAAATGGCTACCAAAGAAACTTCCGGCAAATCCAAACCTTCCCGTAATAAGTTAATGCCGATCAAAACATCAAATTCGCCCAAACGTAAACCGCGCAAAATCTCTACCCGATCCAAAGTTTTTACTTCGGAGTGGATGTAACGGCATTTAATGTTGAGGCGGTCCATATACTTAGCCAGTTCTTCTGCCATACGTTTAGTAAGCGTGGTTACCAAAATACGGTCGCCTAATTTGATGGTTTGATCTACTTCTTCCAGCAGGTCATCAACCTGATTAATAACCGGACGTATCTCAATCACCGGATCCAATAAACCAGTTGGCCGGATCACTTGTTCAATTACCACGCCTTCTGATTTTTCCAGTTCAAAGTCGCCCGGCGTAGCGCTTACATAAATGGTTTGCGGCGCCAATCTTTCAAACTCCTGAAAGTTTAGCGGCCGGTTATCCATTGCCGCAGGCAAACGGAAACCATATTCTACTAAAGAGATTTTTCGGGAGCGGTCGCCTCCATACATGGCACGGATTTGCGGAACTGTAACATGGCTTTCATCAATCACCATTAAATAATCTTTCGGGAAATAATCCAGCAAACAGAACGGCCGCATGCCTGGTTGCCGACCGTCGAAAAAGCGCGAATAATTTTCGATGCCCGAACAGTAGCCTAATTCACGGATCATTTCCAGGTCGTAATTTACGCGCTCTTCCAAACGTTTGGCTTCTAAAAAACGCCCGTCTTCAATAAATTGCTTCTTCCGGGTTTCCAGTTCTTCCTGGATCGCCCAAACGGATTGCTGAAAACGTTCGCGAGGAGCCACGTATAAATTGGCCGGAAAAACAACCATGTTCTCCATTTTCTCGATGGTTTTTCCGTTGGTCACATCAAAAGTGCTCAACTCTTCAATGTCATCACCATAAAAATTAATGCGGTAAGCATAATCCAAGTAAGCCGGATAAATCTCCACCACATCACCTTTTACCCGGAAAGTCCCGCGTTTAAAGTCGGCCGTTGTCCGGGCATATAAAATCTCGACCAAACGATGTAAAAAAGCATTTCTGCTGATCCTCGTTCCAACCGCAAAACGAAAAACAGAATTCGAAAAATCTTCCGGATTGCCCATACCATAAATGCAGGAAATGGACGAAACCACGATCACATCGCGGCGGCCGGACATCAGCGAAGAAGTGGTGCGTAAACGAAGCTTTTCAATCTCTTCGTTGATCTGCAAATCCTTTTCAATGTAGGTGTTGGAGGAAGGAATAAACGCTTCCGGCTGGTAATAATCGTAATAAGAAACAAAATAGTTGACGGCGTTTTCCGGGAAAAACTGTTTGAACTCGCCGTAAAGCTGCGCCGCCAACGTTTTGTTATGGCTTAAAACCAGCGTTGGTTTTTGCGTTTGCTGGATCACGTTGGCAATGCTGAACGTTTTGCCCGAACCGGTCACGCCGAGCAAAGTCTGGTAATTGTCGCCGCTTTCTACGCCTTGCACCAACTGGCGGATCGCTTCCGGCTGATCACCGGAAGGTTTGTATTGGGAGGTTAATTTAAAATCCATTGGAATGATAAAAGTACGGATTTTGTGTTTGAAATGCTAAGGAATATAGCTTTTAATGTTTAGTTTTTGTCAGGATTTTTTATTGTTTTAATCGTACACCAGGCTTAAGGCAGCATACGTCATTTAACAGCATAAAAAATTATTCAATCGGGCTTATAACACTTTCTTTCGTTCTTTTTCCTTGATGAAAAAGAACCAAAAAATCAAGACAAACCCGATCCCTCCGGGCGTTTTGTCAGCCCTACGCTCCTGGGTGTATATCTTGCAGGTGGCTCTGTAAAGCGTAGAATGAAAGGAAAGTTAACTGATTAAAAGTTATAATAATACAAGATAAACATTAGAAAGATCAGCACTTTAAAGGTATCCACCCAGGCGCGTTGGGCTGAATGCCGCCCGGAGGCGATCCGGCATTCTTGAATTTTTGGTTCTTTTGTTTCAAGACAAAAGAACATAATACCGGCAACCGCAGGTTTGCTACAATGATATACTTCTTTTATCACCCTAAAATTTATCCCATAAAAAAAGCACTATTTTCGCTCTATGATTTTCCAGCTCGATCAAATAAATTCAGTTGCTAATAGATTTATTGCCGAAATGCGCAACATGCACACACAGCAAAACCCGCAGCGTTTTCGAAATAACCAGGTTCGTTTGGGCGAAATCCTCGCTTACGAGATCAGCAAACAATTAGATTACCAGGAAACAGAAGTGAAAACACCGTTAGGAACTGCCAAAATAAACTTACCGGTACAACAACCTGTTTTGGCAACCATTTTGCGTGCCGGTTTGCCTTTTCACCAAGGGCTTTTAAACTTCTTTGACCGCTCGGCTTCGGCTTTTATCACGGCTTACCGCAAAACGGACGAAAACCATGATTTTACCATTCAGGTAGAACATATTTCGAGCCCGAATTTAGATGGCCAAGTTGTAATTATGTGCGATACGATGCTGGCCAGCGGGCAAAGCGTAGTGCAGGTTTGCCAGCGTTTGCAGGAAAAATATCAGCTAAAAGAACTGCATATTGCTGCCGTAATTGCCAGTACTGCGGGTTTAAAATATGTGCAGGAAAATTTGCCGGAAGCACACATTTGGGTTGCCTCTGTGGATGAGGAAATGAACAGTTGTTCATACATTGTCCCGGGTTTGGGCGATGCCGGCGATTTGAGTTTTGGGGAAAAGGTTTGATGGTTTTATACCGATAAAAGAAGTATGTTGTCATTCCGGCTGAAAGGAGAAATCTTATTCAACCCAAAACCCACAACTGAAAACACGAAACCCACAACTGATTATGCCTTACCAACATATCTTTTTCGACCTCGACCATACTATTTGGGATTTTGATAAAAATGCGGAAGAAGCATTGCACGAACTTTTTGTGCTGCATAATTTAAAAAATTTAGGTTTGGCTGCGCCAGATGTTTTTATCGAAACTTATACCCGCAACAACCATCGTTTGTGGGCAGAATATCATTTGGGAAAAATCAGCAAAGAAGTTTTGAGAGAAGCCCGTTTCAAACATACTTTTTTAGAGTTGGGTTTGGATGAAGCGGTTATTCCTGTCGGTTTTGAAGATGCTTACGTACAGCTTTGCCCAACCAAAACCAACCTTTTTCCGGAAGCGCACAAAACGTTGGAATACCTGCACGGAAAATATCAGTTGTACGTGATCTCGAACGGTTTCCGCGAATCAACAGAAATGAAAATCAGGTTGTGCAGCTTGGATCAATATTTTAAGCATGTTTTTATTTCGGAAGTGGTCGGTATCAATAAACCTGATCCTGCTATTTTTGAACATGCTTTAAAAGTGGCCAATGCAACAAAAGCAGAAAGCCTGATGATCGGCGACAGCCTGGAAGCCGATGTTTACGGCGCGCTGAACTTTGGCATCGATGCGATCTATTTCAACCCAAACAAAACCGAAAAACCAGGAAACGTGCCAAAGCAAGTCCATCAGTTAAGCGAACTGACGCTGTTTTTATAGGCATAAAAACAGTATGGCGACGGGTTAAAAAAATTTAACTTAATTATTTTTTTAACGTAGATGTAACTTTGTGTTCATTTTAAAGTCAGACATTGCATTGATTAAATCGCCTATGAACTTTGAATACTTTCATCTGCTGGCCTGGAGCGTTTTGTTTTTGTTGTTGTTCCTTTTTTATCTCAGCCCGTTCGAACTTACCGTCAACGAGGACGACGACGACGAATAAGCTTCTTTTACCAGCAAAAAACTTTCATCAAAACCAAAAATCAAACTTGATCTTTTATGCTTAAAAGGGAAGTGGAAGTAGTGGTGATCTCTGATATACACTTGGGCACGTATGGCTGCCACGCCAAAGAACTGCTGCAATATTTAAAAAGCGTCCAGCCCGAAACCTTGATTTTAAATGGTGATATTATCGACATCTGGCAGTTCAGCAAATCCTACTGGCCGGAATCACACACCAAAATCATCCGTCAAATACTTAAGTTTGTAACCAAAGGTATCCCAGTCTATTACCTTACCGGAAACCACGACGAAATGCTGCGCCGTTTTGCTGATTTTGATCTTGGCTCTTTTAAACTGATGAACAAACTGCTGCTGCCGATTGATGGCAAAAAAGCCTGGATTTTTCATGGCGATGTGTTTGATGTAACAATGCAGCATTCCAAATGGCTGGCCAAATTAGGCGCAGTTGGTTACGATACTTTAATTTTGATCAATAGTTTAACCAACTGGTTTTTAAAGCTTTTTGGCCAAAATAAGATGAGTTTTTCGCAGCGGATAAAAGGCAAGTTTAAAGATGCAGTAAAGTTTATTAACCACTTCGAGCAAACTGCTGCTGATTTGGCTATCGATAAAAACTACGACTACGTAATCTGCGGACATATCCATCAAGCCGAAATCCGGGAAATTAAAAGTACCGTTTTTGATCAATCCGTAACTTACCTCAACTCCGGCGATTGGGTAGAAAGCCTGACTGCGCTGGAGTACCAGCAAGGAAAATGGTCGATTTTTGATTATCAAAAAGCTGTTTTTGAAGATGAATCATCCGAAGAAAACCTACAGGAACAGCAAGAATCTGAAGGTTTGCTGGATGTTAAAAACCTGCTGGAACGGTTTAGGACCGAGCTGCAATAATGCTTGGTTCGGATTATTAAAACCGTTTTCCTAATTTGCGCCGGTTAATTATCCATGAAAATCTTATATGCTATCCAGGGAACCGGCAACGGCCATATCAGCCGCGCCCGCGAAATTGTGCCTTTACTGCAGCAATACGGCGAACTGGATCTGCTGATCAGCGGTACACAGGCCGATGTTTCGCTTGCACAACCTTTGAAGTATCAATTGCATGGTTTCAGTTTTGTTATTGGAAAAAAGGGCGGCATAGATTACTGGAAAACGTTTAAAATAATGAACTTAAGGCAGTTGCTGCGCGATGTCCGTTCGCTTCCTTTAAAGCAATACGAGTTGATCATCAATGATTTTGAACCGGTTTCGGCTTGGGCGTGCAAGTTGCAGAAGTTGGAATCCGTTTCTTTAAGCCATCAGTGTTCGTTCATCTCCCCAAACACGCCCCGCCCGAAAAAGTGGAATTATGCCGAATGGGTGTTTAAATATTACGCTCCGGCCACGCATCAGGTTGGCTTTCATTTTGAACGATATGCAGATTTTATCCATACGCCGGTCATCCGAAGTGAAATCAGGAATTTGGAAACTAAAGACCTGGGACATTTTACGGTTTATCTGCCTGCTTATGCCGATGAAGTTTTATTAAAATATTTTAGGCAGGTAAAAGAAGTATCCTGGCAGATATTTTCAAAACACACTAAAAGCGAATATACACAGGGGAATGTTTTGGTGAAGCCCATCCAAAATGAAGCTTTCAACCATAGTCTTTCCGCGTCTGCCGGCTTGCTGACCGGCGGCGGTTTTGAAGGCCCGGCAGAAGCTTTGTTTATGCACAAAAAAGTGATGATGGTACCAATGCAAGGCCAATACGAACAGCAATGCAACGCTTTGGCTGCGGCCGGGCTGGGCGTAGCCGTTGTGCCGAAGATTGATGAAAATTTTGTTCCGCAGGTGCAGCAATGGATCGCATCGGACTATCAAATTAAGGTTGATTTCCCGGACGAAACGGCGCAAATTGTGTCCAATATGGTTTCCAACTATGCCAAAAAGCGTTAAGTTTCGGCTTGTTCTGTTTTTCTGCTAATATTGTGCAAAAGAGCTGCACATGATCCAAGTTTTCCGGTCTCCCAATCCCCTGAATATCCTTTGGTTGATTGTGCTGCTGTTTGTGATGCGGATAGGCGTACCGGTACATTTTCCGCCAAATGCAGATGCTTCTTTTACCGGTCTTTTTTCAAGGCTGCTGTTTGTTGGTCCGGCTGGTTTTTTAACGCCTTCAGGCAACGTTTTCTGGTCGGCAGTTTTGGTATTGGCGCAGGCAATCTGGTTCAATTACCTTGTTAACAACAATAATCTTTTAGGCAAACCTTCCTTTTTACCAGCCTTGCTTTATCTTACGGTTTCCGGCTTGTTCCCTTCGTTTTTAATGCTGAGTGCACCTTTGATCTGCAATTTCCTGCTGATCTGGATGCTGCAAAAGCTGCTCCATTTTTATAAAACAGAAGAAGCTACTTCCACAGCTTATGATTTGGGCTTGATCGTTGGCATTGGCACTTTAATTTATTTCCCGTTCATTTCGCTATTTTTAGTCATCTGGATCGGCTTGCTTATTTTTCGTTCCTTCAATTGGCACGAGTGGGTTTCGGCATTGATGGGCATTTTGACAGTCCTGTTTTTCCTGTCGGTTTATTATTACTGCACCGATCACACCGCAGCATTCAGCAGGCTTTGGTTGTCTTTTGATGCTGGTTTGCCCATCATCTCCGCAAAAAACCCTTACCGTTTTTTGGTGCTTGTCCCGCTGTTGCTGATATTCATCCTGGCACTTTTCCGCTTGCAATCCAACTTTTTAAAAAGCATGGTGATGGTGCGCAAAACCTTCCAGTCGCTGCTTTTCATCCTGCTGGTGGTTGCCTGTTCCTGCTGCATCAAAACCGATTTCAGCTTCAATCATTTTTTATTGGCAACAATGCCGGTCAGTATCATTACGGCCTACTATTTTTTATACGCTGCCAAAAAGTGGTTCTACGAAAGTTTGTACCTACTGCTGCTGATCGGTATCCTGTACTTTCAGTTTAACAATATTTAACTTTTAAATGAAGTGGTTTTTCAAGCGTTCTGTTAGTTTTGTAAGATGAAGTTCGGAGTGGTTATTTTCCCCGGTTCCAATTGTGATGAAGACATTATCTACGTGTTGGAAAAAATAATGGGACAGAAGGTAGTTCGTTTATGGCACAAAAACCATGATCTGCAAGGTGCAGATTTTATCGTTTTGCCCGGCGGTTTTTCTTTTGGTGACTACTTGCGATCCGGTGCCATTGCCCGTTTTTCCCCTATTATGCAGGAAGTGATCCGCTTTGCAGGAAACGGCGGTTATGTTTTAGGAATATGCAACGGATTTCAGATTTTAACAGAAGCCGGATTGGTTCCTGGCGCATTGTTGCACAACCAGAACCGTAAATTTATTTGCCGCAATACTTATTTAAAGGCGCAAACCAATCATTCGCTTCT
>JAABUS010007311.1_pt1 | contig 12773 bp, 14 predicted proteins | sample 5560161 | NCBI WGS metagenome assembly JAABUS01 (sample SAMN10711885, study PRJNA513376) | rock metagenome | isolation source: Antarctica rocks | place: Antarctica: Victoria Land, Trio Nunatak nord | collected 2016-01-04 | reverse complement strand
GATGTCGGGGTGTGCAGCCTTGATCTCCGCGGCGGCTCGAAGGCCCTCGTCGGTGAACTCCGGCGGCATTCGCACGTCGGCCACGACGAGGTCGGGGCGGTGGCCGGAGACCACCGTCACCAGCCGCGCCGCATCACCGAGCAGCGCCACCACCTCATGCCCGCAGTCCCGGAACATGCGGCCCAGGCCCTCGCGGAGGAGCGCCTGGTCCTCGGCGATCACGACACGCACGGCAGCTCCGCGACCAGCGTCGTCCCGTGGCCGGCGGCGCTCTCCAGGCGCAGCGAGCCGCCGTGGGCCTGCACGCGGTCCTCCAGGCCGCCGAGGCCGGAGCCACCCGTCGTCAGTGCCCCTCCGACGCCGTCGTCGCGGACGCGGACGATAAGGCTGCCGTTCTCCCGGCCGACGCTCAGCACCACGAGCGAGGCGTCCGCGTGCTTGACGGCGTTGGTGACGCCCTCGCAGGCGATGAAGTACGCGGCCGCCTCGATGACGTCCGGGTAGCGGTCGGGGGCCGCCTGCACCTCGACCGCGACCGGCACCCGGTGCGCCAGCTCCCGGAGCGCGGGCAGCAGCCCGCTGTCGAGCTGGGCGGGGCGCACGCCGCGCGCGAGCTCACGCAGCTCCTCGATGGCGACGCCGACCTCCGTCACCGCCTCGTCGAGGGTCCGGCGGGCGCCGTCCGCGACCTGCCCGCCGAGCTCGTGCTGGGCGTGGCGGAGCGTGAGGCCGATGCTCACGAGCCGCTGCTGCGCGCCGTCGTGCAGGTCGCGCTCGATGCGGCGGCGCTCCTCGTATCCCGCCGACACGATCCGCGCTCGTGAAGCGTCGACTGCCTCGAGCTGGCGACGCAGCTCCACGCGCAGCCGGGCCATCTCGATCGCCAGTCCCGCCGCCGCGACGAGCTCGGCCGGCAGTCGCGGCCGCTCGTCGGTCGCCGGGCGATGCAGGACGATCCCGATCGTGGCGCCCGCGCGCCGCACGGGCGTGAGGTCCCGCCGGTCGCCGAGCGCCTCGGCCGGTTCCTGGCCCCGGAGATCGACGTAGGTGTCGCCCTCGGGCAGCAGGAGGCGCAGCTCCAGTCCGGGGTCATCGAGGATCTCGGCCAGCACCTGCTGCACCTCCTCGGGTGCCGCTCGGCCGGCACGAAGTGCGTCGAGAAACGCGTCGATGCGCCGCAGCCCGTCGTAGCGGGCGCGGCTGAAGTGCCGGTCGACGCCGTCCTGAACCCGCGTCCGCAGCGGTCGGAACGCGGCCGCCGCCGCGAGCGTCGCGCCGGCGGTCGCCCACGCGGAGTCGCGACCGAGCGCCGTGCCCAAGACCAGCGTGGTCGCGGCGAAGGCGGCGGCGAGCAGCACCGACAGCGCGCCATACACCAGCGTGCGGTTGATGACGACGTCGATGTCGTACAGCCGGTACCGGAGGATCGCCACGCACGCCGCGCCCGGCAGCGCCACCGTGACCACGGCGATCAGCACGCGTACGAGCGCACTGTCGTAGTAGAAGGCCGCGCTCAGCGGCGCGACCACGGCCAAGGCGCAGGCGACGTAGGCGAACCACTTCAACTGCTGGCGCTCGACGCCTTCGGCGTGGCGGAAGCGTGTCAGCAGCGACGCGATCGCGGCGACCAGCGCGAGGGTCAGCAGCGTCGTGCCCGCCGCGTAGGCGACCTCGACGACCGCGCTGTCGACGGCGAACGGGTTGCGCCCGGCGGCGAACAGATCGCCGGCGTCCGCGCTCAGCGCCTGCCCGACGACGGCCGGCACGCAGCCCGCGAGCCCGACGAATGCCGCGATCCTCCAACGCGGTCCGGGCAGCCGTCCGGTGGGGAAGAGGAGGAAGACCGCCGTCCACATCGTCGCGGCGACGATCCAGCCCCAGGACGCGAACCACTCCGCGTACTCGCCCCCGGCCCACCCCTTCGCCGCCGCGGACTGGCCGAACCCCTCTAGAACCTCCACCAGGGCGCTGTAGACGCCCATCGCGAGGAGGATCCAGCCGATCGGGTTGCGGGGAAGCCGTGAGGCGATCATCGCGCCGGCGACTGAGAGCGACAAGGCCATCAGCCCGTAGAACACCGTGTCGTAGGCCGGCTCGAGCCCGGCCGAGAGCGGGACCATCGCGCCGACCAGAACCACAGTGGCCGCGAGCAGCAGTGCCGGCCGAAGGCGGAGCGTCCCGGCGGGCGCTTGACGACCCGGAAGGCGGGGCACAAGCGCATCGTCCCACTGCCGGCACGGTGGAGCAACCGTGCCGGCGGCTTCTGGTCGCTCTCGGACGCGGGTGAAACCCTGGTCACCGCACGCTGATCTGCTTGAGCATCCCCTCCTCGAAGTGCGGCTTGCCCTTGCCGTCCCGGTCGGGGAGGAAGCAGATCAGCACGTAGTCGCCGGCCTTGCGCAGGTTCAGCGTCGTGACCATCTCCGTCCCCTGGTCCAGGACCGCGGTGCTGTCTCCGTTCTCGAAGTCGACCGGCGGCGGGCCCGACGGCTTGCCCTGCGTCTCCAGGAACCGCTTCGCGTCCTGCGCGGTGCGTCCGGGCAGCAGCGGGAAGGCGACGATGTGGTGCAGCTCCTCCCTGCTCTCGTTCTTGAAGAGGAGCGTGTTCTTGCCGGTCTTCAGCCCGGAGACCTCGAAGGCGTGCTTGTGATCACTCGTGTCCGTGGCGGTCACGGTCGCGGTCGCCTGGGGCAGCTCGGCGTTCTGGGCCTCGCCCGTCACCTCGAAGGCGGCGAACGCTCCGCGCTCGGCGGCGGAAGGGACCGGCTCGCCGTGCGGCTCGTCGTCGGCCGCGAAGTACCGGCCGGGCGGCAGGACCTGGGTCGTGGTGCGGCCGGTGCCGGATCTGACGTTGGTCACGCCACCGGCCGCGTGGAGCCAGTCTGGGACGGCAGCATCGTCAGCGAGGAGGATCTTGCGCACCTCGGCCTCGCTGTGGTTGCCGTCGATACGGACCAGCTGCAGCTCGTGCTCGTCGCGAGCGCGGGTGGTGAACTCGACCTTCACCGGACCGGCGGGAACCGCCTTCAGGCCCTCGAAGGCGTACCGGTCCTTCGACGGCTGCGTCTCGTTGACGGCGAGCACCGCCGTCTTCGGCGGCGCCTCCTTGGCGCCGGGGGCCGCCGATCCGCTCTCCTCGTCGGAGCCGCCGCAGGCGGCGAGCACCAACACGATGGCCGTGCCGGCCAGGAGCGAGAGGGTGGGCTGGGCGACCTGTGGCATGACGGACCTCCGTTGGCGGACTGAACGAGGTGAGCCTCCACCAGCGCCGCGTGGCTGTCGTCATCCCTGCGGGTGAACCTGATGCCGCGGCCTCACCCCCGGGAATGACGGCGTTCAGCGGGCCGCGGCGGTGACGCGCCGCGGGAGGCGCGCGCTGAGCCGCCATCCGCCGTCTGGCGTGGGCCCGGCCGCGAGCGTCCCCCCGCAGGCGCCGACGCGCTCGCGCAGGCCCCGAAGCCCGTTGCCGGTGCCCGCGCCGTCCAAGGCCGCACGGTCGGGCGCCGGGGCGTTCTCGACCTGCACCACGAGCGCGTCGCGCTCGCCGCGGACCAGCACGCGGACGGCAGCGCCGGCCGCGTAGCGCATCGCGTTGGTGAGCCCCTCCTGGACGACGCGGTAGGCGGCCTGGCCCAACGCGGCGGGCATTCCGTCGCGCTCGCCCTCCAGCCGCAGCGTCACGTCGAGGCCGCTGCCCGCGGCACGCGCGACGAGCTCGTCGACCAGCGCGAGGTCGGGCGCGGGGCCGGTTGCGCCCCCCTCGCCGAGCAGCGCGACGAGGCGCCTCATGTCGTCCTCGGCCTCGTGCGCGGCGCCGGCGATCACCGCGAAGACCTCCGCTGTGCGCTGCGGGTCGCGGGCGGCCAGGCGCTGCCCGGCGGTCGCCTGCACGACCATCACGGTGATCGCGTGGGCGACGATGTCGTGCAGCTCGGAGGCGATCCGGGCGCGCTCGTAGCGCACCGAGAGCGTCGCGTGGGCCTCGCGCTCCTCCTCGAGCTCCCGCGCGCGTTCGGCCAGCGCCCCGGCGACGAGCTCGCGCTCGCGCAGCGCCCGCCCGGCGCCCCATCCCGCCGGGACCAGGAACAGGGGCGGCACGCCGGCGCCGTGCTCGACCAGGATGCCGAGCTCCCAGGCGCCGATCAGCGCGAGGAGGCCGAGGAGGCCGGCCCGGCGGCCATCCCAGCGGCCGGCGCAGAACCCGTGCACGGGAACCAGCGCGAACGACGACGCCAGCTCTCCCTGGGGCGCCACGGCCAGCAACGCAACGGCGGCCGCCAGCCACGCTGCCCGAGGGCGACGACGGGCCGCGCCGAGCGCTGCGCCGACGACGGCGGCCGCCGCGAGGGTCGGGTCTCCGCCCGGGCCCCAGAGCAGCTCGGCGGCGACGCCGACGGCCGCGCCGGCGCCACCTACCGCCAGCTCCGCGCGGCGCGCGGGCATTTACACCCTTGCGAGCACCGGAAGTGAGGCCAGCGCAGCGGCGCGGCCGTCACGCGTGGTCGCCTCCAGCGTGCCGTGGTGCAGCAGCACGCGCTCGCGTGCCCGCTCGACCGCCGCCCTGGCGCCGCGTCGGGCGGGACCGGAGACCGCGAGCTCGAGCGCGTCGTCGGTGAAGCGCACGCTCACGTCGACGTCTGAGGCGTCCGCGAGCGCGGCGAGAAGGTGCTCGACGACGCGGTAGGCCGACAGCTCGACTGCGGGTGGCAGCACGCGCGGGCTGCCCTCGACCGTCAGGCGCGCGCCGGTGCCCTTAGCCCGCACGAGCAGCGCCTCGAGGTGGGTCAGCGTGGGCTGCGGCGAGGCGGTGGTCCCGGGAGCAGCGTCACGCAGCACCCCCACCACGGCGCGCATCTGCTCCAGCGTGCTCCGGCTCTCCCGCTCGATGTCGACGAGCGTCGCGGTCGCGGTGACCGGGTCGGTCGGACGGGCGCCGTCGTCGGCCAGGTGCGCCAGCGCGCCGAGGCGGCGCTGGAGCAGCACGTCGAGCTCGCCGGAGATCCGCGCGCGGTCGGTGGCGACCTCGAGCCGCGCACGCTCGTCACGGACCTCGCGCAGCTCCTCCGTCCGCGCGCCGAGCTCGTCGATCATCCGCCCGCGCGAGCGCACCACGCGGCCGATGCCCCAGATCGCCACGGCCAGAGCCGCCACGATCGCCGCGAACCCGACTCCCACGAAGTACGCGCCCTCGGTTGCGATCAGCCCCAGCGGGAATGCCAGCCCGAACCGTGCCTCGCGCAGCTCTAGTTGGGTGCCCGCGGCAAAGGCCAGCAGCAAGGCCGTCGGAAGCACGACCCCGCAGCGGATCACGTCGGTCCCGAACAGCGCGAGGTGCACGAGCAGCCCGGCGAGCGCCGCTCCGCCCGCGGCGATCGGCGCTGCCCGTCGCCAGGCGAGCGGCACGGTGACCGCGAGGAACAGCGGGACGGCGAGCACGTTCGCCTGGACGGTCTCGTCCCCGGGGTTCTTGACCATCAGCAGGAGGCCGACCACGCTCGCGACGGCGGCGATGACCAGATCGCGCTGGCTGATCCGCGCACCGGCGGTGCTCATGGCGGCGATCATGTCACGAGGACGCTGCATTGACTATCCCCGCCCGGCGCTCGCGCACGCGGCGGCCCAGCGCGTTCAGCCCGACACCCGCGGCGAGGATGATTGCGTTGACCACGAAATACGCGACCGGCTCGTCGTCGTCGGGGAGGACCATGGTGGTCTGGAGTGGGAAGATCGCCGCCCAGGCGAGCAGGTACAGCCCCAGCCCTCGGTGGCGTGTGCGGCAGAGAAAGCCGAGCGGACCGGCGAGCAGGACAGCGGCGATCAGTTCCATGCGACGTGCTCCTTGACGACGTTGGCTTGTCGTGAAGCATTCGACCGCCACCGCACGCTTGCGTCGTCACCCTGACGGATGACGCGCACCGCCCGTCCTCACTCGCGGGGATGACACGCCTCGCCGCCAGCGGTGATGATGCGCCGTCGCATGGGCGGGCCCTTCGTCACGATCCTGGTCACCGAGCTCGTCGGCTCGGCGTCGCTATTCGAGCGCCACGGAGACGAGGCGGCCGACGTCGTGCGTCGCGAGCACTTCGCCGCGCTGCGGCAGGCGCTTGCGGCACACGACGGTCGGGAGGTCCGCTCGACCGGTGAGGGGCTGATGGTCGCCTTCTCCAGCGCCGTCGCCGCGGTCCGGTGTGCGGTCGCGATGCAGCACGCCACGACCGCTGCGGCGGGTGGCGCACAGCTATGCGTGGGCCTGGACGCTGGCGAGCCGCTTCCGGACGGGGACAACCTCTACGGCACGCCGGTCATCGTCGCCGGCCGGCTCTGCGACGCCGCCGGGGCCGGCGAGATCCTCGCCTCGGAGGTCGTGCGCCAGGTTGCCGGACCGCGCGTCGCGGAGCTGATGACGCCGGTCGGGGCGCTCCGGCTGCGGGGCGTCGCCGAGCGGGTGGGGGCCGCCCAGGTGCGCTGGCGCGAGGAGCCGGACGGACCGGCGGCGGCGTTCGAGCCGCCTACGGCGCAACGACAGATCAGCGTCGTGATCGCCGACGACCAGCGCCTGCTGCGCACGGGTTTCCGGGTGATCCTCGAGGCCGAGCCCGACATCACGGTCGTGGGCGAGGCCGCCGACGGGCGCGCGGCGGTCGACGTGGTGCTGCGGCGCCGACCGGACGTCGTGCTGATGGACATCCGCATGCCCGAGCTCGACGGCTTGCAGGCGGCCCGGCGCATCCTGGCCGAGCCCGGGCTCGCGACGGCGGTCCTGATGCTCACCACCTTCGACGTCAGCGAGTACATCTACGAGGCGCTGCGCATCGGGGCGAGCGGGTTCCTGCTCAAGGACACCCCCGCCGACCGGCTGCTCGACGCGGTGCGCGTCGTGGCCGCCGGCGACGCCCTGCTGGCGCCCTCCATCACCCGCCGGCTGATCACGCAGTTCGCGCGCTCCGCGCGACCCGAGCCCGGCGTCGTTCCCGCGGCCCTGGCCGAGCTCACCGCACGTGAGCTGGAGGTGCTGCGGCTTGTCGCTCGCGGCCTCTCGAACGCGGAGATCGCCGCCGAGCTCGTGCTCGGAGAGAACACGATCAAGACGCACATCGCTCACCTGCTGGCCAAGCTGGGGCTGCGCGACCGGGTCCAAGCCGTGGTGCTCGCTTACGAGACTGGGCTCGCTGGCCCCGAGCTCGCGCCCGGCGACGGCGGCTTGGACTGAGGCGGGCTCATTCCCGCGGATGAGAGCGGGCGGCGCGCGTCATCCGCCGGGGTGACGACGTCCGGGTGCACTCCGCGGATGCTGCTCACGACCGCAGCCCAACCGCAGAGGAGCCACCATGACCACACCCACCCGAGCCGTTGCCGGCGCCGCGCTCGCCGCGCTCGCGGTAGCCGCCGCGATCCCCGCGTTGACCGGCGCCCAGACCTCCGGCGCGCGCGAGATCACCCTGCGGGAGAAGGTCCGCGCCGTGCAGTTCGTCCGCGCCAAGGCCTCCACCAAGGGCGACAGGCTGGCCACGGGTGACCGCGTGATCACCCGCCAGGCGCTCTTCGACCCCAAGAACACCCCGATCGGGACGCTCTTCACCGACTGCGTGAACGTCGGGCCCGCCGCGGCGGTCTTCAAGGCGACCCTCCAGTGCACCGTGACCTACCGCTTCCGCGACGGTCAGGTGGTCGCCGCGGGTCAGGCCGATCTCAAGCCGGGGGGGCGGGTCCCGATCATCGGCGGCACCGGCGCCTACAGCCTTGCTCGCGGCGAGGTGGAGGCCGGCGCTCCGGTGAAGGGCTACGACAGCGCGGACGTCCTGCGCCTGGCCGGATAGCGGCGCGGGCGTGAGTGATCCGCCTCTCGCGCGCCGGTCGGGAACGGATGGAGCGTTACTCGCGCTATACGCGACTGATGCGCCGTCGGCTCCTTCGCCGACGGCGAGTGGAGCGTGACTCGCGCGCTACGCCGTCCGCTTCCGCGACTAGCCGCTCACGCTCGGCGGCGGCGGGAGAAGAGGAGAAGAGGTGGTGCTGCACGGAGCGAGGTGCGCGATGTGCGCAAGAGACGAGCTGTCGGCAGCTACCAGACTGCGATCGACTGCGGGTGGTCGCGCAGCCGGCCGTCTTTGGTGATCAGCGGGAGACCGTGTTCGACGGCGGTGGCGTAGATCAGGCGGTCCGCCGGATCGCCGGGGAAGGACCGCGGAAGGCTGACGGCGGTGTCGGCGACGGCGGGGCTGATGGCGAGCGTGCGGACCTGGGCGCCGAGCTGCTCGAGCCAAGAGCGGATCGGAATCGTGACCGCGATGCGGTCGTGGCGTGCCAACCATCCCAGCTCGTACCAGCTGATGGCCGCGACGGCGAGCGCGTCGGCCTCTGCGATGGCGCGGGCCGGCGGCTGAGCCGGCCGGGCTCCGCCGACCACCACTGGACGACGTGCGTGTCCAACAGCACGCCTGTCAACCTGCCTCCCACGCGGTCCCGGTGGAGAAGAGCTCGTCGTCGTCGGCCACGCTGACGGCGGTTCCGGTGAACAGGCCCTCGAGCGCGTGGGTGCCCCGAGCGGGACTGAGCCGGGCCACCACGCGCCCGTGCTTGGTGATCTCGACCTCTTCGCCGACGGCGACATCGTCGAGGACCGCGAGGATCTTGGCCTTGAGCTCCGTGGCGTTCATTCTTCTGACCATGCGGCCATAATAGTGGTCAGCTACGGCGGAGCGGATGAACACGTAGGCTCCATGCGGGTCCGGTCGCCCCACGGACCTTTCGCCGACTGCGGTGCTGGAGCTCGGCCGGCTCCGGCTGCCGTCCGGCGTGTTGGTCGTGACCGATATGGGGCTCTTGGGCGCTCGATGACGCCCTCGTGCACCACGAGCGCGTCGGCGCATGGATGGACGATCACCCGGCGGCGGGCCTGGCGCTGGACTTCCGCCCGCACTCGCACCATTACGTGGTGATGAGGCAGATCCGCGAGCGCAACGTCGGCGCGATCCCGCTGGCCGGCGCGCGGATGCTCGGCGTCGGCGCGCTCGGGGACGGGTTCTTCGATCTCGTCGCGGACTACGACCGCGACGAAGCGCTCGTGGCGCTGACGCTCCTCCTGGAGGACTGACGGCCCGGGACCTCCGACCGGGGCGCCCCTCCACCCCTCGTGAGCGGCGCGGCTCAGACCCCTCCCGCCTCCGCGAGCAGCCGCTCGCGGTCGGCGGCCGGCGCGAAGAGGTGGCGCTGCACGGCCACGAGGCCTGCGATGTCGTGGACGTCTGCGTCCATCAGCGGCACGAGGATCGGCTCGCGCTCGTCGAGCTCCGCGCGCAGCCGCGCGATCGCGGCGACGTCGCGGGCTGCGAGCACCTGCGCGTCGGCGACCGTCCGCGCGACCTTGGCCGCGAGCGCCGCGCCGAGCACCGGCGCGAGCTCCTCCGCGACCGCGGAAGGGTGCAGCGGCTCGGGCTCCCCGACCCCGGGCTCGACGCGGTTGACCACCAGGCCCCCGAGCGGCATCCCGGCCTCACGCAGCTTCCCGCGGAAGAAGATCGCCTCCTCGACGGGCTCCTTCTGCGGCGAGGTGACGATGATGAACGTGGTCGCGGGGTCGGCCAGGAGCGCCTTGACGCCGGCCGCGCGCTCCGCGAAGCCGTCGACGACCCCGCCCAGGGAGCGGAAGAAGACGCTGAGATCTGACAGCAGGTCCACCCCCGTCACGCGCTTCATCACCGCGAAGACGACCCCGGTGCCGCGGCCGACGACCTTCGCCGCGATGCCCGTCGGCGCGAGGAAGAGCTTCAGCGCACGGCCCTGGAAGAACGCGGTGAGGCGGTCGGGCGCGTCGAGGAAGTCGAGCGCGTTGCGCGACGGCGGCGTGTCGAGCACGAGGACGTCGAAGCCGCCCTCGCGGTGGAGGTCGTACAGGCGTGCGATGGCGGTGAACTCCTGAGAGCCCGCCACCGCGCCGCTCAGCTCGTGGTAGATGCGGTTGGCGAGGATCTCGTCGCGGGTCCTCGCGTCGGGGGCCAGGCGCTCGATGAGCCCGTCGAACGTCGCCTTGGCGTCGAGCATCATCGCCCACAGCTCGCCCTTGACCTCGAGGCCCTCCGCGGCGAAGACCGCCGGGTCGACGAGGCGCGGCTCGTTGCCGAGCTCCTCCATCCCGAGCGCGTTCGCGAGGCGCTTGGCGGGGTCGATCGTGATGACCGCCACGCGTTGGCCCGCGGCGGCCAGGCCGAGCGCGAGCGCCGCGGCGGTCGTCGTCTTCCCGACCCCGCCCGAGCCCGCGACGATGCAGACGCGCTTGCCCTCCAGGCGCTCGGCGACGCTCACCTCAGGCGCCCCGCGAGCTGCCGCAGGTCGGCCGCGCCGAGCTCGCCGCGGAAGAGGTATGGCAGCGACGTCAGCGGAACCTCGCCGCGCAGGCCTCGGCGCAGGCGCGCGGCCTGCGCGCGCTGGGCCCGCGCCCGGCGGTGGTGGTGGCGGGCAAGGCGCACCGCCCGCGCGTTCCCGGCTCCCTCGAGCGTTCCCGACTCCGCCGCGGTAAGGCGATCCGGGAGCATCCCGTTGAGCACGACACGGTCGAGGTCGAGCCCGAGGCGGTCGCGCAGCGCGTCGCGCAGGGCGAGCGCCTCGTTGACCGGCAGCTCCTCCGGGGCGGCGACGGCCACGATGCCGGTCCGGGCACGGTCGGTCAGCATCCGGTGGATCGTACGGCCCTGCCGGGAGATCGGACCGACTTGGGCGGCGTCGGCGAACGTGCGCGGCGCTGCGAGCAGCGCGAGGCCGTGCCCCGTCGCCGGCGCGTCGAGCACCACGAGGTCGTAGGGGGCGGCGCCCGGCGTGCGGCGCTCGGCCTGGGCGAGCTCCCAGACCTTGCCCATCGTCAGCAGCTCGCGCAGGCCGGGCGTGGCCGCCGCGAGGTAGGCGAACAGCCGCGACCGCACGAGCACCTCGGCCAGCGCGCGGGAGGGCAGCTGGTCTACGAGGTACTCCTCCATCGCGCGCTGGGGCTCGATCGAGACGTGGTGCAGCCCCGGCGCCACGCTGCGCTCGACGAAGGGCTCTGCGCGGCCGCCGCCGAGCGCGCGCGCGAGCTCGTCGCGGGCAGCGACCTCCGCGACGACGACCCGCCGTCCCCGCGCCGCGGCGGCCAGCCCGAGCGCGGCGGCCACCGTCGTCTTCCCGGCGCCGCCCTTGCCGGTCACGACGACGAGATCCTTGGCCAGCAGCGCGTCCACGCTACGGGCGCTCGCGGAAGGACAGCACCCGCAGGCCCTGCGGCCCGGCGACGAAGCGCTCGCCCTGCCCGACGACGCTCCCGCGCACGACCCGCGGCTGCTCGTCGCCGACGGCGACCTGCCCCGAGCCCTGGAGCACGACGGAGAGCTCCTCGAGGTCCACGGTGGGTCGCGAGCGGCGACCCGGGGCGACGTCGACGAGCTCGACGCCCACCCCGATCGCGCCCGCCGGCCCGGCGATGTCGCGGCGGGTGATCGCGGTGAGGCCGTCGACCACCCGTTCTCCCTCGAGCTCCGACGGCCGCACCACGCCGCTCGCGCGCCGCGGCGCGAGCGGATCGTCCTGCAGGGCGCGCGCGGCGAAGATCAGCACGTCCAGCGGGCCCTCGGCGCGAACGGAGCGCTCCACGTCGCCGGGGCGGCGGATCACGGCGGCGTCGCGGTCGAGCGTCCAGACGATCGTCTCGCGGTCCTCGCGGTCGAGGTGCAACGGCTCGCCCAGCCCGATCGTCAGCCGGCGCAGGCAGGCCCAGTCCGCGCCGACGGCGGCGGCGAGGTCATCGCCGGGCAGGTCGTCCCAGTGGACGACGGTCACCCTTCGCCGTCCCAGTAGCCGACGCGCTGCGCCCGGACGAACGTGCCGCCGCCCAGCCCGAGCTTTCCCGATCGCGGGTAGTGGACGATCTCGTTGCTGACCCGGGTGCCGTACGCGAGGTAGGTGAGCCCGCCTGGCCCCGCGTGGAGCACGTGCTCGACGCCGGTGCCGGGCGGCCGGGCGACGAGGCTGCCGGGGCGCAGGGGGAAGCGCTGCGTCCCGAGCTCCACCTCGCCCGAGCCGGCGAGCACGACGAAGAGCTCCTCCTCGCCCGTGTGCCAGTGCGGCGGGCACGACGCCTTGCCCGCCGGCAGGACGTCGTGGCGCAGGCCGCTGAGCACGGAGCCCGCCGGGCGCCCGAGATCGGTGTCGTGGCCCGCGTAGCCCATGTGCGCGAACGCCTCGGCCTCGAGGTCGGCGAGGTTGACGATCGTCGGCGGGCGATCGGCGGCCGGCGCCGGTCCGGGGACCTCGAGGGGCCCGGCCGCCTCCTCCAGCGCGAACGGGTTCGGCCCGTCCGACGGCAGCCACCGGGGCCCCATCCACCACGCCTGCGCGCGCGGCAGCCAGGTCATGTTCGTGGCAGAGCCGGAGCCGAACGCGAACAGCTCGACGCCCTCCGGCCCCGCGATCAGCGTGTGCGCCTCGGCGCCCGCCCGGTGGCAGATGAGGTCGGCGACGCGGATACGGTGGGCGACCCCGTCCTGCCACGACAGCCCGCCTCCCGCGGTGATGTAGAAGAGCTCCTCCTCGTCGGCGTGGAGATGGACGGGCATCGCCCGCTCACCCGGGCCCTGGCGGTAGTGGGAGCACCCGATCGCGCGCGTGTGGAGGAGCGGGCCGAGGCGGCGGCGCTCTCCCCGGAGGTTCCCGCGGTCGATCCGGTACGGCGCCACGTCGTCGAGGTGGCCGATGTTCGGGTGCGGATCCATCCGCGGGCGATGCTAGTCATCACCTCCGCAGGGGAG
>JAABUS010007310.1_pt1 | contig 12773 bp, 16 predicted proteins | sample 5560161 | NCBI WGS metagenome assembly JAABUS01 (sample SAMN10711885, study PRJNA513376) | rock metagenome | isolation source: Antarctica rocks | place: Antarctica: Victoria Land, Trio Nunatak nord | collected 2016-01-04 | reverse complement strand
GTCGGTCGCCGGTTGCTGGCGGTGGGGTTGGACCCAGGCGAGGTGACCGTCGACGTCGAACGGCCTGTCGGTGTGGCCGTCGGGCCCGCGAGCGCCGGTCGCAGCGGACCGGCGAGCTGCTGGGTGCGGCCGGGGACTGTTGTCGGCGATCAGGCGGCGCCGAGCCACCGGTCGAGCTTCTGCTCGTAGTCAGCCGTGACACGCAGTCCACGCCCTGTGCTGCGCTCAAGCCATCCGCGGGCGAAGAACGTGCTGGTCACTGCGGCAGGCAGGGCACCGGCGAGGTGGGGACGGCGCTGAGTCCAGTCCAGACACGATCGAGCGAAGATACGCCGCCCGGAGCGCAGTTGGTCGAGGTCAATGTCCAGTTCGGCGATCAGTGTCTCGCCGTGGGCGGTGAGGCTGTGTTCTCGATCGTCGCTGGTCTGCAGCGCTCCGGCGGCCAGCAACCGATCCCGCAGTTCGACGCCCCGACGCCCGGCGAGGTGGTCGTAGCAGGTGCGCGCTTCAGCCAGCGCGGTCACGTCGCGATGTTGGCGTAGCGACCTTACCGGCGACGCTGGCGCGACGTGGGCGAGAGACTCCAGCACTGCTGACACCTGCGGGCCGGCAAGGTGGTGATATCGGTGTCGGCCCTGAACCGTGACCCGGACCAGGCCACCATCGACGAATCGTCGCAGGTGCGCCGTCGCCGTGGCCGGCGACACCGAGGCACGTCGGGCAAGTTCACCGGCCGGCAACGCTCGACCATCAGACAGCGCGACCAGCATCGCCGCCCGGGCTGGATCACCGAACAACACCCCGGCCGCCGCCAAGTCGACGTCGCACGGATCGTCGACCACCCTCCCAGCATGAGGCACGCACATTTCGACCGCCACCATAACGTCGCGGGCATACCGTCGCGGCTATGGCCACCGACCCGAGTATCCGGACCGCCAGCGACGACGCAGCGTTCATCTATCACGAATGGGACCGGCGGACCCGCGCCCACGACATCGACGGACTGCTGGAGTTGTACACCCCCGATGCGATCCTGGAGACGCCGTTGGTCCCAAGGATCCTCGACCGGCGAAGCGGTGTGCTCACCGGCCGCGAGCAGATCCGGCCGTTCTTCCAGCGCGGAACCGACAACCGCCCCAACGACCGTGCGCTGGTATCGCACCGGCCGATACCACTTCGATGGCCAGACCCTGATGTGGGAGTACCCCGAGCGCACTCCGACGGCGGCGACCAGGTCGACCTCGCCGAGGTGATGGACCTCCGCGGCCCCCAGATCGCACACCACCGCATCTACTGGGGCTGGTTCGGCACACCGCTCCTGATGCCCTCAAACAGGTAACCGTGCGGATGCGCTTACGCCCTGGCAAGACCCGCTCGGCGCCTTCGGTGTTACACGTTGTACCGTCGCACTAGCGGATCGCCTGTCGGACAACCGTCCCCGTCATCGGCTCGTTCACCTAAGCTGCGGTACGCGAGGATGCTCGTCAGTGGGCCCGAAGAACTCCCACTGGACGTTGTCAGGGTCGCGGAAGGTGATTAGCGCTGGGCCCATCGGGTCTTCGTGCAGGTCGTAGACCACGTTTGCAGCGCGCAACCGCTGGGCCAACGCATCGAGCTCAGCATGCGTGTCGACGCGCAGGGCAAGGTGGTCGAGCCCGATGCGGCGCTCGTCGAACTTGTCACCGATGGGCGTCCCTGCCAGGGGCAGGTGTAGCACCAAACGAGTGTCGGTCCCAGGAATCTGGAAGCGAATCTTCTCTGGGAGCTCCTGATCAACTGCAAGGCCGACCACGTCACGGTAGAACGCCAGCGCTCGGTCGAGGTCGTGCACCCTAAGCGTGATGTGGTGGACTCCGCGCACTTATGAACCGTATCCCGATCCCCTTCTGGACGCGGTCGTGCGTGCGGAAGGATGGCCTATGCGGATCGCGGTGCTGTCGGACGTGCACGGCAACCTCGGGGCCCTGGAGGCGGCGCTGAGTGACGTCGCGGGCCAGTCGGTCGACGTCACGGTGAACCTGGGCGACCTGCTGTCGGGCGGCCTGCAGCCCCGCGAGACACGGCGACCGGCTGCTGGCCCTCGACCTGCCTACGGTCCGCGGCAACCACGAGCGGCAGGTGCTCACCGTCCCGCCGGAGCGGATGAGCGCCTCGGACCGGCTGGCGCACGACACGCTCACCGACGTGCACCGAGCCTGGCTGGCCTCGCTACCGCTGACGCTTGAGGTCGCCGACGGTGTCCTGGCCCTCCACGGCTCGCCCACCGACGACCTGACTTACCTGCTCGAGACCGTGGAGGAGGACGGCGCCCGGCCCGCCACTCACGGCGAGGTGCTGGAGCGGCTGAGCAACGAGGCCGATCGGTCGCTGCTGTTGTGCGGGCACACCCATCTGCAGCGGGCAATGCGTCTGCCGACCGGCGCGACGGTCGTCAATCCCGGCAGCGTGGGCTGGCCGGCCTACGCCGACGACCAGCCGTACCCGCACGTGATGGAGGCCGGCACCCCGCACGCGAGGTACGCCGTCGTCGACGACGACACAGGCCAGTGGAAGGTGGCCTTCCGGGAGGTCACTTACGACTGGGAGCACCCAGCGGGTATTGCGGAGGGCAACGGCCGCTCGGACGTCGCCCGAGCTCTGCGTACCGGCCGCAGTTGACCCGCTGAGGGATCACCCTGCGGGACGTTCCGGCCGAAGACCCACCCAGTGAGGCCTGCTGCGTGCACTGGGGGTGGCCCCGGGCGACGTCACCGCCGTGGTCCTCAGCCACCACCACCCGGACCACACCCTCAACGTGGCCCTGTTCGGCGAGCTGCCGGTGCACGACTTCCAGGCGGTCTACACCCGCGACGACTGGCAGCGGCGGCCCGCCGACGGCGTGCAGCTGGGCCCGTCGGTGCGGTTCCTGACCACGCCCGGGCACACGCCGCAGGACCTGACCGTGCTGGTCGGCACAGCAGATCACGTCGCAGCCCTGACTCACCTGTGGTGGACCGAGCAGGGTCCGCAGCAGGACCCCTACGCGCCCGACCCCAACCTCCTACGCCAGCAGCGCGAGCGGGTCCTGGGGCTTGCCGACCTGATCGTTCCAGGCCACGGGCAGCCTTTCGTACCAGGCACGGACACCCCGCGCTGAGGCTGGTCGAACCGCGGAGGCAGGCCTGAATCACTAGCCGTCGGCTCAACGGCAACAGCCGTCGACGCCTAGGTTTGGGGTAGCGCGCCGCGCCGGCCGCACGTCCCGTAGGCCGAACGGTGAGCGGTGCTCCGGCGGCCCGTTCCGGCCAGCGTCGAGCCAATGTGTCATAGGAGGATCCCCTGCGGAACAAGATCGGCAAATCCAGGGTGCTGTGTTCGGCGTCCGATAGGGGTTCCACAAGCGGGACGGTCCAAATCATCCCTTGCTCGGGAGGCGAATCGCGGTCCACCGCTTACGTAGACGTCCAGCAATCTGAGTCTGAGGTCGGCGGCGCAGAGTCGCTCGGACAGCTTTGCGAGTTGCATACGCCGGCATCGACGTCACGGCGGACTCGTGTCCTTGGGCTGAATGCGCGGACCGCGTTACGGCGCAAGGCGAACCACCGGCCGCGCCGGTGCGGTCCGGGCGCCGACCTCGCGGAAGCCCGCGCCGAGGAACACCGACAGTGGGCCGTGCCGGAGCTCGACGGCCGACGCCGCCCGCACCGTCGTGTCGAGCGGGTAGGCCTCGACGACGCGCGCACCGTGCCGGCGCGCGAGATCGACCGCGCCTCCGAGGAGGACCTCGGCGAGGCCCTGTCTGCGGGCGCCGACGCGCACTACGAAGCACGTGACGGCCCACAACCCGTCCTCGTCGTCGGTCACGGCGGCGACTCGGTACGTCGTCAACCGCGGGTACTCCGCACGCGGCGCTACCGCACACCAACCCGACGGCACGCCCGAGACGTCGTAGACCAGCACCCCCGGTGGCACGGGCGCCGCGGCCTGGGCCTGCAGCGCGGCCCGCCGCTGCACGACCGACGTGGCGTGAAAGCCGGGCCGATCGTGCCGGAACCACTGACACCAGCAGATGGGTGGATCGCCACGGGTACCCATGACGGCCACGACATCGGCCCAGCGCTCGGCCGTCGCGTCCGCGATCATTACCATCGGGCCATCATCTGCGGGGCCACCGACAACGAGCAAGATGTGCCGGGCGGACAAGACGCACGCCCAGCGCGCAGCCGCGGCCGACGTTGCCCTTAACCGCCCCCCAACCCCGGCCGGGTTGCGGTCCACGGCGACTGGCACGGCAGGGGCCGTTCGCGCGGCGTGTCATCCGCAACGCTGGCCGCCATCGGTGTCCGCAGCCATCTGCAGCTCGGCGACTTGGGGTTCTGGGCGGACCAGTCAAGTAGGCGTACCTCGATGAGCTCGAAATGGCTTTGGACGAGACCGGTCGATCCTGCTCGCGCTCGACGGGGACCACGAGGACTTCGACACGCTCGCGCGGTACCCGATCCGTAACGGGACAGCCGACCAAGGGGGCTCTTCGTCGCTGAGCGTGGTGCGGTGACGCGCCGGGACAGGGTGATGCGGGAGTTGTGAGGCCGAGGCCTCCAAGATCAGGAGCGACCAAGCAACCCGTTCCTGAAGGCCCCGGTGATCATGAACTGCACCGAGAATGGCTGTCTGACGGCAGCGGTGATGTTCGGCGTGCCCGGCATCCGGGTGCTGGATGCCGGCGACGACGGCCGGCAGCTGCAGCTGGTGGTGGAGACCGCCGCGACGCTGACCGCGTTGCGTCCTGCGGCGTCGTCGCCACCGCACACGGGCGCCGCTCGCACCGGCTCCGGGACGCCCCGTTCGGACACCGGCAGGTCCTGGTGGTGTGGCGCCGGCGGATCTGGCGATGCGCAGAACCGGGCTGTCCGGTGCGCAGCTGGACCGAGGTGCACGAGCTGGCCGAGCCGCGCGCCGCGCTGACCCGCCGTGCCATCGTGTGGGCCACCGACGCGCTCGCCGCCGACGACACCACCGTGTCCGCGTTGGCCCGCCGGGTCGGGGTGAGCTGGCACACCCCGTGGCGGCCGGTTGCCCGAGAGGCGGCTCGTCGGGCCGGCGACCCGTCCCGCCTGGACGCGGTGCAGGTGCTGGGCGTGGACGAGCACGTATGGCGCCCCGGCCGGTGGGGCGGACGGGACGCCACCTGCATGGTCGACCTGACCCGCGGTGCCGACGGCCTGCTGCGGGCCCGGCTGCTGGACCTGGTGCCCGGCCGGTCGGGCACCGTCTACCGGACCTGGCTGGAAGAACAGGCCGACGCCTTCCGTGCCGGCGTGCGGCGGGCGGCGCTCGATCCGTTCCGCGGTTACGCCAACGCGCTGCGCGACGCCCTTCCCGATGCCGCCCCAGTGCTGGACCCGTTCCATGTCGTCAAGCTGCTCGACGAGGTCCGCCGGCGCGTCCAGCAGGACACCCTCGGCCACCGCGGGCACAAGTCCGACCCGCTCTACCGGATCCGCAACCTGCTCCGCCATGGCGCCGAGCACCTGACCGGCCGGCAGGTGGCCCGGCTCGACGCCGCCCTGGCTGCCGGCGACCCGGATTGGCAGGTCACACCATCGCCTGGCAGTGCTATCAGCAGCTCCGCTCGATCTACCACGCTCGGTCCGCGAGCGACGGCGAGGCGATCGCCGCCAAGGTCCTCGCCGCGTTCCCCAGCTGTCCGATCCCCGAGGTGGCCCGGCTCGGCCGGACGCTGCGGGCCTGGCGCAGCCAGCTGATGGCCTACTTCGTCACCGAGCGGATCTCCAACGGGGGCACCGAGGCGATCAACTTGAGCATTGAGAAGACCCGCCGCCTGGCCCATGGGTTCAGGAACTTTGGCAACTACCGGCTCCGGCTACTGCTCGTGGCCGACGGCCGGCGGCCCTACCCAAGACGGCCACCTCGACCAGGGCCGAACCATGCTTAGCGACGAAGAGCCACCAAGGGCGAGACACCTCGTGCTATCTACCGGATCTGCCGATGAGCGGACGTCGACCGGCTTCGCTCCCCGGCCACGCAACGAGCGCCTGCCACCAACTGCGGCAGGCGGCGCTCATCACGGCGCGACTGGTTCGGGGTGGCGGCGATCGTCCTCGTCGGGCCGCGGCTTTGCGTGGCGGCCGGCCGAGGAGACCCGCACGACACCGGCAAGTGCCGGCACGCCTCGTCCGTGAAAGGCTGCGGCAGATCGGCGAACAGGTGGATCTTCGAGACCGTCTCGGTGCCGTGCGGCATTCGGGCCTCGACGGGGCGGCGAAGGCGGACTTCGATGTTCGTCTCGTGTTGGACGCGCAGGTGCAGGGCGCGTTGGCCGTCCTGCTCGGCCGTCACGAGCGGCTGCTTGTCCTGCCGACGCGCTTGTTCAGGACGACGCAGTCGATGACTTCCCAGTCGAGTGTGATGTCGACCTCGGCCCCGGAGCGCACTCGAATGCTGGCCGGGCCTACGGCGTGCGGCCTCCGACGAGGTACACCACTTGAGCGGACGCCACCCCTAGGAAGTGGGGATTATGTGCCGGACGACGCCCCTGAGCGGGAATTCAAACCGGACGGGTCTTACGGGACAAGATCGCCAGCGCACCCGGGGTGACCTGCGGCGCTCCCGCTAGACGTTCGGCTTGCGGTACATCGGCGGGAGGGGCGTGGGGTGATCGGCGGCTTCGGCGTTGGGACCAGGCCGGCGAGGCCGTACTAGCCGAGGCACGCGCCTTCACCGCGTGGCGCGTCCGTCGGTGCCGAGTAAGAGACGCTGTTGTCTGTGAGGGAGATTCACGTACCAGACATCGTTCGGGAGAAGGCGGCGAGCGCGGGAGATGTCGGCGCCGGTTGGGTTGAGCAGCTGCCGAGCCTCGCCGCCGTTTTGGAGCAGCAGTGGTCCGTCAGGATCGGGCAGGCGCTGCCAGGGGGGACAGCCGCCTTCGTCGCGCAGGCGTACACCGCCACTGGTTCCAAGGTGGTCGTCAAGATCGCCGTCCCGGACCCGGACTTTGAACGGCAAGTGGCGACCCTCATCAGGGCGAGAGGGCGAGGCTATGTCCGTCTGTTGGCGCAGGACCTCGCGCGACATGCTGTCCTCCTGGAGGCTCTCGGTCCGTCGCTCGACCGGGTTGGCCTGCGGCCAGAGGTTCAGCTGAGCACGTTGTGCGAGGTGCTCCGCGCGGCGTGGGCCATCCCGCGAGCGCTCGCTCCGCGGGCGGACGTCGCGGTGGACAAGGCCCGCGGGCTGTACGAGCTGGTTGTCGGCCTGTGGGAGCAACTCGGGCGGCCGTGCGCCGAGGAGGCAGTCGCCCTGGCGCTCGATTGCGCCGAGCGACGCTCCACTGCGTTCGACCCGGAGCGCTGCGTCGTCGTCCATGGCGATGCAGCGCCGCCCAACTGCTTGCAGGTTCTCGAGCCCCGGCCCGGCGCCGAGGCTGGCTTTGTCTTCGTGGATCCCGATGGTTTCGTGGGCGATCCCGCCCACGACCTCGGGGTCGCCCTGCGCGACTGGTGCCCTCGGCTGCTGGCCGGCGACGCCTCCATGATTGCGCGCAAGTACTGCCGCCTGCTCGCCAGCTGCAGTGGCCTGGACGAGACCCCCATTTGGGACTGGGGGTTCCTGGAGCGAGTCTCCACCGGCCTGTACGCACTCTCGCTCGGCGCTGAGCGCCTCGCGTTCCCTCTTCTGCGCAGCGCCGAGGCCATCTGCCGGCGTGCGAGCGGTGAGTGACCCAGCTCGGACACCGTCACTGCTGAGGACGCGTCGCCATGGACGATCCCATGCGGGCAGCGGAGAGAGCGTCCGGTGACCGGGCGCCCTGCGAGACAAGCATGATCATCGGCAAGGCGCCCCACGCCCGAAAGCCCGACGGCGTGCTGCGGACGTTCCCGTTGCGGCGAAGTTGATCGGAAGGAGGTGTGTTCAGGCTGCCAACCGTCAGTCAGCTCGGATGAGTTCGGTGAAGAGCTTGGTGAGTGCATCGTGGAGGCAGCGCCGTTCGGCAGGGTCGAGGTGTTTCAGCATCTCGTCCTCGACCTCGTCGGCGGCGTGACGTAGCTCGGTGAGGGTGCTGCGTCCCGTGGTGGTCAGGCTGACGGCGTAGCGGCGGCGATCCTCGGGGTCGGCAGCGCGGGCGATTAGCCCGCGCTCTTCCAGGAGGTCGATCAGAGGCACGGCGTTGCGTGGATCGATACCGACGAGCCGGCTCAGGTGTTGCTGGGAGGCAGCACCGAGCTGTTCCAGACTCATCAGCACGCCGAAGTGATGCGGGGTCAGGTCCCGCTCAAGGAGCATCCGGGCCCACCGCCGCCGCGATTCGGCCCCCACCCACGCCAACAAGTACCCGGTGCTGGCCTGCAGCCCGACCGGGTGCGCTGCCTCGCCCGTCGGTGCCGCGGGGTGCACCTTCTTGGATCCAGCCATCCGCTTACTTTACTACAGTCATGAAGCATGATGGACTGCGGCTATGGCATCCACGGGACGCCACCTGAACCAACCCGCGTCCGGCGGGAACACCACCATGCGCGGCACGACCTGCCTGGTCACCGGCGCGACGAGCGGCATCGGTGAGCAGACCGCGCACGGGCTGGCGCGCCTGGGCGCCGCGGTGCTGATCGTGGCCCGCGACGCCGAGCGCGGCGCCGCGGTAGCCGCCGACATTCGAGCCGCCGCTCCGTGGGGGACGGTGGAACTGTTCGTCGCCGACCTGGCAGCCCAAGCCCACGTGCGTCAGCTGGCCTCTGACGTCGCGGACCGCCACCCGCGTCTCGACGTGCTGATCAACAACGCCGCGGCGGTCAACGCCGCACACCGGCTCACCAGCGATGGCATCGAAGCCACCCTCGCCGTCAACCACCTCGCCCCGTTCTTACTGACCCACCTGCTGCTCGAACCGTTGACAGCTGCGCCGGCCGCCAGGGTGATCACCGTCAGCTCCTACATGCACCGTCGGGTGAAGACGATCCCGTTGCAGGACCTCAACGGTGAACGCGGCTACCGCGGCCAGGACGCCTACAACCTCACCAAGCTGATGAACATCCTGTTCACCTACGAACTCGCCCGCCGCTGCGCGGGCACGACGATCACCGCGAACGCCCTGCACCCCGGCTGGCCGCTGAAGACCAACCTGGGTCGCGAGCAACACGGCGCCGGCGGTGCGTTCGACCGGATCACCAAGCTGGTCGGCTCCTCGGCGGCCACGGGCGCGGGAACCTCGCTGTATCTGGCCTACTCCCCGGCTGTGGCCGGCGCGAGCGGTGGCTACTACGCCAAGTGCAAGCCGGCCACGTCCTCGAAGCTCTCGCACGACGAGGACAACGCCCGGAAGCTCTGGCAACTCAGCGCGGAGCTGTGCGGCACCACCCCACCAGCGAGCTAGAGAAGACGGCAGTACCCGGACGGCTGAGCTGCCGAAGTGCCCGCTGACCGATCCTCATCCGGACGTCCGTGTGTCGTTCGTCCGGACGCGTCCTACCCTCGTCGGCGTGAGCAAGCCCGCCGAACTGATCCCGCGGCCCTTCTCCGCCGCTCCCGGCGAAGTCGAGGCCCTCCTCGGTGCGCTGCACCGCAACCGGCGCACCTTCGCCTGGAAGACCGGCGGGCTGGACGTCGACGCGATGCGGCGCACCCTCGGCCCGTCCACGGTGACCCTCGGCGGCCTGGTCAAGCACCTGGCCCTGGTCGAGGACCACTACTTCACCCACCAGTTGCTGGGCCGCGACTACCCGGCCGTGTGGGCGCCGATGGCGGAGAATGACGGGTGGGACTGGACGTCGGCCTCGGATGACTCCCCCGAGGAGCTGCGGTCGTTGTGGCTCGAAGCCGTCGCGCGCTCGGAGGCCGCGGTCGACGAGGTACTTGCCGAGGCTGGCCTCGACCGTCCGCTAGCGATCTCCGACTGGTCCGAGACGCCCAACCTGCGCCGGGTGGTCGTCGACCTGATCGAGGAGTACGCCCGTCACACCGGCCATGCCGACCTGATCCGCGAGTCGATCGACGGGCTGGTGGGCGAGGACGCGCCGTCTTAGCAGTGATGACCGCGACCTTCACTTCCTGGCGCTCCCGGGCCGGCAGCCAAGACGCGGGATCCGCGACGAACCCTGCGCCTGGATACGCCGACGTCGACTTGCTGCGCGCTGGTCCCGTGCCGGTAGTGGATCCTTAACTGGGGGCGTGCTCCCACTCGAATTTCATGGCGGCGCCCGCCATCGGCCGCTTGAATAGAACCCGATGATCACCCTTTATGAGGCTGCGCACCTCACGTCACCGACGGCGGCAGTCCGCGTTTCGTACCTGACCGGAGAGCAGGCTGATTGCTTGCTGCGCGGAACGGAGACGGACTGGCTCGGGCCGGCCAGCGATGACTTCGATGACTTCGTGGCGAAACGCTGCGGCGTCTCGACCCGTTGGGACGTGCCGTCCACGGTGCTTTGGTACGTCTCCGGCGAGCATTACCTGGGCACACTTGTCATCCGCCACAAGCTAACGCCGCAGCTCACTGATGTGGGCGGCAACGTTGGCTACCACGTGGTCGCGCCCTGGCGCCGCCAGGGGCACGCCACCCGAATGCTTGCGGCCGGCCTGGCGGAGTGTCGCCGGTTGGGCCTCGATCGAGTCCTACTCACCTGCGATCCCGAGAACGTGGCGTCTCGCCGTGTCATCGCCGCCAACGGCGGACAACCCGATGGAAACAGCGCTGGAGAAGACCGCTTCTGGATCATCCTCACCGAGGATCAGAACGCTGGTGGCCACGCGAAGCGGCGTCCCACCTGAGGAACCTCTGCCGGCGCACCTCAGCCGCTCTCGTCCGCTACCTGATCTTGTGCCACAGGGGATCGCCAATCGGGCGACCAGACGATCACGCAGGGGCGGTGGGGGGCGTGGCTTGGTCGCCGTGCCGTCGTTGGGCCGCCGCCTCCGCCCGGCGACCGGTGCTGACGCTGTAGAAGACCAACACCGCGATCACCAGGTACGGCACCACGTTGTTGACCACCACCATGGCCGAGGTGCCCAGCTTCCACGTGAGAACGGCGCGGATTACGGCCTCGCCGAGGAGGCTGACGCCCCACACTGCGCCGAGTCTGCGCTGTACCGCGCGGAAGTTTGGATATTGCCAGAGCCTGTCCCACCAGTCTCGTTGGATCTTCGAGCCGTCGGTGGCGAACCGGCGACCGAGGTAGAAGGTCAGTGGCCGCCCGAACAGCAACGTCACCAGCATGACCACCCCGATGGCCCCGGTAGTGATGGAGTCCTTGAGGAACACCGCACGCGCGGTCCCGGAGAAGACCGTGGTGAGGACGCCGATCAGGATGCCGATGAGCACGAAGACGCCGAACTCGTCGACATGACGCTGCTTGGCGAGCGTGTAGCCGATATCGAGCACCGGCCACAGCCCACTGACCAACAAGGCGGGGATCTCCTGCATCCCGGCCGGTCCGGCCAGCAGGAAGTACGTCGCCGTGGGCAGCACGATGTTCACCACCACGGTCAGGACCCAGTTGGCCGCCGCCGACTGGCCGCTCGCCGGCTTGGCTCCTGGCCGCCCCACGTCTGAGGTGGTCATGTCACCCCCCACTTGGTGACGATCTAGAATGCGGGCGTGAAAGACCCTGTCACACGCCATGGAAGGTTGCCAGCCTCTGGACGTTCCGTGGCGCTGGTCGCCTTCCTGTTCGGCGTGGCCGGGCGACCGGAGCTGAAGGGCAGTGGCTTGCGCGCTCTGCTGGGTGAGCTCGGTCTGTCCGACGACGCCGCCCGCGCGCTGCTATCCCGGATGCACCGCGGTGGTCAGCTCACCGCCGAGCGCCACGGTCGCGAGACGACGTACCGACTTACCGGGAGCTTCGCCCGCGGATTCGAGCACATTCGCCAGCAGGCCTCGGCCCGATCCCCCGCCTGGGACGGCTGGTTCCACACCGTCCTGTACCGCGTTCCTGAGGAGTCGAGATCGTTTCGCGACGCGCTGCGCCGTACCGCAGTGATGTCCGGGTATGGCATCCTGCAACCCGGCATCCTCGTGGCACCACGCGACTATCGCGATCAGCTCACGGCACAGCTGGCTGGCAAGCCGGACCAGTCACACATCCTGTTCGGACGGCTCGCGATGGACAACGGAGACGCCGCGCGAGTCGTCACGACCGCCTGGCGTCTCGACGAGGTTGCCGAGATTTTCGACTCGCACATCGCCCGCATCGAGCGGTGCCTGTCGCTGGAGCCACCTCAGAACGGTCCGGAGGAGTTGCGGGCTCTTCGCGACAACAGTGGCGCCGGCGCTGTCCGCGACGCTGTACGAACCGTCGGTGCCCGCCGAGCTCCTTCCCACCGACTGGCCGGGCCCGACGCTTCGCCAACTGATCACCCAGTGCTCGCAGAGATTCGGAACCACCGTGAGTCTCTACGTCGGATCCCGGCTGTAGACGACACCAGCCGCCCATCAAGGGCGCCATAACGCTGCTGGTGACTCCGGCAGGCACCCAGCCCGCACAGCATTCTGGACAAGCACTGACCAGCGACTCCAGGCCATTCGCAGTCACGGACGGCCAGGTTCGAGCACTACGCGAGTCCCGATAGCCGATCCGCTTGCGAGAGCCTGATCAAGGTCCCGGGTGTCGCGTGCGCGCCCGAATCGGTTCGTCGCAAGCCGTTCCCCTGTAAGAACACGCCTCGCGCGTTCTTGTCGCCCTGAGGCTTATCGGATGGCGGACTCAGCGCGGCGGGAGACTGCGCGTAGCAGGTCGCGGCGGACGAGCCCTGACCCGGCGCGGATCGCCAGCCAGTAGACACCGAAG
>JAABUS010007309.1_pt1 | contig 12774 bp, 16 predicted proteins | sample 5560161 | NCBI WGS metagenome assembly JAABUS01 (sample SAMN10711885, study PRJNA513376) | rock metagenome | isolation source: Antarctica rocks | place: Antarctica: Victoria Land, Trio Nunatak nord | collected 2016-01-04 | reverse complement strand
CCGTCGTGAGCTCACATCTATGGAAGGTGCCTCCCGGTGGACAGTCCTGCGATGCCTGCCTGATCCTGATCTCTGTTGCTGAGACATGTTGTGCTCGCAGCTCTGCGTGCCAACCCCTGCGAATAGAAAACAGGCATCATCAGCCTGTATTCAGCGTGACCGGCAAGCTGATGCGCAGCTATTGAGTATGTAAAGCTGGGAAGCAGGCTTGCTGGAATGTCGCTGCTGGGCTTGTCAAGCTGTACCCGTTCAGGAATCCGGAATCTTCGGGCCTTCCAGGATGTCCTCAATGCCAGTTCAACTTGGGAAAGCAAAACCAAGGCCTTCCTTACAGTTCAAACGACGACACCCTGACAGTCGCGGTGCGTATGCGATGAGAAAGGTCACTCAAGCTTGCAGAACAGGGTTTTATCTGGGGGTACAGCGTTGCGTCACGCCTTTTCTGTCATCTCGAACAACCTTTCGCACGGTTCTTGCTGCGCCTGAGGCGGATCGTCTTGCCAAATTTGCAACTCTCGTTGAGCCAAAGCTTGTAATCTTCTTCTTCTTTCTTGACTTGGACTTGACTTCAAGTCAACTCTGTACGTGAGGTATGACATGAGAAGAAGACGCACAGACTGCAGAGATGCAAAGATGACATTGTTTGCAGTATTCCTAGTCTTAAATCCAAGAATAGCTTCCCGGACTTGCACAAGCAAGCAAACCCGATTACATGAAGTGATCGGTGTAAGTACCGGTGATACCACCTGTAGTTTGCAGATCAAAATGGCAACAGCAGACAAAGGAACAGTGTCTATTGCCCCCAATGAGCTTTAGTAGAGCAAACAATGTCATGCAGAGCTCGGGCATGCTCAGAATTCACCGCATATTCAACACAGACAGCTGATCAGAGCATGCTGTTCTGCAACGGTTATAATCAATATGACATATGCAATGCATATGCAATGCATTGTGAACCAGTGTCACGCAGGCTGTGTGAGCCACATCCAGTCCAGAAATACAATAGTCTATGTAAGTCAGACATTTGCACTTGCTGTGAAGCTGAGACCAGAAACAGGGTGGCTGATGCTACAAAGCGCTCTACATCATGATCAAGACTGCGCATAAAGCATGGCTTGGCGGTTGTGCAGCTTGGGCAAACAACAACTCAACATGTGCTCTGGGTTACTGCTCCTGCTGGCAAAGCAGGCACTTGCACACAAACCCATAGTCTTGAAGAGCCTCCTGCCTCTCCTCATACGACAGGGACTCATCAATGTAGGAAATGGTGATCTCCTCTCCAGCAGGTATGCTGTGCTTTGCAATGACAACGGCAGAGCAGTTCAAATCTAGTTCAGATCTTATGGCATGAGCATTAGGCTGACAGCTATGGTTGATGCAGCTCTGCAATGCGTAGAATGCAGTACCATCTACACAGAGCTCTTCTGTATCCATGTCTAGCTTGGCAATCAGGCTCTTGTCTGCATCCGGAAGATCATCTATAGCTTCAATATACTCTTGAACTGGGGAAGGACTCATGATGCCTGCAACAATGTTTGACCCCTCAATTCTTACTGGCAAGTTGATATGTCATGCACCCCTTGAATGGCTGGGACAGACTCAAGCAAGTTGCATCTGGAATGCAGGATGCATGAGCGTAGCTTGTGTAACACCATGTTGAGCTGTCAGCATGGAGGCTGCAACTGTAACTACACATAGAATTGCACATGATCAGCTAGAACTTACCCAACAATAGAACAATCTGATCAGCACATGCAAAGATGCCACAATGCAAGTCAGGATGATCTGATGCTCATCATGGAGGTGTGATGTGCAAAGTTGGACTGATTTGTGGCAATGCATTGCCTGCTGCAAGCATACCTAGGTTGTTTAGCTCAAACATGCCCACAATGCTGCCATACACATCCAGCTCAAACAGGGCTGCAAAGCGCTCATCAAAGAGTGCTGCTCGCAGGAGGCTCAAAGACTCCTGAGCCAGATCCTTCAACTCTGCATCACACCAGCCCAGTTGCCTTGGATCTCAAAACAAAGCCGTATGCTGAGTGGAGCTACCAATGCTCTCATCTCAACTATGGTGAGACTACAGTTGTGAAATGTCAAATCCTGCATGTGTTTTAACTTGTAGAGGCTCTCATACAGTGCTGATGAGGCAGCGTCTGAGACCAAATTACTGCAACGATTGGTCATGATGTGCACGATGGTCCCAGAATCTTGCCTTCACACAAGCAATGACAAAACCATGCACTTGTCAACACTTGCAGCAACCCCTGGGGTTCTGTGCTGTTGACAGAGACTAGTGAGACTGTGAGCATCACAGCACAGTCTGCACTCATACAGCTGTACTGCCAAGTGAGAGACTCAAGGACAGCAGCATTCAAGATTGTAGGTGGCAGCCAGCTGAGGTTGTGGTCAAAAAGCCATTAGTGGAGACAAACAGGTGCAAGTGGCAGTACCCTGTCTGAAAGCCTGCTCATCTTCCACATCTTCAGGGCAGGCAACACACTCCCACCACAGCTTCTTCCAGCCCATGCGGTACGGCTGCCAACCCTTCAACAAGGCCTCCCAACAACTCAGATTGCTTGGTCCACCTGTTGCAGCCACAGTGGTGCAGCAAGTGTGGCTGGAGACTACAATGCTAGCTTGCCAGCTTACAACAGGGCTACCCAATGAAATCATAGCACTGGAAGGCTTGTAAGATCTGTCAGGGGAGCATACTGCACTGAGGCGTAGTGTGTACAGCAGGATGAGCAGGATCAGGCCTTGGTTACGTCATCTCAGCCTAAACAGCTCCTGTGCAGACTTGGAGCAAAGTTGTGCAAAGGCACAAGTTGATGCCAGTCATCTTTTGCTGTATGGCCACAAAAAAAGCCTGGCATCCTTTTGCACATTAGCAGGAGTGTGTGGGCATGTATAGTCTGACAGAAGATGGCCAAGTGAAGCTAATTGCATCGCATGATCAAGCGCAAGCTGTCATGTGATACCATGAGAGACAAGATAGATAGCACAAGTGGCAGAGGACAGCCTGTGCCCTTACCTGATGCCAGGGCAGCAAGTGCAGTGATGAGGCTGTGTGCAACAGCCTGCGCTGCTACCAGGAAGATGTCATTGGTGTTGTCTGCATGCTCCCGGAACTCCCTCATGGCTGCAGCATGGCCGGCAGGCAACTGAGCCCTGTTGCTGGATGAGCTTGCTGCCGTTTGATTGCCAAAGGCATAGTCGCTGCTGCTAGACGCATGGCTCCCACTGCCAGATGCATGGTGGCCATTGCCAGTTGCATGGTGGCCACTGCCAGATGTGTGATGGCCACTGCTGGATGCGTGGTGGCCACTGCTGGATGGATGACTCCCACTGCCAGATGCATGCTGGCCACTGCTGGACGGCGTTTCTGCTGCAGAGCCTTCTGGGTCCGGTCTGTCCTGTGTGCAGCATTGCTCATGGCCCTTTGGAACATGTACAAAGGTTGCTGTGCAGCACACACGCACAATCTGTTTTGATGCAAGGCTTCGTTTATGATGAGCTCACTGCTGCATGGACTTTGATTTCTCCTGTTGTTGCTTGTGAGCAAGCAGTTCATGTGAGCTGCCTAGATCAGGAGCTTGAAAGCTGCAGAGTGGTGTGATGCAAGCAGTTCAATGCAAGAGTGCTCTTGCTGCTGAAGTCAGCTGGCCACTTGGCAAGGTTTGGTCTGTGCTACCAGTTTTCAATTTGTTGTAAGTCAGACAACCCGCACCTAATCCCAATGCCAAACCTGACGGAAAAACCTGTAAGTGGTTTGCTCACTGCAGCCTGACACTGCACAGCCCATTTTGAAGCAGCAACAGAGTGAGTCAACTGCAGCTGATTGAGCAAGCAATCAACACATGCAGACGCCAACAGCAGTACTTTACACAAGTAAGCAGAAGTACAGAGTTGACCACAGGTGCAGCATGAAGCAGCACCTTGGGCAAGTTGCCTGGCAGCATAAAATTGAATGGTGAGCGACCCAAGCTGCTGTTGCGCAATGCTGGCTGCAGTACACCTCATCCTGGCACCCTGAAGGGCACGCCACCTGCACATTTGACTGCTGCATGTTGTACTGCATCTTTGTGCACTTCATATTTGTGCAATGCATGTTTCTGCGCTGCTTGTCTATGTACTGCATGTTGCGTACTGCAGGTTGAACTGCATGTTGTGTACTGTATGTTCTACTGCATGTTTGTGAACTGGATGTAGTAGTGCTGCAGAATGTCATGCCAGCATGATTGATCACTGTGCTTGACAGCACTTGCAGGTGCAAAACCGCAATGAGCTCTTGCAGCTATATCAGGTTTGCCAGTTCATCAGTGCAACCTTGCTGTGGTCCTATTCATCATAAAGACATCAAATCATAAGAAGTCAGTATGTGCTGTTTATCTTGCACTACTCATTGCAGGTGGCGCAAGCATGCTGCATGTCATTACATGCATCATGGTGTAGACAGACAAGCCTACCGGTTGTGGCATTTGCCACTGCTCACTGAAGGGTGTTGGGTGCAGCTGGCTCTCAATAGCCCGCAGCTGCTCTAGACCATAAGGGGGCGTCCCTATATGAGGCAGGACTACTCAGTGATAAGCTAGTCTCACTTGCATTGTGACATAGCACAGCTGCTTTGATACATGCAATAATATACTTGCTGGCAGAGTGCACGAACCACAGCGGGACAGTATGTGTACTGCATACCGTTGCAGAGTGCTGCCAGCTTGCACCATGCAAGTTGCATTCTGATGGATCCTAGGAAATGAAAGCAGTGGCTGCATACAAGAGCAAAGGCTTTGTTTGAAGTATGCTGGCCAGCTACCAATGGAGCTTCTTGCAGGATGGTCTGTTCATCTTGAATGTCCTGCAGTTGGCATCGGTTAGCAGTCGGGAGGTGGGGTTGGTTTGCTGAAGCGCATGTTGCATATTTGCTCAGCTGGGTACACACCGTGTGAGCAAAGACCCCTTTCCCTTTGCCACTGCCTGAGTCAAGGCAAATGGTCATTGTGCTGTTTTGGTGCAGTAGCACCTGTAAAAGCGCTCCAGCTTGCTTTCATGGACTGTGGTGGTTTGAGTCAAACTCAGGTGATTCAGCTGTTCTTTAGGGAGCTTACTTGCTCATGATAAGCATGAACCTCAGCCTCTCCTGGCAAAGTCAACAACGCAGATACTTGCTGCCGCAGTGTTCCAGCTGCTTGCGACATGATGTAAGGCCGCTAAGGCAAGAAGACTGCTGTCGAGCCGATTTGGCTTGAGCAACTTGTTGTTCTATGCTGGCTCACACCGCTTTATGGCATGGACGCTGCCCTTGTATTCAGGTCATGTATGTCGACGACTTGTTGACCAGCGGAGCTACGTTCCTATTTGTTTTGTGACTATCAAGCTATGTGCTGGTGTGATTGCGTTGCTTTTGGCCGGAGCGGCGCAGTACTGGCAGTTTCAGACTACATGCTTGCTCCGAAACCAACGGGAAGTAGCATACGTACTCCTCTGCATGGGGCGGTATGCGGAAAGCTGCGTCGGCGTTACTCAACAATCTGAACTCATCTTTCAATGTCATATGTTCAGGTTGCGAATCGTGCGATTGAACAACAGACAGGAGGTCGACATCGCGACTGGGCTCAGCGACTGTCTAGGAGTGCACCACGTCGTCGTCTTCCGTCTGCGCTGGTACCCCTTGTGACTCTGCACGCCAAGTCTGATGACTCTGGAGAGCTGTGGCCATCTTCGAAAATTGGTAAACGAATGTGCGCGTCGGCTCCGTTCGTGCAATTCTATTGCAGGAATAGTGTTGATCGCTCAGCAACAGAGTCTGACGCTCTCGGACCAATCAAGTAGTTGTGGATACATCACTAACCCTGTTTGCTTCTATGCAGTCAATCGTAACTCGCGGCAAAGACGCTTCAATGGAAAGACAGCAAAAGTTGACTGGAAACAAAGCATAGGAAAGGTATTGACTCGCTAACAGCAGCCACAGATCCCCGCAGGGGTCGTGCATTCTGCAATATCGACTGCAGCATCCATCTCTAGTACCAATTTGGTACATTGCAAGACGTCCCCTGCAAATCTTGTGGAATTTGACCTTGCTGCAATCTACTTGATTTTCAAGGCAAGCTGTCTGTGCATACAACCCAATAGATACTGACAACTGTGACTTGCTGCTGCATATGCCTGCTGCATTTGGCCTCTCAACAAATATCCACACATGTTGTTTGGCTTGTTCCAGCATGTCATACTTCAACATGTAGCCTGTCAATGCAGGCACGCCGTAGCATACGGACGGCAATAATGAAAAGCCGCAACGCTCAACATGAAGAGCTTGTGCATGCAATAGCATGTGCATTCTTGGATGAGGAGCATGGACTGCAAGCCTGTACAACAGGGTATCTGCTGCCCCCAGTGAGCTATAGTTTGGTTGCTTGGTATATCAGACAGAACACAGAGCTGCAGTTTAAGGATGACTTTGATAACTTATACGCAAGTGGGCATGATGGCATGGATGAGCAGGATGCGCACAGCAGCTATGCTCAGAATATTGATTACCCTTTCGACGAGGGAAATGACATGCCAGATCTTACAACTTTTCTTGATCAAGACGAGTGCAGTCATTTCTTCACAGTCTTGCACGGCCCAGACAGCAACTTGCAAGTTCCCAGACAGGCACAACCGTATGTCATAGCAGACCTGCATGCGTTGATCAAGGGAAACCAACTGCAGAAAGTCCAAGATATTCTGTCTCAAACTTATATGCTGACTGTGCATCCAGAGGACCCAGCTTATGAGGTGGAGTTGAGACAATTGACGACACTCCCCAGCAGAGGAGGAACTTAATGCTAAAGTTGTGCAGGAGTAGCTAACATTAGGTTGAACCCTCTGACAGGGTGTCCTTAGGTGTTGCTCGGTGCAAGGATTTGGTCCACACCAAACCGATGTCATGAGGGTTTATCATTGTGTCATGAAAATAAGACCTGCTTGCCAGAGTTGCACCATTGAGCTTCCTCCACTGTACCAAGCTTGCTCAATGGTGCAAATTTGGCAAGCGGCTTTTATTGTCATGACATAGTCTATAATAAATTAGACATAGCCTATAATAAATTTTTGTGAAGTCACGGGAGCAAGCTGATATATGCATTTACAGAATAGGCATTCCGTGAGTGTTGCCTTCCTCAAACCATTTGAGTGTTGAGTTGCCCAAAGCATCTGAGCATTGTGACTCTTGGAGGTCTCTGCAGAGTTGATGCTCTGATATGACATGAGACATGCAGATGGACATTGCGTACACATGCACAGTAGCGTGTGGCAGCAATTTGATTGCTTTGCACGTGCACACACATGGACAGATTTGACTGCATGGTCTGACGGTCATGACCTGATCAGTGCAACATGCAGTATGTTTCAATAGGCCTTACAATCCCAGAAAGACTGTTGCTGGCTGTTTTGTGGTCAACGATACAGAAACAAGCATGCTGTTTGTACATGTAATACTGCACTGACGCTTCCTCGAACATGTTATTACCGACGTGTGTAGACATAGTTTTCAGACACTGTTGTCGACAGTTCTAAGAGGTCTAAGCGACAGCTGTCTTGTTCAATTGCAAAAGTACTCGAACAAATTGCTGGCACATCATTCTCCAATATTGGCCAGGTCAAGGCTTGACCAGAATGCTGGCCCACTTGGCCAATATTGCTTTGATCTTCGAATAAACTCCCTACAGGCCTCGCTGCTACAACACGCCAAAGGTGTATACAGCACCTGTTCAATAGCGACCTGTTCAATAGCGACCTGTTCAATAGCGACCTGTTCAATAGCGACCTGCCATGCAGAGGAGGCTAATGGGTGGCGGTCAATAATCATACACGACCTGGCTCCAAAGTGAAAACAAATAATGACATCGAGTATAAATGACATTGCCTGGCTTATAAATGAAGTAGCATGGCAGTGTCCTACCAGCCAAGCAGCCACAGCTGAAAGCTGATGTCAGCAGCAGCACACACGATCAACTGTGATCATTGAACGCCCCTGTCATTTGTGACACTGTTGAGGTCTGTTGGCTTTACAACTGGCAGAACTTCTGTGCACAGGATGCTTTAGGTGACGCAATGTCAAAAAAATGGAACTTGATGCTGTGGAAGGTTCTTGCTTAAGGAAGCTAGCTGTGTGGCACCAAAAAGTGTACAGGTGAGAGGGAGCTTCAAGGTATGAAACACTGAGCAATGCAGCCAGGCATGCAGCTGCCTGCTGCTGACTTGCATGTTACAGTGCTGCTGATGTCGCCCTGTGGTGCTGATTCGAGCTCAATGCTTCAGCAGTCAAGTCTGTGAGGCTGGTAAAGATGCGGCTCTTGCGCATGCTCTTCTTTGCAGGCATGCTGCGAGAATCCCTCCGGTCTGTCAGAGGCCATCGTGGGCGCACGTCAAGAGCTCCGGCATCTAAATCCTGCTGGGGCAATTGCCACAGGCCCAGTTGCAATCTGCACAACAAACATGAGTCCAAACACAAACACAAATATGAGTGATCCAATCATAAGGTACCAAGTCAGTGCTAGCCAGACAGTGTGAATAGAAAACTCTTGCTCACAGGATCAGGATGGAGTGGGGGTCATGTGGTGCACTTCTCATACATGCTAACAGCAGAGAAGTATGATAGGAAGCAGCTGGCCTAAAGTCTTACAGCACTTTTGGCCTTGACAACACCATCATTCAAGGTGCTGCTCAGGCTGCACAGGGCTGTTTATCTCAGCTTGCAAGTTCAAACACAACATGGATTGCACCACTGCACTGCACCAGTCACGTAGCATGGTCAAGCAACAAGCAGCACTGGCCAGTTCACACTGTTGTGGTGCTTTGAACACCAGGCTTTGTACAGTCAACCAGACTCACAGGTCTTGATCCCAGCTTCATCATCAAATTCGCTCAGATCAAAGCACTCGGCTGATACATGATAGCTCAAAACAGGTTACAAAGCAAGTGCAACCTCACCTTTCAGCACCTGCCCATGCAACCATGACACCATTGTCGGTGCAAAGCCGGGCAGGCGGGCAGACCAGATTCAGGCCTGCTTCTTGAGCCACATTGTTCAGAGAGGACCTCAGCATCTGATTGCATGCTACACCGCCAGCCACAATCAGCGTCTGCATATCTGGGTGGCTTTCTTTGGCCCAGGCTGCTGCTCTGCGACACCGCTCTGTCAAATGTGTGATGGCAACTCGCTGGAATGATGCTGCAATGTCAGCTCTGACCTGCAGGCGCATGAAACTTGCTGACAAACTGTCTGTGGTCTGTCAGCAGTGGCTTTTCAGGGAGATGAGCTTACACTAACAGGAAATTAGTGTGTGTGCTGAGGTTGCATGCCCTTTTGACAAAAGCTGTGTTGTTGCTAGTCCATGTTTTTGCCTGCTGTCTCAGACTTTGCTCCAATGAAGCACAATGGGTGACCTGGACAAGGCTACATGCCTTGTAGGTAAGGCAGACAAAAGGAGCAGCAACCTGTGAATGACATGAAGGCCTTGCGCAAATGACTGATGCGAGCCGATGAAGCTTGTTCTTCATGTGATCAGTCAGCTCCTCGTCAATAGCCAATGCAAGTCAACAACTGAGTGTGCCTTCTCATTTTGTTTTCAAAGAAGGGTGTAGATGAGTCATGAATTGAGGAGGACTATGAGCAGACCTGTTCATTGGCAGCTGTAGCTTCTCCAGGTGCCTCTGCTTGTATAGCTAGTCTTACACTATTTTTCAGCCCAGCGTAGCTGAAGTTGCAGTCATTGTTGCGCCGTAGGGGTACTGTAAAGGGGTATCTGTGAGGGTCACCCCTCTTTGCAAAGGTTTCCAATGCGGCACCACCATTTGGTCGCAGATCGAGCCCCAGTAGGCGCGCAATCTTATCAAAAGCTTCGCCTGCACACATTGCAGCAAGGCGTATACTGCCTGTGATGGATGCCAGCAAGGTGTATACTGCCTGTGATGGTTGCCAGCAAGGTGTTTACTGTATGTAATGAACACCAGCAAGGCGTATACTGCCTGCGATGGATGCCAGCGAGTGGTGAATCTCATTGCATAACCTTGACATGCTTAAGTCTGACCACGTGATGGGACTTGCTGGCAGTAATGTGGCATAGAAGAGCACAGCAGATGCAAGACTTTGGTGTGTCATCGAGAAAGGTTGCATATATCTGTGTTGTACGCAGCGTTGAGAACAGTGTATAACTTGCCGCTGCAAAGGCAGGAAGGAAAAGGTTACAAAACAGTGCGCATGCACAAAACGTTGAAATGAGTAGTCATATGCACAAAACGTTCAAATGAGTAGTCATGAAGATTGGCGCCATGGAAAGGGAGGTATGCAGATTTGCTGCCCACCCACCTACAGAATCATCCAGGGTAGATCCCATCAAGGTATAATCTCCCACAGCATGAGCCACGAGCAGCATGTTGTGGCCGCCTGACACCAGCATGCACAGGAAAGGGAAGGGCACATCTGCAGCAAGGCGAGCCACCAGCGCATGCGCCTCCATATGATGCACAGGCACTAGCTTCAGACGATGCTGCTGTGCAAGCTGGTGTGCTTTTCTGACACCAACCTACACTGGCAGAACATATCAGCTTGAGTGAGTGCTTCTGCATGCTGAAAAGCTGTGTTGAAAGGGTATCTGAGCGCACCAGAGATGGAAGCAGCAGGTGGTACAGGACTCGCAATGCGTCATGGTATCTGCAGATTTGTGACTTGCATGGACATCAGCCCAACCACTGTTGCTTTCAGGAGCAAAGCCAGCCAGATAAATGCAAGGGCACACCTGCAGGCATGGACTCAGCCCCGGTCCAATTGACACTGCCACAGCTGAAAGATCCTGTGCTGTGATTCCAGCCTGTTGCAGCGCGTAATCAACACAGCTGTCCATAGCAGCTTTGTGAGCTTCCATTGCCAAGTTTGGTACCACACCTCCATATGCCGCGTGTACGTCTGCCTGTAACATCAAATTTCTCAATTGACCATGGCAACAGAAACTAGCAGCGTATGACTGTGGTCAACCATGTGTGCAGTATCAGGCCGAACGCCAGCACCTGACTGGCCAACGTGTCGCTGAAGATGCGGCCACTAGTGCTGACAACTGCAACACCTGTGTCATCACAGCTAGTCTCGATTCCCAGGACCAGGCTGTCCGCGGAGCCTGCGCAGTGAGATCACGTAACGCTTGCAAGCACTCTACCCAATGCTGGCTTTCATTGCTGGCTTATTTGCCTCCATGTACCTGCCAACGCTGAACAGCTATGCAAATGACACGGGTGGCGTATTGCAAATCCGCTCACGGGGGGTGCCCGACGCAAAGACTGCTTGAAGTTGTGAGCAAGGAAGCGTTGCATCTGGCGGCAGTTGATGCGAAACGTATGGCGCGTCAGTACGTTGCTCATGGTGCGAGATTTATCTACCAACGCGTCCTGAGGCAACGGCCACTCCAATCCGGTTTTTCCAAAACGCGATTGTGAAACGCATATGCCTGGCCAATCTTACGGTCATGTGACGGCGTATTTGCAGTCTCCTACATTGCAGGTGCTTCAGCCCAAAGTGCTGTAAACGTTATCTGCGTGTAACACTCAATGAAAGCCACAAACGTGAGGCGAGGTATGCTTACACAGGAAACGCAAGCGTCAAATAAGGAGGGATTCACTCACCCGTTGCAAGGGGCTAACAGTCAACAAACCAAATTTCAATAATGCTTAATGAAGTGTTCAGGCAAGCCCTGTCCTTTTACTTCTTGATCTACATACCACAAGTCACCTAATAAGCAGCACAAGTTTCTTGCAGAAAGCATCAAAATGAAATGCACTCACGATGACACAAGGATAATCTAGCATGTCTATTTGCATGCAGGAGACAGACTCAAGATACAAAGCAAGGAGAGCAGGATGATCAGCATCGCACACAACAAGTAAAGTGCCACAGCATACCACTGTATTTGTAGATATCTACTCAATTCCTTTGTTCATTTGAATGGAAGAAAAGCATTGCTCGCAAACTGTAAACCTGGTGGGGTGAACATCAACATCCAGCATGCCATCATAAAAGCCACACCTCCATCTTCAGATTGCACTACTGCCCCAATGATATGACCGGACAAAGTACAGTAAGTGTGGTGTGTGATACGAAACCATTACCATCATCAAACATAGATGTCAAGAGCATCTGCATAGTGGTTTGCAGCAAAAATGGATCCATCACGAACAGAATTGAGGGCTGCCTGGAGAGCTGCTTGGGACACCTCACTGGTAGCCATCTCTCCAACCTTGAACAGAGCAGACATCGCACGAATGCGTTCCACATAAGACACCTCTGCAGCCGGCTGTGTAGACCCTACATGTTGCACATGACAAAGCTAAGAACAATGTTGAAGACATGTAACCAGATCAGGTTTTAAAGATCGCTGTCTTGAGATTCTACACAGTCGGACTGCACCAGAGCACACTATACATGTCAGGCAGTGTATTATGATGTCAACTTTCAGCTTGCTGCGCGTTGATAACAACATGTCAAGTGCTGACGCATAACCAATCAGAGCTTGTACAGGAGTACAAGGAGACTCATGAGCAGAACAACAAAAGTCATGGGTGTGAAGCAAGTACTGTACGCTGACACACCAGATGGCCGATAGTCAAATCTCATATTTACCATGCAAATCTGCCAGATGGACTCGTGAGTCACCTGGTGAAGAAACCTTGCCAGTAGACTTGCTCTTTGCTGGGTTGGCAGATGGGTGACCGGGTGGAGGGGGTCCTGGAGGGGGGCGGGGT
>JAABUS010007307.1_pt1 | contig 12780 bp, 17 predicted proteins | sample 5560161 | NCBI WGS metagenome assembly JAABUS01 (sample SAMN10711885, study PRJNA513376) | rock metagenome | isolation source: Antarctica rocks | place: Antarctica: Victoria Land, Trio Nunatak nord | collected 2016-01-04 | reverse complement strand
CCCTCGAGGTAGGTGGTCACCACATCTAGCGGTGACGGAGGGACGCTACTCCTCCGAGGTGACAAGCGGAACCAGCCGTCGCCCCGGGTGGGCGCGGGCGCCTGCGCTCGGCCCTGCCAGGTCAGACCGTTAACGTGATCGGGTGCGGCTCGCCTTCGTTGGCAAGGGCGGCGCCGGCAAGTCGTTGATCGCCGGCACCTTCGCCCGCATCCTGGCGCGCACCGGCGAACCCGTGCTCGCCATCGACTCGGACCCGATGCCGGGACTGGCGTTCTCGCTGGGGATCGACGTCAGCGACGCCGGGATCCCCGCGGAGGCGGTCGAGGAGCGGGCAGAGGGTGACGAAGACGGCCCGCGCTTCCGCCTGCGTCGGGACCTCTCGCCGGCGGAGGCCGTACGCCGGTACGCCGCGACCGGTCCGGACGGCGTGCGTTTCCTGCAGTTCGGCAAGCTGCGTGGGCACTCCAGCGAGCTGATGCGCTCCCAGGCGGCGTTCCACTCGATCGTCCACCAGCTCCCCGAGGACGAGTGGAACCTCGTCGGTGACCTGCCCGGCGGCACCCGGCAGCCGTTCTTCGGGTGGGGCCGCTACGCGCGCACGGTGCTGGTGGTCGCGGAGGCGACGCCGTCGTCCCTGCTGTCGGCCCGACGGCTGGCCCGGCTGGCGCAGATGAAGGAGGCGCCGACGGTGCTGGCGGTGGCGAACCGGGTCCGTACTCCCGACGACGAGGCGCGGGTGGCGGTGGCCACGGGCCTACCGGTCGTCGCGGCGGTGCCGTACGACGAGGCCGTGCTCGACGCCGAGCGGCACGGGCGGTCGGTGCTCGACTGTGCGCCGCATTCCTCCGCCGTAGCCGCAGTAGAGTCCCTGCTGACCCGAGTGCAGTCCGAGGAGCAGGCCCGATGAAGATCGCCGTAGTCGGCAAGGGTGGGTCGGGGAAGACGACCTCCGCTGCCGTCCTCGCCCGCACCCTGGCCCGCCGCGGCGTGCCGGTGGTGGCTCTCGACTGCGACTCCAACCCCAACCTGGGCATCTCGCTGGGCTTGGGGGAGGAGCGGACCGAGCGCCTGGTCGCGCTCCGCCAGGCGCTCGACGACGGCACCGACGACGCGCCGGCGGAGCACGCGTCCGGGTTCCAGGAGCTGGTGGACCGGTTCGGGAGCGACGCCCCGGACGGCGTCCGGCTGGCGGTGGTAACCGAGATCCAGAATCCGGAGCCCGGCTGCCCTTGATGCGGGGTCTCCCCCGAGCAGTTGCTCGGGTCTGTTGACGCCTCCGGCCGCACCGTGGTGGCCGACCTGGAGGCCGGTATCGGCACGCTCACCCGGATGACCGATGGTGGCGTCGACGCCGTCGTACTGGTCGTCGAGCCCACTGCGAAGTCGCTCGAGGTCGCCATCCGCGCGGCGGGGCTGGTGCGGGAGAAGTCCTTGGGACGGCTCCTGGTCGTCGCCAACCGGCTCCGGAGCGACGAAGACCTCGCGCGGTTGACGGACGCGTTCCGCGGCGAGCGGCTGGTGGCGGTCCCCGAAGACCCGCAAGTGCTCGAGGCGGACCGGCAGGGTGTCGCACCGCTGGACGCCGTGCCGGCGGCCCCCGCTGTCCTGGCACTGGCGGGACTGGCGGACCATCTCGCGGACGGGAAGGCGGACGGGCATCACTGACCGGCGCGCGCCGACGGTCGGTGACCCGGCGCCACCCCTCGAGCTCCCCGCCCTGGACGGTTCCGACTTCCGGTTGGCCGGCCAGCGTGGCCGGCCCGTGCTCGTGTCCTTTCTTCGCCATGCCGGTTGACTGATCTGCCGCGCGCACCTCGTGAAGGTGCTTCGAGCCGAGGACCGGATCCGCGCCGCCGGCGCCACGGCGGTCTTCGTGGTCCATGACGATCCCGATCGGGTGCGGGCCGGCCTGCTGAGAGATCTCGACGTGCCGTTCCCCGTGCTCGTGGACCCCGAGCGGCAGGCGTACCGGGACTGGGGTCTGCGGCGGGCGTCGTTCGCCCGGATCTACCTCTCGCCCTCGGTGTGGCTCAACTACGCACGGATGCTTCGTCGCGGGGAGCGCCTGAGCCCGGGCGGCCGGGATCCGCTCCAGCTCGGCGGCGACTTCGTCGTCGGCGCGGACGGACGCCTGCTCTACTCCCGTCCGCAGGAGGCGGACGACCGGCCCCCGGTCGCGGTCCTGCTCGCCGCGGTGGAGAAAGCCGGGCAGCCTCCGACCTCGCAGCCATGAGGGCGGCGCGTCGCGTAGAGCTAGTTGACCCATCCGGCGATGAGGTGGACAGTGACGTGTTGTCCCCTCCAGTCGGAAAGCGAGAGATCGTGGACGTTCGCGGGCTGAAGAATTCTCTGCGCAAGGCTTCCGGCGGTCTGGCCTGTGGCCTGCCCGTGGTCGGCGGCGGCACCGGCGGGAGCGGCCAGACGACCTTCGGGATCCCGACGCTGGGCCACGGGGAGCTCCTCCCGCTGTCCCTGTTGCTCGTCCTGTTCCTCGCCAGCGCCGTGGTCATGTTCCGGCGTTGGGGCGCACCCGCCGCCGCGCCGACCGTCGCCGTCGCACCCCGGCTCGCGGTGGACGCCCAGGAGCCGCCGACCGAGCGGTCGATGGCCGCGTAGCCGGCTGGCTCACTCGCGAGCACGGCCGGCTCGCACGGACGCGAAGAGCGCGAGGCCGGCCGGCAGCAGGAACAGCAGGGTGAGGGTCGCCGCCACCTCCGGGTCGGTACCGACGAAGGGCAGCAGCACCAGCGGCAGCATCGGCAGCCCGCCGCCCACGGCGAGGCTGGTGCCGTACTGGCTCCACGACACCAGGAACCCCAGCAGGGCGGCCGCGGCGAGCGTCGGCCGAACGGCCGGCACCGTCACGAGCAGCAGCCGGCGCCCCGCACCGGCGCCGAGCATGCGGGCGGCCTCCTCCAGTTCGTGCACCCGGTTGCCGAAGCCAGGTGCGAGCAGCAGGACGACGTACGGCGTGACGTAGACCAGGTGGGCCAGAACGAGCCCGATCCGGGTGTCGGCCAGCCCGAGCCGCAGGAACCACTCGGTCAGCCCGGTGCCGGTCGCGTACGGCGGCACGAGCAACGGCAGCGCGAGCAGCAGGAAGACCGGCGCCGGCCGGCGTAGACGTCCCTCGCCCAGGACCCGTGCGGCCGGCCAGGCGATGACGACGGCGAGGGCGGTGCTGGCCAGCGCGACGACGAGGGAGTTCTCGACCGCTGGCAAGGCCCCGGTGCCGCCGGAGAACGCGTAGCGCAACCCGCGGGTGCCCAGGTGCTGTGGCCACAGGGCCGGCGCCCGCCAGACGTCGGCGAACGCCTGAACGACCAGAGCGCCCAGTGGCGCCAGGAACGCCACCACCAGCACCCAGGGCAGCATCGCGCGCCGGCGCTCACGCATCGCCGCGTCGACCCGCTCGGACGACGGCGAGCGCCAGCAGGACCGAGCCGCCCGCTGCGACCAGCAGGCTGGCCGCGGCCCGCGCCTGGCCGCTCGGGTCGGCCGACCGCGTCGCTTCGAGGGCGAAGGTGGCCAGCGTGGGTGGGTAGCTGGGCCCGACCAGGAGCGGCACCTCGAAGGAGCCGAACGCGAACGCGGCGACGATGAGCGAGCCGATGCCCAGCGGCACGCGGATGGCCGGCCAGACCACGTCCCGGAACCGGGGCCACCAACCGGCACCCAGTACGGCGGCGACCTCCTCGCGGTCGGCCACGTCGCGGCCCCAGGCGGCCAACACCAGGAGGGCCAGGAACGGCGACTCCTTGTAGACGTAGACGGCGATGACGCCGAGCCCGGCCCGGTCGCGGACCAGCGTGACCGGCAGGAACCCCAGAGTACGCTCGACGAGGCCACCCGACCCGAGCCACAGCACGGCCGTCACGGCCACTACCAGGTGCGGAACCGGAACCGGCAGTGCGAGCAGGCCGCGCAGAGCTCCCGCGCGGCGGCGTAGCCCCGCCGCCAGGACGACAGCCAGCGCGGCGGAGAGCCCGGTGGACACCAGCGCGGTCGAGACGGAGAAGCGCAGCGCGTCGGTGAAGGCGGGGTCGGCGAGTACCGACCGCCAGGCCGCCAGGCTCAGCCCCGACGGGCCTGCGCCGCCCAGACTCTCGCGGACGGCGCCGAGCAGGGCGGCGCCGAAGAGCAGCCCGATGATGGCGCAGGCCGGCGCCAGCATCGCCACGTTCGCCGCCGTACGCCGACGAGTGCTCATCGCGGCCCGACCGCCGGCGTGGGGCCTGCCATGCTCCCGGGCATGCTCGACACCCGCGCGCGTGCGTCCCTGGCTCCGGTGCTCGAGGTCGCCGGGGGCTGGCTGGTGCGTGCGGGTGTGCGCGCCAACGCCCTCACCGCGGCGGGCTTTCTAGCCGGCGTGGGCGCCTGCGCCGCCGCGGCCCTGGCGATCTGGCCGGCGGCGCTGGCACTGTGGCTCGCCAACCGCACGCTGGACGGTCTGGACGGGGTGGTGGCGCGGCAACGCCGGGCGACCGACCTCGGTGGCTTCCTCGACATCGTCTCCGACTTCACCATCTACGGGGGCTTCGTGCTCGGCGTGGCCATCGCCCGGCCACCGGCCCGGCTGGCCTGCGTGGTCCTGCTGGTCGCCTACTACGTCTCGGGCACCGCGCTGCTGGCACTGTCCTCGCTCGCCGAGCGCCGCGCGCAGACAAGTCGTGACGAGCGTTCCGTACGCTTCGTCGGCGGCCTGGCCGAGGGTACGGAGACCGTTGTGGTCTACGTCCTGTTCTGCCTCTTTCCGGGCGGGGCGGAGTGGATCGCCTGGGCCTTTGCGGCGGCTGTCGCCATCACGGCCGGGCAGCGGGTCGCCATGGGCCTGCGGGAGCTGCGGGAGCCGGTCGCCATGGCTGGCGCACGAGCCGGCTCGACGAGCACGTGCTGAAGACGCACCGGCGGGATCGCCTGCTGGCCTGGGGACGCCTCGTCGGGCTGGCATTCGCCTTGAACATGGCCTGGGAGTTCGCGCAGGTGCCGCTGTACGCCGGTCGGCCGACCTGGACGGTCTGCGCGTGGGCGGCCGTCAACGACGCCGGAATCATCCTTCTGGCGACCGCGGCCCTTCTCCGGGTCCGGCGGCGTCCGGACGCCGGCTTCTGGTTCGGGCTGGCCGGCGTGCTGGCTGCCGTGGCGCTCGGCATCGAGCTGCGCGCGATGCTGACCGACCGCTGGAGCTACAGCGACGCCATGCCGATGGTGGGCCCGGTCGGCCTGTCCCCGCTGGTGCAGCTGCCGCTGCTCGGTGTCGTCGCGGCGGCCCTCTGCCGCCCGTGGGCCCAAGCCCGGGTCCCGGCGAACGGGACCTGATCAGCTCCGGTCCACGATCCGCAGCAGGCCGAGGACGGGACGGGTGAGGCGGCGTACCCGCGGGTTCAGCCACCTGGCCCGGAGGTAGTCGTCGGCCGCGCGGGCCGGTCCCTCGCTGAAGGTGGGGTAGGCGTGGACGGCCTGCGAGAGGCCGGCGATGCTGCCGCCGGTCGCCACCCGGGCAGCGAGCTCGGCCATGGCCTCACCGCCGCCCGGGCCGACCACCGTGGCTCCAACCAGCCGGCCCTTCGGGTCGGCCACGAGCTTGGCGAAGCCGACCGCCTCCCCGGCGCAGACCGCCCGGTCCAGCCCCGCGTAGTCGAACCTCGCAACGACCGCCCGTGCGCCCCATCGCTGCCGAGCCTGCGCCTCCGTCAGGCCCACCCGGCCGACCTCCGGGTCGGTGAACGTGACCCAGGGCAGGGCGTCGTACGCCGCCCGCCGGCGAAGGCCGAACAGCGCGTTGCCGAGCAACGTCCGGCTCTGGTAGGCGGCCACGTGCGTGAACGGGAGCACGCCGGTCACGTCACCGGCGCCGAATATGCCGCGCGCCGTCGTACGCAGCCGGTCGTCCACGATGACCGCTCCGCTGTCGTCGGTCGCTACGCCGACCGTCTCCAGGCCGAGACCGCCGGTGGCGGGCCGGCGACCCACCGCCACCAGGATCCGGTCGACCTCGACCAGCTCCTCGCCGCCGGCACGCTCGAGCCGGAGGCGATGGCCGGCCCGTCCGGGCTGCGCGCGGAGGACGCGGGTGCCCAGCCGTAGGTCCATCCCCTCCGCCCTGAGCCGCTCGGCGATCAGCTCGCCCGCCTCCGGCTCCTCCCTCGGCAGCGGCGACCCAGCCATCTCGATCAAGGTCACAGTGCTCCCCAGCCGGCCGAACGCCTGGCCGAGTTCGCAGCCGACCGGACCGCCCCCCAGCACGGCGAGTCGGCCGGGCAGCTCGCGCAGGGCCCAGACGGTCTCGCTCGTCAGCGGGTCTACGCGATCCAGTCCGGGCAGCGGCGGCAGCACCGGGCGCGAACCGGTGGCGACCACGGCGGCACGGAAGCGGATCTCCCGGCTGCCGGCGAGCAGGCGGCCGGGCCCCACGAAACGAGCCTCACCCTCGACCACGTCCACACCCGCCCCTCGCAGCCGCTCGGCGGAGTCCTGCGGCGCGATCGCCGCCTGCGCCCGCTGCACGTGCGCCATCACCTCGACCAGGTCGACGTCGGGTGAGATCGAGCGGAGTCCGACGGCGTACGCCGTGCGCATCCGGTGCGCCAGCGTCGCCGCCGCGATGAGGCTCTTGCTGGGAACGCAGCCGGTCCAGAGGCAGTCGCCTCCCGTCGACGCCCGCTCGACCAGGCACACCCGGGCTCCGAGGCCCGCGGCGCCGAACGCCGCCACCAGCCCCGCGGTGCCACCGCCGACGACGGCGAGGTCGTAACGGCTCTTCACCGGTGTGCCGGCGCCCCGTCGGCGACCCGGCCCGGCGGCGCCACGGCGTCGGGGAGCCGCCACAGATGCTCGCGTGGGAGGTCGACCCGCACGCCGTCGCCCACGGGCGGAGCCTGCTCCGGGCGCACATGGGCCTCGATCCGCAGCTCCCCGGCGGCCAGCTCCAGCCGCATGTGCGTCCCGGCGTACGACGCGTCCTGCACCCTGAGCGCGAGCGACCCGCCGGCGTCCAGCCGAACCCGCTCCGGGCGGATGGTGAACGTCGCGGCACCGTCGGGTCCAGGCACGTCGATGGAGGAGCCGGCCAGTTGGAGCCGGCCGCCCCGGACCGGACCGCTGAGCAGGTTGCTGCTGCCGAAGAACCGCGCAACCGCGGCCGAGCTCGGCCGCGCGAACAGCACCTCCGGCCGGTCGCACTGCACGAGGCTGCCGTCGACCAGCAACGCCACCCGTTCCCCGACCTCGGCGGCCTCGGCCCGGTCGTGCGTGACGTAAACGGTGGTCAGGCGACGTTCGCGCTGCAGCCGGCGGATGAGCCGCCGGACCTCTTCCCGCCGGTGGGGGTCGAGAGCGGCCAGCGGCTCGTCGAGCAACAGCAGGTCCGGGTCGAGGCAGAGCGATCGGGCCAGGGCCACCCGCTGCGCCTCGCCACCGGAGAGGCCCTGCACCCGCCGCGGCCCGAAGCCCCCCAGGCCGACCTCGTCGAGGAGCGCCTCGGCCCGGCGCCTCCGGCCCGCCCGGCCTTCTCCCGCCACCCTGAGCCCGAAGGCCACGTTGTCGGCCACGTCGAGGTTGGGGAACAGCCTCGGCGACTGGAAGACCACTGCCACTCGCCGGCGCTGCGGGGGCACGCCGAGCAGGCTTCGCTCGCCCAGCGTGAGCCGCCCGGCGGCAACCTCCTCGAGTCCGGCAACCGTCCGCAGCAGGGTGGTCTTCCCGGCTCCGGAGGGACCGACGAGCGCACACAGCCGCCCCGGTCCCACCTCCAGGTCGACCTCCCGCAAGATCGTCCGCGTGCCGGCCATGACGGTGAGGCCAACGCATCGCAGCGCCAGCCCGGCTGGGGCTATCGGAGCACCTCCCGCTTCCAGCGCGCATCGAGCACCGGCACTCTCGCCGCCGGCAGCTCCTGCACCTCGTGGCCGAAGTCGGACAGGAGGTACGGCGAACTCTGCTGCGCGGCGAAGAGCCGCCGCTGTCCCGCCCCGAGCCGGGAGAGGTCGAGGACGGTGGGGACCCCCAGCTGGCGAGGGTCCGCCTTTGCGGCCTGCAGGTCCGGGGACAGCAGCAGGTCGGCAACCACCAGTGCTCCGGCCCGATGCGCGGCGTCGGCGGGAATGGTCACGTAGCTGGTGTTCGCCAGGGTGCCGCTGTCCAGTACGAACGGGCGCGCGGATCGGGGCAGCTCTCCGCGCTCGACGCCGGTGAGCACGAAGCTCGGGTCGTAGCTCATCGCGAGGTCCACCTGCCCGTCGCCGAAGAGCCGGTCGAGCTCCGCCTCGGATCCGGGAAAGGCCGTCCCGCCGCGCCACTGCAGCGGCTTGAGCTTGCGCAGCAGCGCGAAGGCCGCATCCTCACCCAACGCCTGCACCGCCTGCCGCACGAATGCGGACCCGGTGAAGTCGGGGGGAGCCGGATAGGTGAGCCGACCGGGGTTGGCTCTGGCGTAGGTCAGCAGCTCCTGGAAGGAGCCCGGCGGGCGCGGCTGGCGCCGCGAGTCGTAGGCGAGGACGAGCTGCGCGCGGCTCCACCACCGGGACGCCGAAGTCGTTCGCGATGGTCGGGTCGGACCAGTCGACGTACCTGGCGTTGGGGAGGCGCGGCGCCCAGTCCCGTAGCCACAGTCCGGCCCCGGCGCCCTGGGCGAAGTTGGCCCCGTTGATCCAGATCAGATCCACGCTGCCGCCGCCCCGACGACCGGCCCGCTGCTCGGCCACGACCCGCTGTACGGCGTCGGCGGTGTCGGTGACCGGAACCCGTTGCAGGTTGACGCCGAGCTTCGCCGCCGCCGGCCGGACCATCTCGTCGACGTAACGGTTCACCCGGGTGTCGCCGCCGTACATCCACCACCGCACGGTCTGGCCGTGCGCCTGGGCCAGGACGGCCGGCCAGTTCCCCGGGTCGACGGTGCCCGTGCCCTTCGGCGCCGAGCTCGCTGCGCCACATCCGGCGAGCAGGGCGGCCGCCGCCGCGACGACGAGCAGTCGGGCGCTCATCCGAGGCCGTGGCGCAGCAGCGTGACGCCGGCCGACGTCGTGGCGGAACCTCACCGTCGGCTCACCGTCGGGCCGCACCGGACCGCCCGGCCGGTTTCAGGAGCCTCGACAGGAGCGGGCCGGCGACCGCGAGGACGACGATGAGACCGACCGCTCCCAGGAACGCTGGTGAGGTCGGGTCGTGGATGGAGCCGCCGAGGGCCGCATAGGCGAAGGTTCCGGGCACGATCCCGATCGCCGTGGCGAGCAGGTAGTCGCGCCGGCGTACGGCGCTGACCCCGGCCGCGTAGTTGAGCAGGTTGAACGGCACCGCCGGGATGAGCCTGAGGTAGAGAACCGCGAGAAAGCCCCGCCGCTCCAGCCAGGCGTCGACCTGAGCGAGACGTCGTCCGGTCATCCGCTCGACGTGCTTGCGACCCAGGCGCCGGCCGAGTAGGAAGGACGCGGCCGCACCCAGCGTCGCTCCGACCACGGCGAGCGCGGTCCCCAGAGCGGTGCCGAAAACAGCCCCCCCGACGGCGGTGACCACGGCACCCGGGAAGAGCAGCACAGTCAGTACGGCGTAGAGGACGACGAACACGACCGGCCCGGCGATGCCGCTGTCCCGCACCGCACCGTCGATCCGGGCCCGACTCGGGCCCCCGAAGACTACGGCGGCTGCGAAGACGACGAGCAGCACCCCAGCGAGGAGCCCCAGGCGCACCCGTGGAGAGGACAGGAACACGGCCGGACCGGCGGTGTGCTCGGGCACCGCCGGCTCCGCCTTCCCCTGCACCCGGTCACGGATCGGTGCATCCCGCTCCGGCTCGAGCGCGGCTGGCGCCGGGGGCGGGTCGAACCGAGCCCGGCCGCTGCCCTCCCCGGGGGTTACGCCGGCCCCGATGCCCGCGCGTCGAGGAGCGTCGGCGCGGTCGTCGGCTGCCGGATGTGCTCTCGATGGGCCAGCGCCTGCGCCACCCCGGCCACAGCGAGCAGCGCGGCGGAGGCCACCGCGAGGTAGGCCCCCAGCCCGATGCTCGCACTCGGGCCGAACGGCGGCGCGAAGATGCGCTGCAGGATCCGGGTACCGGCCAGGAAGCCGAGCAGCGCCAGCACGCTACCCAGAGCCGCGGGGCCCAGGGGGGACCGTCCGCGGGCGGCCGCCCGTACCAGCAGCAGGACCGCCACGGTGACCGCCAGGACGAGGCTGCCGGTGTGCGGAGTGGGGAGCCAGCCGCTCCAGTTGATCGCGCCCGTCTTCACAGAGGTCGTGTAGAAGGTGAAGAACGTGTAGCCGAACACGAACTGTCCCACCGCCCCCAGCGCGGCGAGCCCGAGCCAGGGGCTCATGCCTCGCTGGATCTCCGCCCGCCATGGTCGAGCCGGCGTGCCCACGGCGGTCCTGGAGGCGGCGTACGCCACCCCGCCGATGGCGACAGCCAGACAACCCGCCAACCCGATCCAGATGCCCGGCAGCAGCGTGGCCGCGTTTGCTCGCGACGGGGCGCAGTAGTAGTAGCAGGAGGAGCTGGACCCGGCGATGCCGGCCGTCGAACCGCCGTTGGGGAAGAACCCGAACGGCGACGCGATCATGCGGTAACCGAGCTGCAGAGCGGCGAGTACGCCGAAGCCGCCGATCAGGAGCCCGGCGCTGCGGCCGCCCACCGGGCTGCGGCCGGCAGCGAGCAGCCCGACCAGCACGGCCGCGACGACCCCACTGAGCAGGATCAGGTCGGACGTGTGCGGGACCCCGAGCCAGGCGTCCTGGTTCATGCCCTTGTACTTGTAGAAGTCCGAACCCAGGGCCAGCAGCTGTAGGACGACACCGGCCAGCGCCAGCCACAACCACGGGGTCAGTCGTCGCATCGGATCCTCTCGGGAAGGCGCAGGTGAGATCGGCGGCAATGCCGCTGAGCAGGGGATTCAACCGGGATCGGCGCCGCTTTGGTAAGTGCGCGACACATCTAGCGGTCAGACGGCGCCGTCGAGCGGAGCTCGGTCCAGGAACAGCAGCACCCCGTCCAGCGCCATGCGCACGGACGGCGGCACCGTGTCGACCGGGCGTCCGGTGCGGTCGGCCTCCGCCAGCTCAGCCTCGTAGGGAATCACCCCGGCCAGCGGTACGCCGTACTCGGCGGTCATCGAGGCAAGGAAGTCCTCGTCAGCAGCCGAGCGGACCTTGTTGCCCAGCCCGAAGACCCGGTCGAGACCCAGCTCGGCGGCGAGCGCCACGGTCCGACCGGCGGTGATCATGGACTTTCGGGTCGGCTCGACGACGGCGAGCAGGACGTCGGCGTGCGCCAACGTGCCACCGGAGCGGCTGAGGTGCTCAAGTCCCGCCTCCATGTCGACCAGCGTCACGTCGGCGCTTTCGGTGAGTGCGTCGCCGAGGAGGCTGCGGACGGTGGCGTGTCCCCCGCAGGTGCAGCCGGCACCGGCCGCACTGACCCGGATCGCCGAGAGCAGGGTCGCGCCGGCGGGCGTCGGACGTCCGTAGTCCTCGATCAGCGCAACGGCGCTGGCGGCGCCCTTGGAACCGACGAGAACGGAGCGGGGCAGCACCGGTACGGCCTCCATCTCGGCCATGCTCAGCCCGAGCGAGACCCCGAGGTTCGGGTTGGAGTCGGTGTCGATGGCGACCACTCGGTCGCCACGGTCGGCGTACGCCCGAGCCAGCAACGCGGACACCGTGGTCTTGCCTACGCCGCCCTTGCCGACGATGCCCAGCTTCATCCGACCTCCAACCGACGTGCACAGCCTGCCACGGTTGGCGACGGACACTCCGCCGGCGCAGACTGTGGGTAACGTAACGGGTCGGGGGACGGCATCAATCCTGGTGGGCATCGCGGACGCCCCGGCGCCTCCCGGCCCTTCCGCTCGACCGCCCGGCCCGGGGAATGGGCACCGGTGGGTAGGCGTGGCTGACCTCGGCGACCTCCTCGGTCGGTTGGAGGCGTTGCTGGCAGAGCTCGAGGAGTCCGACTCGCTGCCGCGCGCCAACGTCTTCGAGCTGCTCGACGGCGTCGACGCGCTGCACCGACTCGCCTTGTCCAGCTTGGGCGCCGCCTTGGGAAGCGAGGCCGTCGAGCAGCTGCGCTCGGCGGATCCCGTGATCGGTTGGCTCTTCGAGGCCTACGGCGTGGGGGTGGACGAGCACGCTGTTGCCTCCGCGGCGGTGGAGTCCATCAGGCCGTACATCCAGTCGCACGGGGGCAGCGTGGAGGTCCTCGGCGTCGAGCGAGGCGTCGTGCGGCTTCGCATGTCCGGGGCGTGCTCGGGGTGTACGTCGGCCGCCGTCACGCTGCACGAGGGGATCGAGGAGGCGCTGCGCGAGGGCTTCCCCGGGTACGCCGGAATGGAGGTCGAGGAAGACTCGGCCGCTTCCCATCCACCGCCGGCTCCGCTCCTGCAGATCACACCCCGGCCGACGTAGACCGGCCTGACCGGTGCGCTACCCCCACACGACGCCGAGGTCGCCGACCACTCGGCGTACCTCTGCGACCGCCGCATCGACCGCGCCCGCCACCTCCGGGGAGAGCCCCTCGCCCAAGCCGTCGGCGTCAAGGGCCTGGGCGCCCACCAGGATCGTGGTCTCCGGCAGTACGCCGAGGCCCCGGGCGAGCAGCAGCGCGCGTTCGGGGGTGGCGAGGTGCATGTCGGCCAGCTCGTCCCTCCGCTGCTGCAGCGGCAGCGCGGTGACGTCGCGTATGTCCGGCCGCAGGACTACGACGCTGCCCGGCGACCGGCCCAGGTCGAGCGCATCGACGAGGACGAGCGCATCCGCGGGTTCGAGCAGCTCCTGGACCAGGTGGATGCCGCC
>JAABUS010007306.1_pt1 | contig 12780 bp, 7 predicted proteins | sample 5560161 | NCBI WGS metagenome assembly JAABUS01 (sample SAMN10711885, study PRJNA513376) | rock metagenome | isolation source: Antarctica rocks | place: Antarctica: Victoria Land, Trio Nunatak nord | collected 2016-01-04 | reverse complement strand
AGACCACGGGCGTCGTGAACAGCGTCAGCACCTGGCTGACAGCCAATCCGCCGACGATGGCGATGCCGAGCGGCTGCCGCAGCTCCGACCCCGACCCGCCGCCCAGCATCAGCGGCAGCGCGCCGAGCAGGGCGGCCATGGTGGTCATCAGGATAGGCCGGAAGCGCAGCATGCAGGCCTGGAAGATCGCGTCCCGCGGCGACATGCCGCCCTGCCGCTCCGCCGCCAGCGCGAAGTCGATCATCATGATCGCGTTCTTCTTGACGATGCCGATCAAGAGGATCAGGCCGATGATGCCGACGATGTCCAGCTCATGCCCGGTCAGGTCCAGCAGGATCAGCGCGCCCACCCCGGCGGACGGCAGGGTGGAGATGATCGTCAGCGGGTGGATGAAGCTCTCGTACAGCACGCCCAGCACGACATACACCGCGACCAGCGCCGCCAAGATCAGCAGCAGCTCGTTCGACAGGGACGCCTGGAACGCGGACAGCGCGCCCTGGTAGGCGACGGTGAAGCTGTCCGGCAGGCCGATCTCCCGGATTGCGTCGTTGATGCCGGACGCTGCGGCGTCGAGCGAGGCGCCCGGGGCCAGGTTGAACGACACCGAAACCGCCGGGAACTGCCCCAGATGCTCCACCTGCAGCGGCGAGGGCCGGACCGACAGCCGGACCAAGGCCGCGAGCGGCACCTGGCCGGTGGCCGCCGCGACCGAGGGCAGGTAGATCGCGCCCAGCGCCTGCTGCAGGCTGGCCTGGTCGTGCACGTCCGCCTGCAGGATGACGCGGTACTGGTTGGATTGGGTGTACAGCGTGGAGACGATCCGCTGCCCGAACGCGTCATACAGCGCGTTGTCGATGGTCGCCGTCGTGATGCCGAACCGGGCCGCCGTGGCACGGTCCACCACCATGTCCAGCGCCCGGCCGTTCGTGCTCATGTCGCTGGTCACGGCCGAGAAGGCCGGCTTCCCGCTCAGCGCCTCGACCAGCTTCGGGACCCAGGCCGTGAACTGCGCCGCGTCCGGGTTCTCCAGGAAGAAATGGTACTGCGCCCGGCTGACGGTGGAATCAATCGTCAGGTCCTGCACCGGCTGCATGGACAGCGTGATGCCGGGGACCCGCAGGCTCTGCCGCAGCCGGTCGATCACCTGCGAGGCGCTCAGCCGGCGCTCGCCCATGGGCTTGAGGTTGATCTGGAAGCGCCCGGCGTTCAGCGTCGTGTTGGTGCCGTCCACGCCGATGAAGGAGGACAGGCTCTCCACCGCCGGGTCCTGCAGGACGGCGTCGGCCAGCTGCTGCTGGCGTGCCGCCATGGCCGCGAACGACGTGTCCTGCGCCGCCTCGGAGATGCCCTGGATGGTCCCGGTGTCCTGCACGGGGAAGAAGCCTTTGGGGATGACGACGTACATGGCGGCCGTGGCCCCGAAGGTCAGCAGCGCCACCACCAAGGTCAGCCCCCGGTGGTCGAGCACCCAGCCGAGCCAGCTTCCATAGCCCGCGACCATCCGGTTGAAGCCCCGCTCGGCCGCGAGGTCCAGCCGGTTGCGCGTCTCCGCCGGGCGGTGCTTGACCAGGAGCGCGCACAGCATCGGCACCAGGGTGAGCGACACCACCGCCGAAAGCACGATGGTCACGGCCAGCGTGATTGCGAACTCCCGGAACAGCCGGCCCACCACGTCGCCCATGAGCAGCAGCGGGATCAGCACCGCGATCAGCGACACGGTGAGCGAGACGATGGTGAACCCGCGCAGCGCCGCCTCCAGCGGGCTGTCGCCGTCCTCGACGTGGCGGGCGATGTTCTCGATCATGACGATCGCGTCGTCGACCACGAAGCCGGTCGAGATGGTCAGCGCCATGAGCGACAGGTTGTCCAGGCTGAACCCCAGCAGGTACATCGCCGCCAGGGTGCCGACGAGCGACAGCGGCACCGACAGCGACGGGATCAGCGTGGCCGGCAGGTTGCGCAGGAACAGAAAGATCACCAGCACGACGAGGGCCACCGCCAGGCCCAGCTCGAACTCGACATCGGCCACGGAGGCGCGGATCGTCGTCGTCCGGTCGCTCAGCACCGCCACGTCGATGGCCGCCGGCATGGTCGCCTGCAGCTTCGGCAGCAGCGCCTTGATCCCGTCCACCACGGCGATCACGTTGGAGCCAGGCTGGCGCTGGATGTTCAGGATCACCGCCGGCGTGCGGTCCGCCCAGGCGGCGAGCTGGTTGTTCTCGGCGCCGTCGATCACGGTGGCCACGTCGCCGAGGTGGACGGCGCGGCCGTTCTTGTAGGCGATGATGAGGCTGCGGTACTGGTCGGCGCTGGTGAGCTGGTCGTTGTCGTTGATGGTGCTGCTCCGGGTGGCGCCGTCGAAGCTGCCTTTCGGCGTGTCGGTGTTCTGGTTGCCGATGATGGTCCGCACGTCGTCGATGGCCAGGCCGTAGGCCGAAAGCGCGCGCGGGTTGACGACGACGCGCACGGCCGGGCGGTTGCCGCCGCTGATGGACACGAGGCCGACGCCGGGCTGCTGGCTGATCTTCTGCGCCAGCCGCACGTCGGCGAGGTCCTCGACCTGCGTGAGCGGCATCGTCTTGCTGGTGAGCGCCAGGGCGAGCACCGGCGTGTCGGCGGGGTTGACCTTGTTGTAGATCGGCGGCGCCGGCAGGTCGGACGGCAGCAGGTTGGTGGCCGCGTTGATCGCCGCCTGCACCTCCTGCTCCGCCACGTCCAGGCTGAGGTTGAGGCTGAACTGCAGCGTGACCACCGACGCGCCGCCGGAGGACACCGACGACATCTGGCCCAGCCCCGGCATCTGCCCGAACTGCCGCTCCAGCGGCGCCGTCACCGCCGTCGTCATCACCTCGGGGCTGGCGCCGGGGTAGAAGGTCTGCACCTGGATGGTCGGGTAATCGACTTCCGGCAGGGCCGAGACCGGCAGGAACCGGTAGGCGATGATGCCGACCAGCAGGATCGCCGCCATCAGCAGCGTCGTCCCGACCGGCCGGAGGATGAACAGCCGGGACGGGTTCACCCGCGGGTGCTCATGGGGTGGACGCCGGCGGCTCGCGGCCGCGCCGCCCGCCCTGCGGGCCCGGCCCGGGTGCGCCCGCGCTTCCGCCCGCGTCGTGCCCCGGCGTCGGGGCGACGCTGATGCGGGCGCCGTCGCGCAGCCGGTCCAAGCCGTCGGTCACGACCTGGTCCCCGGGCTTCAACCCGTCGAGGATTTGCACCATCCCGTTCTCGCCGGAGCCGGTCTTGACCGCCTGGACCGCGACGGTGCCGCCGGGCTTGACGAGGTAGACGAACGGCCCCGGCGCCCCCGTCTGCACCGCTCCCTGCGGCGCCATCACGACCCCTTTCAACGTCTGCACCAGCAGCCGCGCGTTGACGAACTGCTGCGGGAACAGCGCATTGTCGGCGTTGCTGAAGTTCGCCCGCAGCTTGACCGTGCCCGTCGTGCTGTCGATCTGGTTCTCCGTCGTCGCCAGCGTGCCGGTTGCGACCAACTGCGTGTTGGTGCGGTCATAGGCCTGCACCGCCAGGGCGCCGGCCGCCATCTGCCGCTGCACCTGCGCCACGTCGTCCTCCGGCAAGGTGAACAGCACCGAGATCGGCTGCAACTGCGTGACTACGAACAGCCCGGTGGCGTCGCTGGTCTGCACGTAGTTGCCGGGATCGACCAAGCGGATGCCGACCCGGCCGTCCACCGGCGAGGTGATGTGGCAATACACCAGGTTCAGCTTGGCGCTGTCGATGGCCGCCTGGTCGGTGATGACGGAGCCTTCGTACTGCTTGATGAGGAACACCTGGTCCTCGACCTGCTGGCGCGCGATGCTGTCCTGCTTGTTGAGCGTCTGATAGCGCGTGTTGTCCGCCTTCGCCTGCGCCAGCAGCGCCTGGTCGTGCGCCAGCGTGCCCTGTGCCTGCTCAAGCGCCACCTGATAGGGCCTGGGATCGATCTGCGCGAGGAAGTCGCCCTTGCGCACCAACTGCCCCTCGGTGAAGCCGATCTGCTGCAGCTGGCCGTTGATCTGCGTCTTGACCGTCACCGTCGCCAGCGGCGTCACGGCGCCCAGCCCGGTGAGCACCATGTCGATGTCGCCGGTGCCGATGGTCGCGACCTCCACCGGCTGGGGGGCGCCGGCGCCCGTCCGCCCGGCGCCCTGCGGCTGGTCGCGGTGGCCGAGCAGCCGCCATCCGACACCGCCGACCAAGCCGACGACCGCCAACGCGGCCGCCCAGGCCAGCCAGGAGCGCCGACGCGTCTTGACCGGGCTAGGCCGGGTGTCCGGGCGGAGCGGGGCCGTGGGGTGTTCGAGCTGCTCGGTCATCGCCGCTCCGGTCGCCTTCTGGCGAGAACTGCGCCAACGCCCCGCCTGACGCTCCGTGCCGCAGCAGCTATAGGCTCAAACGACGCCTCGGTTTCACCCCGGAAACGTAAGGATTTGGAAGGCGGCCGGCGGTGTGAGACTTTGGGCATCGCAGGGATACGCGCCGACGGCACCGATCACACGCGGCAGGTCTCACGTACGAGGGCGGGTCACCCCATCAACGGCCCTGGAACGACGGGGGGCGGCGCTCCGCCATTGCGCGTACGCCCTCCTTGAAGTCCTCCGTCGCGAAGTGCTGCTCCTGCTGTTCCAGCTCGTGGTCGGTGATGGCCGCCACGGCGTCAGCCAGGCCGCGCCGGAGGGTGCTGCGGGTGGCGGCGACGGCAATCGGCGCGGACTGGGCGATCTCCGCCGCCAACGCCAAGGCCGCCGCGCGTAGCCCGTCCGCGGGCGCCAACACGTCCACTAGGCCAAGGCCGTGCGCCTCCTCGCCGCCGATGCGGCGCCCGGTGTAGAACAGCAGCGCCGCCCGCTGCGGCCCGACCACCCGCGGCAGGGTGACGCTCAGCCCGAAACCGGGGTGGAAGCCCAGGCGGTTGAAGTTGGCGGTGAAGCGCGAGTCCGCCGACGCCACCCGGAAGTCCGCGACGAGGGCCAGCCCAAGCCCGCCGCCCACGGCCGCGCCCTGCACCGCGGCTACCACGGGCTTCGTGCAGCGGAACAGGCGCACCGCCTGCTGGTAAAGGTGCCCGCCCTCGCGGTCGCCCCCACGCTCACCCACGGTGTCGCGGGCCGGGCTGCTGAAATCGGCCCCGGCGCAGAAGTTGCGCCCCTCCGCGCACAGCAGCACGCTGCGTATGCCCCCATCGGCGTCGAATGCCTCGAACGCCTCGGCCAGCGCGCGGATCAGGGCGATGTCGAAGTAGTTGTGCGGCGGACGGCAGATCTCGGCGATGCCAACGTGGCCGTCCCGGCCCGTGCGGACGTCCTTCATCGCAGGCCCAGGCCCCGGGCGATCATGCCCCGCAGGATCTCCCGCGTGCCGCCGCGCAGGGAAAAGGACGGCGCCGTCATCACCAGGTGCGCCAAGACGGCAGACAGCGCCGTGCTGCCCTCGGCCTCCGACGGTTCCACGTCCACCAGCAGCCGCACCACCTCGACCGTTTCCTGCTCCAGCACGTTGCCGAGGTCCTTGACCAGCGCCGCCTGCAGCGCCGGGTCCTGCCCGTCCTGCAGCATGCCGGCGACGGAGCGGGACAGGCGGCGGAGCGCCATGGTGTGCGACGTGAGCCGGCCGATGGCCGCGGCGGCGCGCTCCGGCGCGTCCGGGCCGAGGGCGCGCACGGCCTCGGTCAGCAGGGTGAAGGAGGACAGGAAACGGTCGGGGCCGGACCGCTCGAACGCCAGCTCCGCCGTGACCTGCTTCCAGCCGTCGTCCTCCTGGCCGAGCAGCGCGTCCTCCGGCAGCAGCAGGTCGGTGATCGCGACCTCGTTGAAGTGGTGGGCGCCCCGCATGTCCCGGATCGGCCGCACTTCCATGCCGGCGGACCGCGCCTGCGCCATGTCCACCAGGAACTGGCTGGACCCGGCGTGGCGGTCATCGGACCCATTGCCGGAGGAGGGGGCACCCGTACGGCAGAACAGGATCATGTAGTCCGCGAAGTGGGCGGAGGAGGTCCACACCTTCGTGCCGTTCACCAGCCAGCCGCCCTGCACGCGCTGCGCCCGGGTGCGGGCGGCGGCCAGGTCCGACCCGGAATCCGGCTCGCTCATGCCGATGCAGAACGACAGCTCGCCGGCCGCGATGCGCGGCAGGATGGACTGGCGCTGCGCTTCCGTGCCGTGGCGCAGGATGCTCGGCCCGCTTTGCCGCTCGGCGACCCAGTGGTGGCCGACCGGGGCGCCCGCTGCCAGCACCTCTTCTAGCACGACGTAGCGTTCCAGCGCCGAGCGCTCGTGGCCGCCGTACTGCCGCGGCCAGGTCATGCCGAGCCAGCCGCGTGCGCCCATCTTGCGGCTGAACTCCCGGTCGTGCCCGCTCCAGGACGCGGCCCGCTGCTGCGGCGTGCGGCCCCGCAGCTCGTCGGCGAGGAAATCGCGGACCTCCCCGCGCAGGGTCTCGGCGGCCGGGGTGGTCCAGGGCGGGGCGGCGAAGGACAGGGCTTGCATGGGGGGGCACACCTCCTCGGGGGAAAGCACCAACAGGGCGTCCGCCACCGTGCAGCCTTGCCCGGCGGGATGGACGATGACGGGGTTCAGCTCCAGCTCCGCGATTGTCGCGCGGGCGGCATGGGCGATGGCGGACACGTCCGCCACCAGCCGCGCCAGGGCGGGCAGGTCGGCCGCCGGGGCGCCGCGCCAGCCGTCCAGCAGCGGCGCGCTGCGCAGGCTGCGGAGCATCTCCGCCGCTTCGGCCTCGTCCACGGGCGCGAGCCGCCGGGCGGTGTCGGCATACAGCTCCGCCATCACCCCGCCTGCGCCGACGGTCACGACGGGGCCGAAGGTGGGGTCGCGCACGGCGCCGACGATGACTTCGATGCCTGGCGGGGCCATGCGCTCCAGCAGCACGCCCTCCACCGGGGCGTCCGGCGCGTGGGCGCGGGCGCCGGCCAGCACGGCGTAGAAGGCGCTTTCCAGCCCGGGCAGGTCCGTGATCCCGAGGCGCACCCCGCCGGCCTCCGTCTTGTGCGGGAGGGCCGGGGACTGGACCTTGACGGCCAGCGGGAAGCCCAGCGCCGCGGCCGCCGCCGCCAGGTCCCCGCGCCGCGCGACGAGGCGGAACGGCGCCAGGGCGACGCCGCAGGCGGCCAGCGCCGCCTTGGCCGCGTGCTCGGCAACCGGCCCGGCTGGACCGGACAGCGCCGCCCGCGCGGCATCCGGCAGCGCCCGCAACGATGGCACTGTAGGGGCCGGGACAGGAACCAGCGCCCGTGCCGCCCGCGCCAGCAGCGGCATGGACGGGCAGATCACCGCCCCGGCGTCCGCCAGCACCTGCCGGCTGAGCGGGGACGGCAGGGTGTAGCTGTAGAACAGCACGGGCTTGCGCCGCTCGGCCAACAGGGCTTGCAGCGCCGGGCCGTCGAAGGCGACGCGGGCCGGGTTGGCGAGGGTGGTCACGACGACGACCTGGTCCACCCCGGGATCGCGGGTCAGCAGCTCCATCGTCCGCAGCGTGCCGCCGCCCTGGGCGCCCCCCGCGGTCAGGTCCACCGGGTTGCGGGCGGACCCGTAGCTGGGGATGAAGCCGCGTATCTCCGCCTGGGTCTTGGCCGAAAGTTCCGGCAGGGTCAGGCCCGCGTCCTCCAGCACGTCCGCGGACCAGGCCCCCGCGCCGCCCGACACGGTGACGACGGCGACCCGCCCGCCCGCAGCCGACGGGTTGGAGGCGAGCGCCGCGGCGAGCGTCAGCGCCTCCTCCAATTCGGTGGCGGCGTGGATGCCGTGCCGGCGGAACAGGGCGTCGTAGCCGGCGTTCCATCCGGCCATGCTGGCGGTGTGGGAGGCGGCGGCGGCTTTGCCCGCGGCGGAGCGGCCTGCCTTGATGGCGACGATGAACTTGCCCGCCGCACGGGTCGCCGCCGCGGCGGCGGCGAAGCCGGCAGGGTCCCGCACCGTTTCCAGGAACAGCAGCACGCCCGCCGTATCGGGGTCGGCGGCCATGTGGGCCAGGATGTCGGCCGCGGTCAGGTCGGCCTCGTTGCCGGTGGTGACCACCGTGCTGAACGACAGGCCCAGTGCCCGGCCGCGGTTATACAATGCGAAGCCCATGCCGCCGCTTTGCGCGATGATGCCGAGGCGGGCGCGCACCGCGACCGGGTTGTCGTCGGCATCCCGGTCCACCGCCGGGCTGAAGGTGGCGCTGACGCGGGCGGCCTCGTTGTGGAACCCTTCCCCGTTGGGGCCGAGCACGCGCATCCCGGTCCGCCGGGCGAGCGCCGCCACCTGGTCCTGCAAGCCCTCCGGCGCGGCGCCGTCCTCCGCGAAGCCGGAGGAGATCACGGCGGCGTAGCGCACCCCGGCGGCGGCGCATTCCTCCAGCGCCGGCAGCACGCGCCCGGCCGGAATGGCGACCAGCGCCACGTCCATCGGGCCGCCCGCCGCGGCGACGGTCGGGTAACAGGGCAGGCCGTGGATCTCGGTGTAGCTGGGGTTCACCGGCACGATGCGCCCGGGGAACCCGTTCTTGCGCAGCAGCGCCAGGAGCTGGCCGCGGATGCGGTCCGGCTCCGGCGAGGCGCCGACGACCGCGACCGAGGCCGGCGACAGCAGGGCGTCGAGCGGCGGCATCACGCGGCCGTCAACGCCGGCCACAGCCCGTCCGGCCCCGCTTGCAGCGCGGCACGGCCGACCAGGGCATTCCATTCGGCCTCGTTGCCGAACTCGTCGCGCCAGGACCACAGGCGGCGGGTGAAGGGGTGCAGGTGGTATTCCTGCGTGAAGCCGATGGCGCCATGCGACTGGTGCGCCAGTCCAGCGGCGACGCTTGCGGCCTCCCCCGCGCGGGCCTTCGCGGCGCCGACCACCAGCGGGGACAGATCGCCGGCCAGCGCGTCTGCCGCCATGTCGGCCGCGGCGAGGGCGGCGGCGGACTGCCCGGCCAGGATCGCCAGGTTGTGCTGGATCGCCTGGAACTTGCCGATGGGCCGGCCGAACTGCACGCGGGTCTGCGCGTACTCCACGCTGATGGCCAGCGCGCGGGACAGGGCGCCGGCGATCTGCACGGTGCGGACCGCGGCGCCCGCGGCACGCAGCCCGGCGGCGTCGAACGGGGCGGGGGCGACAGCCTCGCCGGGCAGGACGGCGTCGAACGCCACGGTGTCCCGCGGCTCGCCGGCCAGGTTCACGTCCTGCGCCACGGTGCCGCAGGCGGGAACGGACGCGGCCATTGGCCCGTCCGGCCCTTCGGCCAAAACGGCCAGCGCGGCGGCGTCGCGGCCCCAGGGCACCCGGGTTGCCGTCCCGGTGAGCCGCCACCCGCCGCCCTCCCGCCGCAGCGCCAGCGCCCCGCGCCGGACCGGCGCAAGCGTCAGCACGCCCGGCGGCACCGGCAGCCCGGCGCGGGCGAGCAGCCAGCCCGCCAGCATCGTCTCCGCCAAGGGCACCGGGGCGGCATGGAACGCGGCGGCCTGCACCAGGCGCATCGCCTCGGCCACCGTCGCGCCGAAGCCGCCGGCCTCCTCCGGCAGTAGGGCGGCGGCGAACCCGGCCTCCGCCACCGCGTCCCACAAGCGCTGCGGAAACCTGCCGGCCTCGGCCGCTTGCAGCACGTCCTTGGTGGCATGGGTGGTGAACAGGCGCTCGGCGCTGTCGGCAAGCTGGTCGCTCATGCGGGTCTCCAGGGCAGGATGCTCATAGGGCGGGCCATAGGTTTTCGAAACTGAGCGGCAGCATGGCTACACCCCCAACCCGAAATAGGCGCGGCGCAGCCCGTCATCGGCGCGCAGGACCGCGGGCGTGCCGCCAAAGGCGACGCGTCCGCCTTCCAGGGTGAACACGCGGTCGCCGAGGTCCAGGAACTTCACGTTCTGCTCGGCGATCAGCAGCGACAGGCCGCCTTCGCGGCACTCGGCCAGCGAGCGGATCACCGTGGACACCAGCAGCGGGGACAGCCCGGACGACGGCTCGTCCATCACCAGCAGCTTCGGCTCGGCCGCGAGCGCCTTGGCGATGCCGAGCATCTTGCGTTGCCCGCCCGAAAGGCTGCCGCCACCTTGGCGGCGCTTCTCGGCAAGCACCGGGAACAGGGCGTACAGCCCGTCCCGCCGGCGCCGGGCCGCGGCGCCGTCCACGAACAGCGCGCCGAGACGCAGGTTCTCGTCCACGGTCAGGCCGGGGAAGATGCCCAGTTCCGACATGTAGCTGAGGCCCAGGCGGACCCGGGCGCGGGCGGGCAGGCCGGCGATGTCCTGCCCGCGGAAGCGTATCGCGCCGGCGCGGGCCGGCAGCAGCCCGACCAGGGTTTTCAGCAGCGTCGTCTTGCCGGCGCCGTTGGGGCCGAGCAGCACGACCGTCTCGTGCTCCGCCACGTCGAGGTCGATGCCCCACAGCACCTGCATCGCGCCGTAGCCGGCTTGCAGGCCGGACACCTGCAGCAGCGCCGTCACGCCGCCACCCCGGACGCGATGGCGGGCGCCTCGTCGGGGGCGCCCAGGAACACCTCGACCACCTGCGGGTCGCGTGCCGCGTCGCGCAGGCTGCCGCCGAAGATGGCGCGTCCGGCGTTCATCACCACCACGCGGTGGGTCAGGCGGTCGATGAAGGGCATCAGGTGCTCCACCACCAACAGGCCGAGACCGGCCTCCGCCAAGGCGCGGAGGCGGGCGGCGATGCGCTCCAGCTCCGCCGGGTTCAGGCCGCAGGCCAGCTCGTCCACCAGCAGCAGGCGCGGGCTGGTGGCGAGCGCGCGGGCGAGGTCGAGCATCTTCTGCTGCACGCTGGTCAGCTCGCTTGCGCGCCGGGCGGCGAGGTGGCCCAGCTCGACGCCGTGCAGCAGGGCGTCCAGGTCGGGCGGCGTCCCGGGGCCGTGGACGGCCACCTCCAGGTTCTGCCGCACCGTCAGGCTCGGGAAGGGCTTGGGCACCTGGAACGTCCGGTTGATGCCGCTGGCGGCCCGGCGGTGCGCGGGCAGGGCGCCCATGGACACGCCGTCCAGCAGCACCGTGCCGCCATCTGCCGGCAGCAGGCCGCTGATGACGTTGATCACCGTCGTCTTGCCGGAGCCGTTGGGGCCGATCAGGCCGACGATCTCCCCCGCGGCAACCGTCAGGTCCACGCCGCCCAGGGCCTGGAACCCGCCGAAGCGCTTGGTGACGCCGGTGGCGCGGAGCAGCGGCTCAGCCATGGGCGGGCAGGCCCTTCCGGACACGCAGGCGCGGGGCCAGGCGGCGGGGGATGGCGGCCAAGCCTTCGGGGAAGAACAGCACCAGCAGCATGATGAGCACGCCGTAGGTGAGCTGGAAGTACTGCGGGGCGGACACGCCGATGGCGTTGTAGAGGCCATACAGCAGCAGCACGCCCAGCACCGGGCCGCCCAGCGTGCCGGCGCCGCCGAACAGGGTGAACACGATGGCGAAGATGCTGAAGTTGATGTCGAACATGGATTCCGGGAAGAAGGTGGACGCGCGCCAAGCGAACACCGCCCCGATCAGCCCGGCCGCCAGCGCGCTGGCCAGCCAGACCACCAGCCGCCCGCGCACGATGTCGATCCCCGCCATGGACGCCGCCAGCGGGTTGTCGCGCGCCGCCTGCAGCCGCAAACCGAAGCGGGAATGCCGCAGCCAGGCGACCAGCCCCATCACCAGCGCCAGGATGCCGAGCGCGAGGCCGTAGGTGAGCGCCGGGGCATAGGGCAGGGACAGCCGCACGCCGTAAGGGCCGCCGGTCACGTCCTGCAGGTTCGGGTTGCCGATCAGGTGCAGCAGCGCTTCGGACGCGGCCAGGCTGGCCAGGCCGAAGTAGGCGCCCTGCAAGCGCAGCAGCGGGGTAAGCAGCAGGCCCACCAGCAGCGCCGCCCCGCCGCCCCCTGCCACCGCCAGCACCGGCGGCGTGCCCGCAAGCGTCACCAGCATGGAAAAGCCGTAGGCGCCGGCGCCGAAGAAGCCGACGTAGCCGAACGGCAGGTAGCCGGAAAAGCCGTAGATGAGGTTCAGCCCCTGCGCCAGCACCAGGAACACCACGAAGTTCAGCAGCAGCATCCCGTTGTCATACAGCGATGGCAACACCGCAAAGGCCGCCAGCAGCGGCGCAACGACCAGCAGCAGGTCGCGTCCCATCCCACTACGCATGGCGTACCTGCCGGCCCAGCAGCCCCGTCGGCCGGACCAGCAGCACCCCGATCAGCACGAGGTTCGGCAGCAGGTCGGCGAAGGAACTCAGATAGGTCCGCATCAGCATCAGGCAGACCCCGAAGATGACGCCGCCCAGCACCGTCCCCAGCGGGTTGCCCAAGGACCCGATGATGATGACCGCAAAGGCCGTGAGGTCGAGCGGGATGCCCAGCGACGGCGTGAAGCTGCCGAGCATGAAGGGCGCGAACACCCCGGCCACCGCCGCCAGCCCGGCGCCCACGCCGAACGCGATGGCCGACACGCGGTGCACGTCCACGCCGATGCCCACGGCCTCCTCCCGCTGGGCCATGATGGCCCGGGTCTGCCGGCCGATCCGGCTACGGTACAGATAAAGGTAAACCCCGCCCAGCATCACCAGCGACACGCCCCCGGCATACACCCAGGCGAACGGCACCGTCTGGCCCAGCAGCGGCACCGGGCCGCCGCCCAGCAGGCGGCTGGGGATGGACCGCTCGGAGTTGCCGAACAGCATGGCCGCGGCCGCCTCGATGGTTTGCGACAGGCCGAAGAACAGGATCAGCGACAGCATCTCCGGCTCGGGCGCGCGGAACAGGCGGGGGACGAGCAGGTAGTAGAGCGGCAGGCCCAGGAGGAAGAACGCCGCGAAGCTGAGC
>JAABUS010007305.1_pt1 | contig 12780 bp, 18 predicted proteins | sample 5560161 | NCBI WGS metagenome assembly JAABUS01 (sample SAMN10711885, study PRJNA513376) | rock metagenome | isolation source: Antarctica rocks | place: Antarctica: Victoria Land, Trio Nunatak nord | collected 2016-01-04 | reverse complement strand
TTTCCCTGTACTGATCAATTAGTCCAACCACAGTAGAGCTTGTCTAGACACATCCCAGAAATCTCAAAACCCGTGGAATCTCATACTATACGGATCGCAATAATACACGTATGCTGCACCTCACTATTTCTTTTTCCTGAGTCTGCGAGCGACCATCCATGCTGCCTTCCGAGGCTCCTACAGAACTCCCTATGAAACTCCTTACAATTCCAACACATTGGATGGAACAAGTACGAACAGCATATATGAAGTTCTATACAAAGCACCGAATGAAGCTATGTGAAGAATCGCATCAAGCTTTCATGAGCCTCTTAATAGGAGCATGTATGAAGCTGTATATGACGTGAAGGATATCTAGGACATGGTGTGAGGTTGATCTTGGTAGGTTATCTCTTGGATTAGGCCGCACTCCAGAAAATACTAAGTGTGTTAACGTTCTAGAACCTGCCCGTCGCACCAGTAATTTACATACGACGATTGCGTAGTTATGAGGGTTGGTATAGAGCAGCTTCAAGGACGCAGATATAACAGCTGTTCTACGAACAATTGGCGAGAAATCTATCTAGAGTCGCCTTGATAAGTCGAATGTCTGCACGTCTCCCGTCGGTAACGGCTCATGCGCAGCCGTATCTGCGACCGATACAGAGGTGTAGGTACAAGCAATATGTAAAACACTTCGTCTAGTATCTGGAAGATTGTTGGACAATAAACCAATTCCCTGATGAATGTAGGGGTTCGCCTCGGGCATCAGGTATCAAGTATGAAGCAAGTTAGGTCTTACGAAAATATTAGATTGATTGAGTGATTACTAGCTAATATCGTTATCACCAGTTCCTTTGTTCATCCCCCAACTCCTTCACTACTAGACTTGATGACTTCGAAACTGGTAAGAGAATGGGCCGTGAATCACAGCATAGAAGCGAAAAGTTTTGTTCTAATCTAATGGAGTTTCAATGTCTATCCCGTTTCTCACCTGCTATTTACCAAACTTCCTACTGTCTCACAAAGCCCAAATCTACCCGAAAACACTCCTGTATGCATGACCTTCAACGCCCTCTCTTACTTTATACGTTGCGTATTCCGATAGCCTAATGAAAACACGGGTTCTCAATTGCGGGTCAAATGTTTAAAGGAGCTGCCTAGAAGCGGAGAGCGAAGTATAAACCGTGATGACTTCCCCCAAATACTCGTGACGTTCTCCGGTACACCGGGTGTAGCTGACGTGTTTCGACTTGTGAGGCTGATAGAAGGGTTTGCTTGAAGAGCAGCCGCGAGGCCTCGTTAGAGCTACCAAGACATTGTTTATTGAGAAACACAAGAAGTCTCTGGTGGCATATCTACGCTAGAAATTGCCCAGGCTATGCTTCGGTCTCTTGTCTTCGATTTAAAGCGGATAATGCGAAGGCCCAACTATTTGAATTGTTGTCAGCCTCAACTGAATGACTTCCATCTTTCAGCCACTTTAATGAAACATCTTGAGGACCCATCCCGTATCCGCTCTTGTGACGGCAGCTCGTCGGAATGATTCGGGAGCATCCTCTGAATTTCTTTTGCCCCTTTTCGCAGTGGTGTAACGATTGTAAATTAACCTCCTCCAGCAGCGGAAGGCGTCCTTTCAAGGAACGATACGTCGCACTCCAAGAGCCTAATTCCAGAATCACCATGAGAAGCATTAGAGATCGTAAGGTCCTAGCGCACAAAGTTCAGAAGTCTACAAGCTCAGGTTGGTTTGTTCTGAAATTATTCAGATACAATGTACGAAGATGGAGTAGCGGGTTAGAGCCAGTCAGAGGCGTACCCAGGGGAAGATATGGTGGTGGTATGCCGCCGTGTATCCAATGTTAATTCGTGCATACGAGCCTGAGTTCTTTGAGTATGTGGGCAGAACTCAGCATTGCTGCGAGCGTATCGATAGCACCAATCTGGCCCAGACTGACGTCATCACCGGCACACTTGTTCACGTATGAAGCGACATCCTCTGCATCGAAGAAAGAGCTCCATATATCAAAGCATCGTATATTCTGGAACGTTGACCGTATAAGGATTGGTGGTAAGAAATCCGTTATACGAGCAAAGTTCCAAGGATTGATGCTTTGCAGATCCGTCATGTTAATCATGTGTAAGATCTCAATACGTTCCGGTTGTCTGCCAGAGTAGGCGAGAGCTATGAGGAATAGACTGACCAGGCCCATGCGTGATTCTCGGACTCGACATGGGGTGCCACATGTATCACATTCCAGATCAGCGTTGGTGAGTGTGAAACGTCTCGGTATTGTCGTCGAAGGTAGTGTCAGGGCTTGGAATACGGCCTAGGATGTCTGCAAGCTTTTCAAGAGCGGTCCGTGAAGCTTTTTGGTACTTCGCGCGTGGATTTCATCCTCGGCTTACAGGGGTTACTACCACAAGTTTTCTACCCAAAGACCCTGGTCCTGAAGCCTTGTCATACTCGCGACCCGTCACATCGTACGGAGAAGTTTGTTGTTCCCTGTCATCAAAGAATGTCTGCTCAGTCCACAGATCCTCCAAAAACCGCTCAACGGGGCTCCCTTCGGCTCTCTCCGTCATAAACCATAGCTTTTGTACATTCCGAGGAATTACCGTATGCTTAGACATTCGATCGAGCCTCTCCATAATAGCTCTGTCCATTGGCACAAGCACACTCCTGAAGCGACGACTAGCAGAGATGTCGAAGAGTAATGAAGGGGTTAGTAGGAATGGTAAGTTGATGATATCGATATCGCTTAGGTACTCGGTGATTTTAAATAGCAGCTCTGGTGGAAGGCGATCTATGGTCTAAGGCTTTCCAAACAGAAAGCGGTAGCTGAGATCAAAAACAAAGCTGTTCTTAAACAAACCCTTGTCAATGCTCGATGTTTGGGCGATGAACTTAACGAAAACGCTCTGATGAAGAATGCTTTCTTTGAAGAGGGGGATTCATTTGTGAGTCGACCTAAAAAGGCTAAATATGGTATGGAAGTGTTGCGTTGAGAAGTGTTGGGGGGAAAACGCAATCCTCGTGAATCTCTAACACATTGGGCAAAGGCGTCACAACATCCAGAAGGACTAGCTAGAGGTTTCAACCCCGCGGCGAATAGCCTTGAGGTGACACGGCGCGTAAAGGCGATATTATTCAGTGAATACTCTGCCGAGTTTATGGTAGATGCAAGTCCTCGCACGTAAGTTCGGACACGAAAAATGAGTGCACAAGTAGTCTGCAGCAGATCTCAAGTTTTTCTCCTCTCCCAATGCCAACTGTGTGCCTGAAGCCGAGAGTACGTACCCTCGACACTTCAGAGTAGCTGTATCTATCCCCATCCCCCCTTCCTTTTTTCTTCTGTAAAATTAGAGATCCAGCCCCTACGGTGGTCCAATCCCAGCGTAAACACCAACCCCACAGTTCCCATCACTAACCGTAAACCCCCCATTCCCACCCGTATAGAAGCTCGCGAGCTGCGAATAAGGGATACAGTATGGTACGTCAGTGACCAAGAAGCAAGATCCGGTACTGCTAGTCACGAAAGCCGCGAAACCACAATCTGCCGTGTTGACGCAGGCGACACAGCAGTCGTAAGCAGTGGGGACGCCATCAATTTGCTGCATGGTGTTACTTGTCACTATTTGGCCGACGGGAAGGCCGTTGACGGAGCTGAGGAGGTTATTAGGGGCACAGTTGGGGTAGGCTGTTGCTGAGGGTAGGGAAATGGAAACTGTGCTGGTGGAAGTAGTCGTGGTGGTGAAGGTGGAGCTTAAGGTAGTTGTCGTATGAGAGGTTGTGGTGAAGGTTTGAGTTGTGGAGGCATTGGCAGAAACACTTGTAACTGTTGTGGTGCAAAGGATCGTAGTCGTGGAAGTAAGGGTTGACTGTGAAGCTTTGACGGTCTGAGTTGTTTGGGCAGTTTGGGTTATTGTAGAGATGGAAAAGAGGGCGATTGTTTCGTCGCAGGAGACTGCTTTGGGAAATTGAGCGGGCTTGTGGTGGACTTTGCCGCTTTCTAGTGTGAGAGTGACATTTTGACTGCCATCTTCAGGATCGTCTTCCAAGCTGTGCTTACTCGGAGATGTGTCCTGCTTTCGAGGTCTCAACTGATCGAAGGGAGCAAGCTGGCCGCGCCTTTGTAGGAGCGCAGATCTCTTCTTAGTAGGTGTATTCGTTGGGATATTTGAGGCAATTGGGACAAAGCCTGAGGACGTGGAGATGGTAATAGTCCCAACTGGTAGGGTAGTCGTCGTATTTATCCAAACTGTGCTTGTAGCCACAAGTGTGAAATTTTCGGTGTCGTACCGCACAGTTTAGCATTCGATGAGGTACTTCCAAGCAGAGGCCGTACACACTGTTACCAAGCTAGTCCGTGTCATGGAAAACGTATCTGTTACCCGGGGAAGGGTAGTTGTGATCGTGTCGCAAGAAGCTAGTGTGTTTGTGACTGTTCCTAGTGGCGGCGTAATCGTCTGCACAGGAGTATACGTGATGGTTTGAGTGGCATATTGGGTCAGAGTCCTCGCATCAGTAACGGTGGGTATCGGCGACACCAATTTGGGTGCGAATTTCGTGAAGCATACTTCAGATGTGCTGACGGGTTCACAGGAGATGAAAGGTAGGAATGCCACGAAGAAGAAGAAGATACACATATTTGCAGTCGCGACGCAGTGAGAGGACTGGAAGATTACACACCCTCATAAAGACCAAGTGATATCTTGGAGTTGCTTCGAGGCTCTGCAAAACAAAAAAGGACATCGGGCGTGTAACGTTCTCAGAATCGATTATATGTCATGCAATTTCTACTGAAAGCATGAGGTTTAATACTTCCCATGTATATATACTTAGCCGTTGAGGAACGCCCACGGTTCCTTGTGGAGGAATATGCAAGCCACAGGAACATTGCCGACTGTTTCTTTAAAGTGTTTACAGACGCTATGAAGGATCTCGTAGTGGAACTACTACATACAAGGTCCGCATTGACCCAGTCTGTGCTCCTTTGATTCGAAGTCGTGGAATACAAGCATAGGTCAAGCTGGGGTTAATGTTCTATGCAGTTCAATGTCATAGAGTGCAGAACCGGAGGCTCCTCCTTTGGCAAGGTATAAAGATTTGGCTGAGCATTTTGCATTTTCCATAATCGATACATAGTCGAATGCGAGTACTCCGTATATCGTGCACCGATTGGCTGATGTCTCGGACAGTCAGCTAAAAGAGTAAGAGCTGGACAGGATTTCTGTTCGTTCTGCAAGGTAGAAGACGAAAGAAGATAAAGTTTGGCAGTTGGCGGCTGCAGACGTTTGAACCGGACTAGTGCCAATACATGACGCTCGATGCTGCAGGTGAGTTGCCCACATAAGGTATCCATTCCAGAAGTGCCTAATCGTAGGAGAGTGAACCCACATAGAATAATAAAAGTGTTCAGCTATGGACACTAGAAGAAGCCTCTATATAAAAAAGAAATGGAGCTGTCGAAGGAACAAGCAGTACAGTGCGACGTAACGACGACTAGCATCGTTCAATGATCCGATTAAAAGAAATCGACAATCGCTTTGCTCCCTCGCACGCCCAGCCCGTACGGGGGATAGCAGATATACACAGCATCCTCCTCGGCACCCAGCTTCTGTCGGAAGTCGCCCTTCTGTGTCAATTTGAATTGCTTCGTAATTGACTGGTACGTATGTTGCCTGACCCGAATACCGCCAAGATTGTGTGCAGCGTGGAGCTCAGATGTCGCCCCGGTCCCAAATGTCAATTGCTTAGTCCCTAAAGCGTTGGTCGCGTTGATAGAGTGGAGGGTGACCGCCTCAATGGTGCCAGAAGTGGCACCGGGGAACTCAAGTGCTCATTTGACTTGGTAGCCATACTGCGGCGCGAGCTGCGCAAGTACCACAAGTGCATGTATTTGCCCTTGTTTATCGTGCGCATAGAAGTACCGGCGGTGTGGCATATCACGCCATGGCGTTATCTCAGAAAGGTGGACTTTCTTTCCCGTTCGATTGGCCTGCCAATCCTTGATTCGGGAATCACACTTGTCCTGGATTTCTTGCGGAACTGCTTCGCCTTCAGGTAAATCGACAATCTTGATGCCTTCACGTTCGGCATGTCGAACTTTGCGCCCCACGTCGTGATTAGTTTCGACAATGTTTTTATCCGGATTGACGCGCTCTTCAGCAGCGCAGGTGAGCGTTTTCCAGCCGAACTTCGTGCCAAGCACTTCCTCCATCTTATATCCAACGAGGGCCCATATAGGTTTTAAATGCGTCTCTTTCTTTAGCCATTTCAAGAATGCTAGTACAACCCTTACATATTAGCTTGAGTCGCAGAGAGGGTTCCCTGGCAGTGTAGCATACCTATCTATCGGGACATAAGCGATTGCCGCTCCAGTTTTCACGTGACGCCATATTTTGTAGCGATCATCGGTCCACGATGTGTTTGTGGCATCACCGTAGTTAGCGATTGGATTTTCCAGTGGCTGTAGTTGGTCTTGTGATTCAGCCGGCCTACCGTGGCCCCAAGGAGGACTAACGGTGCTGTCTGCTGGATGCCTAAGGTCGGGGCCTGGTGGTTTGGCTGGAAGGCTTTTAGGATCTCGAGGAAACAAAGACGCCAGGCGAATATTGCCAAGTGTGAGTATGAGCATGACGAGTCTTTCAAGTCCAATACCGGCACCTGCGTGTGGTGGAGCGCCTAGGCGGAATCCTTCCATGTACGAGTACTCGTCCATACTTTCGGGATCAATTTTTTGCGCCAGCATCTTTCCTTCAACACCTTCGAGTCATGGATTCGCTGGCCACCCGTCAAAATCTCTTGGCCACGCAAGAAGATATCAAACGAGTTCGTCACTTTGTCGTCATGGGGATCGGGCATGGTGTAGAATGGTCTCGCTGATGTCGGTAACTTGTCAAGTATATAATAGTCGGTCTTGTACTTTTCCTTTACCAACTCGCCCAGCCGGATTTCATCCCTCGTGTGCAAGTCTTCTTGCTCCGATGGCGGCTCCCCATCATCATCGGTCCATCCAGAATCTCGTAAAATCCGAACTCCCTCTGCAAATGGTATCCTCGGTGTCTCCTTCAACCATACAAGATTATCATGTGGGAAGTGTCGCTTGATGACTTTCAACTCATGACAGAATCGATCGTAGATGCCCTGGAATATGTGTTTGAGCGTCGCATCGACTAGATGTAAAGCTTCGTCGTAGTGCTCTTCAATTGCCATCTCTAAATCTAATCCGGTGTACTTTATGAGATGTCGGTGAGTGTTGCTGTTCTCTGCCCGAAAGACGGGACCGATCTCGTAAACTCTTTCGAAGTCGGCAGCGACACACATCTGTTTCGCAAGTTGAGGGCTCTGAGCGAGAAAGGCTGGCCGCCCGAAGTAGTCAAGCTGGAAAACGCTTGCGCCAGACTCGGTAGCGCCTGCTTGTATTTTGGGAGTATGGATCTCCAAAAAGCCCTTAGAATCCAGGTATGACCGGAAGAGATTGCAAACGCCAGAGTTGATACGGAAGACTGCTTGTGAGGTGGTGGTCCGTAAATCGATAATGCGATTCGATAGTCGTACTCTGTCGGGTAATCTCTCGTTGTGACCCTCCTCTTTATCCTTCTTCTCTTTCGCGACTTCCGCTTCGTAAGGTGTAAAGGGAACGGATTCCTCTTTGCTGACGATCACATGTAGTTCCTGAATCGATATTTCTAGGTCGTGGACGGAGCAGTGTGTGATGGGGACTTCTGGATGCTGAAGATAGCCCTTGACGAGGACGATAGATTCCGTTGGAATACTCTCCACCCATTGAACCATGTGTGTAGAGATCTCCCCCTCTTCCATGTGTAGAACTCCTTGTATAGTAGCCAATTGCTGGCGAAGGACAAGGAATGCCAGTTTGGCACTCATCTTGCGCGCAGCCTGAACGCGAGCTCTAAGGGTGACTTCTTCCCCAGCCTGCTGGGTATGACGTGAATCAATCTGCCAACGGTCGCCCTCGGTAGGCTTATCCTCCCTTGACTACATGAGAGGCAAGTTTCCATATCGCCTGTAAATTTCTTCGGGCTCTTCGCGAGCTGCGCGCTCATCCTCTTCTCTTTTCTGTCGTAGTATCTCCTGCCTGCACTCCTCGTTTGCGTTGATTCGAGCTTCATGGCTCCTCCTCCTCGCTGACTTATTGTTTTGCTTCCTGCCTTGCCGTTGACCGTCATGGTTTGCGTCGTAACCGTTGGCTCGAAAAGAAGGAAGATATTCGGAGGAGGATGACGCATCCTTGTTAGTCTTACCGCTTCCGCTCAAGTTCGCCGCCAATTGTTGCCCTTTCCTTTGGCGACTTGGCGAATCATCTTCGTTCGTGGACCTCCATCCGCATAACAGCTTTTTCAACTTCGACATGGCGCAGTGGTAAATATGCGGAGTAGGACTATGGGGGATGTTAGGGGAATGTATTGTCGCGAGCAAATTTGCACTCGCCATCAAGTCCTGTCTGATCAGACGGAAAAGGCAGGAAGCATCCATCTTACGAAAGCAGGAGAGGCTCACGTCAGAGTGACGTGCCGTGTCCCAACGGCCAATTGAAGTGGTGCAGTATAGTAGTACGGAGTACTTAGTGTCAAGCAGGTACTGTAACAAGCAAACCACTCGTGCAACTGTATCAGGAACAGATCGCGATTTCGCATACCGGAGTGACATGGTACTCGGTTCGCGGTACTAGTGCACCATGGGTGATTGTTGATGTTTTGAGTGGATGAACGAGAAATTGATAGTCTTCCTGGCATCAGCTTCCGTCCAACTCAGGAGCACATTCAGTCCTTGATGCTAAAATAGCAATAGCAAATGACGAATACGGTAAAGCCTTAGGTCTACGTTCGGCCCTTTTATCAGAGACAAAGGGTGCTAAACTACAACAAAGCAACAGACTTCTCATACCGTCTTGTTCATCTCTAATCATCCCTTTGCTCCGCCGCACGTCGTTACTTTCAATCAAAGATGGCCAAGAGGAGGTGGTTCCTATATCTCCAGGCCATGTGGTGGCGGATGCTGGCCAAAATAGGCGCATATCTTCATTCTCTGCCCAGCCCAAAACCCCCTGGGTCGTCCTTCACTCGAAGCTTCCCTACATCCATCACCAGAGAGAGTATCGGATCATTGCTGAACCTACACTTCTGCGTTCCGAGGGATTTCGATGAGCAACGCAAGCGTGGAAAGAGATATCCAGTAGTGGTTAATCTACACGGTGGGGGATTCACTCTCAGCACCCCAACTGATGACGCGCGCTGGGCCCGTATGGTTTTGCAAGAGCTCGATGCCATTTTTCCAATGGTAGCGCTGAGCAACTAGATAGAGCGGCTCGTGCAGTCCAATTGTTACATGGGTTTTACTAATTGCTTCATCCATCGGAGACGCAGCAATGACTCCAAATAGCAATGCATTTCCAAGGGAACCCCTTGCAAAAGATGAACACGAAAGGCCAAGGCTTTATGTCTACGAAAAGACGATCTCTAATCATTTCTGAAGACCGTTGCCCGTTGAGTGATCTGGTTCCCTGATCAAGCGTTGCAATAAACGCCGGGCTTAGGTGTTTCGAAGGCTCGAGGCACGCTAAATATTTTAGCCAAGCCTGAAGCCAGCGCTTAACATGTTACCATACTCTACGAGAAATCTATGCTAGGTGCTGCCTAGAGTTGAATTATCCTCTCATGCGTTTGACTACGCGGCTTCTCACTATGGCTAACGGTCCCAAGGTTGGACAACAATTGCAGGGGAAGTTGAGCATCTACACGATTCTTGAACAGATGCATTCATGCATCTGGATCGCAACGTAGGACCCAGACTTGATGCACTGAAGTTCATGATCCTCACTATGAAATAGAAATGCGATGACGCAAAAGGTCATTATCAAGCAAGCCCCTGACGATCGATTGAACAACGAACTCCGAGTTCTTCAGGCCCTCAATGAAAATCCATGCATTCGCCCACTTGTTGATACAGTCGAAGAACCCCCTTCTTTAGTCTTAAGGCATTTGGATGACAACCTGCTTGATGCATCGAATGCAACGCGGCTCGAGAAAGCCGACATCAAACTCGTCGCTCGTAATGTGCTTGTAGCGCTAGACGCACTTCACGAATGGGGTTATGTTCACACAGGTCAGTTTCATGACTATATTATTGGTAGCCATTGGTCCTGACAGAATCATAGACATCAAACCCAATAATATTCTCGTCAATTATGGTCATAATTCTGCTCGCTTCAGTGAAGTACAGTTGGGAGATTGTGGGGACACATGTATGATCGACCCCAACGTGGACCTACTTCAAGGTCACGTCATTGGCGCGGCCATCTTTCGAAGCCCCGAGGCGATGCTCAATCTTCGCTGGAAAGCTTCAACAGATATCTGGTCCTTTGGGGCGACGGTAAGTCGGATATATTCCACAGCTCTACGTCCTTGGTAATAATCGTGATATAGTTGATCAGTCTTATTTGGGGCTACAATTGGCATATCTTTAGGCCGGAAAACGTTGATGTCGACAGCGAAGAATATCCGCTTCTGGTTTTCATCAAACAAGCGAGCATCTTCGGGCCGGTGCCCTTGAGTTTCAGGATATTGCCGATGACGAGAGGCTGGAAATTCTGGCAAAGACGATTCACTTCATCAACGACAACAATCTGAAAAAGCCCTTTTATCTCTCTGCAGACAAGGAGCTATCAAAGGAAGACAGGACTTTTATTTGCAAGATCATGAAACTGGATCCACGAGACCGACCAACCGCGAAGGAGCTACTACAGGACGAATGGTTTCGAGAAGACTAAGGTAGGTCGTGCCTAGGGTCCTTTGGCAGTCTTATTGGCACCCTAATAGCTGCCCTACAGAATCAACTTGCCTCCATTGTTTCGAGCTCCATAAGCCCCTTCATGACGGCAAGATTATACATAAAAGAGCTGGTGATCAAGCATCTTACCAGTGAAAGAAATTTGATCGCTGCTTCCCATCAGCATTTCTCCATTCAACGCCACAAGATATTCAAGTACTAATGTGGCTGCCTAATATATGAAGGCAGCCACTCCTTGAACACCGCCCCCCTTTGCGCGGACACCACCTCCTGCACTAAACCTAATCGGGTAATCCCTTCACCTCTGAGAGAGATACACGGATTTGCGTCTGTATACCACCAAATTCAATGTAATTTTTCACCTGCTTTCCCGGGCGCATTAAAACCTGAAACATATCTTTTGAATGCTTAGAATTCACCTCAAATTGCACGTCTAAATCTACATTTGAAAACTGCTCATGTAGGACTCCGGAACACCGCTAATGTGACCGCCTACAGTTGCCCCCTAGCACCTCCTCGTTCACCTCGCTGACGACCTTCTCGTCTATCGCGTTGGCTCTGTGTAGGCGGTGGTGGTTGACTGTCGGGTATCTGCGTTTGGGCGTACTCGAAGTCAGACGGCTCTCGCCGTGTAGACTTTTCAAAGGCTCGTCGACGTCGCTGCGAGGCAGTGAGACGCTGCGAAGCTCCTGCTCGGACTTTGTTCAGAGCGCCTGACGATCGTCCTTTGAGCTTCATCACCGCCGGCTCTTGTATGCGTAGAATGTCGGACGCTGACGAAGTTTCTTCGATATTCATAGCCTCATTATCATCGTCTTCGTATGTATGATCATCCTCCTGCCTCTTCTGCCCCTGCCCGATGACTTGTTTAGGCGGCTTCTCGAACCTTCAATGAGAATGTACGTCTTTCAGCTTCAAAACGCGTTCGCTCGCTTAATCGTACAGGCATTCCTGAATGCGATGAGCACATGAAAGACTCATAGTCGTGATAAAGATGTTAGTACAGACTATAATCGCTGTGAATTGCTCGGCGATGCGAAGATATTAATCTATCATCATGTCAAGAGTCACGGAACTCACGAAGACGGTCAAATCACGAAGAAAGGGTCGATTTCGAAGCTTCTTTGATAGACGCGCTTTTGCCTCTTCAATCTTACCGTTATAATTGTGATATTGATCGATAAAAAGCTTATCTAGCTTGCCCGTCACCGTGTGAAAGTCGCCGGTAGCAAAATGAAGCTTTTCCTTCACTACTTTGTGCCCGCCTTCGCTGCGTGAGGTGGTGATATTGTCAAAGTGTAGAATCTTATTGGTGTAGCATTTAGCCCACTTTTGACGCTGCGGCCAGATGTGCTCTTCAATGTAAAGACTAATCTCGACATTTGTCGCCAATAGCAATAACGGTCGTACTGCTGTGCTTGTAGGAGGTCTGTCCTACATTCGATATTTCACCATTAGGTTGTGGTAGAGTCTTGCAAGGAAGAAAGTTTAATCCAACAATTCATACAGACCCAAACTAATAGATCACATAGGTACGTTACTCTTACGGAGGTGATGCCCCAAAATGCTTAAGCGGCCCGAGGGGAAATCCCAGTCTTCTCAGCGTGAAAAAGGGCAGATTATGGTTCCATTGCGAGAGGGAACGGACACAGGAAATAGAGAGGATATGAAAGGCGAGTCGGTATTCCCATGGGCTCCTTTACTGCCGCCACAAGGCATACAATTCAGCAATTGACGAGGTGGTCCGTAGCCGGGTCAACGACAGATCCGTCTTTGAAGTATCAAGGGCGGCAGGCATTTTGTGGAAAGAATGATTTCTACCAAGCTGTAATATCTTCAACTTCAGCTTCGCCAAAATTGCGGGTCTTCGTAAGGTCGCCTATATTGTCTCCATCTGTTCCGTTCGCGTCGTTCGTACTTACCCCTGCCCTGTCCATAATATCGGGAATTACCTCTCTGAAAAACTCTAAGATATGTGAATTGAC
>JAABUS010007304.1_pt1 | contig 12783 bp, 9 predicted proteins | sample 5560161 | NCBI WGS metagenome assembly JAABUS01 (sample SAMN10711885, study PRJNA513376) | rock metagenome | isolation source: Antarctica rocks | place: Antarctica: Victoria Land, Trio Nunatak nord | collected 2016-01-04 | reverse complement strand
TGGAAGGGCAAGGACGAACAGGACCTGGCCGAGTACCTCGAGGTGGCGGCCGTGCCCGTCTACATCCAGGAGAAGGTCGACCCGAGGGCCCTGGTGGAGAACCTGCGTGAGACGGCCGGCGGGGGAGCGGCGGAGCCGGAGCTGACGCTGTTCGACGACTTCGACGGCCTGGAGTTCGACCAGCTCGTGGACTTCTACGCGCACGAGGGGAACTGGTCGAACCGGCTCATCCTCGGCGACGGCCTGCTCGTGATGAACAGCCTGGCCGAGAAGGAGAACCTCCGGGGCAAGGTCCAGATGATCTACGTGGACCCGCCCTACGGCATCAAGTTCGGCTCCAACTGGCAGGTCTCGACCCGCAAGCGGGAGGTGAGCGACGGGAAGGATGTGGACGTCACCCGCCAGCCCGAGCAGATCAAGGCCTTCCGGGACACCTGGGAGCTCGGCATCCACTCGTACCTCTCGTATCTGCGGGACCGGCTGACGGTGGCCCGAGAGCTGTTGACGGAGTCGGGTTCGTGCTTCGTGCAGATCGGCGACGAGAACGTCCACCTGGTGCGCTCAGTGATGGACGAAGTCTTCGGCAGCGAGAACTTCGTCAGCCTCATCACGTTCAGGAAGACCGGCGGCGCTACCACGGACTTTCTGCCCGGGACCGTCGACTACTTGATTTGGTACGCGAAGTCGAAGCTCGACATGAAATTCCGACGCGTCTACCGGCCCAAGGAGGCGGATGACGGCTCCGCTCCGGGCTACGACTTCATCGAGGCAGAAGACGGACGCCGTCGCCGACTCGGCAAGCGCGAGCAAGCCCCGTCGGACGCGCGGCGGCTCCAGTTCACGACGCTGATGAGCCAGTCGCAGGGACGGGAGAAGGGCGCCGGGGCGGCGTCCTGGTTTCCCGTCGACATCGGCGGGCGCCAGTTCCGACCGACGATGCAGACCCGTTGGAAGACCAACGAGACCGGAATGGCTCGTCTGCTGCTCGCAGGTCGGATCCAGGTTCAAGGCAATACGCCGAGATACGTCCGGTACCTCGATGACTTCGCGGCGTTCCCGATCACGAACTTATGGGCCGACACCTTCGGTGCCACGAATCAGACCTACGTGGTCCAGACGTCGACGCTCACGATCGAGCGCTGCATGCTCATGACCACCGATCCGGGGGACCTCGTCCTCGATCCCACGTGCGGCTCGGGCACCACGGCCTATGTGGCCGAGCAGTGGGGGCGGCGGTGGATCACCGTCGACACCAGCCGGGTCGCCCTGGCGCTGGCCCGCACCCGGCTGATGTGCGCCCGGTTCCCGTACTACCTCTTGGCCGACTCGCCCGAGGGCGCCGCCAAGGAGGCCGAGCTCACCGGCCTCCAGCCGGGCGGCAACGGGTACAGCGCCGACATCCGCAAGGGGTTCGTCTACAAGCGGGTGCCGCACATCACCTTGAAGTCCATCGCCCAGAACCCCGACATCAGCGAGGGCATGAGCCGGGAGGAGATCGACGCCGCCATCGCCCGCCACGCCGAGAGCGAGGTGCTGGTCGACCAGCCCTACCAGGACCGCAGGAAGGTGCGGGTCACCGGCCGGTTCACCGTGGAGAGCCTGTCGCCCCACCGGGTGCTCGACCAGGAGCGGCCCCCGCCCACCGGCACCGAGGTGGCTGCGGCCACCGACGCCGAGTCGCCGACGTTCGAGCAGACGATCCTCGACAACCTCCGCAAGGCCGGGGTCCACAACACGTTCAAGGGCGAGGAGATCCGCTTCGACCGGCTGGACCTCTTCGCCGGCACGTGGATCCAGGCCGAGGGCGAGTTCACCGACGCCGACGGCGAGGCCCGCCGGGTCGCCATCAGCCTCGGCCCCGAGCACGGCACCGTCGGCCCTGACCACATCAAGGAGGCGGCCAAGGAGGCCATGCGGGGCGCCGGGTTCGATCTGCTGGTGGTCTGCGGGTTTGCGTTCGACCCCCACTCCGGCGAGACCGCCCGTGAGTTCGCCCCCGCCGGGGACGGGTTCGCCGTCGCCGCCGAGGAGCGCCGCCTGGGCCGGCTGCGCGTCCTGCTGGCCCGCATGAACCCCGACCTCGCCATGGGTGGCGACCTGCTCAAGAAGACCGGCGCTGGCAACCTGTTCATGGTCTTCGGCGAGCCCGACGTGGAGATCCGCGGCGCCGGCGAGGAGCTCGAGGTCGAGGTGAGGGGCGTCGACGTGTACGACCCGACCACAGGGGAGGTGCGGTCCGGCTCCACTGACGACATCGCCTGCTGGTTCGTCGACACCAACTACAACGGCGAGAGCTTCTTCGTCCGCCACGCCTACTTCACCGGCGGCAACGCCCCGTACCTCCAGCTCAAGCGGGCCCTGAAGGCCGACATCGACGAGGAGGCCTGGACCACCCTGTACTCCACGGTGAGCCGCCCGTTCCCGCCGCCGGACACCGGCAAGATCGCGGTCAAGGTCATCAACCACTTCGGCGACGAGGTGCTCCAGGTCTACGACGTGGGCCGGTCGTGATCTAAAGAGGTTGCGCCAGAGTACGAACTGGTGTACGGTGAGCGTGCGTCACTCGCCCGCCCCGGGGCCTCCACTGGTTGTCTGACCCTGCGAGCGCGAGATGGATGCGAGCGAGCTGTTGGCGGTGGACCCGGCGTCGTTGTCGGGTGCTGAGCTGTCCGAGCACGTGGTGGCCTTGGCAGGGGTGCGGTCCCGGGCCGAGGCGGCCCTGCTGGACACGGTGGGCCGGTGGGACGCCGCTCGGGAGTGGGCCGCTGATGCGTGCGTGAACGGCGCGGCGTGGCTGGCCCACAACGCGTCGATGGGCGGCGCCGAAGCCCGAGCCCTGGTCCGCGACTCGGCCCGCCTGCGTGCCCATCCGGTCACCGCCGCTGCGGTACCGGTGATCGGGATCCGCCGGGCCCGCCTGGTGCTGGGGGCGATCAACGAGCGGACCGCGGCGGCCTTCGAAGCCGACGAGGCCCTGTTGGTGGAGCAGGCCGGTTCGTTGACGGTGGATCACACCACCCGGCTGGTGCGCTGGTGGATGGCCCGGGCCGACGCTGACGGGGCCGAAGCCGAGCGCTGACCGCCAGTGGGAGAACCGCCGACTCCACCTGTCGAACGGGTTGGGTGGTGCCGGGCACCTCGACGGGTTCTTCGACGGCGAGGCCACCGCCATCTTGCGCGACGCCTTGGAGGCGGTCAGCGACGAGCTGTACCGGTCCGAGCAATCCGCCGTCGATGGTCAGGCGCCGCGGACTGCTGCTCAACGGCGGGCCGATGCCTTGATGGAACTGGTCCGCCGGGCCATGGCCGCCGACGCCGACACCGCGGTCACTGCCAAGCCCCTGGTCCTGGTGGTCATGGACCTCGACACCTTGGAAGGCCGGGCCGGGCGCTGCGAGCTGGGCGACGGCAACCCGATCACCCCTGAGACCGCCCGCCGGTTGGCCTGTGACGCCAGCGTGGCCCGGGTAATCACCAACGGCCCCTCAGCCGTGTTGGACCTGGGCCAGGCCACCCCCACCCCGAGCACCGCCCAACGACGGGCCCTACGGGTCCGGGACAAGGGCTGTGTCGTCCCCGGCTGCGGAAGACCCCCTGGCTGGTGCGAAGCCCACCACATGGTCCCCGTCGGGGCCCGGGGCCCCACCGACCTGGCCAACCTGTGCCTGCTCTGCTCCCATCACCACCACCTCCACCACGCCGGCCGCCTCGGCATCACCCGCGGCCCCACCGGCCAGCTCGTCTTCACCCGAGCCGACGGCACCACCATCAACGTCCTCCCCCACGCCGCCTGAACGCCGGACGGCGAGGGCGGACGGTGGGCGCCGACGGTACGGTCGGTCGCCTCACGACGGTTAGTAGGGGAGCGAAGCGTGGCCGACGTTGCCATCACCGAGTGGGCGGGGCGCACCCCTGACGCCCCGGCCGTCATCTCGCCGGCGGGGGACCGGACCTTCGCCGAGCTCGACGCCCGGGCCAACCAGCTCGCCCGGGCACTGCGTCGCCGCGGCCTCGTCCCGGGCGACGCCGTTGCCCTGATGTGCTCCAACCGCCCCGAGTTCGTGGAGGTGTTCGCCGCCTGCATTCGTGCCGGCTGGCGGCTCACCCCTGTGAACTGGCACCTGACCGGCGGCGAGGCCGCCTACGTGGTGGGCGACTGCGAGGCGCGGGCGCTCGTCGCGGAGGCGGCCATCCCGGCCGCGGCCGCGCTGGGCGAGGCCACCGCCGACCTGGCGGCCCGCCTCGCGGTCGGCGGTGAGCTGCCCGGCTTCGAGGACTACGAGGAGGCCGTCGCCCGTGAGGACGGCGCAGACCTCGACGACCCGGTGGAGGGCGGGGTGATGCTCTACACCTCGGGGACCACGGGGCGCCCGAAAGGGGTGCACCGCGCCAACCCCCGGCTGGGCACCGAGAACATCGCCGGCTACCGCCCCGGCGACCTGCACCTGTGCACCGGGCCCCTGTACCACGCCGCCCCGCTGGGCATCTCCCTCGCCCCGCCCCTGGCCAACGGGGCCGGCGTGGTCGTCATGGGCGCCTGGGACGCCGAGGAGGCCCTGCGCCTCATCGACCGCCACCGGATCACCCAGACCCACATGGTGCCGACCATGTTCCACCGCCTCCTGGCCCTGCCCGCCGAGGTGCGGGAGCGCTACGACGTGTCGTCGCTGCGCCTGGTGGTGCACGGCGCCGCCCCCTGCCCGGTGTCGGTGAAGCAGCGGATCATCGAGTGGTTCGGGCCGGTGGTGGTGGAGTACTACGCCGCCACCGAAGGGAGCGGCACGTTGGTCGACTCGGCCACGTGGCTGGCCCGGCCGGGCACGGTAGGCAGGCCCGCCGACGGCCACATCATCGTGGGCGACGAGGACGCCAACCCGCTGCCGGCGGGCGAGACCGGCCTCGTCTGGCTGCGCATGGTGCCGGGCTCGGAGTTCCGCTACTTCAAGGACGACGCCAAGACCGAGGGCGCCCAGCGGGGCGATCGCTTCACCCTCGGCGACGTCGGCCACCTCGACGAGGACGGCTTCCTGTTCCTCACCGACCGCGACGTCAACCTGATCATCTCGGGCGGCGTGAACATCTACCCGGCCGAGGTGGACGCCGTCCTGCTCGACCACCCGGCGGTGGCCGACGCCGCCACCATCGGCGTGCCCGACGAGGAGTGGGGCGAGCAGGTCAAGGCGGTGCTGGAGCTGCACCCGGGCGCCACCGGCGACGACGCTCTCGTGGCCGAGCTGATCGGCTTCTGCCGCGACCGCCTGGCCCCGTTCAAGTGCCCCCGCTCGGTCGACTTCGTCGACACCCTGCCCCGCAACGACAACGGCAAGATCTACAAGCGCCTGCTGCGGGAGCGGTACCGGGCCGACGCCGGCTGAGCCCGCCGGCGCTCAGAGACCGAGGCTTCGGCGGGTGACCGCGTCCTTCACGATGGTGGGCGTGAACCGGTCCATGAGGGCCAGGGCCTGGGCGTCGTAGCCCACGAGGTACCGGGCCCGTGGTCGGCTCGACGCGACCGCCCCGGCGATCACGCGGGCGCACTGCTGGGGGTCGCCCATGAGCGGGCCGGACAGGCGCATGAGCTGCTCGGTGCGACGGTAGGCACCGCCGAAGCGGGACTCGCCCCGTTTGGCGATGTCGCGCTCGAACTCCTCCCAGATCCCGGTGCGGAACCCGCCGGGCTCGATGAGCACCACCTTGACGCCGTCGCCGGCCACCTCCATGCGCAACGCGTCGGTGATGGCCTCCAGGCCGTGCTTCGACGCCTGGTACCACCCGGTGAGCGGCGTGGTGGTGCGGCCGTAGATGGACGACACGTTCACGATCCGGCCGTCACCCGCCTCCCGCATGCCCGGCAGGGCCAGCCGGGCCAGGCGCATGGGCGCCAGCACCATGGTGTCGAGGATGGCCCGGGCCTCGTCGTCGTCGACGTCCTCCACCGCCCCGGTGAGGCCGTAGCCGGCGTTGTTCACGAGCCCGAACAGGGGCCCTAGCTCGTCGACCACCTCGGCGCAACGGTCGGCGTCGGTGACGTCGAGCAGCACCGTCTCCACGTCCACCTCGTGCTCGGCGGCGGCCTTGGCCACCGCTTCGGCCTTGGCCTCCGACCGCACGCTGCCGACCGAGCGGAACCCCCGGCGGGCGACCTCGACGACGGTGGCCAGGCCGATCCCGGAGTTGGCCCCGGTGGTGAGCACGGTGCGGGTCATCGGGGCAATCTACCGGCCGACGCCGCCTACCCTGAGGCGATGGACGGATGGGAGACGGTGATTGGCCTCGAGGTGCACGCCGAGCTGGCCACCGCCACCAAGATGTTCTCGGGGGCGCCGAACCGGTTCGGCAGCGAGCCGAACACTGACGTCGACCCCGTCTCGCTCGGCCTGCCCGGGTCGCTGCCGGTGCTGAACGAACGGGCGGTGGAGCTGGCCATCCGCCTCGGCGTGGCCCTGCACTGCGAGATCCGGCCCTCGGTGTTCTCCCGGAAGAACTACTTCTACCCGGACATGCCGAAGGACTTCCAGATCTCCCAGTACGACCGACCGATCGACGTCGACGGGTGGCTCGAGCTGCCCAGCGGCACCCGGGTCGGGATCGAGCGGGCCCACCTCGAGGAGGACACCGGCAAGTCGACCCACGTCGGTGGGCAGGGCCGGATCACCGGCGCCGCCTACTCTCTCGTGGACTACAACCGGGCCGGCGTGCCGCTGCTCGAGATCGTGTCCCGCCCCGACCTGCGCAGCGCGTCCGACGCCCGCCAGTACGTCGCCGAGCTGCGGGCGGTGCTCGTGGCCACCGGTGTGAGCGACGGGAAGATGGAGGAGGGTTCCCTGCGGGTCGACGCCAACGTGTCGGTGCGCCGAGAAGGCGCCTCCGAGCTGGGCACCCGTTGCGAGGTCAAGAACCTGAACTCGCTGCGGTCGCTGGGCCGGGCCATCGACTACGAGGCCCGCCGCCAGGTGGAGCTGCTCCTCGCCGGCGACAAGGTGGTCCAGCAGACCCGCCACTGGGACGAGACCGACGGTCGCACCCACGCCATGCGCTCGAAGGAGGAGGCCGAGGACTACCGCTACTTCCCCGAGCCCGACCTCGTCCCCCTCGCCCCCGACGCCGAGTGGATTGAGCGGGTGCGGGCCTCGATGCCGGTCCTCCCGGCCGAGCGCCGGGCCACCCTGGCCGCCGCCGCCGGGGTCACCCTGCCCCACGACGGGGTGGCCCTCCTCGTCGAGCGGGCCCAGGACACCCAGGCCCTGGCCGCCATCGAAGCCGGCGCCGACCCGGCCCGGGTGCTCGTGCACGTCGAACAGAACCTCACCGGCGCCGATGGTGGCCGGCTCGACCCCGGCCGGCTGGTGGAGCTCATCGCCCTGGAGACGGCCGGCCGGCTGACCGCCACCCAGGCCAAGGCCGTCCTCGCCGAGATGCTGACCACGGACGCCTCCCCGATTGACATCGCGGCGGCTCGGGGCTTCGAGGCGATGGGCGCCGGCGCGCTGGAGGATGCGGTGGCCGGCGTGATCGCCGCCCATCCCTCCGAGTGGGAGGCCTACCGGGCCGGCGACGACAAGGCGCGGGGCAAGCTGGCCGGGTTCTTCGTGGGCCAGGTGATGCGGGCCACCTCCGGGCAGGCCGACGGGCGGGCGGTCAAGGAGCTGCTGAACCAGCGGGCGACCTGACCGACGTCGCCTCCGGCGCCGGCCCTACCACGTCCGCCGACCCCACCCGCCACCCTGAACGACGTCGCCTCCGGCGCCGCCGGTACATTCGGCGACATGGAGATCCCGGGCTACGAGATCGAGCGTGAGCTCGGTCGGGGCGGCTTCTCCATCGTCTACCTCGCCCGCCAGCCCAAGCTCCACCGCACCGTCGCGGTCAAGGTGCTGACCACCATCGACCCGGCCGACGACGAGGCCAAGCGCCGCTTCGAGGCCGAGTGCCAGGCCATCGGCTCGCTGTCGTGGCACCCCCACGTGGTCACCGTGCACGACACCGGGACCACCGCCGACGGACGGCCGTTCCTCGCCATGGAGCACCTGCCCGACGGTTCGCTTCAGATGAAGCTCGACGCGCACGGCCCCGCTCCGTGGACCGAGGTGGTGAAGGCGGGCGTGCAGATGGCCGACGCCCTCGCCGCCGCCCACGCCGCGGGGATCCTGCACCGCGACCTGAAGCCGGCCAACGTGCTGACCGATCGCATCGGTGACTACCAGCTGGCCGACTTCGGGATCGCCCGCTTCGGCGATCCCGGCCGCACCGCGGCCGGCGTCATCACCGGCACGGTCAGCTACACCGCCCCCGAACAGCTGCGGGGGGAGCGGGCCAGCCCGGCCAGCGACCTCTACGGCCTCGGCGCCACGCTCTACGCCATCGCGGCCGGACGGGCGCCCTACACCACCGGTGGGGAGGACTCGGTGGCGGCGATCCTGTACCGGATCGCCACCGAGCCCACCCCTGCTCCGGACCGGTTGGGCCTCCCGCCCGACGTGGTCCGGCTGATCGCCGCGCTGATGGCACCCGAGCGCGCCGACCGCCCGGCCTCGGCGGTCGAGGTGGGCCAGTGGTTCCAGCAGATCCAGCGGGACCACGGCCTGGCCGTCACCCCCCTGCGCGCCGCGCCGGCGTCGGGGCCGGCCGTGCCCGCCCGCTTCTCCGGGTCCCCCGTCGGTCCTCCCCACGCGTCGACGGGACCTCCGCCTCCGGCTGTAGCGAAGGCGCCTGGGCCCGCCGGTCGTGGCCGTCGTGCCGCGCTGGCGGCGGCCGTGGTCATCGTCGTGGCGCTGCTGGCCGGCGCCGGCCTGCTGGTCGCGCTCGGCACCATCGGCGGGGAGCCCGAAGCGTCGTCCCGAACCACCACCACCACCCGGGCGCCCGCCACCACCCGGGCGCCTACCACCGGGACGCCCACCACGGCGCCGTCGTCGAGCTCCTCGCCGACCACGAGCGACCTCGGCGGGTACTCACCAGCGGCCCGCCGGGACTTCGTCGACGGCTGCACCGGCACCGGCGGGACCACCGAGTTGTGCGGGTGCATCTACGACCGTATCGAGGCCACCGTGCCCTTCGACGCGTTCGCCCGCTGGGCCCGGAGCCTCGACGTCACCAACATCCCAGCCCCCATCCAGGCCGCCTTCACCGAGTGCATCGCCTCCACGGGCGACTGATCCCGCCGCAGAATCCGTTCGCCCCGGGGCTCAGGGGCAGTGGGAGACTCCGGGCATGGTCGAGCTGCGCGTCCCCCGCGAAGACGAGTTCGTCGACTTCATGCGCCCGGTGTGGCGCGGCTTCGGGGACCCCGAGCCGACCGACGCGCACGTGGACGACACCCGCCTGCTGTGGGAGCTCGACCGCAGCATCGGCGCCCTCGACGGCACCGAGTGGGTGGGTGCGGCCGGGGCCTTCACCTTCGACGTGACCCTGCCTGGTGGCACCACCGCCCCGGTGGCCGGCGTCACCATGGTGGGGGTGGCGGCCACGCACCGCCGCCAGGGGATCCTCCGGACCCTGATGGCCCGCCAGCTCGACGACATCGTCGACCGGGGCGAGCCGCTGGCCGCCCTGACCGCGTCGGAGACCGGCATCTACGGCCGCTTCGGCTACGGCTGGGCCGCCGAGATGGCGGGGGTGGAGATCGAGACCACTCGCAGCGCGTTCCGCACGGCGCCGTCGGCTCCCGGCCGCGTCCGCAGCGTGCGACTGGCCGAGGCGGCCGGTCCGATGGCGGCCGCCTACGAGCGGTCCCGGCTCGGGCGGGCGGGCACGTTGACCCGCGCCGACCAGTACTGGGAGCTGGTGCAGCGCGACCGCGACTGGTGGCGTCACGGGGCCAGCGCCCTGTTCGTGGTGGTCCACGACGACGCCGATGGGGAGCCCGACGGGTACGCGACGTACCGGGTCAGGTTCCGCTGGGAGAGCGGCCTGCCGAACAGCACCGTGGTGGTCGAGGACCTCGTGGGCACCGACGCCGAGGTGGAGGCCACGCTGTGGCGCTTCCTGTGCGACATCGATCTCGCGGCCAAGGTCGAGGGGACGTGCCGCCCGGTCGACGACCCCGTGCGTTGGCGGCTGGTGGAGCCACGCCGCCTGCGCACCACCGAGGTGTCGGACTACCTGTGGGTTCGGGTGCTCGACGTGCCCACCGCCCTCGCCGCCCGACGCTACGGCCGCGTCGACGGCCTCGTGGTCGAGGTGGTCGACGAGTTCCGGCCGGCCTCGGGCGGCCGGTTCCGGTTGGACGGCGGCCCCGACGGCGCCGAGTGCACCCGCACCGACTCCTCTCCTGACCTCGTGCTGGGCGCGGAGGAGCTGGGCAGCATCTTCCTCGGTGGCGTGGCCCCCGGTGCGATGGCCGCCGCCAGGCGCATCGAGGAGTGCACCCCCGGGGCCGTCGCCCGCGCCGACGCCCTCTTCATGACGACGCCAGCCCCCTTCAACGGCACCATGTTCTGACCCCGACGGGGACAGCCGCTCCGAACCACGTCGAGAGAGCCCGAGGCAGCTCTGGGTCGGTGAGGCCTCCTGCCCAGGCCACATGTCCGTCGGGTCGGATCAACACGGCCGGGGGAGCAGCGATCTCGCCCAGGACCGGGAGCTCCCAGACGCCGGCATGCTCGGCGTCGACGAGCCGGACCCGATCCGCCCAAGGAGAGATGTCGAAACCGTCGCGCTCACCGAGGTTGAGGATCGGGCATGCGCAGCCCGAGCAGCGGGTGTCCCTCGCCGAGGTCGTAGTGGATGTCGAGACCGGAGAGCATCGCGGCGATGAGCCGGCGCGGCTCGTCCATGCTCAGCAGCTCGGTCATGGTGTCGCGGAGGGCCCGGTGGCGGTCGTCGGGGACGCTGAGCGCGACCTGCGCCATGGTGTTGTGCAACACCCGGGCACCGACCGGATGCCGTTCGGCGCGGTAGGTGTCCAGAAGGCTGTCGGGCGATGTCCGGTTGACCACCTGGGCCAGCTTCCATCCCAGGTTCACGGCATCCTGCACGCCGGTGTTGAGGCCCTGGCCTCCTTGCGGCGGATGCACGTGCGCGGCGTCCCCGGCCAGCAGGACACGGCCGTGGCGGTAGGACGCTGCCTGCCGCGCCATGTCCGTGAACCGGGAGATCCAGTTGGCGCGGCAGAGCCCGAAGTCCGACCCGTACACGGCGACGAGTGCCTCGCGGAGCTCGCCCATGCTGGGATCGCCGGTGGGTCGGACGTGTCGTTCGGTCGCTGATGTTTAAGGCGACCTGGGAGAACCCCAGAGCCGGCTGAACTTGCCCCGCCGAGATGAACCGCTCGGCGATGCCACGCTGATCGAGCACCTCGATGGTGCGGGAGTGAAGCCCGCCCGCTCGCGATCCGTCGACATCCTGGCTGGTCCGTCGTTCGACGATGACGACGTCGATCCCCGCCAACGCCAACTCGCCCGCCAACATCAGCCCGGTCGGACCTCCTCCTGCGATCACCACCGCATGGTCGGTCATGGCCGCTCCCCGGCGAACGCCGCACCGCACGCTCCCGCTCGACCCATCGGCCGGAGACGACGCATCCGCTCCTCGCCTCAGAGTTCCGGCCGTGATCGGCTCAGCGAACGAGTCATGGTCAGCACGTTCGGTCGCTTGCAGCAAGCCCCCTGCCTCGCGGTATGTTCTCAATGGCGGCGAAGGTTCACGGCAATGCTGGTCTCAGGCATCAACTACGTCGCCGTGTCGACGTCTGACACCGACCGCCTCGTCGCCTTCTACACGACATGTTTGAGGCGCAGATGGACGGGATCCTGCGAGGTGACGCTCGCGGGCGGAATCGGGAGGACGGATGACGGAGGGGGGGACCACATCTCGGCTCGTCGCTCTCGGCTTCGATGCGAACAATCCGGTCGGTCTGGCGCGCTTCTGGGCCGCTGCGCTTCGCTGGGAGGTCGACGACCAGACCCAGGATGAGATCGTTCTCGTACCGACGGACGGCACCCGATTCCAGATCGAGTTCTCGTCGGTCCCCGAAAAGAACGCGGGCAAGCCCCGTCTCCATCTCGATCTCACGACCACGTCCATCGACGATCAGCAGGAATCGGTCGCGAGGTTGGTCGAGCTCGGCGGCCGCCACATCGACATCGGTCAGGGTCCAGACGAAGGCCATGTCGTGCTGGCCGATCCCGAAGGCAACGAGTTCTGCATCATCGAGCCGGACAACGAGTTCCTGGCGGGATGCGGACGCCTGGGATCGATCACCTGCGACGGCACGCGGGAAGTCGGGTACTTCTGGAGCGCGGCGCTCGGATGGCCGTTGGTCTGGGATCAGGACGAGGAAACCGCGATCCGCGCGCCCGACGGCACCGGTCCCTTCATCACCTGGGGTCCGCCGCTCATGCCCAAGGTCGGGAAGAACAGACTTCATCTCGACATCGCCCCGCCGGGTCAGGGCGATCAGCGAGCGGAGGTGGACCGTCTGATCTCGCTCGGGGCGACTCGAATCGACATCGGCCAAGGCGATGTCGATTGGGTGGTGATGGCCGATCCAGATGGCAACGAGTTCTGTGTGCTGACCCCTCGGTAGCGCTCACCAGCGCCAGCGGGTGGCCCGCAGCGCGAACTCGTCCTCGTGTTCGATGATCCCGAACGCGAGCTCCGGCGTGACCTCGACGATCGCCTGGCTGCGGACGAACGTCTCCATCTCGGGGTGAACGGCTGGATCATCCCAGTACTTCGTCAGGTAGCTGGCGACGGCGCGGTCGATGGCGTCACCGTCACGGGCCTGGTCGGCGACGCGGGCTTCTCCTTCGACGGAGACGCACTCGACGGTGTCGTCGATCG
>JAABUS010007303.1_pt1 | contig 12785 bp, 15 predicted proteins | sample 5560161 | NCBI WGS metagenome assembly JAABUS01 (sample SAMN10711885, study PRJNA513376) | rock metagenome | isolation source: Antarctica rocks | place: Antarctica: Victoria Land, Trio Nunatak nord | collected 2016-01-04 | reverse complement strand
CTCCCCTGGCCCCCCTCCCTACGACCGCATATCGACACCTTCCTCTCCGCCAAGGCCGCTACCACATCCCCCACCGCCCCAAGCCCCCAATCCCACAAACTCCTCGCCGCATGGCGCCTCCACCACCTCGATTACCGCGGCGCCGCAGCCGCGCTACTCGCCTACCTACAGCGCATCCGCCGAGCCTCGCGCGGCTACTCTTCCGTGAAGGCGGGGGAGACGGATGAGGTGCTGGCTACGTACCTAAACATCATCAACCTGCTCGCTTGTGCGGGTGAGGGCGAGGCGGAGGCGTGGGTGCTGAGTGATGCATGGGAAGAGGTCGGTGGGGGGAAGAAAGCTGGTGGGAAGGAGACCGAGGGGAAAGGAGTGAGGAAGGGAGAGAAGAAGAAGAGGAAGTTGGTGACGATCAAGGATGTACGCGCGGGGTATCAGCGCGAGTTGGATCGCAGGAGTGTGCTTGAGAGTGGGCGGTGGGGGTTTGGGCTTGATGGGGTGGGGGATGAGGAGGAGGGGGAGGGGGAGGTGTGAGGCTTTGCTGGTGGCGGGGGGAGCTCTTGAGAAGGGCGTTGAGGGTTGCATGGTAGGCGTTCGGAGGAGGACGTTTGCGGGCTTGATACCATACCCTGCGTTAGCATGGTGCAGTTTCGTGGCTCCTCGCTGCGCTTGCATCATCGCCTGTCCTGGCGTCTCTGTTCGCTGTCTCTTGTGCACTGATTGAACACAACACCCTTCGCGTATGTTATGGGGCCACTCAGCCCATTGTCATTCCGTCATGTTCGTTCTTCATTGGTGACAGGAAGTGACTGCGCTCCCACCTACGGATGAGGTGCTAACTAGTACATTGGAGCTCAGAGAAGCTCGTGTAGATGCTTCCGATCAGCAGCCTACAAAGCTCATCGACCATAGCCCAGCACTTCCTACCATACCCATATCTCTGCCGTTCCATGCACATATTGCAGCCACCAATAGTCTCTTTGCCCCAAAGCGTCGCCATTCCTGTACAGCGTCCCAAGCCCCAGTTCCAAACGCCCGTAGCGCTAATGCAAAGATATCGTCGCTCATGGCTCCCCCGCTCAACACAGCACCATCCGCCACCCTAGCTTTCACTCACTTCTCACCATCACAACCGCCCAAGCTCCCTTCTTCCCACCTCAATCCTTCTCCAGATCCTTCGGCTGCGGGTCCCCAATCCCTTGCTCCGTAATCGCAAACAAGCAATCACTCTCCGGCAAACACGGACTATCATAAATCTTGCAAATCCTCGTCTCGCCCCTCCCCTTCTTCAGACTCAGCCGCGTCGTGCTCGCATGCGCAATGATATTGCCCCCAATCGGCTTCTTCGGGTCTGGATTGAACATCGCACTGGGTCCCCCGTCCACCTGCGCAACCACCTGATTCGTAATCACAACCGCGATGCCGAACTCGTCTGCCAGCCGCTGCAAGGTGCGCATGAACTTCGCCAGGTGGGTTTGCCGGCCGCTGAGTTCCCCGCGGCCGCTGTAGTCGGTGCGGTAGAGCGAGGTGGCGGAGTCGACGATGAGCAGCGAGAAGCGCGTCTCGCACATCATCGCGCTGGCCTGGTTCAGCAGCTGCAGCTGATGGTCGCTGTTGTACGCGCGGGCATACGCCACGTTATCCAATACCTCCTCGCCGGACAGCCCGTACCGGTTCGCCACGGACAGCAGCCGCACCGGCCGGAAGGTGCCTTCGGTGTCGATGTAGAGGCATTTCCCCTCGCCGCCGCCCATGTCGAAGGGGAGTTGACAGGTTACGGCCAGGGTGTGGCAGATTTGAGATTTGCCGGTGCGGAACTCTCCGAAGATCTCGGTGACGCTGCCGGTTTCGATGCCGCCGGCGAGAAGGGTGTCGAGCTGTTTGGAGCCGGTGGTGATGGAGATGAGTTCGGAGCGGCGTTGGTGCATTTCGGTGGCGGTGGTGAAGCCCATGGGGACGAGTTTGGAGGCTGGTGTGAAGGGGGAGCAGCATCAGTGGATGCCTGTGGGGGCAATGGGTTGACGGAGGCAGGGGAGAAAGGAGGGTACCTTCAGCGAGGATCTTGGTGGCTTTTTGCTCCGAGATGCCTTTGATTTGTTCGAGTACTCTCCGTGGACTGTGGGTTTGCATTAGTCGATTTCTTGAGTTATTCGTGGAATCCCGGAGAAGGCGGGGGGGCCATGAGCGGGGCGGAAGGGGGGGATCCATACGTGTATGCCACGGATTCGATGGTATTGAAGCCACCGTCGACAACGAGCTTGATGTCTCGAGCTGATAGGCCCGCAACACCCTACCATGCAGGTCAATGCTGGATTCCTGCGGACATGATGCGGGTGACTCACCTCCAGAACTGACAGTGGTGTAGGCGCACCAGGCCCACCTCCGCCATCTCCAGATGCCGACTGCGTTTCGTCGGCTTCTGCTGCACTCATTGCGGGCTTCAGCAGCTCAGGCGCCGGTTAGTCGATCAATGGTCAGCAGTCAAGCTCTTCCAGGGGTTTCTTGTGAAGAGTCGAATAGAATATCCGATTGTGCAGAAGTAGGAAGATTTGGGTGGCGAAAGGGATTTGTAGGCTGTTGAGTTGGAGTCCACCTTACGCGACGCGTCGCCCGATCAGGCTATCACGTGATGTCATTGCAGCCCTTCGCAGCACGTACGGACTATCATGTTCCTATCTCCAATGCAAACTCTCCGTCTATCCCTCCGTACCTTGACATCGAGTGTCTGTTGAACATGGTACGACTGGAGAAGAGTAGATATGGATTCCTGCATTAGGTTAGTGGTTCATGCACGAGTCCGTGTGACCTGAGTCCCATCACAATTGCATGCATAAGGGGCTGATGCTCATTACAATTTCGTGGCTCGAGATTATCTACCGCCTCAGGCCTGGCTGGTGGTTCCCTCAGTCTTCCGTAAATGTCCTCCTCTCACGCCGTACCTTGTTGTTGTCTTTCATTGAGAGAACGCTGCTTTGTATCCATTATCTTATGCTTCTTACATGAGTCTCATCGCCGATTTCATTTCTCTCTCAATCTTGGTTAGCGATTAATTCTTTTCATACTTCCTTTTTTAGAACAGCATTCCCATCAGCAATAAACAGCATCTAAAAGCTCGAGCTTAATTGCTCACCAATACCGGGGGTTCGCACTTGCCTAGTCTTCGGCCCCTTCACCACTTGTAGCCTGCGCGGCTACGATAGATCACATCCCCCAATCTGACCTCTCAATTGGGTTCATAATCTTTGCAAGCCCTTGATCCCTTTATCTATCATCATCCCATCGATACTATCGTACAATCAAGAAGTCCCTACCCCTGAGCGCCGACCTTGTCGTGATACTCACACCATCGTTCCTCCACCCAGCGTCCCATCTCCCTAACAATTCACATACCCCAACTCCCTCACAAACACCCCTCCGCCAGCAATGGACGGTTTCGGCACACTCCCCCCCTCATTCGCTCGGCACATCCACAGCCCCCGCCTAAAGCAACAACGAGAGCAGCAGCAACAACAGCAACAACAGCAATGCCAGCAACCCAATCCCGCCTACCCGCCTCCCATCCACCAAGACCCCGCATACTTCGGCCAAAATCAGCAATCACCGCCGCCCCAATACCGTGACCCGCAAGGCGGCTTCTATCCGCCTTACCCACAAAAAGGCTATCCCCCCAACAGCAGCAGGACTACCCGCAGCAAGGCTATCCGCCCCAGCAGCAGCAGCAGCAGGGCATGTACTACCAACCAAAGCCGCCACAAGGGTACCATGCGAACAGCAGCAATAGGAGAGGGGTCGAGGAGGGGCTGTGCGCGGCTCTGGCGGGGTGTTTGGCTTGTTGTTGCTGCGCCGATGTGTTTCTGCTTTTTTGAGTAGGGCGGAAGAGAATAGTATGGACGATTGGGGGGGGGGAGGGGGGGTTTCTATGAAGACTTGGGATGGCAAGCCCACGAAGTGAACGAGGGCGGGGGGAGAAGATGCAATTGAATGAATCGTGCGTGGGAGTTTGGAGTGCCGCAGAGGGTTCGATGGGTAAAGGATTCGAGAGGGAAGTTTTTTCCGGACGTTTGGTTGGGTTTTATGCTTCTTGTTGGAGTCTGGAAGGCGTGGAGAGCTATTGGACTTGCCTTTGGGGATATACGGCGCATTCTTGAGGATGTGGTGTTCATGTACTATTTATCGAATCCATCTTTACATAACGAATCAGGCGATTTAGAAAGCGTTGTAAGCAAGGTATATTTCATGTTCTCTGGTCCAGTTGTCGGACCGCATTGCTTGTATACCTATCGGCTAGGAAATGTAATTTTCTGACATATCTCATTTCAATGCACTGGGTGATTTATATCCCAAGATCCACTTTCTCGGAGTGATCTCTCGCAGCTGTCGTCGAATCTTGCATCCGTAGATCTGCATATCCAATATGTTCAATGAGCATCGGATTTCAGCCAAGAAATGGTGGGGAGGGTGGAGTGTGAGGAGTTGGTATTGGACACCGAAGCTAATGAGACTGGACTTGTAGAGTCGTGTCGTGATATTTCTTTTTTGGCGTCCACAGTCTACAACGCCACCAACGCGCCCAACAATCCGATAACCCCGGCGGCTGCAACGGGTATCTCTGTAGGCACGGCAAAACCTTTACTCGCTGACGTAGAGCCGCTGCCGCCAGCAGTCGACGCTGAACGTGAGGTCGCAGACTACCCACACTTAGTGAAGCCAGAAGAAAAGATCTCTAAGACTTACACCTGTTGTCCCCGCCGTGGCACCTGATGTTATGGTTGACCCATTGACCACCTGCGCCGGGATGGTAGTAACGAAAGAAGTCCCATTCGCAGCGGTCTCCGTAGTAGTGATCGCAATTGTGGCATTGCCACCGATGGTGCTGTTCGGCGTGGTATGCGTAGCGCTGCTGACAGCCGCCTGGAGTGAGCTGATGAGGGACTCGGCTCCCTGTAGCCTTGACGAGTATGGCGCGAGTGCACTCTCCGTGATGAAGGGCGGCGGAGCAGCTGCAGTTATGAGAGACGAAACAAGGACTCTAGGGTCGCCTGTGACGCTCGCACTTGCTAGCGCTACTGCGAGATTAGGCTGTATTGATGAGGGGAAGTATGAGGCTGCTATCTGCTGGATGGCGGAGTCCAATTGACCTGAGGCAGTACTGTAGGATCGATAGAGTCAGTGATGTACTGCAAGATGCCAATGCGCAGAATACAAGTAGGGATCTGCAGGAGGACGTGGCAGAGTTTCAGTGCTTACAGGGTTGACCCATTGAATTGGCCAAAGCAGCATTGGGCGGAGGCTATCAAGACTAAGAAAGTTGAGGAGCGCATTGTCTCGCCAGTTACTTTTGATAGATTGTGAGGAAGCCACAGTATACTAGCTTGCTGGCCTGAAAAAAACACGATGTATAGAGACGTAGATGGAGATGGTTTGCCGGTATAACTTTAAACAGTCGTATTGCTTTTCAATTGAAATCAACTGTATATTGCAATAGTCGCAAGCAGAGAAGGCCGAAGGAAACGACAGTGACTAGATAGGCCTCTTGCAACACTAATGACCTTGTAGGTTGGAAATGCGTGTAACACCAGATAGAGACGTTAAGCAGACTCGGAGGATTGATTCCTTCGTGGTTCACTTATCTGTAGGGGAAAGCTCGTATTCGGAAACGGCCGCATTGCGCCTCTGCGCCAACCGGCTAAGTGGTATGATGCAGTCGAAAGCTTCATTTTAGGTGCATCACATATGGGAGCATCTGGATTCAAGCAAATTCCATGCCTATTCACCAGCGGCGGCCGGGTCCAAGAGTAAAGTAAGGATTAGATGTTGTCCCCTAGTGTACGCCTTCACATGGACCAGGGTCCTATGTGGCTTTGGGCGTTTGCTGAGATTCACCGCTGCTGGTTGCTCATGTGACCTGGACCAAAGTCTATAAAAGGCTTCTTCTCCCCATCTCAAGTGTGCACTCAAGACCAATTGATCTTCCGCCCAACTCGAAAGATTAGAATCCAGCACGACGACACATTACCACAGAATCCTGTTTGCCCTGTTCAGAAAACAATCTAGTATCTACTGCTACCAATCAACGACATGTCTCAACCGAACGGAGGCAACTCTGGAAAAGGCTACGATGTAACCTCGTCCGGCAACAACTCTCAGGTAGCCAAATTTTGGAAATTCGGTAATGGCTCAATGGTACTGACGATAGCTGAATGTAGGGTAACCACTACTGCTCTCGAGACTACTCTGCCAGCGGCTCGCAGCCAGCCAATGGCAACTCCTATCACTACTCTAACAATGACGGTAAGTGAATCAACCGCAACTTGCGAAGTGCAATACAAGTCAGATCGTGTCTCACTGGTCCCGGCGACTAGGGAGCTACTACTACAGCAACCCCAATGGCTCCACGTACTACAACAATGGCAGCGGAGGCTCCAAGTACACTCCATCTGGAAAGTAGCGATATGGCCTTCGGTCTCAGCCGGGAAAGGGGGGTTGATAGCCCACTCGGATGACTAGTATGATTGGAGCTTAGAGAGCTTTATGACTATGGTAGCAGGGCGTGATGTACATCTGACAAAGAACCAAGACGCTCGAAGATATATTCGAACCCTTGGTGGCACCTTTTGTTCAAGCCCCCAAGATCCGTAAAATTTGCTACGCTACATCTGTGATGTGAAAACGCCTCCATCAACTTCTAGGGATATACTACAAATTCGAGTGATAGCATGGAGAGACGCCTTACAGACAAGCCTGAGGCTTATCGTACGTTTCTTTCCAGCTCGATTGTGGGTATCGTACAGATCTCCAACGACAAGTGGCTGTGATCGTAAGGCTGGGTTGACTAGGCGGCTGACGCAGCCTTTGCCTTCGATTGATGATTGACACCTCGGTTGTAGACGGATTTGATCTCTTGTTCATATCGGGCCATATCGTCTGCCTGAAGATCTTGGTATGGCTACGGAACACATGTTAGAGTCACGAGGAGGAAAACAGATAGCTCCTGGTGTGACTGACCTTCTTCTCCGCAGCCGATAGTGCTTTCCATTCCTGTCCGATGCGTTTGGCAGCGTCTACAACGGCAATACCACTGAAGTCGCCTGACTTAAACCGCTGGGTGTAGAAGTAGTTGTACGACGTTTTGGGACGTTTAACCTCTCGGTCATCCTTTAATCTCAGGTAACGCGTGAGTTTCCCAGCTTGCTTGGCTCGCCTGCGTAGCAATGCCCGTGCCGTATTGGCTTCATGTATCTGGGTTGGGTTATGCGATTCGATCCACTTGCGGTACTGGATTTTGTTCTTGGCCAGGTTCTCGTTTGCAAGGTGATTGTAATGCTAGTATTCATCAGCTCAAGCTTGCCCGAGAATTACATTTAGGAAACACGTTGACCTACTTCACGTTGCTCTACTGATAGTGCCTTATACTGCGCACTAGCCTCCTTCGCCATGGCAGGTGCGCCGCCCACAAGCCCTTTCGTTCCCTTCGACTTCTCGACAAGGAGAACTTGGTAGGCCGTACTCGGAAGGCCCTTGGGCAGCGTCAAAGCCTTTTCATTCAATGCCTTATTAGCATCTCTTGTCTTTTTAGCAGCTGCTAAAGTCTTCTGGTGGTCGGTCAGAGGTTTTCTGGTCTTCCTCTTCGGCTTCGGCTTAGCCTTAGTCCCCCGTTTGGCCTTGCTTTTGACCTGTTTCGTCTTGGGTTTTGCCTTGGATTTCGCCTTGGGTTTCGACTTCGGCTTTGCTTTGGCCTTTTCCCTCGTCCTTGGCTTCGTTGTAGAGGGGCCTGCTTCACTGCTGGTGAGTGTAGATCCAGTGGGGTTCGCCGCCGCTCTTGGTTTTCTAGTGGATGTAGTCCTTCCTGTGTGAGCTTTAGGCCTCGAGACAGGTGTGGTGGCATAATGGCGAACAATTGGTGTCGTAAGGTTGCAGAGGTTAACGACGCGTTGGATGTTTAGAGGGAGCGAGCGGGGACAACGTGAAAGACAATGTTGGGTCGCTAGCCGGCCAAATGCCAGGCTAGTCGGAGTGATCATTCTGGATAGAGTCGATTCTGTTTTGCGCGTGCTGCTGAGAGCGAAAATGCAAACGAAAACGCGTTCTCATCCCAAGCGATCGGGGAGGTTGGTCGTCTGTCAGGGACCAAAGCTAAAGTCTGGGAAATGCCAAGACTGCCCGGACTGCGGCCTGATCTAAAGTGGCTAGCTCAGCTTGCAATGACACCCCTCGCAAGCATCGACATCAAATCTAATGTGCTTCCCACGATTGAAGATGTGTGACCTCAGGGTTCACAAGACAGCCCTGATTATTTGATACTTCAGTGGTAGACGTACTTACTCAGTGAACCTTACAGGGAAAGTGCAGATATGCCTCAGCTGTGTTGCCAGTGAGGCCGCCGAGCTCCACACTAGAAGGCTTTCTCTACCTTGGTGGTGACCAAGTCACCCCATACCTTCTGTCTTCTAGTACGACTCACAGGTTCAGCCGGGGGTAGTATGGCTCGCCACGGGAATACTCGCTCACCATCGCCTGTAGGCAGCTCGTATTCTTCAAAGCGGAGCCGCCGAGACGACGATCGGTATGAGAAGAGCAGGCGGGATGATGGACGAAGCTACAAACGCCGAAGTCGGACAAGAAGTCCAGACGTGAGTGATCCCTATATACAACTTGAGGGGATGAAGCTTACAGATTTAACGTGCAGAGGAGATATCGAGATCGAGACACGCGTTCGCACCGTGACCGTTCAAGAGATAGACATGAGGTGGACTCCTATCGCTCAAGCCATCGAGACCGCTCTCGAGAGAGGCGAAGATCAAGGGATCGCGAGTTGACAAGGGATTATCGACGACGAAGTCATGACCGACATGGACAGGATGACTCCAGACGCCGAGAACGGCGTCGCGAAGACGACTCGCGGGCGAAAGGGAATGACAGCAAGGACACAGTGTCGAAAAAGTCTGGTCACGAGGTATGCCCCAAACCCTTCTACACTGCCTTTATGTCGATTAATCACGGTCATCTGTGTAGTTACCGGCGAAGCCTCCTCCACCGAAACAAACCGAAGAGGAGAAGAAGGCCGAACGCCTCACTAAGCTGGAGGCATGGAAACAGAAACAAGCTGCCGAAAAGGAGCGCAAGCAGAAAGAGCTTGACGCTGCTGGCGGTACTCGAGGCTTATTGGATGAAATAGATAAGAAAGCACAGCTTCCATCAGCAGCAAGATCACCCGCAGTAGCATCACCTGCAGTGACCCCGCCTGCTGTAGCATCACCAGCATCTCCAGACACTCCCCAAGAGGATGCCGCGCCGGTGCCGTATGCAGGGAAATTCGATCCTAAAGCTATCGCAAAGAAAGCTTCCTCGGCGACCACAGCAGCCTCGAAGCTAGGCACAGATGTTGCTTTGCCGCAAAATGTTAAAGCGTCCGCTACCTTGACCTCCAATAATGCTGCTGTTAAGGCTAACAAACCAGCAGCTCTAGCGAATGGGACAAATGGTAAGTCATCCAGTGCTCAACTTTTCATAGATCCACCGGCTGATGTCTTAAAAAGCCTCGCAACCTGCTGTCCCACTAAAGGCCAAGGGCAACGTCAGTGGATTCGGATTATCTAGCAAGACTGGCACTGAAGTCGACAAGCCGAGCGCCAAACGTGGACTCGACTTTGGAGAAGAGGAAGGATCCCGGAAGAAATTGGAAAAGCTTCCCACCCCTCCCCTAGAGGGGGACGATGTCACTGGTAACGACACGGTCATGGCCAACGGCGTAGAAGATGAGAATGAGGACGATGAGGACGGGGACATTCCCGACGGCGCGACAGAAGAAGAAGCTGCAGCTGCTGCGCGAGCTGCTGCAGAAAAGCGTGATGAGCGTCTGCAAGAGCAGAACATCACCTTCGAAGGTGATGACGAACCTGAAACAATAGCACCAGAGACTGACGGCGATGTGGCGATGAGCGAAGCTCCCCCAGCACCGGATGCAGCAACTGACAAGCAAGAAGAGGCCGAGGAAGAGGTCGACGAGCTTGACGCTTTCATGTCAGGCCTCGGAGATCCGTTAAACAACCCAAAGCCAAAGCAAGCTGCCAGGCAGACAAAGAGCAAAACCCAACAACCAGAGGCGATCTTTGGGGATGATGATGTTGACCTAGATACAGTGGCCCAAGATCCAGACGACTTTCTTGCCATGGCAAGTAAGAAGAAAAAGAAAGACCTGCCGACCGTCAACCATAATAAAGTCGCGTACCAGCCCTTCAGAAAGAGCTTCTATCACGAGCCGCAGGAGCTAAGCGAGATGACTGAAGAAGAGGTTGCTGATCTGAGACTAGAATTGGACGGCATCAAAATCAGAGGAGTCGACGCTCCGAAGCCGGTTCAGAAGTGGTCACAGTGTGGGCTTGGCGTGCAGTCTTTGGATGTTATTCGCAAGCTTGGTTTCGAAAAGCCATCCTCAATTCAAACTCAAGCAATTCCAGCTATCATGGCAGGAAGAGATGTCATTGGCGTTGCTAAGACCGGATCTGGAAAGACAATTGCGTTCCTGTTACCAATGTTCAGGCATATCAAGGATCAAAGGCCACTTGAGAGTCTGGATGGACCCGTTGGGTTGATCATGACTCCGACACGTGAGCTGGCAACACAGATTCACAAAGAGTGTAAACCATTTTTGAAAGCGCTCAACTTGCGCGCCGTCTGCGCCTACGGAGGTGCTCCAATCAAAGACCAGATTGCAGACCTCAAGCGGGGAGCAGAGATTATTGTCTGTACCCCGGGCCGCATGATCGATCTTCTAGCTGCAAATCAGGGCAGAGTCACTAACCTACGAAGGGTCACATATATAGTCCTTGACGAGGCCGATCGTATGTTTGATATGGGCTTCGAACCGCAAGTGATGAAGATCTTGGCCAATATCCGCCCGGATCGTCAGACCGTCCTGTTCTCAGCGACTTTCCCACGCCAGATGGAGGCTTTAGCACGCAAGACACTCGCGAAGGCGGTTGAGATCGTGGTGGGAGGTCGAAGTGTTGTCGCTCCAGAGATCACCCAAATTGTAGAGGTCCGCACGGAGGAAACGAAATTCGTCCGTTTGTTAGAACTGCTTGGCAACTTGTATGCAGAGGAGCAGAACACTGATGACCGAACCCTTGTGTTCGTCGATCGACAAGAATCCGCTGACAGTCTGTTGAACGATCTGATGAGGAAAGGCTATCCTTGTCAATCAATCCATGGTGGGAAGGATCAGATCGATCGAGATGATGCGATCCACAACTTCAAGGCTGGTGTTGTCCCTGTTATGATCGCTACTTCGGTAGCAGCTCGAGGTCTGGATGTTAAGCAATTAATGCTGGTCGTCAATTACGACGCGCCCAACCACTTGGAGGACTATGTACATCGTGCTGGGCGTACAGGGCGAGCAGGTAATACTGGTACAGCAGTCACGTTCATAACACCAGAGCAAGAGCGCTATTCGCTCGACATCGCGAAGGCTCTACGACAGAGCGGTCAAGAAGTACCTGACGAAGTGCAGAAACTTGTCGACACATTTCTTGAAAAGGTCAAGGCCGGAAAAGAGAAGGTCAGCGGATCAGGTTTCGGCGGCAAAGGCCTCGAACGACTCGATCAGGAGCGCGACGCAGCACGGGCCAGGGAACGCAAGACCCACAAGACCGGCGACGATAATGACGAGGATGACAAGGAAGAGGACAAGAAGGACACTGGGGAGGACATGATCACCAAAGCTGCTTCTGCTGTGCAATCTGCTTCGGCGCCTCCCCCACAACTTCCAGGTGTTCCAAAGGGCATTGATCTCGATGGCAAAATCACGGTCCACCGCACCGAGGCACCCGCCGGTGGCTCCAAGAATCCGCTTGATAAGGTTAACAACGCGGTCATGGATATCCACAACCGACTTAGCAAGAACCGAGAATTGCGTACTGGCGTACCAATCGACAACAAGGGACCAGATGCAGGAGCCTTCCATGCCACCCTGGAGATCAACGATTTCCCTCGTAAGTGCCTATATTCCAGTTTCCGTTCTCATTACAATACTGACAACCCCTCAGAAAAAGCCCGCTGGGCCGTCACCAACCGCACCAACGTCGCCAAAATCCTCGAAGCGACAGGAACATCCATTACCACGAAAGGCAGCTTCTACGGCACCGGCAAGGAACCACAAGCTGGAGAGAACCCGAAGCTGTACATCCTCGTGGAAGGCGACACGGAGGTTGTGGTCACGAACGCCATGCGCGAGCTTATGCGGCTGCTGAAGGAAGGGACTATCGCTGCTGCCGACAGCGATGCCAGAGCACCGGCTAGTGGACGGTATAATGTAGTTTAGAACAAAATCTGCATGCGTGGCAGAAGGATGCAGATGTCTACACAATCCCAAAGGATCTCACCAACCAAACGACAGCCAAAATTCCTCCTGCACCCATGCCAGCCATCGTAATAATATATTCATCTCTCCCATACCAAATCCAACATCCCCAAAATCCTCCACAGAAACACAACCCGCCCTCCATCCCTCAATCAAACCCCCTAATCCCCACCCACCCATCAACATCCCTCCTCCGCCTCTCCTCCCGGCTCCCCTGCTCCAACTGCTCCCCCACCGTCTTCTGCCTCTCCCTCTGCAGCTCGTTGCCTATCTTCCCCTTCGCCGCTGCCTTCGCCTTTGCCGCCCGTTCCTGTAATCTCGCCGTCAGCCGTGTTCTCCGCATCGTTGCTTTTCCCCCATCTCGCTTCCCGCTTTTCCGCATCCCTCCCCCAACCCTCAACCCTCCCCCTCATCCCATCTAAACAGCACA
>JAABUS010007300.1_pt1 | contig 12792 bp, 12 predicted proteins | sample 5560161 | NCBI WGS metagenome assembly JAABUS01 (sample SAMN10711885, study PRJNA513376) | rock metagenome | isolation source: Antarctica rocks | place: Antarctica: Victoria Land, Trio Nunatak nord | collected 2016-01-04 | reverse complement strand
GGGAGCGCCGCGGCACGCGGCTGGTCGTCCCGTACGAAGCGCCGCAGGGGCGGCGCGTCAACGCCGTCGGCGCCCTGGCCCCCCACGCCCCGGAGGAGCCGTGCCTGCTGTTCGAGACCCGGCCCAAGGGCGAGGGGCGCTACGATGCCGCGGCGCACCTGGCCATCGTCGACCGGGTCGCGGCGGCAGGCACGGCGGACCGCCCCTGCGTGGTCGTGCTGGACAACTATTCGGTCCACCACGCCCGCCCCGTCGCGGACGCGCGGCCAGCGCTGGCCGCGCGCGGGGTGACGTTCTGCTTCTTGCCGCCCTCCAGTCCGGAGCTGAACCCGATCGAGGCGATCTGGAAGCAGGTCAAGCACCACGACATCGCCGAGCGCAGCCACCCGACCGAGGCCGCCCTCCAAGCCGCCGTCGACGCGGCCCTGGTCCGCCGGGCGCGCACGCTCAGCGAATCGAAGCATGACTTACCCCGAAGTGCTTAGCAGGTACGCTTCGCCCTGTGACGGTGAAGCTGGCCTCCCTCGACGACCATATTGCCGTGGCGAACAGCCCATGACCCGCTTGAAGGCTGCGCTGAAGGCGCTCTCGGATTCATAGCCGAGGGACGGGGCGATCACGGAGATAGGATCGCTGGAGTTCACCAGCCTGTCTCCGGCCACCATCATTCGCCAGCGCGTCAGATGCTCGATGGGTGCCGCCCCGACCGTCTCCTTGAATCTCAGCGTGAAGGTCGTGCGCGACATGCCGGCGCGCTCCGCCAGCGACTGTACTGTCCAGCGACCCGCCGGATCGTTGTGCATGGCGTTGATCGCCGCCGCCATCTGCTTGTCCGCCAGGGCGAAGAGCCATCCGACGCCGCCCCCCAATCCTTTCGCCAGATGCAGACGCAGGGCCTGAACCAGGATCATCGTGGCGAGTTGGTGGGCGACCAGAAGGCCGCCCGGCTGCGGCTCGCGGAGCTCCTGCCGCATCCGTTCGACACACCAGCGCAGCATCGCCTTGTCTGATTCGTCGCGGATATGCACGATCGGCGGCAGGATGCCCAACAGGTCGCTGGCATAATCGCCGCTCAGGGTGAAATGCCCGCCAACACTGAAGAAATCCCCTCCCCCGTTGTAGCAGGTGATGCCACCATCCCTGCCGGCCGGGAGAGTGGCGAGCGCATCGACGGGCGCCAACGTCAGATCGCTTGCCACGCGAAAAGCCCGCCCGCTCGGCAGCAGCAAGCAGTCTCTCGACGTGACGTGCACCGCGTCGGGAACGCCTTCGACGGACAGCCAGCACTCGCCGGAGACCGCCGCGTAAAACTTGATGCCTTCATGCCGGCCGAATGCGATCGACCAATCTCCACCGGCGTCGAAACCTCCGCACATGTAACTGTGCAGCCTTAGCAGCGAGAGCACGTCTGAGAGCGGGTCCATCAGGCACCTCGAACGATCACGACGATAATGCGAACGATGAAGCATAGCGCGTTCGGGCATACTCGCCTATCCTCCGGGTGACGGGCCGCGAGGCGACCGGAGCAGAACAGCGGCAAGCAGCTCGCATCGCCTGAGCGGCCGCGTGGAAGGTCACGAAGAACCCATGAGAACGATCCTGGTTATTGGTGCGTCGGGCTTCATCGGCGGGCATTTGACAAAGGCCCTGCTTGCCGACGGCTACGCGGTCCGCTGTCTGGCGCGGGATCCGGCTCGGCTCCAGGAGCTGGCCGCCGCCGGCGGCGAGATCGTCCAAGGGGACATCGCCGATTTCTCGTCAATGCAGCGTGCCACGGAATCGATCGAGGCCGCCTACATCGCCATCCACACCTTGTCGCCTCAGCGGACCAGCGGCGCGCGTCCGCGATTCATGGACGTCGAGAAGACCGGACTGCAGAACGTCGTGACGGCGTGCCGCTCGGGTGGTGTGCATCGCGCGGTTTACGTGACATCGCTTGGGACCGCGCCCGGTGCACCGAGCGAGTGGCTGCGCGAGCGCTGGCAGACCGAACAGCTGTTGCTGAACAGCGGCCTCGATGCAACCGTCGTCCGGCCCGGTTTTATCGTCGGCCCGGGTGGCCGCGGGTTCGACACCATGGTGGGCAATGCCAAGCGACGCATCGCCACCACCATGGGCGGTGACCGGCCGCAGATGCGGACGATCGCGCTGGACGACCTGATCTACTACCTCGGCGGCGTGCTCGACGATGCCCGCGCCTATCAGCAACGGTACGACGTGGGCAACGATGACGTCCTGTCGATCAATCAGTTGATCGACGGCATCGCTGACATCCTAGGCCGGCGGCGTCCCTTCAAGATTCAGATCCCGCCTGTGCTCCTGGGCGCGCTCGCCCCGCTCGGCGAACGCCTGGGCAACCTCCCCGGCGGGGCGATCAAGGGCCTCGTGGAGAGCATGAACGTCGACATGATCGGCGATCCCCTGCCGATCCGGGCGATCCTGCCTCGGCCGCTTCTATCCTTTCGAGAGTCGGTGGCGCGGGCGTTAGCTAGTGGGTGAAGGCGCATGACATGCTTCGGCGGCACTCGTGGGGGCATACTCGCGTGGAGTGGCTCTCCGGAGCGTCCAGGGAAGGTTGGCTCCACGCCGGTGACGGGATGGACTTCCCAGCCGCAGTCGCCGCGGAAGTCGCCCTCCGGCTCTCCCGAGGCGAGGGCAGCCTCGGTGCGTACACCCCTGGCGCCCTGTTCGGACTAGAGGTAGCGATCGCCGCTGGCGGCAAGTTCCTCGTCGACCACGGCCACGAGTCGCCGGTGCGCGGCGAGCAAGGGCACCGAGCGGGAACGAGCGACTTCACGCGCACCATCAATCTGGAGAGGATGAGCCGAATGCCGACGAACACAGCTGCTTGGCTTGGAGCGAAGCGGGCCAAGCTCGAAGTCAAGTCCGCGCCTTATACGTCACCGCGCGCGGACGAGATCGTCGTCAAGAACCACGCGGTGGCCATCAATCCCCTCGATTGGATCATACAGGTCGCCGGCACCCTCGTCTTTTCCTGGATCAAATACCCGTTCGTCCTCGGCGCGGATCTCGCGGGCGAGGTCGTCGAGGTCGGGACAGCTGTCACTCGGTTCAAGGTGGGTGACCGTGTTCTCGGGCATGCCGTGGGAACGGACAAGAAACGAAACAGCTCGGCGGAGGGCGCCTTTCAGGAATACACCGTCGTCCTCGCCCACATGGCCGCACCAATCCCCAGCACCATGCCCTACGAAAACGCCGCTGTTCTACCCCTAGCCCTGTCCACCGCAGCGTGTGGCCTCTTCCAGCAGGACTATCTGGCGCTGCACTTCCCCTCCGCGACGCCGACGCCCTCGGGGAAGGCCCTGCTCGTCTGGGGAGGCTCGACGAGCGTCGGCAGCAACGCCATCCAGCTCGCCGTCGCCGCCGGCTACGAGGTCATCACGACTTCGTCACCGCGGAACTTCGACTACGTCACGAAGCTCGGAGCGAGCCAGGTCTTCGATTACAACAGCACGACCGTCGTCGAGGACATCATCGAGGCGTTCAAGGGGAAGACGATCGCCGGTGCAATTGCCTTCGGAAGTGGGTCGGCTGAGGCCTGCTTGGACGTCGTGCATGCCTGCAACGGGAACACGTTCGTCGCTATGGCCAGCTCGTCCGTCTCGTTCGAGACGCTCACTTCCCGCCGAGGCAGGAGCTTCCGGCTGCTCCATCTGATTCTCCGGCTGGTGTCGTCCAACGTGTCGCTGCAGGTGAAGGCCCGCAGCAGGAGGATCCGCACGAAGGTCATCTTCGGCAGCTCCCTGATGGACAACGAGGTCAGCCGAGTCATCTACGAGGACTTCCTTCCTAAGGCCCTCGCGGACGGGCGCTATGTCGCCGCTCCGGAGCCCTACGTCGTCGGAAAGGGTCTCGATCACGTACAAGCCGGCTTCGATGCTCACATGAAAGGCGTATCCGCTAAGAAAGTGGTCGTCTCTTTGTGAGCTCGGCTCTCGACTGGAGAACCGCCCCTGCACCTCCGGCAGGATGGCTGCACGCAGCCGGCTCGTTAACGTCAAGACGACGATGCCCAGCGGGGCGAAGTCGGACCACCGGATGCCCGGTCGGGGTCGCCTCGTTCACCGCTCCTACACGCCGGAAGAGGAAACGACCATCCGGCGTGGCGCCGCTGACCTTGGTCTTGCCGACGCCGGTGCCTTCGCCACCCTCGGCGACGCCACCCTCGACGTTTACCTGAACGACAACGCCTACTGGCGCAACATCCCCACCGAGGTCTGGAGCTTCACGATTGGCGGCTATCAGGTCATCAAGAAGTGGCTCTCATACCGGGAGCGCGATCTTCTCGGCCGTCCCCTTACCGCCGAGGAGGCGACCGAGGTCACGAACATGGCTCGCCGTCTCACCGCCCTCCGCCTCCTCCAACCCGCACTCGATGCCAACGACCAGCGAGTCAAAGCCGCCACCTACTCCTGGCCCACGTCCCTTCCCAATCTCTCCCAACGCGGCGCGACGTCCATCTCCCACGACGTCAAGTCGGGCAGCGCCACACCAACACCTCGCGCGTCATGACTGTCGCCAAAGTCCCCCTCCTCCCTCGTGTATCCAACGAGCTGGTTTGCGCCTCCCGCCGTGCGCTCCGCGTCCCGCGCCGCCAGCATCGCGTCCCGCTCCGCGTCCATCTCATCCAGCACCCGCGCCAGCGTTGTCTGAAACTCGTCCTGCCCCTCCGGCTCCAACGCCCGCTGCGCCTGCACCGCCCGCACCGTCGCCGTCGCCACTCGCGCCACCCCGTGTGCCACCGGCACCGGGTCGTCCGTCGCCAGCAACTCGGCCAGCAATCGCGCCATCGTCACCCGCAAGACCCCGATCTCCTCCTTCACCGCCCGCTCTTCCGTCGCCTGCGCCGCCACCTCCCGCACCCGGTCGTCGAACAGCGCCCCGTACTCCCCCCGCGCGAACCGCCGCCGGAACGTGATCTCCGCCGCCCCCCGCTCCGCCCTGTCTTCCGCCTCCGCGAACGACGCCGCCGTCCGCCGCGCCAGCCGCCCCACCGCCGTCTCCAGGTCGCGCCCGGCCGCGCTCGCCTCATGCGTCGCGCACGTCATCTTCCCCGCGCCGACAACTCGCCCGCACCCCGCCGCCCCACACCGCCGCCCCGTCATCGCTCGTCCCCCCACCCGCCGCCCCCGTCTCGTCATCCCCGCCTCCCGCAATCCCCATCCGCCGCCATTACACACCCGTCTCCTTAAGGAACGCATCGACCAGGGCAAAACGGGACACCACCGAGCGGCTCTTTCCATCCACGCCACCTCTCATGTAGCCCAGACCACCCCCCGACCCCAGACCCAAAATCGTCTCACCTCACCCCCTTGACACGCAGATATAGAACATACATTCTATCTCCTAAGCGGTCTGCCTCCGGTGGGAGGGCGGGGACCTGGGCAGCCGCCGATCTCAGCCGTCCCCGCCAGGACGTCATCCGCGACTCCAGAGCTCACCTGGATTACTCCGAGCCCCTCCCCGTCGCCGGCTACCAGCCCCATCCCTGGGCCGACCACGCATCGCGCTCCCACTCCCCGACGACCACACCCACTCGCCCCTTAAAGTTCTCCCCTCTCCCGCGCATCGGGAGAGGGGTTGGGGGGTGAGGGCCGTCGGCGACCTGGTTTGAGCCCCGTGGGACCGTCCGCATCGTGCGACGGTCTGACCGGGAGGGCCGTTTCTCCCCGTTGCTGAAAAACACGCTGATAGCGAGCTAGGAAGTGCGCCCGCCTCGCCTCAACTCCTGACTCCTGACTCCTGACTCCTCCGCCCTCCGACCCCTTTACCGCCCGCCCCTATGCTTCCCCGCACCCGCACGCTATCCTTCCTCAGCACTCAGCACTCAGCACTCAGCACTCAGCACTCAGCACTCGAAGGAGGAGCATCCACCCGTGCAGCCCTCAGCCCCCCGCACCTATCGCATCGCCGTCATCCCCGGCGACGGCATCGGCCAGGAAGTCGTCCCCGAAGGCTTGAAGGTGCTCGACCAGCTGGCAACCACCAGCGCCGGCCGCTTCGCCTTCGCCTACGAGACCTTCCCCTGGGGCTGCGACTACTACCTCCGCACCGGCCGCATGATGGATGACGATGGCCTCGAGCGCCTCGCCCCCTTCGACGCCATCTACTTCGGCGCCGTCGGCTGGCCCGGCGTCCCCGATCACGTCAGCCTCTGGGGCCTGCGCCTCGCCATCTGCCAGGGCTTCGACCAATACGTCTGCCTCCGCCCCGTCCGCCTCCTCCCCGGCGTCCCCAGTCCCCTCCGCCACGCCACCCCCGAAACCGTCGATTGGGTCGTCGTCCGCGAGAACAGCGAAGGGGAATACGCCGGCATCGGCGGTCGCAACCTCGCCAGTCGGGGCGCCAGCCGCGAAGTCGCCATCCAAACCGCCCTCTTCACCGAGCAAGGCTGCGAGCGGATCATTCGCTACGCCTTCGACCTCGCCCGCACCCGCAAGCGACCCAAAGTCACCGGCGTCACCAAGAGCAACGCCCAGCAGTACGCGATGACCCTCTGGGACGATGTCTTCGCCCGCGTCGCCGCCGCCTACCCCGACGTCGAGACCGAGCAGTGGCTCGTCGACGCCATGGCCGCCCGCTTCGTCCTCCGCCCGGAGACGTTGGAAGTCGTCGTCGCCTCAAACCTCTTCGGCGACATCCTCTCCGACCTCGGCAGCGCCCTCGCCGGCAGCCTCGGCATCGCCGCCAGCACCAACATCGACCCCGAGCGCCGCCACCCCAGCATGTTCGAGCCGGTCCATGGCAGCGCCCCCGATATCGCCGGCCAGGGCATCGCCAACCCCATCGCCGCCATCTGGACCGCCTCGCTCATGCTCGACCACCTCGGCCTCCCCGCCGAAGCCGCCCGCGTCATGCGCGCCATCGAAGCGACCACCGCCTCCGGTGTCCTCACCCCCGACCTCGGCGGCCACGCCACCACCCGCGACGTCGCCTCCTCCATCCTCACCCACCTGACGCAGGACTGAGGTCGGAGGACTGAGGACTGAGGACTGAGGACTGAGGACTGAGGACGGAAGTCGGCGGACGGAGGTCGGAAGTCGGAGGTCGGAGAGTCCCAGCCGCTACCGACCGCTCCCCCCCGTCCTACTCTGCCCCCGGGAGCGCAGCGACCCCCCTCGTCCTACTCGCCCCCTCCGCCCCCCCGTCCCACTCCCGCCATCTCCTCCACCAGCGTCAGCAGCGCCGAGTGGTCGAGGTCGCCGCCGCCGGCCGCCGCCACCGCCTCGTAGAGCTGCGCGACCAGCGCCGTCACCGCTAGCGGCACCCCCTGCTCCTTGCCGGTCGCCAGCGCGATCCCCAGATCCTTCCGGTGGAGATTGACCCGGAAGCCCGGCGCGAAGTCGTGCTTCAGCATCGTCGGCCCACGCATCTCCAGGACGCGGCTCGCCGCCAAGCCGCCCCCCAGCACCTGCGCGATCTTCGCCGGATCAACCCCCGCCTTCGTCCCCAACACCAGCGCCTCGCTCAATCCCGCGTAGGCGACCGCGACCACGATCTGGTTGCACGCCTTGACCACCTGGCCAGCACCCCGCTCACCGACGTGGACAATCGTCTTCCCCATCGCCTCGAACAGCGGCCGCGCCCGCTCGGCGTCCGCCGCGTCGCCACCGATCATGATGCTCAGGGTGCCGGCGATCGCCCCCTTGTCCCCTCCGCTCACCGGCGCGTCGACGGCGTGCGCTCCCCGCTCCGCTAACGCCTCCCCTACCTCGATCGCCGTCGCCGGCGCGATCGTGCTCATGTCGATCAGGAGATGCCCGTCTCCCATCGCCTCGGCCAACCCCTCGGACCCGAAGACGACGTCGCGCACGTCCGGCGAGTCCGGCAGCATCGTGATCACCGTCTTCGTCTGCTCCGCCACCTCTCGCGGGCTCGCCGCCGCCGTCACCGCTTCCGGCGCCTCCGCCACCAGTTCGTCCACCGGACCCCGGCTCCGGTTGTGGACGACCAGCGGGAACCCCGCCTTGACCAGGTTCCGCGCCATCGGCCGGCCCATGATCCCTAAGCCGATGAACCCGATCCGCTCCGTCTCGGCCATCGTTCCCTCCCTCTTCGCGCGCGCTCCACCGCCCGTCATCACCGGGTGATTGTAGAGCCTACCGCGCTGAAATCGGGCGCTCCCCCGCCAACGAGGACCGGACCGCTCCCCACCGCGCGGCAGCCAAGTCTCCCGCCGGCAGGCGGTGGCCTCCTCGGCGGTGGCGCGCTGGTCACGCTCGGGAAAAAGCCCCGTCGGCCTCGGCCGCACCCCGGCGAGTATAATCATGCCTTCACGAGAGAGTCCGATCCGATGTAGGTGACGCGGTCCGCGGTGATCTGATGGCCGGCATGCGGTTTCTCCGCCTAGTACTTGGAGGTTTGCTGCGGACGCCGCTCGCGGCGGCGCTCGTCGTCGCGTGCGGTGTCGCCGCCGCGCTCGCCTTCCTGGTGCTGCCGGCCGTCGACAGCGACTTCGCGCCCGGCCATCAGAAACCGCCTGGCACTGCCCTCGCCGCACCGACGAGCGACGCCCCCTCCCCGACCCCAGCTCTCCACCCAACCGAACCCGCGGCCGAGATCGCCCGCCTCCAGTCCCCGGTGCCCCTGCCCACGCGTTCCCTGCCGCCTCCCACCTCGCCTCCCCCGACCCCGACGCCGCGGATCATGACCGTCCCCACCCCGCGGGTCACGCCGACGGCGACCCCGACGCCGAAACCACGCCCCACCGCCCCGCCGCGTCCACCACGGACCACGTCGATCGTCCCGCTCTCAATCACCCGCGGCGAGCCTGTCGCCCCGTCCGACCACGAGCCGCTCGACGGCAGACCCGTCCCGACCCCCAGACCAACCGCGACCGCGACGCCCCGGCCCCGCCCCACCGCCGTTCCCCCGAAGAACGACACCCGCGCCAACCCCTCCAAGCCAGATGAAACGCGGAGCGGAGGCAGCGGGCCCGGTCGGCGCGACGCTGATGCCCATGGTGGTTCGTCCAGCCAACACCGGTCCCCCCGCGCGAACGACCGGCCGCACGCCGAGGACGCCGCGCACACCGATCCAGCCAAGCAGAACCCTTCGCCGAAGCAGGATCCGCCGCCGCACCACGACCCGCCGTCCGATCGCGACAAGAAGCGGTAACCGACCGGATCGCCCGCCGAGCCCGTTCGCTCGTTCTCACCCCTACCCGGCGTCCCGGCTTCGGCCGCCAACACCCGCCCGGCACCCGGAGCGCACGAGCTACCGCCGGCCTGTGGCCACCCCTGCCGCGGTCGCGACTGAAGCTCCAGGCGGCCTCGACCGCGCCGCCTCGCCGCGCGCCATCCGCACCCCCGCCACCAAACCCCAGGCACCGGCCAGCATCATGTCGCCGTAGGGCGCTGCCTCGTGGTAGCCCAGGGCTCGCGCCAGGCCGCGGTTCGGCCCCGTCACCGCCACGAAGCGAAACGGACCCCCCCCCCGGTAGGCGGGATCGAGCGCCGCGCCGTGCCCATCGAAATCGCGGCGAAAACCCGCCGTGTCGATCGTCCCGGCGCGAAGACGCTCGACCAGCTCGCCGATAATCGCCGCGGTAATGCCGCCGGTGTGGTGCTCGAAGAGTCCGTAGAGGCGGCGACCCTTCACAAGTGTCGCGAAGGTGTGCATATTCCCAACGTTGACGAGGATCGCGCCCCCATCCGCCGCGGCTCGCGCCACCGCCGGGTCGCCCAACGCGCCGAGCACCGCCGCCGCGCCGGTATCCATCACGTAGGCGCCCGGCACCGTCTCCCGGACGGCCTCCATCCGCGTCATTCCCGCCGGCGGCTCCTGGTAGATCATCCGCGCCAGATCACCCCCGCCCGCCAGCAACCCCTGCAGATACGCGAACCGCACGTCATTGTTCCCAGCGCCCGGTTGGTAGCCGTGGTCCTGCACCGCCACCGCCACGATCTCCGGCAGCGTAACCCCAAATGGCGCCAGCACTCCTCGCAGCGCGTTAAGATCGACGTCCCGCGTGTCGATCGCCACCGCCCCCGCCGGCGCCTCGTCGCGCAACCCGACCCCCATCCCCTCGACCCGCTCGAGGTCGTTGTGGATCGTCCGCGCCGCCGCCCGCGTTGCCGTCAGCGGCAGCCCGGCGGCGAGGTGTGCCGTCATCGCCTCGCTCGACGCCCCGCCCCCCATCGGCACCCCGGTCAGGTGGATGGCCCGCCCCGCTGCGGTCGCCGCGCGGACGCGTCCCGCCACGACCTGCGTCTGCGACGGCAGCACCAGCTTCGGGCAGTTTTCCGGTGCCCGATCCCCCTCGTAGATTAGGATGTCCTGCGTCCCCGCCCCGACGTCGATCGCCAGCAGTCGGGGTACGAGCGAGGCGGAAGGGTCAAGCATGGCGCCTCCTGGCTGGATTCCTGTCGCGGGCGAGGGTTCGGCGGCCGCCAGGATCGCCGAACCCGCCGCGGTCCGTCCACCGTCACGATGCCGCGTCATCCTCTGTTTCCCCGGATTACTCTACCCCGCGAACAGGCGGACCGATTGGCGCTGCCGAGGATCGGCGGACGAGGGACGGCCACCTCGCGGGCGGAGCAGGCGGTCGCCGAGCGAAGAGTGTCTATCAGCCGCGAGTGGCCTCCCGGTCTCGGCCGGTGGTCGTTCGCTCGAGAGCGCTTGGCCGCGAACGGACTCAGGTGCGGGTGATGGTGCGAGCCTCCATACTTCGGTCGTCTCGCCCGTCGTACCCGGCTCGTCGGCGAGGGGTCGGCGCCGGCTCCCGGCGCCGCTCCCTCGCGACCCGTGTCCTTGAACCCCTGTCCAGTTCCTTCACGACGCCCGTCCCGATCGTCGTGCCCGCACCGCTGCCGCGAGCCCCTGGAGCACCGGCCCCGTCATTTCCCAACCCATGCACCCGTCGGTCACGCTTTGCCCGTAGACGAGGCCCGATCCGTCGGCGAGATCCTGGTGGCCGTCGACAAGAAAGCTCTCCATCAGCACGCCGACGATCCCCGCCTCGCCCGCCGCAACCTGCTCGGCGACATCGTGCGCCACGAGCGGTTGGCGGCGGTAGTCCTTCCGGCTGTTCCCGTGGCTCGTGTCGACCATCACCCGCGGCGGCAGGCCGGCGTCGCGGAGGAGGGCTAATGCCTTGCCGACGCTGGTCGCGTCGTGGTTCGGTCCGTCCCGGCCGCCACGTAGAATCACGTGGCAGTCGGGGTTGCCGCGCGTGGCCACGATCGCCGCCAGCCCCTGCTCGGTCACGCTGAGGAAGTGGTGCGGGTAGGCCGCGGCGCGGACGGCGTCGACAGCCATCTGCACCCCCCCGCCGGTTCCGTTCTTGAAGCCGACCGGCATCGAGAGGCCCGAGGCTAGCTCGCGGTGGATCTGGCTCTCGCTCGTGCGCGCCCCAATAGCGCCCCAGCTGACCGCATCGGCGACGAACTGCGGCAGGATCGGGTCGAGGAACTCGCAACCGGCGGGAAGCCCGAGCGTGGCCAAGTCCACCAGCAGCCGGCGCGCTAACCGCAGCCCATCGTTGATAGCAAACCCGCCGTCGAGGCGTGGGTCGTTGATCAGGCCCTTCCAGCCCACGGTCGTCCGGGGCTTCTCGAAGTAGACCCGCATGACGACGCAGAGATCCGGTGCCAACTCCCCGGCCAGCCGCGCCAGCCGCTGCGCGTAGTCGAGCGCGGCGACGGGATCGTGGACGGAGCAGGGACCGACCACCACCAGCAGCCGGTCGTCCCGCCCGTCCAGAATGCGGCTCACCGCGTCGCGGGCGCCAAGCACCGTCGTTGCTCCCTCGGCGCGGAGCGGCAGCTCCTCCAACAAGATCGCCGGCGGGAGCAGAGGCCGGATACTGGCGATGCGGAGGTCCCGCGTCGGTTGCGGATCGGGCCTAGCCCCGCCCCTCGTTGCCCTCACCCCAGGCAGACCGTCCGGCAATCCATGCGGCGGGCGAACGTCGTCCGACACGCCAGCGACGTTCTCGTCGCCCGTGGTCGTATCATCGCTCGGTCCGGCTCCGCTCGTCGGCGCCTGCGTCCGCACCGCTTCGACCACCACCGCTCCTCCCATTCCACCCGCAACCGATCTGCTTCCGTTCGCGTGGTGTTCCTGAATGCCACATTCGGGTCGCACGATAGCGCAGTCAGGTTGCGCGGGGCAACGCCGCTGCGGTTGCGTCTGCGACCCCCGCGCCAGGGACCGCCCGGCCGGCCGCGAACTCCCGATCGTATTGCGCCGTGCCAAGTACCGCGCGTCTCATCGCCGGCATCCGCTCGTCCCGACTCAGCTGTGTCCCCATCCCAACCTCAGGTGTTGCCGCCCCTGACCGGACGGTGTCTCGGCACATCGTTCGCATCCTCGTGGTCGCCACCACAACCCCGACGCTACCACGCCGTCGTCCGTCCCCCACTACAATAACCATGGTTGTTGCGTCGAGAGGATCGCCGCGAACATGCTCGGTAGTTGGAGCCTCCAAACCTGGCTCGTCGCGATCGGCATCGTCGTCTGGGGTGCCATTCAATATGGCCTCGCCTATTGGACCCTCCGCGACCTCTCCCGCCGCCCTCGCGTTCGTGGCGACAACAAAGTCGTCTGGGCCCTCGTCATTCTGACGCTGCCCCTGGCGGGCGCTCTCCTCTACGCCGCGATCGGTCCCACCTCCTTCCTCCCCCGTCCCGGCCGTCCCGGCCCCCGCCCCCCGACCGGCCCCACCCCCACCGACCCATCTCCATAGTTCCTCTTCCCGCCCCCCCCGTCGCACAACTCCTGACTCCTGACTCCTGACTCCCGTCCTCCTCGCCCCCCCCGTCCTACTCG
>JAABUS010007299.1_pt1 | contig 12794 bp, 9 predicted proteins | sample 5560161 | NCBI WGS metagenome assembly JAABUS01 (sample SAMN10711885, study PRJNA513376) | rock metagenome | isolation source: Antarctica rocks | place: Antarctica: Victoria Land, Trio Nunatak nord | collected 2016-01-04 | reverse complement strand
CCATGGTTGGGGGTGGTGCGGGCCGCGGGAGGAGGATTGGGGAGGACATGTGTGTGTAGGAGGAGGGAGGCGGGGAGAGGAGGGGTATGCGATTTTGGGAGTGGGAGAGGGTTCTTTGTTGCGCACAATGCGCAATGTGCTCGGGGTCTTGTTTGCGGTCAGAGAGGAAACAATCAAGGCTTGGCGTTTCTGTCATCGGCTGCGGCTCTGCGGCTATGATGCGAGGCGACGATCAGGGTCTAGTATCGAAATCGATTTTGAGTAGGCGAAGGGGAAAGGGCAACATAAGCATATCCAACAGCATGAAATCACGACTCTATTTTGGCTTGCAAGTTCTATTAGGCAGGCACTGTTGAATTGGATTTGTGCAAAGTAATGTACATGAGAGTCGTCTCCAGCAATGTCTAAGTACCATTCATATGGTGCCCCTACTCCGCCGTAGATCTGCGGATAAAGTACCTTCTGCGAAACTTGGAAAGCAAGTCTGAGCGTGGAGCGAGGTCAGCCAGCTTCTACCAAAGCCTTGTAATCTGCCCGCAAACTTTTGCGAATCCTTGGAAGTCGACAAAGGAAAAGGAATGTACTGGACGTAGGCAGGAGCACCCCCTATCCAGAATATCCTTGCTAAGCACGGGAGTGCAGCGAGACCGTATGCCGAAGTTTGATCCTCAAACGCCTAGAAATATCACCCGTGTACAGAAAGAGATGGGAGATTATGTAAGGAGGAAGGGGCAGCTGCCTGCGCACACAGCGGGGCGAGCATAGATAAATGCAGCAATGACTGCCTAAGAGGCAATTGCGCGTGCAACAGGCTTGCCATTCTTTTTGTTCGTGCGAGCCTTGGATGGAACGGTGTTCCAGCCATCGTCCTCTAGAGCGTCGGCTGTGCTTTCCACTGGGGTACCGCTCTGCTCAGTTGATGTCCCGTTGACTTTGGTTTCGTCGTCCGTCATGTCTCTGACAATTTCCTTCGGCTTGATGGCCTTGTCATCAACCATCGTACCGTTGGCATTACCTTCATCGGCTTCCTCATCGGCTTCGGTCGTATCTTGATCGGCGTTCCTTCGTAGTATTTCGTAGTTCTTTCCACCAGTCGGAGATGTCACACCGTTCTCCTTCTCCTGCTGTTGACCGTTGGGCTTTCCTTTCGGAGACGCTGGCTCTTTGTCGGCCCTTTCCGCTCTGGCAGCCCTCTCGGCCTCTTTCGTCTGTCTCTTCTCTTCACGAACCTTGTCTTCAGCAAGCCTCTTTTCCTCGCGGCCCTTGTCTTCGGCCTCTTTCTTTTCCTGAGCAGCGATCTGGCGCTTCTCCTCGATCTCTTTCTCTTTCGCAGCCGTATCGATGGGCCTAGCTGCTCCGAACGGACTGGCTTTCGTATCGGGGACAGCGGGACTCGCAGCTGCGTCCGAAGGCGACTCGGATACTGTACGCTTTTGCAGATTAAGCCTAGGGCGGGTAGCAGGCGCAAGAGGTGCTGCTGGTGCTGCAGCGGGCGAAGGAGGGTTGCTAAGTTCGCGGTTCGATAAAGCAGGAGATTTGGCTGCTGGCGCAGATGCTGGGGGGTCTGGCCTCATCTTGCTACGCCATTGATTATCCAGCTCTGGAGCTGTGGGTGCACGGTCCGCAACTGGTCTCTCCACGAATTCGCGCCTCGGTGGACGTGATCCCTCTTGAGAACGGCCCTCTCCCCAAGACGGCGAATTCCGCCTATCTTTTGGCCCATCTCGACTCATCGGTCGATCAAGGCTTCTCGCCGCCGGTCCAGTCGGTAAAGTCGGTGTTAGTGGCCCCTTTCTAGACCAGTCAGCAAAGTCACGAGTTTTGCTCTCCCCGTTGTCATAGCCCCGACGGCCTCCACGCTCACTACCGGCTTCTGAGACATTGTCGAAGTTTCGTGCCCCGGAGCCAAAGCCAGCTCGTTCCGGGACTCGACGCTGGCCACCAACATCTGGCAGAGGCCCTTTACGAGTCCAATCACCAAACTCCCGCGCATCTGGTCTATCTTTTTCTACAGTGGCGGTCAGCATTCTATCTAAACACGAATTCTAATCGGGAAGACGGGCATAGTCGGGGATTCTTACGTGGTTCTGCAACGCTGACCCGAATGTTCCGGCCCTGGAATTGTGTGCCATTGTAGTCCAACGCCCGTTTTAGCCCATCTAGAGTGGCGAACTCGACATATCCGAAGCCCTTTGGTTTCCTGTCCAATTTGTCCTCGACGATCCTCACACTTGTGACTTGACATGCTTGGAAGAAGTCTTGAATGTCTCCTTCCGTCGCATCGAAGGACATATTGCCAAGGTGTACGGTGTACGGTGGCTTATCCGGAAGTGGCAATTGTTCGCGCACCGAATATCCTCGATCTGCGTGGTTTTCAGAAATCGCTGCTAAGGTCAGGTCTGCAAGGAAATGGTACCTGCATAACTCGCTCCACTACCATAGCCAGGCGCTGAACTGGATGAGCGATCGGCTCCATAGCCAGGGCGTCCACTTGCTGCTTAAATTAGTCGTAACTCCGAGTGGAGAAAGGAATGCAATGGTCTGTTGGCAAGACATACAAGCTATACAATGACTGAGCGTTAGTATGCAGAACCTGGATCGCTCCATGGGCATTTGACTTACTGGGCAGTGGCATATCCTCCATCTCATCGGCCCAAGAGCCCAAGGCTGTGTTGAGCGTCAGCTGCCTGCGATTGCCATCTCGGGCAAATGGCACACATACAAGTATCCTGGAGGAAATCCCCCAAGGCCATCTTCTGGCCCTTCTTTTGCGGAGCTGAGAAATCGATGTCAGCACGCATAGCGAACGAGCCGGACAGCCAGGAATCCTCGATACCGTTGACTGTCCGGGGATGGGGGTGACGTACCCATGATTGCGATGTGCGCCCCGAAGAACGCTATATATCTGCTGCGACAATTTCCAGAGACGGCCTTATTGAATGTTCGTAGTCTCCAAACTGGAAAGCTGTTCCTCTCGCCTTGAGTAAGATAGGCTTAAAGGTCCGAAGAAGTGAGGTTGAGTTCGCGGCAGTGCCCCGATCAAAATTAATTTAGCCGAAAGACGCACTAGCGCCGCCCTACGGATCCCATGTTCATCGTTGCACGTGAATAGCCGTAAACATCTTCCCTGAATATATCAGAGGCATCCTTTGAACAATCACAAAATACTGGAACTTCAGGGCTCAGAGTATACCTCTTTCTGTGCTGACAAAGTGTACAAAGAGTCAGGTTGCTATGCCAGATGACAAGGATTTCAGGGAGGTCCTCCTTACATCCAATCCTGCCAAGACTGTCCTGCTACCAGCATTGCAAGTCGGAGCTCTAAGTGGTAAGCATTACATTCAATATTTTTGTCTCTTGACAGTAATGTATGGTTGCCATATGTTTGTTCTTTCAAGACTCTTTCTTGAACTGCGCCGCAGAAATACATGAACCCTAGCAAGACTCTTGTCCTCTAGGCTCTTGCAATCTCGTGAATCCGCTGACGATGTCTCTACCTGCTTATGTACATATTGTGTTACGTGCTTTGTGTCGGGGTCCAGGTTATGCGGGGACACCTCTCAGATCTCGACGTCTTACAATGTTTCCGTCGTTACTTTGTCGATATGGAATTGATTCAGACACTTGTTGACTCTTGCGCAGGAACTGCTGGGCTCCTGTTTGGCGCTGTAGCTGGTACCATCAAATCAGAAACGCCTAGACTGTTCGCTGTGGCCTCAAGCTTACAATGGGCTGCCCTCGGCTCCACCTTCTGGCTGGCCAGAGGAGGCATATCTTACGCTTGGAAGGTGGGTCCAATGTCACCTCCACAAGACCGACTTAAAGCGAGCGCGACTGCCGGGGCTGTAACGGGCGGACTATGTGGGGGAGCTTTGAGAGGCCATCGTAACATAATTCCCGGCGCTATTATGTTCACTTTCTTTGGCTACCTGGGCCAATCACTATACAATCTTCTGGACGTTCGCCATACGGAACAAAGTCAGCAGACAGCCATCGAAGTCAACCAAACAACGAGCCTCTGGCGGCGTGTGGCAAACAGCAAGTATAGTCCGATGAAGGTTCTCTCCGACGAGGAGTATGAGAATGTTCTCAGGAGGAAGCTCCTACAAGTGGAGGCAGAGATTTCTGTCATTGACGACGATATCGAGAAATTGAAAGCATCGTCTTTGACAGATGAGTCCGAAAATGACAAGAAATTTGGATGAAGTCAGGCAAGCTACTAATATGCAGGCAATGTTTCCAAGTCGCTATGCTATCAGTTATCCTGGGAGCTACTCATCGTCATCCCAAGCGCCTTCAACTTCCGCCCACCCACACCCCCACCTCCGACCTTCAGTCTCACCTCCCATTCGAAGGTCTCGCGCATCAGGTCCCTCCCGCCAGCACCTGGCGGTATAATCGTCACCAACGGTAACAAGTTTTCCGCTAGGTGTCCAAGTCATGTCTGTCACTTCGCGATTGTGGCCACGGACCAAAGCAGTCCCTTCCTGGTATATCGGGATGGTGTCGTTGAGCCTGGTCAAGAGGTTGGTGCCACTGTCCGTTCTACTTAGACTTGGCTTTGAAAGATCGGACCGCAACGATGGTAAGGAAGGCTTAGCTGGCACATTCCGCCCCAGGTATCGCTCGTCGGTGGGAAATAGCACTGCACACCCGTCGCTGCTACCGACCGCGAGCAATTCGCTGTGATTGGCTGCCGCGGGCCTCAGGGCGGACTTCACATAGAACGTCGTGGCGTGGTATTGGGGATGTCGGAAGCCGTAGATTGGCCCCAAGCCTTCCTTTTCGTCGCTACCGCGTCTTCGAGGACGCGAGGTCGACAATGAAAGCTCCGGGGCATGACCAAGGATCAAGTGAGATGTTGAATAGGTATAGACAGTATTGTCTCTGCAAGCAGTATACAGTCGGGCACCGTCGCCACTCAAGGCCATGGAGGTCAGGCCAAAATGGCGGTGACTGTTATGGCTGTCCGGCTGCCGAGTGCTTGACAATGGTATTGCACGACCTCGTCGACTGGTTTGTGTCGTTCGGAGATCCCATAGTTTGACACTTGCGTTAGCCTCGGATCCGGTAAGGAGCAGATGCTCTCGGCCTGGAGGCAGAAATGCGAGGGACGTGATGGATACATCGCCTCGTCTACTCTGCGGCTCGGTCCTTGAAGGGGCATCACGAGTCGAGGCAGTCTTGAGAGCTGGTTTGAGAGCTGCTGATGAGGCTTGGCGAGACGTAGGCGCATGGGCGTCATGTATCGCATTGATAGGGCGAGCAAAGGGTACTCTCCGTTGCCTATCTCGAGTAGAGCTATCGTCTTCATGCGCATCCAGCAAGATTTTGAGCTTCAGAGCTGGGCCATCATAATCCTTGCACCGAAGATCCCACATGAGCACACTCCCGTCCCGGCTTGAAGTGACAACGACACTCGAGCTGCCAGGCTGGAAGCATACTTGTTTGACAGACGAAGTATGTCCAGCCATCCCGAAGATGGCTGTCTGAGTTGGCATATCAATGACCCGGGATGTCTGGTCGCCAGAAGCTGTTGCCAGGAGAAGGTCGTCAGGAGAGAATGACAGATTAAGGATGGCATTATTGTGAGGTCGAAAATTGAGGTACGCCTTGGAGAAAGGAGTTTTGGAGTCTCTATCAGTGTCAAGAAGCCTTACACCGCCTTCTTCATCTCCAATTGCTACAAGAGAGTTTGCTACTACGGTCAGCCACGTTGGACCACGGCTGGCAAAGACGGGGAACTCACTATTACAACTCGCTGTACAGAAGGGTATGGCCAATTGCGGCTCCGTCGGTGTGATATTGACACACGAATGACCGTCGTCGGGTCTCGTGAAGAAGTTGGCGGTCTCATGTTGCCATTCTGATACCTCAATCAGCATTAATGAACACTATGTGAAGGCCCCCGATGCCTGCCGCCCTTGCAATCTCTGACTTACCAGGGCCGCATACTGCATGTATCCTTCTTCGAGTATCTCTCATATCACCAGCACACTCACGTCGCAGCCGATGGCCAGGCAGACCATCTTCTCTCCATCGAACAATTGGCTTAACCTCTGGCTCATCATCCCAAGCGGTCTCATCCTGGGAGGGTCTTCCATCCGAGATTCCACCATCAATGTCTGTCTCGAACTCCGCATCGTGGCTAGCTTCGGTCGGAGGAGTAAGACCACGAACCCTCTTCAGTGGCGACGAATTGTCAGGCGTCGTGTCTGGCGAGACCGGGATACCCCGCTTCCTCTTCTTCGAAGCGTTGTTGAAGTTCTCATTTTGATCCTCGAAAATTTGTATCGCATCTTTCGAGAATAATTGGCGCCGACCGACGCTTCTGCCATTCGAGTCTCCAGCTGTGATATCTCGGAGCACCTGCCGCGATGCACCAATCTTGACGTTGCGCTTTAGGGAAGAGCGTGGCGTGAAGAATCGTTTAAATCTTCGAGGCGTAACCGTAGGAAGCTGCTTAGGTTTGCTTGCGCTCTTCTGACTCGAGGCTGTAGGTGTGGGTAGGGAGTTTGCGTTCTCGTCTGGTGTATGGCTTCTTCTGCTTGGTGACCGTTGAGTGGCGGACCGCCCCATGTCTGCCATTGTCAGGGTATAGAATATGTTTTATACCAGTGTCATGATTACCATTGGCACCGACGGGTATGCTGTAGTTGATAAGGATTATACATAAAGCTCCAGAAGCAATCGCCCTTTCTTTTGAAGTCTTCAACATACGCTTATAGTGGAAATCGCGTTGAGAAGCGCGACGTGATACCGAGGTTCTTCCAGCTAGCGCAGCCCTATCGTGCAAAGTTGCCCTGCCCACCAGAACTTTTTCGACGGCTGCTTGAGTCGTAAAGTTTAGAGAGCAGGCTGCATACCGCTTTGAAGTATCTCGGTGGCTTTCGTCGCGCAGAAAGGCTAACTCCCATTTTCTTCATGGCTCCAGAAAAGAGGAAGCGAGTGAGAGAAGCGACAAGGCCTGACAATGACCGCCCAGAGAAAAAGCCAAAAACCTCAAAGCCAGAATCAAAGCCAGTCTCCAGACTGGTAGCCCCGAAAGAAGAACCAGCTTTCCAGCGTGGGGGTGCAAGCATCCTCACACCGCTGGAGCAGAAGCAAATACAGGTTCAAGCGACTCGAGATGCTCTCTTCGAACAGAGCACTGGGCAAAAGGCTAGGAACACTGAGTTCGGAGAGGATGAGAATGAGGAAGATGGGATAGCGGAGCCCGCCACTGCTCTGGCAAAAACAAAGCGCAGGAATCCGAGAAGGCCGGAGCGCAATTGGAGTATGCCAGGCCCAGAGGACTCGGCTGTCCGCATTGAGGCATTGAGCTACAAGGTACGCTATTGCAGGTGACTGGAGAAGGGTAACGGCTGACAAGTTCTCCAGCGGCTTGTTCCTGGCTCTATGGTTTTGGGCCAAATCTCACAAATCAACCACAACGATGTTGCGCTCCATCTCCCTAATAATCTTACGGGTTATTTGCCTTTGACATCGATATCGGACAAATTTACCGAAGGCTTGGAAGCAACGATGGCAGAAGACGACGAAGGGCGAGACAACGATGATGTTAGCGATCTGGATCTGACAAAATACTTTTCTGTTGGCCAATACTTGAGAGCATACGTCGTCTCAACAACAGACGACAGGGCAGCTGCAGGGAAAAGCAAAAGGCATATCGAGCTTTCAATAAATCCTCGTCAGGCCAACTTAGGTCTCAAGAAGTCGGACTTGGTTCTTGGCAGTATCATCCAGGCTGCTGTCGCAAGCGTTGAGGATCATGGGCTCGTGATGGATCTTGGCCTGGAGGACGGCGCTGTTCGAGGATTCGTGTCTTCGAAGCAGCTTGGACAGAATGTTATTCTTGCCAGCGTCAAGGAAGGCACAGTATTCCTCTGCCTTATCACAAATCAGAAAACGAATAGCAAGGTCATCAATCTCTCTGCGGACCTCCAGACTGCGGGCAGTATGAAGAAAGAAACATACTTGACCGATGCGCCGTCTGTGGACTCTTACCTACCAGGGACGGCTACAGAGATTTTGGTTACCGAAATATCACATAATGGCATTGTTGGCAAAGCTATGGGGCTGCTGGACGTGACTGCTGATTTGATACACTCTGGGGCTGCGGCCAGTGGAAAGGGGCTTGACAAAAAGTATCCCATTGGGAGCAAAGTCAAAGGAAGGATCATCTGCACTTTTCCAACATCTGAACAGAAGAAGATTGGCATTTCGCTATTGGACCATATTGTACATATGAAGCCCAAAAGAATCATTTCCCAGACGGCGAACGAGGTGCCGCCAACGAAAGTCATACCCCTTTCTACCATTATTGCAGAAGCCAAAGTTGCGAAGGTAGATCCAAGGCTCGGTCTATTCCTCGACATCGGAGTAAAGGGCATCCGCGGGTTCGTACACATTTCGAGCGTTTCAGACAAGATGATCGAAACTCTTCCAGAATCGACTGGGCCATACAAGCTCGGATCGAGTCACAAAGCTCGTATAACAGGCTATAATTCCATGGATGCCCTTTTTATTGCGTCTCTCCAAGAAACGATAATCGACCAGCCATTTCTACGCTTAGAAGATGTGGAAGTAGGACAGGTCGTCCAAGGCACCATCGACAGAATCATTGTCGGCGCCACAGGTGTCACAGGCCTCTTGGTCAGCATCGCAGAGGGAATTAGCGGACTGGTGCCAGATGTTCATTTCGCTGATGTTATTTTACAGCACCCTGAGAAGAAATTCAAGGAAGGCGGCAAGGTCACTGCAAGAGTACTGTCAACAGACCTCGAGAAGCGACAAATGCGCTTGACGCTCAAGAAGACCCTTGTAAACAGTGAGGCTGGCTGTTGGAAGACATATGATGAATTGAAACCAGGAATGCAGTGCCCCGGCACAATTATCAATATCATCTCCTCCGGTGCAGTGATTCAGTTCTATGGCTCGGTAAGGGGATTTTTACCGGTTTCTGAGATGAGCGAGTCCTACATCCAAGACCCAAAACAACATTTCCGCAATGGCCAAGTCGTCAGTGTCAATATAGTGTCTGTTGATCCCTTAGAGGGCCGGATGATAGTATCATGCAAAGACCCAACAGCCTTCAATGAAGCCCAGCAGGAAGCGCTTCGAACGCTCAAACCAGGTGACATTGTCAATGCTACAGTTTCGGAAAAGACTAGTGAGAACGTTGTACTCGATTTGGAGCCTTCTGCTGTGAAAGCATTGTTGCCCGTAGAGCACCTTGCAGACGGATCTGCCCAGAAGAGTATGTCCGTTGCAAAGAAGATCCGGGTTAATCAGACCATGACCGAGCTTCTTGTGCTCAGCAAAGATGAATCAAAGCATCTTGTCAGACTCAGCAGCAAACCAAGTCTCCTACAGGCTGCTTCCAACGGGACATTACTGAAGGAGTTCGGTGATGTTGTCGAGGGCAATGAGTACCAGGGCTTCGTTAAGAACATTACTCCTTCAGCGGTGTTCGTCCAGTTCGCCGGTGAGATGACAGGGTTGCTCCCGAAAAGTCAATTACCAGATGAGGTCGTCCAAACGCCGGACTTCGGCTTGCGCAGGAATCAATCTATCAAGGTGAGGATACTGTCAGTTGACTATCAGCAACAAAGATTCCTCCTGAGCATGAAACCTCCGGTCAATGATGCAAAAGAGCACAGTGAAAGTAAAGCTCAGTCGTACGCTGATACTAATCTGTCTAATCCCGTCGACGCGGAGTCGAGGACCCTGAATGACTTTTCATTCGGCAAATCAACCAAAGCTAAGATCACATCGGTCAAAGACACTCAGCTTAATGTAGAACTCGCAGACGGTGTGCATGGACGTATTGATGTCTCTCAGCTATTCGACGCTTGGGCCGATATCAAGGATCACAAGCATCCCACGAAAGCCTTTCACAAGCTACAAGTCATTCCAGTCCGGATTCTTGGTATGCATGATTCAAGAAACCATCGCTTTCTGCCTATCACCCATCGTGGTAGAGCGCCTGTATTTGAATTGTCGGCGAAAAAGAGTGAGGTTAATGGAGAAGGACTTGATATTCTTACTCTGGACAAGGTCAAGGTTGGCTCTGACTATGTAGTCTTCGTCAATAACGTTACAGCCGATTGCATTTGGGTCAATCTTTCGCCGAATGTTCGTGGTCGCATCAAAGCTATGGATGCCTCGGATAATGTATCCCTACTCAGAGATCTACCAAAGAACTTCCCTATTGGCTCCGCTCTGAAATCAAAAGTCACCCATGTCGATATCGAGAACAACAGACTTGACCTTTCAGCAAGGTCTAGTGGCTCTTCGAAGCCTATGTCACTGAAAGATCTGTCTGTTGGAATGGTACTACCAGGAAGAGTGACAAAGGTGACTGAAAGTCAGCTGATGGTTCAACTGAGTGATACAATCTCCGGGTCTGTACAACTGGTTGATCTGGTAGACGATTACTCAAAAGCGAACCCCACGGAATACCAGAAGAACCAGACGATACGAGTCTGTATCAAAGCCATAGACGCCCCGAACAAGAGAATCTACCTCTCCGCTCGTCCATCGAAGGTGCTGAGCTCGTCGCTGCCTGTGGTAGATTCAGATATCTCATCGAATACGCAGATCAAGGTCAACGATATCTTAAGAGGTTTCGTCAAGAACGTCGCAGACAACGGTGTCTTCGTCAGCCTTTCCAGCAATGTCACAGCTTATGTCCGAGTTGCGGATTTATCGGACGCGTATTTGAAAGATTGGAAATCCGACTTCGAGATTGATCAACTTGTTCAGGGCAGGATCATCGCGGTCAACCCAGAGCTCAACCACGTTCAGATGAGCTTGAGACGGTCACACCTCGATAAGAACTACAAGGCACTCCTCACTTTCCCTAATATGAAGGTAGGTCAGACAGTCACGGGTAAAATCCGGAATATTCAGGACTTCGGTGTCTTCGTTGTTGTGGATGGCTCGGAGAATGTAAGCGGTCTTTGCCACCGAAGCGAGCTGTCTGATCAGAAAGGCGCGGACCCGAGAAAGCTGTACAACGAGGGTGACGTAGTTCAAGCGAGGATTCTGAAGATCGACCCTGCCAGCCGTCGTATCTCGTTCGGCTTAAAAGCCTCATATTTCATAACGGAAGACAGCGACGAAGCGGAAGATCTTGAAGTTGCAGATGACGAATTTTCTGGCATCAGTGAAGTTGAAGACGATGGGGAAGTTGGAATGAATGGAGTCGAGATCGATGGCATGCAAGAGAGCGAGAGCGATGTCGAGGACGGTAGAATTGAGGGGGGGGTCAAGGTTCCTCCGGCGCCAAACGGCGGACCTCACAAGTCGAGTGTAACGCAAGGTCTTTCTGCAGGCTTCGACTGGACTGGCACGAGTTTGGCCAAAGCTGTTGTCAGTGATGCGCATCCTGAATCAGATAGTGAAATCGCAGAGCCCAAGAAAAAGGGAAAGAGGAAGGCGGAAATCAAGGTTGACAGAACAGGAGACCTAGACTTCAACGGACCACAATCGATAGCCGACTTCGAGCGTCTTCTACTGGGGCAGCCCCATTCATCAGTTTTGTGGCTTAGCTACATGGCCTTCCAGCTAGAGCTGAGCGAGATCGACCAAGCACGCCAGATTGCAGAACGAGCACTGAAGACGATCAACATGCGCGAACAAGACGAGAAGCTCAACGTCTGGGTGGCCCTACTCAACCTGGAGAATACATACGGGAACGACGAGTCGCTGGAGGATGTCTTCAAGCGGGCATGTCAGTACAACGACAGCCAAGATATTCATGAACGGCTCATCAGCATCTACATCCAATCCGGCGCCAACGAGGTAAGTGTCCCCTCCCCCCCCCGGGTCCATACCTCAGAAAGCTAATATCCGCACAGAAAGCCGACGACCTCTTCCAAGCCACACTCAAGAAACACACCCAAACCCCCGCCCTCTATCTAAACTACGCCACCTTCCTCCTCACCACCCTCAACGCCCCCCACCGCGGGCGCGCGCTCCTCCCGCGGGCGCTGCAAGCCCTGCCCCCGCACGCGCGTCTTGACATCACGTCCAAGTTCGCACAGTTAGAATTCACGTCGCCGAACGGCGATGCGGAGCGGGGCCGGACGATGTTCGAGGGCCTGCTTTCAAAATGGCCCAAGCGACTGGATCTGTGGAATGTGCTGTTGGACTTGGAGATGGGCCAGGGGGAGGGGGTTGAGCAGATGGCGCGGGTACGGGGTGTGTTTGAAAGGATTGTTAAGGGGAGGTTGAATGGTCGGAAGGCGAAATGGGTTTTTAAGAGGTGGTTGGAGTATGAGGAGAGGGAGGGGGATGGGAGGGGCCAGGAGAGGGTGAAGGCGAAGGCGGGGGAGTATGCTAAGGCGCTGGAGCGAGAGAAGGCGGAGAGGAGTGCGGGATGAGAAGAGGAGAAATTGGTGCTTTGAGGAGAATGACGATTCGACGGTTGATCAGGGATAAGTCGACGTCGCCAAGGGCGATGCCAAAACCAGTTTCCGTCACATCGACGAGAGCTGGCCTAGGGCCGGCCCGTGTTCCCCTATCCATTCTGCAGCCAGATGTCGCTTTCTAGTTCTAGACCTGACCTAAAAGATTTGCTACAGTTGTAGCAATCTCTTAGACACCAACAATGTAGTCCCAGTACCAGCCTGACTCGCCGTCCAATGCATGTCTCCTACTCACCTATCCCATCCCCCACCCCCTTTCTCACCCTCACATGCCTGCGCTCCGACCTCCCCATCTCGCTCCCCGTCCGCTTCCCCCGCTCCTACCCCAAAACCCCTACCAACCTATACCAAAAGCGCCAA
>JAABUS010007298.1_pt1 | contig 12796 bp, 10 predicted proteins | sample 5560161 | NCBI WGS metagenome assembly JAABUS01 (sample SAMN10711885, study PRJNA513376) | rock metagenome | isolation source: Antarctica rocks | place: Antarctica: Victoria Land, Trio Nunatak nord | collected 2016-01-04 | reverse complement strand
ACCTGGAAGATGCTAAAGAACATTTAGTAAGCGCAGAAAAACAGATGTCCTTCCTGCTATCATCACAAACACAAATGAAAGATGACAAAAAAGAATTGTTGTTCGAAAAACTAAATGATGTGATGTGTTCGTTGACATTTGGCCAGCTCCTTCAACATAGGATACAGCAGCTCGGTATCAGTGAGACACTTATTGCTGAAAAGGCGGATCTGCCCGTTACTGTCATCAAAGAATTGCAAAAAGATGCTATTTATACGAATAATGTACCCATCGTCTTTTTAAAAAAACTACTGGTCCAACTCAATCTTTCGTTTGCTTCTGCAGAACGAGCCATTCATAAAACTTTTGACAGCCTGCAAAGCCAAGTAATGATGAAAACGACATCTTGCTCCGGTTTTAGCCCTGCCTTTAGGAAAGGCAATGATACCTCCCGCCAGTTAATTACGGATAGCAGGATGAAAATAGATGGGAAGGAGTTGTTTGAAAATAGAGAGGCATTGAATAAATATTTAGCAAGATTAGATAACCTCATGAATAATTAAGCCATGGGTGAAAAAGTAAAATGGTCAAATTCCGCAGTAAATACATTAAGGGAATGTAATAGAAAATATTACTTCGCCCATATTATGGCAACGCATGGCCGGAAAAATTCGCTACGAAGGAAAGCTTATGAACTTAAAAGCATGCAAAACCTTACCATGTGGAAAGGTAGTGTATTGGATAAATTCATGGAGACTATTTTGATTCCGATGATAAGAGATAAACACCCGCTAGACTTTGATAGCCTTGCGGACCAAGCGTTAGAATTATCGAAAAGGCAGTTCAACTATTCAAAACAGGAAGTCTATACAGATGCCTTTGTAAGCAAGGCCGATGCAGGCGCTGACTTTTGTATCCTGGACATCCACGCACTCGGCAAGGAATATACCGAAAGTGAGATTTCAGAAGCGTACAGCGTGATTCACAGCACTGTTTTAAATATTCCCTTTATCAAGATGCCAGATGGGCAACTCTTGGTAAATTATCTTAAAAAGGCTGACGCGCTCACGCCTAACGTCAATAACTGGATCGTATATGTGGAAGATGCCCAGGTAAAGCCACAGATTGACCTTGTTGCCTATCAGAATTGGAAGCCCGTGGTGATGGACTGGAAACTGTCCAGCAGCTTCACGTCTGATTATTCCACTCAGCTGGTGATTTGCGGGATCACGGTGTATCTCAAAAGGCTGGAGAAAAAAGACAAAGTGCCTTACGATTATTCGCAAATCAAACTTTTTGAAGTCAATTTATTACAGGGAACTGTAACGGAACATGAGTTTACAGAAGATCGGATCAACCGGATAATCGATGATATCAATCTTACCAGCAGGGATATCCTTCTTTTAACTAATGGGGAAGAATATCAGGACATAGATATAGAGGATTTTGAATTAACGGACGATGAGAACTCTTGCCTATTCTGCAATTTTCGCCCGCTTTGTTCTTTTTTGCAAATAAACAATGTATACGATGAAAAAACATACGCTGAATTTATACAGGCTAAACAATATTGCTGAGCTGGATTTCTCCTTCAGGCTGGTAGAGTTCGACCTTCCTTATACGGAAGGCAAAGAAGACATGTTTAATAAACAGATGCAAAAAATTGCCCAGAAGATTTCTTCCATCACCGGTGGCCCGTCTGCAATCATTAAAAGGCTCCAAGGTAATTATATTGCGATACCTGCTAATAGGAGCCTGCCAGAGACAAAGGTTGATGTAGTGCCTTTTTCTGTTACCGTGAGGATGCTGCCAGGTATACATATTGTATCGACTACCACGCTCGACAAAACTAATATCGATGTCATCCAGAGTTTCCTCGAATTTGAAATCAGACGGCAGTTGAGCAATAGCAAATCCCTCTGGAAGCTGAATACCAACCAATTCTTTTTCAAGCAACCGATTGTCAGCAATGAAGAGTCTGACATTGAGATTTATGGTGGTTTTATTTATAAACTGGTATATATGGGTGACGGCAATTTTTATATATGCCTGGACCTGGCTACAAAATATATTGATAAGTACTACCTGTCCCATTACATCAATGCTGATAATGTTAAGCTGTTGAGTCCAAGATTTCGAGGCCGCAGAACTTTGTATCAAAATGGTGATGATTGGTATACGGCAGAAATAGAAGGCTTCGGCCGTTCTATCGCACAGCATGAGTTTACCTCTAACGGGCAAACTCATACGGTCAAAGATTATATAGAAAAAAAAACATGTAACCACTATTTTCAAATAAGCACCCTCCTGAAGCCTGATGATCTGACGTTGTTGTATACTTACCCAGGTAGGTCGATGGAGCAACATAGTGGCGCATCTTCACTTGCACGAATCGTCTATGGCCCAAATGATGCCGAGGTAAAAGCTTTGCACCGTTATTCCATCAAAGATCCCTCCAGGCGGTTTGAGACTATAGGGAAAAATATCTTATCCTTTTTCCAGACGCTTCAATTCAACAGGAAAAAACTGCTTATCTCCGGTAGCCCGTTAACTGAACAGGTGCGTATTTTTCCGATGCCTGTTCTAAAATTTAATAATGACAGGTCTTTGAAAGTGGGCCACTACTCTACCGGTGCTAACGCCTCCTTAAGAGACCTAGGAACTGAACGAAAAAATTATATTGTGGACAATGGTATATTGGATAAATCTTCTTTTGATGAGCAATACCTGATCGTGCCGGAGCATCTTGATAAGGAACTGGTGGAGGCGTTTAAAAAGAATGCTGAGTGGCAAATCAGGAAACTGGCTCCGGCTTTTACTGGATTCAAGGTGCTTAGATACAAGATAAAAGAGGGGCAGGCAAACACTTTAATGGTACAGGAAATCGAAAAGATGCTGCGGCAGCAAAATGCGTTAAGTGGTTTTGCGCTCTTTATCTTACCCGATGACAAAGGACAGGACTCCCGAAGGCAGGCTAAAACTTTTCATGATTGTTTGAAAAGCAAGTTTTACCCAGCACTAAAAGTGCAGTGTGCCTCTGCCTTTAAGATCAAACCGTTTTTCCGGTCTTTTTCGACGAGTGCAAGTGCCAAAGCTCCTTATGAATACAAGGTGCCGGAAGACAAAAAACCAATGTTCAAGTCCTACCTGTTCAACCTGGTTATGGAACACTTAATTGTAAACAGGAAATGGCCCTATGCCTTGAAAGATAACTTACACTATGATATTTATATTGGTATAGATGTTCATGATAGGTTTGCGGGTGTTACTTTCTTTTTTAAAAATGGTGAAAAGATTTTCTTTACCAGCGAGCCAGTGTCTAGGAAAAACCGAAAACAACGGGCAGAAAAACTGAAAGCACCTCTGCTTGTAAAAATGATCTACGAAAAACTGAAAATATATATTCCTAAATATGCGCCCAATCCCAACGGCATTGTAATCGTCCGGGATGGCAGGAGTTTTGGAGAGGAGGATAAGGCGCTAATGACAATCATTAGTTTGTTGTCCGCAGACAGCCTTCTGGATACAACTTCTATCATGTTTGCGGTAGTTGACCTGTACAAGCAAAGCGCAGTGCCTTTAAGGCTTGCCTCACAAACTGACAGCTACAATAATTTGGAGAACCCGGTTGCAGGAGCTTTCAAGTTACTTGGTAATGCGGAAGGATTGATTTATAACACCGGATATCCTTTTCAGATAAGAGGCAGCGCCAGACCGCTGCACCTCTCTTTAAAAAGTGGCAACGCAATATTCATGAAGATAATGGAAGATCTTTTCTGCCAAAGTATGCTCGCGTTCTCTGCCCCTGACAGAAGCAATTCGTTACCCGTGACGATCAAGCTCATCGACACCCTGCTGGAACCCCTTGCTAGTACAGCTGAAATAGAAGAAGATGAGTACGAAGCAATAGTAACAGAAAACTAAAAACACCCCAATATATGAGCGAAATAAGTGTTTTGTCTAACCAGTATGACAAGCTGGTTAAAACATCGGAAAAAGTAAATAGTTCAATTATAGCGTTTAAGAAAAGAAGCATTCTTAATACTTCCGGAAATAAGGAAAGATATCCCAAACTTTCTGTCAGCAGCGAAGAATTGAAAAGTGCAAGGGACATTCTATTGGGTTTTTTGGACAATATTCAAAAAATGGTGGCAGAGGATTTTAAAGAATCTGAGTACATCCCTTCCCTCATTTTGGAGGACTACAAGAAAAAAATGTCTGTTAACCCTTTTTTGGAAGAAGACCTTGCACAACTGATTAATCTGTTGAAGCAAAATCAATCAGTGGATGAGAACCATCTTAAGGTACTGGACAAAATTTTATCCATTCTGGATAATGAAAGAAGTACATTATTCAGAAAACTTAGAACTGCGAGAGGATGATTGTATTTATAAAAGGGATTTTTTACGATCAAACATCCCGCATCACTAAGATGTTGTCTGACCTTATTTCACCAGTCCTCAGTATTGAGATGGATAAGGCTTTCCTGGATAAAACCATTCAGATGCTGTATGAGCTAAAAAAGGAAATACAGTCATTGCTCGACTCCGGGGATCTTGATGTGGAAGGTCTTGCAAGCTACAACATTATTCGCTACAATACCTTTCACGAACGGCTGATGATGATTGAACTTTTCAGGTACCTGGTGATTGTCAATTACGGCCCACCTGAAGAGTATTTTAAAAAGAAAATCAATCGCATCTACAAAGAAGTGAATTGCCTTCAGAAGCAACCGATTGTTACCACCATCAGTAATTCCGAAAATTACTATTGGGCCTTGCCCACCTATGATATTATTGCTGTGCCCACCGGAGAGGAACGTAATTTACTCAACCTTCCGGACATTTACCATGAAATGGGGCACCTGATCTATAATCAATATGAGCCGTACCTGAAAAAGAAAATCGAAGAATTAATTGGTCAATATTATCAGGCAGAGATCCAAAGCGTAGTAGATTTGGATCGTGATCCCCAACTCATTACATTTTTTAGGGATAAGAATGCCAAATGGGTTAGCGGATGGGTAATGGAATTTACCTGTGATTTTATCGCGACGTATCTGGTGGGCCCGGCATATGCCTGGACTAACCTCAAACTAACGACTCTAAGCAGCAGCAAGGACAGGATATATGCGGATTTTCCGAGCCATCCATCAGACGAAGCAAGAATGCGAGGCATCTTCTTTATACTGCACCTTATGGGACATGATGCGGAACTGATACAAATCCAGCAATATTGGGATGAGTTTCTTAATGTCACAGACAATCCTGTCCCGGCAAACTACCATTTTATATTCCCCCACCAGCTTATTGAACAATTGGGCAGGAATGTTTTTGAAGGAAGCCAGTCTATTGACCTCAGAATGTATACGGATCAAGTTAAAGAATTTGGAAATCCGATCTCAAAGATTCTAAATGACGCATGGCAGGAACTTTTTAATAATCCCGTCAATTTCCCCAGCTGGGAGCAAGACCGAATAAATCAAATTTCAAATCTGACATAATATTACAATGAAGGTTTTTATATGAATAATTACTCAGGAGCACTGCAATGTCCCTTAGCCATCACATAAAGCCATTGAAGGAGAGATTGCGAAGAAAGGAAAGGGAATCAGTGCTTTTTGAGCCTTTCAAATTTGAAACGAGCAATTGGAGCTAATATACGGTGAACATTATCATATTGGCTTTTCAAGAAATCATAGTGCATTTGCATTCTTTCGTGAAATATAATGGTAAGCATCCATGTTAACGGGTTGATCTGAAATTACGGAAAACGCGTTCTCAACATCCAAAACACTCCTTTGCAAAAGATGTGGAAGGTTAGATATGTCATAACCTAGTTGCGGGTTAACTCTAAGCGATGTTCTCGCTATACCCATGGCAACTTCTTGGCGAAAAGCTGGTGGAGGATGCGTTAGTGTAGGCAAGTCGTCATAACTGAATTTTTCTATTCCAAACAACCTCCAAAAAGTATATACAGCGAAATTCCAGAGATAAAGCCTTACTTCTAAACTCTTGAGTTTATCAGCAATATCAACAGAAAAACCCTCCGCACTCATAGCATTGGCACAGACCTGACGTAGCAACAGATTAATAGCGTAACTATCAGCTTCAAATTCTTTGATTTGTTGAAATATGGGGGAGATGTCTTTAGGTAGTACGTAACTTATGCCTTCAAATAAAATAGCGGACGGTTTGAGGGATATTAAATGATCAATGTGACCAAGAACAATATGGCCGTATTCATGTGCTGTCAAATAATTAATACAAAAAAGGGATAGCAATTTGGCTATATCTGTCCTTGAGCGGTCTATGGGCGTATTAATTTCATCAGAATGTTTTGCTAAATATAACAGGGAGAGATCGGTAATTTAGGCATTGAGTATTTTTCTGACCTTTTCCATTGAGATAATTCCCATACTCGGGCAGGACTTCCGGAGAGGGTAACATGCGGAAAAAAGTATCCGAAATCACATATAGCCCACCATAATTGATGCCAATATAATATACATTGTCTTTTTTTGTAACACAAGCGTTAAGATTAGTATTCGCGATAAGATCAATATATCTCAGGTCTGTTTTTTTCTCTATTCTGGAGATATTCAACAAGAGTCCTCATTTCAAAAAGCCAGTAGTCTAACTGGGGTTCCTGTTCGATGTTTAAGAGCCTCCCTCCATGTTCTTTAAAAAGCTCGTCGAATATTCAGGTTGATTTTTCATTATCAGTTCTTTGCTTTTTTGTTTTTTATGTTGCTGAAACGCAAACATGTTTTTCTAACTTTTCCAAATATATACAGTTGGGATTACTGCTATTTCTCTTGCCTTCCTTCTTTCACACAACATTTTAGCGTTTTACTTTAATTTAAGAGTTAAATTAAAACATAACAAAATGAACAAATTGAAGAAAAGGGAAGAAAAAGAGTATTAAAATGCATGTAACGAATAAGTATTGCTGATAGTATATTACTTTATAAGGGTCCCCACAACCTAAAATTCCAATTTACCAGTTTTTTTACAAATACTTATTAATTCAATTGACCTGCAAATACACTTATACCAAACTATAGACTTTTGCCTCCCAAGCAAATATTGGCTCTCGTCCTACCCATTCATCAGGCACTTCTCTATCTTGAGTAATTTCTCTCCACTTTTTACCTAAAGGTGTTGAAGGCCAGTTAGGCACTTTGTATTCTATTTCTATTGCGAATGAAGTTGAACTGGAAAAATCTGAAAAGTTTGCAACTACAACTACTTGATCCGTATCACTATTACCCCGCACCCAAACTACAACCCTTTTGCCTTCATTAAAATCAACATGAATAAATTTAGTATCATTTACAGATAGTGCATTGCTGCTGGTTCTAAATTTAATAAGTCGAGAAACGTATACTTTAACTCTTCCGCGCCAATCATCTTTTAAACGTGAAAAATTAACGGGATCAACTTGTTTCCTTCCATTCTGGGAAACATGTCCTTTAGCATCAAATTGGTCGTGTTGATCAGCAAATTCATCTCCTGCTAATATCATCGGTATTCCAACAGCAGTTAGTAAACATACAAATGCAAGTTTCGTGCGTTTTTCTTTATCTGCTACACCATTATTATCAAAGAAATTGAATAAGCGTTCATTTCCAAATCCCTCTACATCATGGGAGGTCAGGTAAATGACAGCCTTGGAAACATCCGGGTAATTGAAAAGCCTACAATCAATAGCCTTTTTTACAGTCCATTCAAACGTATTTTCTCCGTCGGCATTTCTACCTATTAGTGCTGCCCTTATATACTTTTTAAACTTCTCATGCCATAAACCATCGAGCCTGTTTTGTGTTAAAATTTCCATTGGTTCGTTAAGTTCTTCTCCAACAACAAGAAATCTTTCATTAACTACTCCTATAGGCTCAATTGTATATCGATTACGAAATGCATCACGGGCGAGATCTTTATATTCTTGTATAAAATTCCAATTATAAACATTCTCAACACTATCCATGCGGATCCCGTCGATAAGAAAAGTATTGATCCATCTTATGATACTAGCTTTCATTAGTTCCCCTGCTGGAGATAAGTTTTCCTTATGACCTGTGACAGGATTATAACGGTTGAAAAAAGCTGCATAACGAAAGAGAGAGCTTCCAAATCCGTCGCGCAAATTATTGTCGTCTTTACCTCTTGAATTATGAGCATCAGGATCATTTTTATTTTCTTTTGGATCCAAAATGAAAAAATCATTTGTTGCTGCCGCCAGATAAGCATTAGTACGGGCGAATGCCATTACAACATCAATAAAAAAACGGATACCTTTAGCATGGCACGCTGAGATCAAAATACAAAGGTCTCTATTTGAGGTAGGCCATGAATAGTTATAAGGGAAGCCTAACTCAAAATCTGGAGCAAAATAATTAGTTGTTCCATATCCCCATTGACGGGAATAAAAACTATCTGCGGGTGGCAAAAGTTCAAGGGCATTAATGCCTAAATCCGGTAAATAGGAGGCGCCTAATTGCAATATGTCTAAATCAGAAAAATTTGCTCCCTCAACAGATTTGTCTATCAATGCAGTAGTATCCCTAAAAGATCCTACCCCTGTTTCTCGTTCTCCTGCTCTACCAAGAATAGTCCATGAAGTAGGAAGTTCATATATAACAGTACGATTGTTAGAAGCCAGGTTTGAGAGCGGGAACGAATTTTGAACTTGTCCTGTTTCTCCACCAACATCACATGCTAATAGTTTACCCTGAGAATATTTAATTACTGTAGCAGGATATTCGTCGTCGCTATTATATTGGTTTCCTAATGGTCTTGTTGCTAACAACCCCCAATTGACCGTATATGCCATTGGATCTGTGATCTTAATTCTTACATTTTGACCTGCACTTCTTGGATGTGGGTCTGTTACTTCAAACCAATAATGGTATACCTCTTCGTCTTTAAGATCGCATTTGTTGGCAGAAATTAGCCAAAGGTCAGAAAACTGGGAGTGTTGAACCAGGTTGAAGTGCTGCTCGTTAATAAAAGAAACGGGAGTACCTAATTGCAACTGACCGATTATTAATTCAGGAGGTATTGACCCATCATGTTGACACCAAAGAACAAAGTTTGTCTCTTTCTTATCAAATATATCTGCATTCATAATGTTACTTAAAAAATTATTAAGTAATATGATGATTCATTTTAAGAAATGCAATAGGGAAACTACGATTTTAAAGACATATTAATTATTTACTTTCTCAATTTCAGTTAATTGATCATTACAAGTCATGGCTGCTAATTTTGAAGACAGGCCTTCACTGGGTACATCTCTAAATAAAGCCGTTTTTTATAGCTATTTTAAAGCTTTTATCCAACAGAAAAAGTCGATGATATAAAATTAGTTAATATTTAAACAAGAAAAAATATTGGGTGGTTGAGAGAAGCGCTTCCCTGCTACCTACAAGTGGTAGAGGCCTTTACTCTACTGTGCGTTCGTTCTAATTTCTAAAACTATTTTTTCAATAGCAGTATTAATATCACATTAAACAGGAGGAATACGATACCTAGTAAAATCCATATCAAATTTGCCTCCCAATCATCTATACGGGCTGATATGGATAATATGTAACGTTGCAAAGCACTAAATACCATCAGCTCGCAGTTGACATTGCCTGCAGGCTTTTTCTCACCTATTATTAAAGGCTTAATACGGAATTGTCCTGCTATTTTCGCTTTATCTTTTCCAATGTCAATTTAGGAGAGCTCCTATCTTCAAAAGGCGTGAGTAAAAGATAGTTCCGCTTAAACTGAAATAAAACTTTTTCAGTGAAGGTTACTCCATTTCTTTTACCTTTTAAGGTTATAATTGATTTCTTCGAATCAATTAGATAATTGCCCTCACCATCCATTTCTCCGTTATGCTTTTCAGAGAAATGACCATCTTTTTCAAATATGTACAAAATCTCTCCGAACATTGACATTAGTGGTTTGACCATTAGTTTAGCAGTAAGAGTGTCTATATTAGCTGACTTATTAAAGGAAGCCGAATCCTCTTTAAAATCAAAGGCCATTTCATCATCAGAGAGTGCAATAACTTTCCAAGTGCCTTCCAATTTATTTTGCACTTGTCCAATTACACTTTTTGACATCATTAAAAGGGAAATAAAGAAAAAAACGCGCATATAGAATTCTTTAAATTATGAAAAAATCTCAATTAGATATGAGGATTTCGTAATGCTTTTGTCGCGGAATTGGCAGTACTAAAGTTTATTAAAGATATACTGTTTACAAAATATTTAAAATTTCATCTCAAGACTCTGTTTCTGCTTGTTTTTCCTAGTTTAATCGTTCTCGCAACTCCATAGGGTATTTGAAATAAGTCTTCGCATACAAATTTTTAATGCCTTTCTTCATGCCCGTGAAATATCTTTCTATTCTCTACTGCAAATTAAAAACTACCAGAGTATTGATGAAAGAGAGATTTAAAACTTTTTTACTACTCTATCCATTAGGTCCTACTCTTGGCCATTCGATTGTAAATAGCTTCAGCAAATGATCATCTTCAGAAATAGCAGATTGCCACATACTGTTTATTACAGCCTTTTCTCCGCGCTTGGCAATATCCAAAAGAAATCAAAATTTACATGCGTTTACTATCAATTTTAATTAAGGGCTTAAGATGTTTACAAAAAAAATAAATTTAATTATACACCTCAAGCCCTTATTCGCTTTTAACCTAAAGCTGTTATTTTAGTAGCTGATACAAATATTTTTCTGTTTCCATAGTACAGTATTGTCATCGTAGTTATTAATAAGATAACAGGATACTTGCTGACCATTTTTAAGTACTACCTGTGCAACCATACCTTTAGATGAAAAAGTGCGATCATAACTGGCTTTTTCGGTATTGGCTATATATCCGCTCTTTCCCTATATATATACCCGCAATATCTTGGCAATGTTAGCAATACGTACACCAGACAGTTCTTCTTTATTTTTTCACAACAACTCTTCTCCTCCTGCATTGAAATACCAGTAAAGAAAACGAAGATTTTCTTTACTATTTATACAACACGTAGCTCCTTTTTTTATACTTCCTAAAACTGTAGTAATAACACCTTCCTTAGGAAGAGGCGATGGTCTTTAAAAACGCATTCTTCCCCGGAACTTAGGTCGTTTAGGGGCTATTTCTCGGCAATTGCGAAGATTTAGAAATATATAAAAGAGAATATTTTACTGATTATTAAAAATCTATTTAATTATATTTATGGCTTTAAGCAATTCGAAAATAGCTAATAAGACAGCGATGAAAAATCCAGCTTTAGAAAGAAGAACATTGATACTTCAACTCCTACAGGTCGATTAGTATTTCATATTTTTGGAGCACTAAGTGAATTTGAACGATCATTAATTGTTGAGAGAACTCAAGCTGGCTTAGCAGCTGCCAGAGCAAGAGGTCGAAAAGGTGGAAGACCACAATCTTTAGGAAAGGACAAGAGAGATGTCGTGGTGGATTTGTACAACCAAAAAAAGTTAACTGTTGACAAGATTTGTGAAATGATGGAAATTAGCAAGCCTACATTATATAAATATATAAAGAGCAGTTTGGAGACCTCGTCCTAATTTTATTAAGAAAATTGTAACCTTTAAATATTGCTGTAACTGAAGTTCTAAAGTCCTGCCTTAGTTTTGGCAATGAATTGTCGTGCGTTTGCTTTTTTAACAAGGCTGGATATTTTTTCTGATACCCTTCCCGCCTCCATCATTTTTAGCACTTACATTTTTTAGGTCTTTTTGCAAAAGCAATTGATCCGCTTATCTGTTCCTGAATTACCAGGTTATACCAAAGTGCATCTGTTAATTGCCTTGCACCTGTCTTATTTAAAGTACTCCAACAAATGTACTTAACTTTCATTTTCTTGTACAATAAACATCGACCCTTTATTATACTTATCATAAGTAATTAATGAAGGTGTGGCTTGACATATCAGTTGAGAAAAGTTTAAGCGACAAACATATTAAAAGTATATTACATCACGATTGGCGTCACAACAATTTGGAATTGCGATAAGAATAGTATTGATAACCAATTCTAATTTATGTAAAGGAGTGACGCAAAGCAGCGCGTTAGCTGTAATTTTTATGGACACCAACGACAAATTTATTCCAGACCAAAACGAATTTTGGGCTTTAATGCCAATAATAAGGAAGTTTCCTCGACTACATAATACAATCAAAGGTGACTTTGTTTTGCTCTTGGAATTGACAGAACAAAATATAAATGACGAAGCTAAATTTGACATGCTTTGTAGGACTTGTATCAAGAACTTATTTTCTCTTATCGAAGCTGACATTTATTACTATAACTTGTTTGACAGCTACCAAGATTATGATGACAGGGACCGATTCTTTGACAAATTCAAAAAGACTTTCAAACAAATTTGTAAGACTTGGAAAAGGGAAAAATTACAAGAAGAATATTTTCAAGCAAAACTGGCTGACTTAAAAGAAATAAAAGACCTAAGAGATAAATTGACGCACCCAAAAGAAATTGAACACATAATTAAACCGACAGAGGAAACATTAAATAAGGTAAAAAAAGTTTATAGCGACTACGACACATTTATAACGACCATTATGAGTAACTTCTTTTTTAGTACGACACTTCCTTTATGACAATAAAACTACAGCTAACAAATAAGACTTCGTGGGGTGCGCAGCACCAACCATGAAGTCCATAGTTGTACGGAACCGCGCGGTAGAGGCACTATCAATATTATGGGGATTGCGAATTGTTTTGCTTTTTGAAGATTCCCTTTTGTAAAGGATGGTGTAAGCAAAAACGCAGA
>JAABUS010007297.1_pt1 | contig 12798 bp, 13 predicted proteins | sample 5560161 | NCBI WGS metagenome assembly JAABUS01 (sample SAMN10711885, study PRJNA513376) | rock metagenome | isolation source: Antarctica rocks | place: Antarctica: Victoria Land, Trio Nunatak nord | collected 2016-01-04 | reverse complement strand
GTCCGTCGAGGTCGGGCCAGGCGGCGAGGAAGGCGCGGGCCCAGGCCCGGGTGCGGTGCTTGGGTCCGGTGTTGATGGTGTGGAAGGCGCCTGCGGTGAGGGGCCACCCGTGGGTGAGGTCGAGGAGTTGCAGGGGCCGCGTCATGGTGAACGCGGTCAGGTAGGGCGCACCCCGGCGGGTGTTGATGATCCGAGTTTGTTGGAATCGTTCGGCCAGGGCGGTGGGAACCGAGTCCGCGAGGTAGGACACCCCGATGGTGGGGTGCTCCCGCGGTGGTGGGTCGTGGGGGTCGAACCGGCAGCTCGCGATGGGTCCGTAGTGGCGCAGCGCGTTCCACGCGGTGACGTGGGCTCCGGTGGTGTTGTGGACGCGCCACAGGACCCTGGTTGTCGACAGCTGATGCAGGTCGGGGGAGTGGGTGGTGAGGTCGGCGAGCGGTGGGGGATCGGGGAGCTTCGCCATCAGGGGGAGACGGCGAGACCTGCCGCGAGCTCAAGTACGGGGGTGGGGTCACCGCCACCGGCGAGCCAGGTTCGTGGTGAGCTGTCGCGTCCGCCGAGGATGAGGTCGGGGGTGGGGAGGTCGAAGAATGCCTCGATTTCCAAGGGGTGGATGTCCGCGGGGGCCGCGTGCAGGACACCTGCGAGGTGGGGCAGTGCCCCGTCGGCGGTGAACTGCCAGCGGGGCAGCCGGTTCTTGCGTCCCACCCGGATCGCGTACAGCTCACCGCGGCTGATGCGGCCCCGCACGGTGGAGGCATCCACTCCTAACAGCTCGGCGGCCTGCTCACCGGTCAAGCTGGTCTCGATCAACGCGATCAAGTGCCCTGCCGTGCTAGTGAGGACATTGGCGGCCGCGTCCGTCGGACTGGGGGAGGGGAGGCCGCCGTGCTCGTCGAGAACTTGCTGCGCTGCCCCGCTCAAGGCCCCCGCGTGACGGGGGGCAGTACGCCCAATGAGCGCCTCATCCAAGGCCGCGACCAAGTCTTTCTCGGCGACTGGCAACCCCCGGGAGGCCATCAGCTCCGCCACCGTCGCCGGCATCGCTACCGTCATCACCCACCTCCTCTAAAACACTTTAGCGCACTGTGCGCACGCGTGCTGGCGGGATCCGGCGCCGTCGCATCCTCATCGTGCTCGCTCGAGGCCTGCAGGTGGTCAGGTCCGGGTGCCTCAGGGGGGTCGATGAGGGTGTCGTTGAGCAGCAGTTCACCGCGGCCAGCGGCGATGTGCCCGGATGCGGATGCGGATGCGGATGCGGATGCGGATGAGTGCGTTGCGGAATCCGCCGCTGGTGGGGGAGTAGCCGGTGGCCGCTGCGATGGTGGCGCTAAATGGCTGTCACAACTGAGCGCTGAGTGCGGCTGTGGTGTCGGGTATGCCGCGGTCGTGGGCGATGCTGTCGGCCATGGCCAGCAGTCGGCGCAGGCGCCCCGCGACCGCGTCTTTGCTCAGCGGTGGTTCGGCGAGTCCTCCGAGTTCTTCCAGGGACGCGTGCCGGTGATGCAGCCGTAACGCCCCGGCCGCCCGCAAATGATCCGGGGCGCGGTCGCCGAGGATGTGCAGGGCCCGCTCGGCCCGGGTGGCGCTGGCCCCGGCCGCGGCCGTAAGGCGTTGTTGGTTGGCGTCCTGCAGGGGCGGCAGCTGGTGCGCGGTGCTGCGGTGGGCCACCCGCGCCAGCCGACGCTGCTGCCACCGCGCCTGACTCTGGGGTGCCCCCATCCAGGTCAGCAACGCCCCGATCGTGTCCCCGTCCCGGACCAGGACACGATGCCCGCCACGAACCTCGCGGGTCTTGGCCGCTATCCCCAACCGCCGGCCTGCACCGACCAGCGCCATCGCCGCCTCCGGGCCCGGGCAGGTTATTTCCAAGGCCGGGGAGCGACCCGGCTCGGTGAGCGAGCCTCGCGCGAGAAACGCCCCCCGCCACACCGCGGCCGCGTCGCACACCCGACCAGCCACCACCGGTGCCGGCAAACCCCGCACCGGCCGCCCCCGCAAATCCAACAGACCACTACGGCGGGCCAGGGCCGCACCATCAGCGACGACGTGCACCACATAGCGGGCACCAGGACCCCGCCCCACCGCAGGGATCACCTGCACCCCGCAGGGATAACCGAACAGCGCACCAATAGCCACCCGCAGTCGCCGGGCGACCGACCCCGCATCCACCTCGGCGGACACGACAACACGCCCAGCGGTGATGAACAAAGCCTCCGAGAACCGCAACAAGGCGGCCACCTCAGCACGCCGACAACACAATGCGACACCCCCAAGAACGCTCAACTCGTCCTTGACCGCTACGACCATCACCACCGGAAGCACTCTCCTCCCCCCACCCACACCACCACCAGGGTTCCGCGCACACCAATCAGGACAGGGCGCCGCGGGCCGCTGTCGGGGCGGGCGGCGGTGACATGGATGGGCCGCCGTAGCTGCAACACGAAATGGTCCTCGTACCAGGGCTAAGTATTGGGGCACAACTTCCGCCGCAAGGGCGTCGAGCCGAAGGCCGCGTTCCTGGGCTCCTTCCTCGGCTACACCCTCAGCCAGACCGCGTTCTACACCCTGGGGCTGCTGGCGTTCTCGACCGTCGTCAGCCGTGCCGGTGACACCCACACCGACCTGTTCGCCGCATTCATCGCCCTGCCCGTGGGATGGCTGGCGTTCGGGGTGATCGTGATACGCGAACTCGACGAGTCCTTCACCAACGTCTACTCCACCGTGGCCTCCCTGCAGAATCTGTGGCCCCTGGCCGATCGCCGGCGCCTCGCCGTCGCCGTCGGGGCCCTCGCCACCGTCATCGCCCTGCTGCTGCAGGTCAAGGACTACGAGTCGTTCCTGTTCCTGCTCGGCTCGGTGTTCGTCCCGATGTTCGCGGTGTTCATCATCGACTACTACCTGCTCGGCGGGCGCGGGAACTGGGACGTCTCAGCCTCAGCACCCGCCCGACCACTCATGCTCGCGCCCTGGCTAGTGGGATTCATCGCCTACCAACTGGTCAACCCCGGAGCCATCAGCTGGTGGGTCGCGCCATGGACCGCGGTGCAACACGCACTGCACTTCACCCCGCCACCCTGGATGAGCGCGTCGCTGATGTCCTTCACCACCGCCGCTGCCGTCACCCTGCTACTCGCCCCGCTCATCCGCCGACGACGCCTCACTACGCCCACCTCACCCAGCACCACCAAAGCGACCACCAACACCACCTAAACCCGTTTCTGGTGCGTAACAGCGCTGCTCTCCGCCCTCGGTGGACCCACACCTTCCCCGGCGCGCACCCGCAAATCCAGCAACGGTTGCAGGCCCAAGCGTTACAGGACAGCGGGATGCGCGGGTTCCCGGCCGCGCTGACCCGCGACCAGGTGCGCCGCGACCGCCGGCTCCTTGGGGGCCCTTGCGGTGCACCGGGGTACCCTCCCGGTCTAACAGATGCGGCGCTGGCGCCCGACCGCGGTCACACACGCGTAGGAAGTGGCCAACACAACTCAAAATACCGACGATCATCATGTCTCGCAGCAATGCCTTCGAACTCACTCGCCGGGGTGCCGGGGGCAGATGTCCTCGTCGAGGGTCGGACAGGGCGCGAACACTCACTCGCGTTGACCGTGCACCCCTGGTATCGCATGGTCGTGCTCACCGAGCAGGGTCAGGGACGAACAATCAGCAACCAACCGCCCAGGCAGTGTGCAAAATTAGAGCCACCGCCGGAAGTCCGAACGTCCTGGGAGACCAGGACACCACCTTGAGGAGAGCGTCATGAGTGTCATCGACAAACTGCTCGGCAACGCCGAGAGCTACGCGGCCAGCTACGACAAGGCAAGCCTGCCGGCGCCTCCGGGTTTACACGTGGCCATCGTCGCCTGCATGGACGCCCGCATCAATCCCTACGGGATCTTCGGTCTGACCGAGGGCGATGCCCACCTCATCCGCAACGCCGGCGGGGCCATCACCGAGGATGCCATCCGTTCCCTCGCCATCTCCCAGCGCCTACTCGGCACCGAGGAGATCATCCTGATCCACCACAACGACTGCGGCATGCGCACCTTCACCGACGACGACTTTCACCGCCAGATATACGCCGACACCGGCATCCGGCCCTCCTGGGCGACCGAGGCCTTCACGGATTCGGCCGAGGACGTACGGCAATCACTGGCCCGGATCACGGCCAGTCCCTTCCTTCCCCACAAGGACGCCGTCCGCGGGTTCGTCTACGACGAGACGACCGGGCGCCTGAACGAGGTCACACCTTGATACCGGGACGCTAACGCCGCTGACCGGAGTTGAGGCTGTCACAGAGCGCTGCGCGTACCGCATCGAATGCAATGCGCGCCCCTCGCGGTGCGTGGACCAGGCGAGGCGCGGGGATCGAGCAGGTCACCATCTCCCAATGGCGCGCACTACCGCTCCACCCTGTGGACCGGGTACGTGTCCGGGCTGGGCCGGATCGTCGAGGTCTGCGACCGCGCCGACCTCGCCGCGATCGTCCTGGAGCTGGTCACCCCGCTGACTGCACGCCACCTCGTACTCGCCGCGATGCACCACCGCGGCGCCGTCGCACACTGGCAAGGCGTCTGCCACCGAGTGCTCGGCGACCTTCACTCCGCCGAAGGGCGACTCCGCCAAGCCCTCGCCGAGCACGAAGACCTCGACTGCCCACACTGGATCGCACTGTCCGCCACCGCACTGGCCCACACCCTTGCACCAGCAAGACCCGGCATCCACCGAGGCCGCAACACTGCTGCAGCGGACACACCACATCGCCGACACCCACGGCATGACCACCCTCACCAACCGCTACACCCGCAACGGCCTGCTCACCGAATAAGGGCTAAGCGAGGAAAATGCTGCGCAGGGCGCACACCCCTACGCGGCGACTTCGAGAGCGCCCACACTCAAAACAGGACAAATAGGCATTCTCTGACATAATATAACTTATCGGCGCTTGAATTACGTTGTGGGGGAGTGCGTTCCGGTAGTGTTTGTCGTAACAGTGTCAGATGCAGCGCCGTCGGGGATGAGTTCGCAGACGGTGTGTTGCAAGGCGAGACCTTGGAAGAGAGCGATGGTCAGGCGTGTGAGGTCGCGGGCGGCGTTGGCCTCGGTGAACGGCGCGGTTTCGGGCGTAGTTGCAGCAGCGTGAACATGCCACGGTAGAAGTCGCTGTAGCCGGGGTGTGAGCGTTAGGCGATGTTGTCGACGGGGGTCATCTCGGCGAGCACCATCATCGGTGTGGTGGTGGAGATGACGGTGACGCGGCTGTCGACGACGGTCCAGCCGCCCTCGATCCGGCGCAAGCGCACCCCGGGGATGGCGGCGGTCTTCTCGTCGCCGGTGCGGAGGCGTTGCATTGTTTGGAAGATGCGGACGACGTCGTCGGGGTGCGGGGTGTCGCGGTTGTCCTGGGTGCCTTTCCACTGGATGCCCGGGACTGGATCGGTGAACCAGTTGATGAGCCGGGCTTGACTGACGTCCATGAGCGCAACTGCGGTTGGCGCCCGGCCGGCCATCGCGGCGGCGAGGGCGACGGAGTCGAGGGTGGGTGCTGCTGGCGGCACGGTGTCGGTGACGTCGTGGATGATGCCGCGCCAGGCTTGCTGGTGGGGTTCGGGCATGCTGCGCATTGCTAGGTGCACGGTGCGCAGTGTGTTCGGCCCGTAGACGGTGGCGGTGCCGTCCCAGCGGTCCTCGGGAACTGGTTCGAGGGGCTTTGTCGATGAGTGTCATGGCCGCGTCGAACCGGGCGACGTGACGGAAGGCCTCGGGTGCGGTGAGGCTCGCGCGGCCGGCGTACGGATAGTCCTCGGCGGGGTCACGGACCTCGGCGTTCAGCTCAATCAAACGTGAGGTTGCCGACCACTCGATGGCGGCAACGTTCGCCGGCCGTGGCGGGTCGGCGTCGGGGTGCCCGGTCCACAGCTGGACGGCGTGGACTGCCCCGGAAGGACCGAGCACCGGGGTTGCGGCGACGCGGAAGCGGTGCTTGTCGCGTGGTCCGAGTACGACGTTCATCGGCCCCGCGGAGTCATAGACCGCGGTGACGATGGTCCGAACGCGGTCGGCGGTGGCGCGGGTGCCGCCGATGCGGGGCAGCGGCGCCCACGCCCGTGGGGCGCCGTGATCCGCGAGCACGGTGGGCTCAGCACCGGGGAGCAGCGTGTCGATGAGCAGCGACGCGCCCGGTAGGCCGTTGGAGCGTTCCGTGGTCATCGTCGCCTCACGCCGGGGTGTTCGACTGGGGTGGGTTGCTGGATCGTTGTGCCAGCGTAGTACGACCGCAACCGTGGGTGACTGTGCGCCACGGCAACCCGGCCTGGGGTGCTGCGAGACTGGTGGGCGTGGAGCGGACCGTTCGACAAGCCGGACCGGGCACGCCTCTGCGGTGGCCACCATGCTGGCTCAGGCGTTCAACGACGATCCGGTGATGCACTGGATGCAACCGATTCCCTCGCGGCGCTCGGCTGCCCTGAGAAGGTTGTTCGCCGCGCAGCTGCGCCACGATTACGTGCCCGCCGGCGGCGTGCAGCTGATCGGCGACCCCACAGGGCAACCACTGGCGGCGGCCATGTGGAAGCCACCGGGCACCACCGGGCCGCGGGCGAGTCGACGGGAGGATTTGACGATGACCGCGGCTGTCGTAGGGGCACTGCGCACCCGGTTGCCGGCGGCGCTCACGCTGCGCCGCGCACTGGACGGTGCGCACCCTGCGGAGCCCCACTGGTACCTGAACAAGCTCGGCACCGCGCATACAGCCCGGGGGCAGGGTCTGGCCTCGGCCCTGCTCAGCGCCCAGGCACGCTACTGCGACGAAACCAGCACAGCCGCGTACCTGGAAGCCACCCGGCATGAGCTGATCGGGTTCTACGAAACGTTCGGCTTCACCTGCACCGCGCCGATCGACGTCCCGCACGGTGGGCCGCGCGTGTGGGGGATGTGGCGCGCTCCTCGCTGAGCCAGCGCGCATTTCGTCACGCACGTTCATGGCCGGCCGCCGCGGTGTTCGTTGAGGATCGCCCGCACCTGGGCACGGCCCGGGCCGCCCAAGGCTGCCCGCCCGGCTTCGTGGGCAGCGGCGTCTGCGGCGAGCTGGGCGGGTACGGCGGCGATGCGCTCGGCCGCGGCGTGAGCTTCGGCTGCGGCGTGGGCGTCGCGCCAGAGGGTGGGTCGTTCGCCGATGTCAGCGCGGTGCAGCAGGGCGAGCAGGTATTTCACCGGGTTGTGCGGTGCGTCATAGACCCGGAACCCCGTGGTGGCGACGTCGTTGAGGTGCTGGATGACGTCGCGGTCGGTCCAACCGGCCTGCGCCCACCGTGTCAGTCCCGCTGCGTAGGCGTGCGGGGAGTAACGCCTGATCCATCCGGGACACTCCGGATGCGCCCGCAGCCCCTTACTCAGCGCCACCCCAACCTTCCCAGGGTCGGACGCACCCTCCCGAACCCCCTTCCTGGTCGATGCGCGGCGCGGAGCGCCGTCCGCTGATCCCGCAGGGTGCTTTGTGCCGGTAGAAACCACTCTCTCTTCGAGAGAGGGAGAGGGAACAAGACCACTTCGTGGAGGGGTGCCATCTGGTGGTTGACCTGCACTGATGCGCACAGGGTTATCCACAGGGTGGGTACTGGTGTGGTGCAGGGCGTACACGGCGGTCCAGCCACGTCCTTTGTCGCCGCGTTCTGCGGAGTCCAACCGCTCGAGCAGGGTGCGTTGGCGGCCTTCCTGGACTTCGGTGGCGAGCCCGACGAGGCGGAGGAAGGTGCGGGCCCGGCTGATGGTGCGTTCCCCGAGCCCGGTGGTCGCGGTCATGCCGCGCTCAGCCCCGCTCTGCCCGAGCAGGGGCCCGCTGTTGCGGCCGGTGCCGAAGTCGGCCGCGGCCGCGTGCTCAGTGGCCACCGCCATCACGGTAGGCAGCGAGATACCGCCGCCGGTCATGGCCACGAGCCGGTGGCGCACCGGCAAGTAGTGCCGTCGGTACACCCGCTCGACGTGCTCCAGCCAGCGCTCGGCGGACCACCAACACGGCACTCCCGCATAGGCCCCGGGCGATACTGGGCGGCGCAACAACGGTCGCGGCGGCACCGGACTGTGCGCGTCGCGCCGGCCCGGGGGTCGAGACGCCGCAGTTGGGCCGCGAGGTGGCCGTTTCCGCCGCTCAGCGACACGCGAGGGAGTTTCTATTAACAGATATGGATCGATTTCAGGGTATGAGCTACCCTCAGACCAGGCAGGCAAGCCAAGTCCCTTCGGGGAAGAGCACCAAAGTCGCCGAGCGCTAACTCGACGGCCCTAGCTGAATCCGAACCCGCCCTTCCCGGGGCGGGTTTCGGCGTTCTAGGGGGCTACCTGGTGCGATGTGGAGTTATCAGAGTGCGGCTGTGCCGCTCACATCACGCGCTGTGTGGCAGCACCTCCTGTTCAGACGCCGGAAGCAGTGGAAGTCCCTGGCGGATTGCCTCTTGGACAACCCACCATTGGTTGAAGGAAGATCCTCGGGCTTGCCGGACCTCCTCGACCAGTTCGGGGGCAACATCCACGAACAAGTCCTCATGTGGACGTCGGTCACGGCGACCGACATATGCGGTCGGTGGTACGGCCTCGTCTCCCGGGGCGGGTAGGAGATGCAGTCCCCGCTGCAATGCCTCCTGGATGACCCACCAGTTCGGCATCCCGCGGGCCGCCGCGGTGTGTCGGACCTCTGCCGCGAGACGCGGATCTATGCGGGCGCAAAAACCCACGCGAGGCGCCCCGACTCGCCGCTTTGGTGTCGTCATACACGTATTCCATACCTTCGTGGTGCGATCCCGGCGTAGGACACGCCGAACGACGGCCAACATAGAGGGTCTGGTTTAGAGGTTTCCGGATTCGGCGTCGCGGCGTCCGCGTTCCCATGCTGCGACGTACGTAGCAGCGTCAATACCCAAAGCGGCAGAGATAGTTTCGGTGTTGTCTGGGTTGGGTCTGCGCAGGTAGCGCTCTATTTCAGCGAGTGGTGTGACACCGATGCCAGTGACTTCAGAGAGGCCTTCGCGGGTGAGTCCGGCCCACGCGCGGTAGTCGGCGGGGCGGACAGCCGAGTCTTCGAGCGCGCTCAGGTCCGAAATGCGGATATTGAGCAACTGCGCGATCGCTCGCGCCCTTCGCGGGTCTGGAGCGTTCTTCCCGGCTTCCCATGAGGTGATGGCCGAGCGGGCGACACCTGCCCTGATCGCCAGCTGCTCTTGGGTCATCTGGGCACTAATGCGTGCAGCTCGGAGCCGGTCGGGGTCGAAACCCCGGAGGCGGCCACGAGCCATGACATGTCTCCCTTTGATCGGTCGACTTGCCATCTTGACGCCCCCTGTCGCGTAAACCCTGGACAGACTCACCCGTCAACTGTATACTAGACATGCTATGGCTACACGCTATAGGCTACAGATGTTCGGAATGTCGGCGGCGTGCGCGAAAACCGAAGGGAGCCAAAGGACCTGATGAATGTTCAACAGTGACTTCCCGTTGTCAGCTCTCGTACGGTGCGTGTGCCCCTCATCGCCGGTGGTGGTGGGGGATCGGTTCCTCTGACGTCTCGGGGACACCGACTGCGGATAGTGCCAGGACGCCCCGGGAGGGGTGTGTCCTCTGCCGTGGTCGGATTGGGCTGTCTCGCTTGTCTTTCATTCCTGTTGGGGTGCTCTCGGCGCCGTTCGGTGGGGGCTTCTGGCGCCGGCACGGCCGCCGTGGTGGTAGCCGGATGCCCTGCGCTGGTCGTGCCGGGCCCGCTCTCTCAGCAGATGTCTTGTCAGCGCTCGCGTGTAGGTCGGCGCGCCTGCGGGCCGCCGGTCTGGTCGCAGATGAACCGAAGCCGGAGGCAACGTCGTGACCAGCGAAAACAACAATCGGGTGGCTCGCCAGGGGCCGTCGTGGGCTCCGCCCGCGGAGGCAGAGGCACAACCACCGAGCCCTCCCGGGGCCCGGCCGCCTGGGCGACCACTGCCGGTGAGTGCGGAGCGGGTTGCGGTGGAGCGGACACCGCTGCGGGTGGCGGATTCCGGAGGCCGATCGCAGCCGGCCCCGACGGATACCCGGGCCGAGAAGCAGGCGCCAGGCGGCGACAACAGGATCGCTACCAGCGGAGCGCCTTCTCCGCCGGCTGGATCACCGGGGTCTGCTGAGCAGTCAGCTCGTGAGGTTGCGCCGCTCCAGCCCGGCTACAGCACGGAACCGCCCAGGACACGAGCATCCGCGCCACCGGCGGCCCCGCGCCATCACGGGGAAATCAACCGGGACATGCTGTTCCGGCCGACGAAACGACCACCCGCCTCCGGGTGGCGCCGGATGGTGACCGGGGGCGGGGTCAACCCCGGTGAGTCCCCGGCCGATGTGAGCCGCCGCCACCTCGTAGAGCGGGTCAACCAACCCATCCGCGGCGACTACAAGATCGCAGTGCTGAGCCTAAAGGGTGGGGTCGGGAAGACCACCACCACGGTGTCCTTAGGTTCCACGTTCGCCGATCTGCGCGGTGACCACGTCGTGGCAATCGACGCCAACCCGGATCTGGGGACCCTCGGGGGCCGAATTCCCTCGCAAACCCCGGCCACCGTGCGGGACCTGCTCAACGACCAACAGCGGATCCACCGCTACTCCGACGTTCGAGCGTTTACCTCCCAAGCCCCCTCCCGGCTGGAAGTGCTAGCCAGTGAACGGGACCCGCACCGCGCCGAGGCGTTCTCCGAGGCCGACTACCGGGCCTCGGTCGCCATCCTCGACAACTTCTACAACCTGATCCTCACCGACTGCGGCACTGGCCTGACGCACGCGGCGATGCGCGGCGTCTTGGACACCGCTGACGCCCTGGTCCTGGTGTCCTCCCCCGCCTTGGACGGCGCCCAATCGGCGGATGCCACCCTGAACTGGCTCGACGCGCAGGGCTACGGGCACCTGGTGGAGCGCACCGTGGTCGTCATCTCCTCCTCCCGCCCCGGCTCCTCCGGGGTGAACCTGAACCAGCTCGTGGAGCATTTCGACGCCCAAGTGCGGGCGGTGAAGGTGATTCCCTTCGACGCGCACCTGGCCGAAGGCTCCGAAGTCGACCTGGACCGGATGGCCTCAGCCACCCGGGAGGCGTTCGTGGAGTTGGCGGCTCTGGTGGCCGATGACTTCCCCGCCGCGGCCGGGCGGCACCACGGCGCGGCCCGCGGCCGACGGTGACAACTCGCTGATGACACCGATGAGCACCAGCACCTGCCGCGACGCGGCGGAAGGCTGCGGGCGTCCTCTGCGGGGGGCGGTGCGTCGTCGTGGCTGAGCAGGACACGAGCGGGTCGCCGCTGCTGATCGGCGTGGCCTTGGTGGGTGCACCGGTGTTCATCGTCGTGTTGCTGCTGCTGGTGCTGGGCGGTGGGGCGACACCGCCGCCGTCACCGTGCGGTCCGGGAGGGTCTTCCCCGGGTGTGGGGACGTTGCGGGTCGCTGGGATTCCGGCGAACTACGTGGCCCTGATCCAGAAGGCCGGCACGGTGTGCCCGGAGTTCCCGGCCCCGGTGATCGCCGCGCAGCTAGACCAAGAATCCGGCTTCTCCGATCCGACGTCCTCGACGGGGGCGCAGGGTCCGGCGCAGTTCGAGCCGGCTCCGGCCATAGCGTCGTATTGATCGACGAACCCGACGCCTACCTGCACCCGCATCTCAGCCGCAGGCTCGCGCTGGCGCTCGAACAGGCGGTCGGCCCCGACGGTCAACTGATTGTCGCCACGCACAGCCCTGCCGTGCTGGACACCGTCTCGCCTTCCTCGATTATCCGGCTATCCCATACCGACGCGCCGAGACTTGTCGTCGACGAATCCGAGCGGCTCGAGGTTTATAGAGAGGCCGGGTTCCGAGCCAGCGCGCTCACGCAGTCCGACCTCCTGGTGATTACCGAGGGCGACAGTGATGCGACGTTGTTGCCGCTTTTGCTGCCGGACCTGGCACGTGCCACGCTTCGCTCTGCGGGAGGCCGCAGCTCCGTGCTGGCCGATGTTGCACGGCTCCGCCCCTACGCGCTGCCCGTACTTGGCGTGGTTGACGGTGATGTGCTACCACCTGCCGTACCGGATGTTCTCGCTGACGTGGTTATAGTCTGGGAAGCAGGCGACATCGAAGGAATGTTCTTATCCGACGATGCTGCGCTCGAAGTAATGGTCGAACGTGGACTTGTTAAGTCGCCGTACGATTCCGTCGCGAGCCTGCGTCTTCTGCTCGACGAGCTCTTAGCCGCACAACAGGAGAGTTTAGTCGCTGAGGTGGCTCAAAACCTCCTGCGGCAGCGGCGCGGTATGGAGTGGCCGACGCCAAAAGGTGACCGCGCGATTGATCGACTTCGCCAGGCCGTGCAAGGCATGGCGACCCCCACCGAGAGCGACCTCGACAGCTGTCTGCAAGAGGCCCGCGAATTGTGGGCGCAGAACGAAGGAACGCTGTGGCGCATCGTCCGGGGTAAGTACATATTGCCCCTGTTCACACAAAAGGCCAGCATGATGACTGGGGGTCAGGCCCTTCTTGAGGCTATCGCCCGTGCGCGTCCCGCCCTGTCAAGGCTTCAGCCGTTCCGAGAGGCCGTAGCAGAGGCGCTCGGTTCGTGCGCGCCGTCGTGACCAGCACGTAGAGATGGTCGGTGGGGGATCCTCGTGCGGTCACCGAGAACGCCGGATTCGCGTGAGATAGCGTTCCGGCGTGACGTTAAACCATGTGAGACGCGGAAGCGGCAGCCCGCTGTTGCTCGTGCACGGTCTGGGCGCAGGGTGGCGATCTTGGACCCCGATTATCGAGGAACTGGCGGAGCGCCGTGAGG
>JAABUS010007296.1_pt1 | contig 12799 bp, 20 predicted proteins | sample 5560161 | NCBI WGS metagenome assembly JAABUS01 (sample SAMN10711885, study PRJNA513376) | rock metagenome | isolation source: Antarctica rocks | place: Antarctica: Victoria Land, Trio Nunatak nord | collected 2016-01-04 | reverse complement strand
TGGCTTTACCCCTCAAGGTGAAGTGCTGACTGCATGTTTATTTGACTTTCCCCCCCAAGGTAAAGTGCTGACTGCCTCTTTTTTTGGCTTTATCCCTCAAGATAAAGTGCTGACTGCGTCCTTTTTGGAGTGAACCCCTCAAGTTAAACTGCTGATGCATCTTTGTTGACTTTACCCGTCAAGGCAAAGTGCTGAATGCATCTGTTTTTGACTTTACCCCTCGACGCAAATTGCTGACTGCATCCTTTTTTGACTTTACCCCTCAAGGTAAACTGCTGACTGCATCCTTTTTGGGAAGAATTGTTCTGAGATGTCTTGGCAGCAGAAGCCACAGCTCAGATGGGGTTGTTTTGCCAATTGTGTGGGGGGCAAGGATAGGCCCTGAAGGCCAGTGTAAAAAAACGATGAGGTTATAGGGAAGCTTTGGCGCACCCTGAGCTGTTGTTCTTAGACAGAGCTGCGCATCAGCACTGCCTTTCTTTTTTCATGCATTGTCCATTTGTGCATGCACAAACTTGTGAACATGTATCCTGATGTATCTAGTGTATGCTTTCAGGCAACCTATTGTGGGCTATCATGTGTTGGGATGAGTTGCATCATCGCTGCCATTGTCCTTGCATCTACCAAAACAGCAATCCCTGGTACAATCCTTGTCTTCTCATTAAATTGACGCCAAAAGGTATAGCCTGTTCTTGTCTTATCTTCCCTTCCCTTCCCTTCCCTTCCCTTCCCTTCCTTACCATAACAGCATGTTGCAATGCTGTGCAGGTGGCCAGGCTGAGATGCGCCCTGGCACGCTACTTGATCTGGGAGGTCAATGCCAGCAGAGATTTCAGGTACCAGATCCGGCCCAGTGAGAGCATGCCCTACCAGCCCTGCCTGCTGCAGCTGAGTGGCATGTTGAAGCAGGCGGCCCGCGACCGGCAGGCTGCCAGTGAAGAGAGACAGATCCTGCTGGAAGCCATTCAGTCTGGTGGTGCCGGCTCAGCTGGTCGCCACCACCTGGCCTTGCAGGTTTGTCATCTGACTGTTGCTACATGCAAAAACAAGACAAGACAAGAAAACAAAAGAACAGATCAGCACAGAACAGACAGAACAGAACGGAAACGAAACGAAACGAAACGAAACGAAAGGCGACGAAACGAATCAAAACAAAACAAAATGAAAAAAAACAAAACGAACTGACATGTACTAAAATGAAATGACTGTTGCCAGCTGCAACGCGTTGGGCATGGACTCATGGCTGAGCTGCAAAGCCTGTCAGTGCCTAGGTCTTGTGAGTTGCAAGCTGTTTTGGGATGTTTGACACAGTCATCAAATGACTTCCCAACACCTGATCAGCTGCAAAATGGCTTGAATTGCAGTTTGCTTGAATTGCAGACTGTCTGTTTGCAGGAATTTGGTGCAGCTGCCAGCAGAAAACCTCAGACACTACCTTCCTTGCTCACCGCTGCTGCTCAGACAGAGAGACAGGTGAGCAGAAGTCTGTGCTATTAAACAATGCTATGAAACTGTGTTTTGCTATGCATAGGCTGCTTGTTGCTACAAGCAATCCATGCCTCACTGCTGTGCTGCAATATACTGTTCCACAGCTGGAAGTAAAGTGCAGCTCAGCGCTCATGTTGGGATGCATTTGGTACAAATGCATGATGTATGAAGTTGCTGGGACAAGTCTTGTCCTGCAAGTACCTAGCTCAATATGAGCTGGAAAGTGTGTTACGAAGCTGCTGAAGGCAGCGATGGTGTCGTGACTTTACTGACGGCGTAATGTGTCATGCTGCAGCTGCAGCAAGCATGCCTGTTAGCAGAGCTGCTGCTGGCAGTCATGTTGCAGCATCTTGCAGAGAGTGATGGTGATCCTTCAGCACTCAGCAGGCTGGGTGATAACAGGGTAAGCTTGCATGTCCCATGTATGCAAGTCTGTGCTTGTCTCCCTCAGTACAGTGCAACAGTTTCCTTGACAAGTTGGATCTCAGATACACTTTCTCAAAATAACACTAAATTTGCAGAGCTTGGTAAAATGCCTGGATCGTAGAGGTATTGTGTCAGTGCAACAGTTTGTGACATCACCTCTCGCACAGCACACTGGGCACAGAAGCAGACTGTTTATCGATCACAATGCAAAGACGTGTTAGCTTAGCCAGCACATCTGTGTGTGATGGCAACATCCATGCAGTGTAGCTTGACTGACCAACATGGTGTGCATGCAGGCGCTGCTATCATTGCAGAGAGCTTTAGATCCTACTTTAGATTACTTGATGCAGAGACAAGGCAATAAAACGTCCAGTACAGAAGCAACTGAACAAATGGCAAGAGAATTGAAAGGCTATCTGTCTTCAGCAATTTCCTCCTGAGATCAATGAATAACGGCATGCGTACCAAACAAGCTACTATTGGGTCACCTGCTGTTGCGTCAGCAGACTGATCTTGCCTTTTTATCAATTGCTCTAGCCGTGCCTAATTGAGAATGGTCAGCTGAGACACTGCAGCAATGAATGAGACCTGTTCCTTGATTGGAAACAAGCGTGTTTGCAGCTGCTACTGTAAGCGAGCAGCAGCAAGCCAAAACATGAGCATGAATCCAATCTACCAAGGAAAACATGAGCATGAAAAGCTGCAAGATGAGCATATAAAGCATGACATGAGCATATAAAGCATGACATGAGCATATAAAGCATGACATTGTGTCAGTCTGTCACATCTGCTATGTGTTGCATGTGCTAGTAAAGGGTGCAGTTGTTGGCCAATTATGTAATGAACAAAGGGTACACCAATAAAAGCATATGACGGTTGATTCCCTGATCTCAGACAGCTCAAGTTGCCTGTGGACAGGTCGGTGGAACAGTGCTCCCTGCAAATCTCTAGGTTTTGCTGCTTGATCTCCACTGAGGAGACAAGAAAGCAAGATCTCAACTGGGACATGACTGAACAACATGACAGGACTAGTGACCATCTATTTTGCATAAATAAAGTAAAGTAAATACAGATTCTGGTCTGCCACAAGCTGATCACTAGCTATCTTACTGGTGGTACAATGCAAGAGCAGCACTTGCAGCATACTCATGAGCTGCTGTCTTTTGCTAGTCCAAGCTGCTGCATCACTTGCTTGCTTTCATGCTCCAGTTGCGATACTGCACTCTCAATAGTAGTCATGTTCTGCTCAACCTTGGCAATGGCTTCTAGCACTGGCTCTGCAGCCTCCTGACAAACCAGCAGCTCCTGCACCACCATACTTCTTGCTCACTGCCAGACTCACCGCCAGATCAACAGCCATCACATGCACTCCCAAATCACATGTCAGTGTGTGCCTGCCTGACAGCTGAGCATAAGCTAAACCAAATTTTGGTTTAAACCTGAAATGCTTGACCGTCAACATGCTGTGCAAGCTCAACCTGTTGCTCAACAGAGCAATGTGACTGAATGCAGTAAATGCTGCTGTCAGGTTGTAGGAGGTGAAGCATACATGGCCTACTTGGCACAGCACTGCTGATGTAGCTCTGCAAATGCGCATGTGCAGCAGTCTGGCAGCCATCTTACCTCCATCTGAGGCTGGAGACCCTTGACAAAGTTGACCATGTCGGCGTAACGTTTCTGAGTCAGCTGATTCATGTCCTTGAGTAGAATGTAGTCTAAGGAGCTGCTGGCTGTCTCTGCCGCAACAACGGCTGCCAACTCACTCATCAGCACTTGTGCCTGCAGTCATTCAGGCCGACATCTGAGACTGAGGCCTCAGGTGGCAAGTTGAGGCATGCATCATTTGTTTCTTACTGCCTCAACCAACCAATCTGTTCGTCCAACTATCCATGCGCACATACATGCAAACATCCGATCATTCAGTTGCTTATCTGTCTCGCCGCCTGTCTGTCTGCCTGTTTGTGCAGCTTCCTATCCATCCATCCTTCCATGCATACATGCATTCATTTCATGCTTGTCTCCCCCAGAGGGTTAAATACATTCACACAGCTCATCCACCGCAACTTGTGACAGTGGCATCGACGCATGTGACTTGGCAATGGCTCAGCAGCACATGTCATGCGAGAAGCACATGGTAATGCACCCACTTCTGTTCCAGGTAGTGCATTTAGCGAAATTGGACTCAGTGGTCAGCTTGCTGAGCTGTTTTGACAGGTATGAACAACTTGCTTGCTTGCAAACAGCTAGTGTGGTGAAATTTGTTGTGCTTTGCTGACTTGCTGCCTTTACAGTGAATCAGTCTGCCAGCAAAACCATGGTATGGAGGCAGGCCTCAAAAGAGGCAAGATCAAAGGCAAACTCAAAGGCAAAATCAGAGGCAAGAGCACAGGCAAAGTCAAATCTGGCAGCATGGCCACACACCTTCTGCGTCAGCTGCTCTTCATGTTGTTGAACCTCCTCCACCCACCCCTTCAAACCTGCTCCCCCTTCATCTTCATCTCCTGATGCATTCCTGGCACTGTGTGTGTCAGTGCCCCTGTTGCCACTGCCGGATTCCCTGTAGTGCTGCCACCCTGTCGAGGGCTCAGCAGGGGGTTGATGTCTGTCAGGTGGTGTGAAGCTGGAAGAAGAAGTATGCTTCATACTCGCAGCTTGCGCATGGGATACAGAAGCAGCAGGGCTGTGGCCAGCTTCTTGTGCTTGCCCTGAGGAAGAAGAAGGGTCCTGACCGGCGTCTGAAGCTGAAGAAGAGTGGCTGGCAGCCGGTAGTTGGTGCGAGGAAGAGTAAGGATGCTGGCTGGTGGGAGATACATGACCTGAAGAAGAGGGCTGCTGACTAGCACTAGTACCACTGGACGCTTGGGCAGAAGAAACAGGCAATTCTTCACTGCCAGCAGTGATGTGCTCTGAGGAAGGAGAAGTCTGGTGAGCAGGAAGAGCTGAGGGAGTTTGATAAGAACTCTGCAGCGCAGAAAAAGAAGAATAAGAAGTCTGGTCAGCTGATTGCCTCTCTGGCATGAGGGAAGATGCAGCTTGCTCTGATGGAAATTCTGCCACATCAGCATGCTGATCTGCAGCTGCTGCCGCAGCTGTTGCTGTGTCATCTTGCACAGAGCAGTTGGTGCGCTCAGGTGCAGCCTCGTGCCTAATTGGGCTAGGGTTTGACAAAGCATGAGGGCCAGCAGGAGGGCCCGGCCCTGCGTCTCCTAGGAGCTTGTCTGTGAGTGTGTCAATGCCGCTGGCTTGGGGATGTCCTGCAGTGAACGGAGCCAAGGACTGTCCGGACTGGAAGTGCCCTTCTGTCATGCTGACAGAGACCAAAGGACTATCTTGCACATTGAGGGCTGAGGGCAGTTCTGACGAGGGCTGTGCGGATGGCTGTTGAGTGAGAGATATTGCCGGGGCTGGTTCCCGCCACCAGTGCTTTATCAGATCAGTGACAAAGGCATCATTGGGCCTGATATTGAGAAGAGCTTGTGCGCTCAACTCAGACTGCTCAGGACTCAAGCGCCTGCAAGCCAGTCAGACGTGGTGATGTGAGCAGTTGTACATGCATGCACATGTGTGGTTGCTTGCCATGTTTTGTTTGGCCTTTCCAAAGAGGTGATTTCCTTGGTTTTGAGTCGACCAAACATGAAATCTGCACTTGCATGCAAGCACTGAAAACCATGTTGACAAGCAAATGTGGTTGCCACCGCTGCTTGCGCCATATGTGAATCTGCCTTGATGCCGCATGCTGGTATTCTACACAGCTGCAATGAAAGACCATGCACAAAGGACAGTTGTTGGGATGCTCACTTGTTGGCTGTCAAAGGCTCATGAATCTTCTTTAGAGTGGTTTCGCTGTCAAACTCGCAGTGACCCTGAAGGGCAAGGATGTTGGCCCCATAGGACCAGAACTCAAAGGGCGCAGTCGGAGAGGTGCCCAAAAGCACAGCACCTTTTGGCAGTGCCAGTATCTGCAATCAATTTTACAGCCAGTGTCAGTACTTCTCCTTGTAGCTCTGGGCTGCCGCCTTAGGAGGCTGCCGTTATGATCGCTGAAAATTGTTAACTTCTCTTTTCTTTTTTAGTTCAGCTTGTGCTTAGTAACAGACATCAAGATGGCCTTGAGCAGTAGTGAAGTCAAGAGACAAACGTGCGCAAGGATGCTTGGAAATATACAGCATCATGCATGACATGAGAATATCAATCCCTACCTGTTCCCCATGACTCTGAATGATCCTGAAGGTCTTGGCAATCTGGTGTTGCGCTGCAACTTCTCGGTGGAGAGGCTGCTGCAGCAGGGCTTCAGTCATGCGCACTGTCTCCACTGCAAAGTCCACAACAAACATGAAGTGCAGGTTTGGTGCGACGTGGTGTAGATGAATTTGCCATGCTTGAGATACTTTGGCTGTCTGGTTTAGCATGACTTCAATGAAATTTGATGTTTAGTTCTGCATGGAACGTTTTTGGGTTTGAAGCTTGACTAGGCTGCAGATGCCTTGCACAGGTCTGCTCAACTGCCAGGACAGAATACCTGTCAGCACAAATTCCCCAGATGGATTCTGACTGACTGTTCCACCCAAGCTTGATGCCAAAAGCTGCACGCGTTACGACCACAGTAAGTCAGCGCTGTATTGATCTATGCATGGAATCGACACCTGTGATCAAGCATCAAGTGTATGTGCGAGAACAGAACTCATGGAAAATCAGATCACAACGGTGCCTGTGGCTTTACTAAAACTCATGCCAGATCGTGAATGCAGTGTCGTCAACTTCCCAGGAAGGCTATTTGGCTTGCTGCCTTTGTGCAGGTGAAGCAAGCATGCAGGGATCTTTACCTGACAGCCAAAACAGCTTGCAACAAGTTTGCATGTTGTTGGATGCTGCGCAAAGGCACGCAGCCAATCTGACTCTTTATGAATCCACTGTTGGGATTCGTTAGCTGAGCAGTGACTGCCTGTGACAAAGATGCCAGTGTACTGATCAACAGTATCAATGTCAGGCAGCTCATCCATGTGACACTGCATTCCAAGTTTCAGCTTATTTCATCAAGACTGTAGTTTAGCTATGCGCATATGATTTGTGGCATAAGGACTAGAACTACTTACCCTATAAACATCCCAGGTAGAACCAGGCTTGGTAAGTCGTCGCATCGATACCTGCAAGGCAGATGTTCGTTGCGTCAGGCTTCTAACGTGCAGTTCCGATGCACATGACAGATTGCCAGTACACAAGAGACAACATTACCCCCTCATGCCCAAGCCACTTGTCGGCACCTTCGTTGTCCATCACTGCATATTTGACCATGCTTGGTAAACGATTCCACGCCTGGTCCCTGCCGCCGACAACCACGAATGCAGGATGTATAACTACAAAATGTGCCTGCGCATCACAGGTGTTGCGACGCCGAGTTGCGCGTTTCTGCAGGCGTTTAAGCTACAGGTGAAGAAGAGGGCGTTTAGGTCAAAGCACAGCATGGAGTGAGCAGTGGAGTGAGGCTTAGTTGCGCGCATAAAACTATTCATATGCGACATTATGCTGGTCGAGTGTTGCAAGACATTGACGAGGCTACGGAGCTGCAGATCTTTATCAGCAGCCGCAAATCTGCAGAACACGGCAACCTCACTGGGACAAGCAGTTAGACAAGCAGACACAGTTGACGTGTTGGACCTGCAGGAATCGGCAGACTTGTTATGTGTCAACCTCATGTGTGAAAAGGTCGGAGATCCTTGCGTCTGCCGGTTAAGTAGGGTCTTGGAAAAGCTGCACCATTTGACAAGGCTGAACCTGGCCAACAACCAGCTGATCAGCTTGCCAGAGAGCATCGGTCAGCTTGAACAGCTGCAATACCTTGACCTCAGCAACAACAGGCTGCAGAGCCTGCCAGACACAATGCAGCAGTTGAGGCATCTCAAAGTGTGTCATCATGACTGAATGATGCTGACTGAATGATGCGCCCCCATAATTGCTGTCTTGTGGTTTAGCCACCTGTTGTCTTTGTAGGTGCTTCATCTTAAAGGGAACAGTGACCTGGCAACTTTACCAGATCTTGTCTCTCTTGACAGCCTGGAGAAGCTTTATGTGGATGATGTGCTTGCTGCCAGTCTACCTGCTGGTTTGAGGAAGCTGACCCAGTGACTAATTGTGCGACTCACCACCAGTATGCCTCAAGAAGACTGCACTTCAGTAAGTGCTGCAACAATGCAAGTGTGATCTTAGCCGACCCTCCTATCTGGCATGAAACTGCTGTCTGTTGACAACTGCTCCATAGGCAAACCAGGGGCTTGCTGCTCAAGATGTGCGCTGTCTCTGCAGGCAAGGGCTTGAGTGCTCATGTAACAGCGATGCAACAGTGGTGAGTCACAGCAACGATGTAAGGTTGCCCAATGACGCCTGACCTGGCAATGTCACAGAAGAACAGCACCATGTCTATCCATGGTAAATTCAAGTGAATATTACACAACGGATGTGCAATTAAACTTGTGATGCAACAGCAAATGCTAGGTAGACTAGATCCCTACACACAGACATTTACTGGGGCCACAAGGGACTCTGTGTTAGACAGGGGAGAATACTAAACGTATGAAGACAGGCGCAACAACAGTCTAGGTATACTATGTGGTGCCAGGGATGCGTGTGCCTCAGTTTGCAGCAAAGCCAACTGCATTGACATGTCTTAGTGACCAAGTCATGTCCAACGCGCTAGGGTAGGTATGCGTAGCCATGTGCCAGTGCGCAATGATACTATGATACATTTTTGATATAGTTACCCTTGCAACATGGTCTCACCCCTGCCGTAATGTAGGTCGTGCTATATTTCGTTTGATATCTTACAGTCTGGGGTGGACTCAGCAGACATCCTGGCTTGAAAGCACAGGTGTACATTGAAGGATGATCCATGAGCATGCACAACGACATTGTGTGGTCATGACTGGTCGCATGCTAATTCCACGCACCCAGTTCGAACCAGCTATCTCACACCAGAACCAGCGTAGCTAACGCTGCAGTCTTCGGCACCATGACAGTGGGGTACCTGTCCAGCAGCAGGCATGTCACGCTGCTGCCATCCTTGCCCCAGAAACCAGTCATCCGACCAAGGTCATGCAGCACACTTGTTGTAAGGTCTGCAGCTGCTGTAGAAGCACCGCCAGTAGCCGCTGCAGGACGCGTCAAGCTTGGGAGTAGCGACTTGGAAGTGTCAGGTGGGTTTTCTACGGAATAGCATGCCTGCAACCTTGACGTCTGCAACTGGAGGAGTCGTAGCATACCTGGTGCAGAATGCTGTCTCGGCACCATGACCTGGGGACAGCAAAACACCGAACAGGAGGCTCACCACCAGCTTAGCTATGCAACTGATCTTGGAGTCAACTTTATTGACACAGCAGAGATGTAGGGCTCTTACACGAGCTTTGGCTCAAGCACCATGCCGCAGCAAAAAGTGAGCATGGCAGCAACAACTCAAAAGTGTGTATGCAGGTACCCTGTTCCTCCCAAAGCAGAGACAAAGGGCTTCACGGATAATTATATTGGTAGCTGGCTGCGTTCACAGAAGCGAGATAACATCGTGCTGGCTTCCAAGGTGTGCTTGAAGTCTGCTATGCATGCACACACTCCATGGCAGACAATACTGTCCCAAGCAGTGTGCATGTACAGCAACACTACTGAGCTCTTGGTGCATGTCTGGCATTAGCCTCAGCACTAATTGTGCCTGAATACAGAATTTGCTGCTTACAAATTCCCCACGGTGCATGGCTGGGTCATCATAGGTGGATTGCTTATTGGCATATTGCCAATGGAACAAATCTGCAGCATCAATGCAAAGCGATGGTCCACATGGCAAGCTGTGTGCAAATCCAGGTTGCAGGCTACAGTGATAAGACCTGGCTGAGGGGCAAAGAGACTAGAGTCAACCCAGAACAAATAGAGCAGAGTGTAAACGACAGCTTGCAGCGCTTACAGACAGACCACTTGGATCTTCTTCAAATCCATTGGCCAGACAGATACTTGCCTCTCTTTGGATCAGGCATCTATGATCCCCAGAAAGAGCGAGAAGGTGATGTGTCATATGAGGAGCAGCTGCGAGGCCTTGAAAATGTCATCGAGGCTGGAAAGGTCAACATCACCATCTGTGAATTTGTCTGGCACTGTTGCTGTGTTTGACTAAATAGCTGACATAGCATAAAAGCGTGTTCACTGTATTGCTGCTGGTAAATCAGTTGTGGCTGCAGTTCATAATGGTGCCATCCATATACAGAATGATACAGGCCTGTACAGCATCTGTCCCATCATGCCTTGTCTCTGTACATTGGCAGACGCACTTTCAAGTAGGACAGTATAACAGCCATGCCAGCACATGCTGGTGACTACACTTGTATGCAGTATGGCAGAAGCATCCCCCCTCTTCATTGCTTCTTCAGCACATTGACTCACCGATGCTTGCTGTTCCAACAGGTGCGCCATGTCGGTGTCTCCAACGAAACAAGCTACGGAGTGATGCGATTCATACAGGCTGCTGAGCAGTCAGGCTTACCCCGCATAGCCAGCATACAGAACGTGTACAGCCTGCTGTCTCGTGTACAGTTTGACACAGACCTAGCCGAGGTTTGTGCGCCAAGGCAGTGCAATGTGGGCTTGCTGGCGTACTCTCCTCTGGCAGGAGGAGCCCTCTCAGGGAAGTACATCAAGGGGGGAGAGGACTTGCCAAAAGCCAGGTTCAACATCTTCCCAGGTATAAAGCAGGCGCTGGAACTCTTTGATGCAGGCCATTAGTCTTTGCATGCATGCAACTGCATTGGCAAGCTGCATTGCGACATCGCCGTTGTGAGGTGGAGGTGCAAGCATACAAACAAGCTGGTGTCTGGCATTCATCACACACAGCACATTTTGCCTATGAAGCCTCTGCCTATGCCAGATATGTGAGCAGCTGTTTGTGAATCCGCACAGTGTGCTTTCATTGTGCATTCCCCAAATGTGTGCACTGTCAGGAACAACAGTAACCTTGTCCATCTGTTACACACATGCGCTGCACAGTCATTGCACACATCATTGCCTCGTTGATTGTGTATGCATGCACACATGCCATCTGTTCACTGACATCATGGTTTCAATGACAGGATACATGGCAAATTACAATGCACACATGCCACATGTTCACTGACATCATAATTTCAATGACAGGGTACATGGCAAGGTACAATGCATCCCCAGCCAGAACAGCAGTCGGGGAGTACGTAGAGATTGCTCTGAAGTACGGCATGACTCCCACACAGCTAGCTTTGGCCTGGTGCCATCAGCGCTCATGTGTGACTAGTACCATCATTGGAGCCACCTCTGCTGAGCAGCTCAAGGTGACTGTTGCTGCCTCTCAGTTAAGTGATTCCTTGACAGATTGGATGTCAGATACACGTTCACAAGGATACACTGATTTACAGAGCTTGGTAAAGTGCCTGGATCAGAGAGTTATTGTGTCAGATACAGCATGCAGTCAGGCAAAGGTTGTGTTAGGCTGCTTGTGCTCTTGAGTGGTAATGGGGTTCTTGTGCAAGTTGCTGCTGCTCAAAGCCTTCATTGGGCATGGTCTCTGATGCCAAGCTCAACACCACTGTCTCTGCTTTTGGGTGAGCTCATGTGCATTGATGTTGCAGTTTCTGAAGTGGCTGTTGCACAAGGGAGATGTCCTGTCTGGCGCTGCTAAACAGCGATGGTGACTAGTTATCTGTGGTCTTCTGTGGTGCCTGTGCACTAGTTAGCAGAGCCCTGCAGCATTGCTCCCAGAATGTGTACTGAAATGCTGAGGAAGTTGCTGAGGACTACAGTTTTGAGAGTCATGTTCTGGCAGGTGCTGAGTGCCAACTATGTGCATTGCCACATTCATGTTCTTGTTTGAGCTGCAGGAGAACATCAACTCTTTTGACATGGAGCTTCCTCCCGAATGCCTGGCTGACATTGAAGGAGTCTACCGCAAATATAAAGACCCCACAATGGGATAAGGCTCTGAACCAATATGGCAAAATCAGCTGGAGTGATGCTGCATGTTTTACCAGATCTTGGCCTGAATGGCTGCTGTTCTGCTTGCAAGTTTGTGGAGGGCTAGACATGTCACAGAGACATGTGACAGAGCGTATGAAGCTAAGCAGACTGAAAGCACACAAGCATCAGGTGTCCTCCAGCCACAGGTTACCAGCAGCACTGCTGAACACCTTGTAATGGCCTATGTCACTTGTGTGGCACAGCAGTTAATCGCATCGCAACTTCAGTGATGAAGGGGCGTGCACATGCTGCAGGAGGTAAAATCTGCAGACCAGCGGCCTGTGAAACATACAACTTGCCCACAAGCTCATGTTCGATTTGATTGGTCTTTCGGGTCAAGTTTGAGAGTCTTAAGACGTCTGATACCTTGGCAGCCTCGCAATCGCGCTTCTGACAACGTCTTCCCAATTGCCAGGTATTGTGAGCGGTCTTCTTCTGCTATGGCCGACGAGACATGTTCTGACTACGGGCCTGATGACTATCATGTTGCTCCACGTTCTGCAGATTACTAGTGACGTCATGATCACATGCCTCTGCATCGTGATGTTTCAGGATCCCAAGAATGCCAAAACGCCTACCTGATTGGAGCTGACCGCTTGAAAAAACCTCTCGTGCTGCACAGGTTCCGCCATATTCTAGCAAGACCAACGATGTGGAGGGAAAGAGCGTGAAACGTGATGGGTTGCTGTCCGTTCACCCGAGGTGGCATCAGCACAGCTTATAAGTAATTACCTTGCAGCTGTCGACGTCGGTGTCAGTCTCCCAGGACAGATGCTCTGACCTTGTTGGCTGTTGGTTGGAATCTTTGCGGTCTTGACATGTCATCAGCGGGGACGAGATCTTCACCAAGCGTTCGATCACAAATACCCAT